>Ga0265297_10005506_pt1 | contig 19280 bp, 18 predicted proteins | sample Munlanlwell13791_FD_192502 | JGI IMG/M metagenome (GOLD analysis project Ga0265297, IMG submission 192502) | Leachate microbial communities from a municipal landfill in Southern Ontario, Canada - Leachate well 137-91 | ecosystem: Engineered > Solid waste > Landfill > Unclassified | place...
CCAGAGTATCGGAGTTAGTATTGGCTTTGATTGACACCGCAGCCCAAAAGGGCAAGGTGATACCGCTGAAAGAAGCGTGCGAAAAAGTCGATGCCTTCGCTGGTAAGCAGAAAGGAGAAGAAGGAGAAATGACGGAAGAAGAAAAAGCCCGCCTTAAAAAAGCAAAAGCCCAAGTGGAGAGCGGAAAAGGCGCGCCCCCGACTTCAGAAGAAGAAAAGACCAAAGAGCAGGAAAGAGTAGAAAAGATTTTTGGGGAAGGAACGCCAAAGTCGCCTCTCGGTGGCTTGGGAGTTTAAAATTAAAAAAACGGGAGAAGCAGTAGCCCTGCTTCCCATCGGAAACTCCGTGAGCAATACTCCAGAAAGTTCCCGCAAGTGGGTGCTAAAAAACTCTTGGGAGAAATTAGTCGAACCTCCCAAAAGTAACCTAACGAACAAAACAAACAATGCCTTCAGCAACAGGAATTAGAGGAACTGCCTCATTGGGCGTGACACGGAAATACGACATAGCCGATGTGATTTCTCTATTGGATGTAAACCAGTATCCATTACTGGGGATTTTGACTAACGCAGGAAAAGACCCTGTCTCAAAGCAGGGCAAGGCAATGAAAAAGAAAGAAACGACCGATCCAGAATTCAAATGGTTCGAGGATGAATACCAGACGAAAGTTCTGACAGGTTCAGGCACTATCGACCCAGACGGCGGAAACCTGACCATAACAGCGCAAAGCCAGTATGTCCAGGTAGGAGACGTGCTTTTAATCGCACTTCAGGGATGGGTAATGCCAGTGACCGCCATCGTGGACGGTGACACCGTGACACTCGGAGCAGAATTAGGCGGAGCGACAGGAGCAGCGGCTTCGGCCGTAGGCGATGTGGTTATTCTCGGCAATGCCAACGAAGAAGGTGCAGGACTGAGAAACATCAAAGCCACTACCGTAACCCAGCCGTCCAGCTACTGCCAGATTTTCAGAACGCCGATCGGAATCACCGAGACCGCCAGAAACACCAAAGGATGGACTAAAGAAAACGACTTTGATTATCAGAGCAGAAAGAAAGCCATCGAACACATGATAGACATCGAAAGAGCATTCTTATTCGGAAAGAAAGCGATCAACACAGGCGGGACTCATCCCAAAAGATACACAGGCGGAATCATCCCTGCGATCACCGTTTATAAGACAGCCAACGTTGACACAGAAGCAGAATTCGAGGAATGGCTGGGAGCTCAAGCGTTCGCACACGGAAACGTTGAGAAATACTTCTACGCCTCGTCCGCAGTGATTTCAATGATTAACAGTTGGGCAAAGAAAAAGGTGGAGCTCGTCCAGAGCGACAAGGTTTACGGAATGAGAATCAGCAGATACGAATCGCCGTTCGGAACGGTGAACATGATCAGACACCCGCTTCTTACGGGAACGAAATACGGAAATTACGGAGTGATGCTCGACATGGAATGCCTGACCTACCGTTACCTCAGCAATCGTGACACTAAACTTCTGACCAACAGACAAACGCCAGGCGAAGATTCCAGAGTGGACGAATACTTAAGCGAGTGCGGATTGCAGATGGAGCAGGATAAGAGACACGCCGTGATGTCAATCGCAGCCCTCTAATTGTCTAAAAACCTGAATAAGATTCGGGGCTCTCGGTTGCCTGTCAACAGAAAACCGAGATGCTGCCTTGTGGCAAAGGTGCTCGGCTCAAACGGCACTTCGGATGAGCCGAGCAGAAGTGCCTGTCACAAGCATCAAGGTCGAGAAAAATTAAAAAATTAAGCTAACTATTATGGCTAAAAAAACCAAAGAAGAAACAAAAGAAACTAAGTCCAAAACTGCAAGATACATTTCCCAGAGCGCCGAACTCAAACTGATAAACAAAGCGTCCTATACCAAAGAAGTAGAAGGCAGGGTCGTGGTCGTGCCAGGAAAGTCAATCCAATTCCACAGCGGAGTGTATGAGACAAGCGACCCAGACGAGATTCAGTTTTTGGAGAACCATCAGAATTTCGGCAATCTTTTCTACAGATTAAAAGGAAAGGAAGACGCCCAGCAAGCCAGAGAGGAACGCTTCAAAGATTTGGAAGCCAGAGAAAAAGCAGTGGCGGTCAAAGAGGAAGAACTGAAAAAAAAGGAAATGGCAGAGAAGGGGCATGAGGAAGGGGCAAAACCTTCCGCCAAAGGGATTCGGGGAACTGAATCCACAAAGCCGAAAAAGCCCAAATTCTAAATTGATTAGAAGCGGGCTTTTTATTAAAGGTCGAGCAAACAAATAACTATTCAACAAAACAGAAAAAATGGCAAGCAGACCAAATTTAAAAACGGGACAGCAAAACGTCGCCACCGCTGGCACGCCTGTCCAATTGCCGAACTTTAAAATCGGAGAAGATTGCTGTCTGGTTGTAAAAGCCAAGAAAACCAACACGGGCATAATCGGCGTAGGATACAGCTCGGCAACAGCTCTGCTGACCAATGCAGATTATTTCTCGCTGGAAGCAGGAGAAGCGGTCAGATTAAAAGTGGACACGCCCGTAAAAGTTTGGATTGACGCATCAGTGAGCGGAGAAGGAGTGGAATTTATAAACGAAGCGTAAAAAATTATGGCAGATTTCAAACAACAAAAAGGAGATTTTAGCATCTGGAGATTCAGGAAAATAGGCAATTATTTCAGCTCGCTCATGACTGGATGCACTATCACTACTCAATCCATTTCCTCAGTTAATTCCTTCCGAGCATTCCCTTTTTATGTGCCAAAGACAACGAAGTTTGACCGAATCGCAATAAGAGTAACCACCGCAGGCGGGTCAGGAGCAGTGGCAAGAATCGGAATTTACAGCGACAACGGCGACTGCTATCCCGCAGCAAAGATTTTGGATTCAGGGGAATTAAGCATGGAAGGAACAGCGCCTTTCAATAGGGAAGTGACAATCGACGTGACCCTGCGGGGCGGGAAACTTTATTGGCTGGTAGTAATAACAGGCGGAGCAACAGGAACGACAGTGGCAGCAATACCATTAGCCAGTGCGATGGGAATCTTGGGAACAGATTCAACCTTATCAGGCACGACACTTTTGGGCTATGCAGTAACCCAAACCTACGGAGCATTGCCAGCAAACTATCCAGCAGGAGCGTCGGCTTGGGCATTGAACGTCCCATTAATTGCCTTAAGAAAAGCATCCTAAAATGCCAAAACATCAGGTCTTAAAATTCAAAGCCAGCGTCGGGCAAAACAACGATGACGGCAGAGAAAAAAATAACGAGACCTGGTATTCAGAGGGCGGAACTGGAAGCGTCATAACATTCGGAAAATACGACGGCGTAGTCCAGCACGGGACATTCAGATTCAGAGACGTGAACATTCCCAAAAACGCAAAGATAATGCTGGCACGACTGAAATTAAGACCAGCATCAACTGACAGCGCAGACCCAGACGTGAAGTTAGTCATCAAGGGAATCAAGGAAGCAGATACAAAGCCGTTCAGCCAAGCCAGCAGACCTTCGTCAAGAACCAAAACTGCAAACAGCAAGGCATGGCACATCATAAAAAAATGGGAAGTCCACGAATGGACGCAGACGCCGAATCTCCAGCTGATCGTGGAAGAAATCGTTGCCCAAACCGATTGGAAACCAGGAAACGCTATTGCTTTTGTAATTGAAGACAACGGCTCAGCCGACGGGCAGGCAGAAACCTGCTGGGACAAAAGCAAGGGCGAAGGATACCAGGCAGAATTAGAGATCTGGTTCGCAGACGACAAAACCGAAATAACCATCGGCTACTTAGGCGGGACAGACAGGGACGGCGAAGAAGATTATAAAACAACCTGGCTGCCAGACGGGTCGGGGAACGTCATCACCATCGGAAGCGACGGAAGCGGTTCTTGCGACGGCGGGTTTATTTTCAGCGGGATAAACATTCCCAAAGGAGCGGAAATCATCTTGGCAGTATTATTGCTGACCGAATCAAACCAGAACAACGGCTACCCAAACCTGCTGATAAAAGGATTCGCCGAAGACAACGCCCCAGCATTTCAATCAGGTGGCTCAAACAGACCATCGATCAGAACAAAAACAACTGCCCAAGCAGAATGGTTCATCGGGCATGAGGAAGCAGGAGTGATAGTGGGCGAACACTGGTCAGCCGAAAGCGTCTACGAATCGCCAGATTTAAAAGAAATCATTCAGGAAATTATAGACAGAGCGGGCTGGGCAGAAAACAGCAAAATAGGTCTGGTCTTGGAAGATTGGAAAAGCGGGTCAGGGAAATTCAAAATGATTTGGGACTACATAAAAAACAGCGGAGAATTTCCAGCCCTGCTGGTGATTGCCTGGCAGAGAAAAAGAACAATCCAGACCGCGCCGAAAGATTTGCCGAGATGGGAAAAAGCAAACTACCCAGAATTTATCATAGTTCATCATTCAGCCACAGACCGAGATACGACTCATTTCCAGACCATTAAAAATAACCACATCGGCATCGGCTGGGGAGACATCGGCTACCACAAATGGATCGCAGGAGTAGCCGACGGAGACGGACTGCTGATTCAGGGAAGACCAGAAAATAAAATCGGGGCTCATTGCCCAGACAATAAAATGAATTACCGAAGCATAGGAATCTGCCTCTGCGGAGATTTCCAGACCCAGCAACCGACGACAGCCCAGCTGGCAACACTGCAGACCTTACTGGATGACATCTGCAAAAGCAAAGGTATTCCGAGAGAAAGAGTATTCGGACACGGCGAAGTGCCAGGAACAGCCACCAATTGTCCAGGTCTAAATTTATTGCCCTGCGTTAAAAAATACCGAAGCACGGGCAAGCTAACCTAACATGCAAAACCAAGAATTTTTACAAGATTTAAACAGCAGGATGTCGGCTTCGAAGACGACAGGATTTTGGAGTGAGGAAAGCAAAAAAAGATGGATAAACACAGCCATCATCAGGGCGTGTAATTTTGCCAGATGGAAATTCCTGAAAAAGCATTCCACTATTCTGACTGAAGAAGACAAGGAAGCATACTATCAGCCGTTCGATTACAAATCAATGATTTTTTTGAAGGTCAACGGCGAGACCTACCATCCCACAGACCCAGAGGATTACCAGAACGGGGACTATGCGTGGGAAAAAGTTTTCACAATCATCGGAGACCAGTTTTTAATAAATCCGACTATCCCAGAGGACGGAAAAATCATAGACATTTATTACAACAGGAGACCATTGAAGCTGGTAGAGCCGACAGACGAACCGATCACGCCAGAAGAAATGGACGAGCCGATCATAAAATTAGCATTAGCCATCTGCCTGAAAAAAGAGAAAGGGCGGGACGATGATGCCAAAGAGGAAATCATAGAAGCCAATGCCATGCTTCAGGAAATCAAAGACAGGGAAAATGAAGAACCGTCGGGCGTCTACAAAGGGCGGGCAATTTCAAGCAGGCAACTATAAAACCTATGCCATTAAGCGCTTATAAAATTCGAGGGTTTCGCGGGGGAATTGCCGACGACGCCTATGAAGGAGTTAAGGGAGCATTCAGGTTCGGCTACGGCTTGGACATCCGATCAGGAGCGAATACCCTGAAATGCAACCAGGCATTGAAAAAAGATTCGGGAAGCGCAGTGACCGATTTGATTTTATTCTTCGTACCTTGCAGCAACGGCAAACTTTATGGCTTTGGAGATACAGGAAAAATTTACTGCAAGGCAACACCCACATCGGCTTGGGAACTGAAATACACAGACCCTGACGGCAAAATAACAGGAGCAGGAGAATACGAAAACAACGACGGTTCGGGAACATACAGGCGCTATCTCTACTGGGCGACAGAGACAAAGCTGAAAAGAATCAAGACCACTGGCAATTGGGCGACTGACGTGGAAGAATTCGGCGCGCTCAACGGCGATCCTGCGTGGCACACAATGAGAACCGCATGCGGAGTGCTGATGATTTGCGACGGCGGATACATTGCAATGGTAGATTACGAAGGAAACTTCAACGCCAAAGCATTAGATTTAATTCCGACCAATCGGTCAAAATGCCTGCTGGACACAGACCAATTAGCAATCATCGGTTCAACCAAAGGCGACCTCGTGGAAGAAGGATGGCTCTGGACATGGGACAAGGTTCAGCCCTCATGGATTCAGAAAAAGATGATAGCCGAGAAAGGAGTCAACGCAATGATTTCAGTGGAGTTCCTGCTCATACAGGCAGGAATAAACGGCGCACTTTATTTCTGGGACACGGCAAACCTGCTCCGCATCAAGCAGTTTCCAGGCGGGGGCTGGATCAATCCAGGAGCAGTGGCAAACTTCAAAGGGCTTCCTCTGCTGGGAGTAAACGGCTCAAACAAGTGCGGTGTTTATTCCTACGGCAGATTGAGCAAAAACGAGGTTTCGGCTCTGAACTTAGAATACATTCCGTCGCACGGAAAAATGGAAAACGTCACGATAGGAGCAATCGGAATGTATAGCGACAAGCCATATGTTTCGTGGAAAGACGGCTCAAGCTACGGAGTGGACACCATCGACGAGAACGCCAAAGCCGAAGCCAGATACGAAGGGATGGTGTTCGATGCCGATGAGCCGTTCAGCCAGAAAGGATTCAGGCACATCAAACTCCTGACCAAACCCCTACCTAAAAATTGCAGCGTAGAAGTTTTTTACAAAGTGAACGAAGAAGGCGACTGGCTTCTGGCAACAATGGAAGACGGGGCAGAGCAATTCGACAAGGAAGGAATGACCAAAGCAATTTTCACAATTGAAACAGGAGACGAGGACGATGAGGAAGAAAAAGGCAAAGGAGAAGAATTCGAAATAGCAGTAAACCTTCATCCCGCAGGAAACGAGACGCCAGAAGCAAAAGCCATCACCACTTATTTTGAAACATTAGGCATCCTTTAACATGAAAGAGAAAATAAGAATTTTCAAAAACAGAGAGATTCCAGACCTGCCGTTTCCAGAGATCACGATCCACACCCATGACGGAATAAATTCGCCAGTGTTAGCTCCGCAATCAATAGACACGCTTCAGATTAAAACAGGAGCGGTCGGAGAGCTGGCATTAGAGGACGGAGCGGTGACCAAAGATAAAGTAGCCGACGATGCGATCTGGACAGAACATCTTCACGTATTGGCAGTGACCAAAGAAAAGATAGCGGTCGCAGCCGTAGAGTGGGACAAGATAGCAAACGAGGCGGTCAAAGCAAACAACATCTGGACAGGCGGAGCGGTTATAACATTGTCAGCCCAGATAAAAGAATTAATCGTTCAGACGGGACACATTCAAGACCTCGCCGTAGTGTGGGCGAAAATCGGCAACCTTTCGGTGGGCAACAGCAAAATAATGAACGCCGCCATCAGCGAGGCGAAGATAGACGACCTTGCAGTGACCACAGCGAAGATAAACGACCTTGCAGTCGAATGGGCAAAAATCGGAAACCTCGCAGTCGGAAACAGCAAGATAATGAATCTCGCCGTTACGAATGCCAAAATTAATGATTTGAGTGCCGACAAAATCAATGTAGGAATCCTGACAGGAATAACGGTAAGGACATTGCCAGAAGGCAACCAGCGAGTGGAGATGGACGCTGCCTACCATTCCTTTTTAGCCGTCGACGCCAGTGCCATCGTCAGATGCCAGATTACATCCACAGGAAAAATCATCCAGAGAGATTCGAATGTTCTATCAGGAGAATTATGGCAGGGAGTAAGTTACGACCCAGTGACGGGACACAGCGACGGCGGGCAGGAAATTTACAAGCAAGGTTCTTACAATGCAGCAGCCGAAGTGATGCTGGCTGATTTGGGGCAGGCAGGGCTGAGGCAGGGAGCGGTCTACGTGGGCGGGACGCATTTTGCACCGATGGTTGACAATGCAATGGACTGCGGATCGCCGAGCTATCAGTGGAACGACGTCTACTGCCACTTCATAAAATTCCCGTCATCGGGCGGACAAATCATTTGGAACGGCGGGATAGACATGGACTGGTATTCAGACCGAATAGATTTCGGCAAAACAATCGCACCCTATGTGGTCAACTGCGATTTGGGAAGGGCAACCGCCTACTGGAGAACATTGTATGTCGACCAAATCATCAATCCAGATTTCATCGACTTCGCAGCATTAGCCAGCCATCCGTCAAGTCCAGGAATGGGAACGATGCACTTCGACACAAGCGGAAAACTCTGGATTTACGACGGGGCTAACTGGAAAGAAATAAAGTATGTCTAACATCGATTTAAAAACTAAACATCAGGAGTTAGGAAAGGAAATCAAGAAAGCACCGCCAAAAAAGATAGCGGAAAAACCAGCCGAAGCGGGGCTGGCTTCGAAATCCAACACTATTAATAAAGAAAAATTTCAACAAAGAGAAGACGGCTATTATTTTGAGCCGTCGCTAAAAGGTCGAGTCAGAATCCAACCAAACAACAACCAATAAAAATGTTCGAAAAAAAACTGGACAAAGTAGATTTAGAAGAATTAAGAGAGCGTGAGAAATTAATTCAATCGCTGAAATTAATCACGCAGGCACTGCAGACGCAGAAACAGCTATTTATTTCCAGCAGGTATTCCAAATACAGAATGGATGAAAACAAGGTCTACGACATCGAATTAAAAGCGGGCAAAATCAAAGAGGTAAAAAATCATCCGACAATAATGCCCAGACAATAAAACTATGGCAATAGAACCAACAACAGGAGTAGATTGGGAAGCATTTGTCAAACAATTCCAGACATTAAAAGGGGCGGTCGCCACTCCGTCAGCGTCATCCGTAACTGGCGGGGTTTATGACATCCCGAAACTGCAGACCGACTTAGAAGCCACCAGAACCAAACTGCAGACAGCCGAAGATGCCCTCAAGGGATACCAGTCAAAAAGATACGATGAGGAATACAGCAACGCAGGGCTTGAGACAATCAAAAGCAAAGTGGCAGACATCGACAGCCAGATCGCAAGCGAAAAATCAAAAAGGGACGAATCCATCAGCAAGGTCAGAAAGAACCCTTACTATTCGGCGGCCAACATCACAGGAGAATCGGCAGAGATAGAAAAATTAGCCAATGCCAACATCAACAATTTGGTAGACCAGAGAAACAGCTCGGCAGAGCAATACAATTCAGCACTGGGCGAGGTGACCAAAAAAGTGGCAATGGAGACACAAGACAAGCAGACAGAAATAGAGGGACTGAGATACGACCTGAACTGGATGACCAGCCAATTAGGAACTTACCAGACCATAAGAAGCCAGGAACTGGCAACCTCGAAAGGGGAAGAACAATGGGCAATAGATTTCGCAGCCAAATTACAGGAGATAGAAACATCGAAAACGCAGTGGGAGAAGACATACGAATTAGAAAAATACAAAGCAGAGCAACCCACAGAGCGGGCATTGCAATACATCAAAGATGCGACAGGCAATGTAATTGGATACTTCGACCCAAGCACAGGCAAAACTCAATACTACACGCCAGAGGAAATGCCGACAGCCCCAACAGAGATGGCTTTTCTTGAAAGGGATTTCAGGAGCAAGGTAGCAGACAAAATAAAAGCAGGAGAATCGCTGGAATCAATGAGAGACAATCCAGAGACAGCAGGCATAGTGATTAAACCGCCGTCATCCAAAACAGCAACTCAGATAGTCGAAGAAGAATGGGCGAAAGCACACCCGACAGGATGGTGGGGCAAATTCCTGAAATGGTTGCCAGGTGGCTACTAATAGTCATTTCGGTCAATTCGCCTTAAAACGACGCACCAGAATCGCCTGCGTGCGGAGATTGGCAGGCGGGTAGACCTGAAGATACATCTATCATGCCAGGATTTTGGGAAACAATAACAACACCATTTAAAAAGGCGGCCAAAAACGTCGCCTCTTGGTTTGAGCAATACAAAGAACCGATAGACGAAGGATACCGACCATTCAAAAGCGTGCCAGTGGAAACAGTGGCACAGCTCTTCGGCGTGGGCAAGAGAAAGTCGGCATTCAAAGAGACCACGCAGCAACTTTTGGAAAAACCAAAAGAGACAATGGAAGAATTCTTAAAAACAGGAGAAGAAAAAAAATTAAAAGAGGCAATAGAGAAAGGCGAGAAACTGCCTGACTTTTGGTATTATTTCCCAAGAGAATTGGGCAAAGATTTATTCGCTACTTCAGTGGAGATTGCAAAAAGTTTAATAAAAGCACCATTCAAAATAACCAAAACATTTGCCTATCATCCCCTTTACTACCGCCAGAAAGAGCCAGAGTGGAAAGTGCCAGGACTGGGAGAAATTACATCCTATGCCCAAGACACAGAAAAAAGATTAAAAGAACTGCAGGATCAGGGCATGGATGACAGGACAGCAGCCATCGCCACAATTTTAGGAGTAGGCGGTGAAGCAATCTTAGACGTCTCGATAGTGGCGGGCTGGCTGGAATCAGGGGCAAAGGCAGTGGCACAAAAACTCACTCCAGAACTGCAGGAGAAGGTTGCTGCCTGGAAATTACTGGGAGAACCAGACACACCAGAAATAGCACAAAAGACATACGACCAGCTGGCTCATCAATTCCATCCCGACAAATTGGGGGGAGACGAAGTAGCGATGAAACAACTCAATAATGCCTACGAAATTATTTCTGCCGAAGGCGGAATACCGACAGCAAAAGAATTGCTGACAGCAAAAGCAGCCAGAGTGGGGCAAGCGATGATCAGCCCGATTTCAAAAATAATGGAACTGCCTAAACCAGAAGTGACCCTGCCGTTTAAATTATTGCCAGAGAAAGCGGGCTATGTTCCAGAAGAACCATTCAAACCTTACTACGAGCCAGCAATGGGACTGAGCATCAAGCCAACGCCGATGAAACCAGTAGTTCCTCCAGCAGTGGCTAAAGAAGGAGCAGAAGGAGTAAAAGAAATAATTCAATACGAACTGCCCGCTAACTTAATGCCAGTCAGAGGTCTCCCCACTTGGAAGCACAGCAAAATTCTCTGGAACACAATGAGAAATCAGTTCGGGCAGGCAAACAAGCTCGGCGAAGACATGACCCGCAACAGAGGAACGGTGGCTTGGATCATCGACACCTTAGAAGGTGGCGAAAGAGAATTAGCACCCTTAACGGAAAAATACGCAGGGCAGGCGATGACCCGAAAGCAATACGGCAAACTTTATGCAATGTTTAAAGCCCACGATTACAACATCGAGGGCTACAAAAAAGTGATGGCAACCTTAAAAGGAATCGAGCCAGTGAGAACTACAATCACAGCGCCAGTTAAAGAAGTGGCAAAAGCAAAAGAACTCCAACCCCTTGCTCAAGAAGTGAGAAAGATGGAAATAATGCCAATAAATCAGGCGATCAAGAAGTTTGATGAAACTGGTTCGGTTGCAATAGCAAAAAGAGCAGATGGGGTTAGATTGGTGATGAAAGACGAAGGTGAATTTGTAAAAGTCGGGATTGATACTGGCAAACTTGTTTCAACCGATATTAAATTACCAGAAAAAAACTTCGCCACAAAAGAAGAAGCGTTTAATTTTGTCCGTCAATTAGGAAGCAAAAAACTACCAGCGTCTGTCGCAATGGAAGGCGTCCCCAGCATCACTCCGACAGAGGGCGGATTTTTGGCGAAAAAAGCGGACGGCACGCAGCAACTTTTCAAAGACCACAATAAGGCATACAAGTTTCTTGAAATAGAAAAACCTGTAGCCAAAGCCGAAAAAGGCACAATATCCAAAGAGCTCCAACATATCGCTAAATTAGACGAAAAAGCAAAAAATTTATTTATTAAAAGACAGGGCAAAGAAGCGTATGAGAGCGGTCAGATAGGAGAAACCCTTGAAAGAATAGAACAAAAAGCAGAAGCATATGACCCAGTTTTTCTGAAACAACATCCTGAAATAAAAGGACACAATATAACCGTTTATCACGACCCGATTGCTGGGGAAGATTTGGCGGTGATCGACAATACAACAAACAAAATCATTGAGATTTTGAATAAAGAATTAGCTCAAGCAGTTAAAGGAGTAAAAGAAGTTAAGCCAAATGAGATTGTACTAAAAGTCAAAGAAACAGCGCCCAAGCAACTGAGATTAGATGAGGCAAAGCTTCCTCCGCCAGGCAAACCGCCTGTGCCAGAAGAAACGCCGTTAGCCGAAGCGCCAGAACCGCCGAAGGGAAGCGGAATAGAAACCATAGATAAAATGGTAGGAAAAATCAGCAAACCAAAAAAAATAATTGAATGGTTCAAAAGCGCGCCAAAAAACTTCACCGCTCTGTTCACCGACAGATTTTCAGCCATTAAAAAATTTGAAGACAACATCAGCAAAATGGCAGGCAAGCAGATCGACATTAACGCCAGCCCTTATGTGGAAGCCAGAATGTATGCGGGCAGAGTCGGCACAATCGAAATGAACCTTCTGGACTTGCAGAGAACCTTAAAGCCGATCAGCAAATACCGACCAGATTTCACTCGCTTCGTCCTTTCAAAAAGAGCAGCAGAAAGAGCAAGCAGGGGCTTTCAGAATCCAGCAGGCGTGACTGAAGAACAGGCAACCAGAGCATTGGCAGAAATAAAAGAAAAAGTGGGAGAGAAGGTCTACGGATTATTTGAGGCGACAGAAGGAGCAATCCAGAACTGGGCAGACAAAACAATTCTGAAGCCAGCATTGGATTCTGGCATCATTTCCAAAAAAGCATACGAGGCAATAGTGGCTAAAAATAAAAGCTGGTTGCCGTTCCAGGTCATAGATTATCTGCCGACCGCAACCCAAGCCGACATGATTCCGACAGGAAGCGAAGTTTTTTCAGTGGGCAAGCAGGGAATCATCAAGGGATTAAAAGGCACGGAAAAGACCATCAGAGACCCGTTCGAGGCAATCATAGACAGAATGTCGGAATCAGTGAACCTCACGCAGAGAAACGAAGTAGCCAAAAAACTGATTGACCTGAGAAAAGAATTCCCAGAAGCCAAAGAGCTCATAAAGCCCTTAGCCAGGACGAGCAAGAAAGGGGAGCTGGTCTGGGATTTGAAACCGCAAAAGGGCTGGGATTCAATCAGCGTATTCATCAACGGCAAATCAACCAAGTGGGCAGTGCCAGAGGATTTGGGCTGGGCAATGCACCAGATGAGTCCAGCAGAAGCAGGCATGGTCAGCAATCTCGTGAGATTCACTTCGGCTGCCTTCAGAAAAGGGGCAACCAACCTCTACATCCCGTTCTCCCTCTCCAATGCCTTCCGAGACGCGCAGATGGCAATAATGTGCTCCAAATGGGGATTCAATCCAGCCGACTGGCTGAAGGGATTCGGATCAGGACTGAAGGGAGCATTCGGCTGGGAGTCAAAGCTCTTCGAGGAATTTCACCGCAACGCAGGCGGATACGGCGGATTCATCCAGACCGCCAGAGAAATAAGCGGAGTGAAAAAAGCGCTCTTCGCGCCGTCATGGTGGACGAAAACCAAAGCAGTAATCAATCCGTTTAATTTAATCAGCAACTTCGCAGAAGCGATAGAGTTAGCGCCGAGATTGGGAGTTTATGCAAAAGGTCTTAAAAAAGGAGCGACGTCCTTTGAGGCAGCATTCGAAGCCAGACGGGTCACCATTGATTTTGCCAGAGCAGGACAGGAAGCCAGAATTATTAATTCGTGGATTCCTTTCGTCAATGCCAGATGGCAGGCACTTTTAAATACTGCAAGAGTTTTCAAAGACCACCCGTTCAGGTCAGCAGCCAGAGTGATGGCATTAGTCGTAGCACCAGGAGTCGCCACCTATCTCTGGAACACAACGAATTACCCAGACCTCTACGATGACATTCCGCAGTGGGCGAAAGACACTTATTTTATTGTAATCGTGGGAGAAGACACAGACGAAAAAGGAAACCGAGTGCCGAAAATCGTCCAGATTCCGAAAGGCGACGTCGGGCAGATTTTCTACAATCCGATCGAATACGCCTTAGATTACGTGCGGAAAGGTGAACCGCAGAATTTCGCCAAGCTTGCCATTGAATGGATGAGCCAGGTTTCTCCGATTCCGTTCAGCAGGGACGGCGAGATTTCAGCCACTCAATTCCTGTCAGGTGGGCTTCCGCCGTTGCTCAGAACGCCGATAGAATTGGCAACCAACCAGTCATTTTTCGCGGGCTATCCGATCGTGCCGAGAGGGCTGGAACAGGTAGCACCGTCAGAGCAATACGATGAAAAGACGCCCCAGCTGGCAATAGACATAGGGCGGGCATTAGGAATCTCGCCGATGAAGCTGGCATACGGCGTGAACGGAATGCTCGGCGGATTCGGAAGGGAAGCAATAGACCCGTCAAAGATTCTGGAATTAAGCGTCCAGAGATTTTACAGGACATCGGGCGGGGCAAAAAGAAACGAGGCATGGAATCTGCTCGACGACCTGACCGTCGGCTACAACACAGCACGAGTGCAGGCAAAAAGAGCCATTGAGCAGGGACAGCCAGAGGCAGCAGACGCCTTAATGAAAGAATGGAACAGCAAGGCAGAGTCGGTCATTCCCGACATCACAAACATCATAGCCGAAGACGATCCAGAGGAAGCCCAGAGTATAGCCAAAAAAATAACATTCCAAGCCACAGACATCGCCAGATTAAAAAAGACGGTTCAGGAAGAAATCGCAGAAATAAAAAAGACGCCGACAGCGACGTCAAAAGAAGGATACTGGGGGGCAGAATCAGCACCGACAACAATGGGAGAAATGCTTCCTGCCAAGCCGACGGCAAAAGTAGCCACTGGCTACTGGAAATAAAATCACCGACACCAGTAGGCGTCGGGATGAGAAATGCAAAAGGCAGACGAGCAAGATTCGGAAGATTTGAAAATCAGAAAAAGACCAATGCCGAGATTAGCCAGCAGGAGCAGAACAACCACCGCTAACCAGAATTTAATCCAAAATGGCTTCATTCCTGTAGATTAACTTGCCAAGAAGCCAAGTCAAGTCAAATTTTAAAAAACAAAACAATGATAAATTTAATCGATTACGTCCAATTAGGAGTGGCGGGAGTGGCAATAGTAGCGATAGTAATCATCGTGAGGGAGTTTTTGGCGTTCGTCAAAAAACAGGAAGATAATTTTTCAGAGCTGGTCAGAAACCATCTGGAGCATAACACCGAAAGCAACAACAAGCTGGAGCAGTCCCACAACAAATTAGCCACGATGATAGAGTTGCTCATTAAGTGGCTCGACAAAAACAGCAACTGCAAATAAAAAGGAGGGTCGGGGAATTAAATAAAAAAAGCAAACATGATCCAATTAAACCCAGAAAAAATTAAATACCTGATAGTCCATCACACGGCAACCAGCCGAGACAAAACCACATTCGAAGCGGTCAAAAAATACCACATAGAAAAGGGCTGGGAAGACATTGCCTACCACTGGTTCATCAACGGCAAGGGAGAATTGCAGAAAGGCAGAGACGAGAAATGGGTAGGAGCTCACGCATCAGCACTAAAAGACGGCGTCTCAATGAATTACCAATCGCTGGGAATTTGCCTCGCAGGGAACTTCGAGATAGAAGAACCCACTAAAGAGCAGATCGCCACGCTTGAGGCGGTTTTGGACGATAAGCGGGCAAAATTCGGCATAGCCAAAGCGAACGTGCTGGGACATCAGGAGATACCAGCCCAGACAGCGTGTCCAGGCAAAAATCTCATGCCCCTCATCAGAACCTATCGAGCAAGACCAGAACAGCCAGAAAATAAAAAACAGGTGCTCTTGGATTTAGTCGAATCCGTAGAGCAGGGGGTCGAGCAATTAAAAAAGGAAATTCAAAAACTGCCATGAACATTTATAATACAGCCACAAAAAGAATAGTGATGCGGTTTGTGGAAATTTTCGTCATCAGCGGAGTGGTAGGATTATTAAATTCGCCAGAACTGACGGCTTTAATTCCTCCGATTTTCATTGGAGTAGTGGCGGCCGTCCTTAAAGCAATCAGGGAATGGCAAGACAGCAAGAAAAAACTACCAGAAGCAGAAGGCGAACCGCAGTAAACAAGGTCGAGAAAACAAAAAGGCGTCTGAGAATCGGCAATCAGACGTTGCATTTAAAATGTCTTTAGAAATTAAAAATCAAATTAAAGACATTGAAGACGAGGAAACTCCAGAAGACGAGGGCATGGGTGAAGAAGAAAGCGGAGATTCAGAGGAAGAAGATTCGGAAGACGAAAACTCAGAGGACGAAGAATCAGAGCTTTAAAATTGGATTAAACTGAGCAGGCCACAACAAATTATTTTCTCCTTCGACCTGCGCGGGATTTTTGATTTGAGTTTGACAATTTTTTTATTTTGATTATCATAAGAAAATAAACATGGCTAAAACAGCAAAACAAAATCAGACCAAAGACATCGGGCTGAAAATAAAAAGGGCAAGGCAGGAAACAAACCTGTCCCAAGAAGGGTTCGCAAAGAAGCTCGGCATAAGCGGTGCTCATCTTGGCTATTTAGAGGCAGGAAAAAGAACCCTGAAGGTGACGATGCTCAACAGAATTGCAGAGATTACAGGCAAGCCGTTTGATTATTTCATGGGCAAAGAAGAATGCTTGCCCCACAACGAAATTACGAAAAAGCTGAACCAGATTATGGGCAACATTCGGGACATCAGAAAGAACGGAGTGAGCGGGACGGCGAAGGCAATAATGCCCATAGAACCTATTCTGGATTTGACGCCTCACGCAGTGCTGGTGATAGATCAGAAAACAAGCAGATGCATTTATGCCAACACGATGTGGGAAAAAATCACCACTTTTAAGCGGAAGGACGTTGTGGGAAAAACCATTGATGAATTTTTGAGATTCCTTTCACCAGAAACAATAAAGGCAGTTAAAAAAGCCAGAAAAGAGATAGAGAGAAGCGATAAATTTATCGACGTGAAGGGAACGGCATTGACCCGCAAAGGAAAGAAAATGCCCGTCGTCATTACCGAGAAGGCAATAAGAGATGCCAGCGGAAAGCTGATCGCAAGATTGGCACTGCTCTGGGCAGGCGATTTAACCTACTACGAGAAATACAGAGAAAGGTTCAGGGAGTAGCAAAAATTTTTCAAAAGATAATCTCAGAAATCCCCGACAAAGCGGGGATTTTTAGTTTGCTGTCGGCATTAACAACCAGTTGGCTTTGACAACTGGTTGTGGACAAAATATTATAAGACAATACGCTTTCCGCTTGACTTCTTTTCTGGGAGCGATAGTTTTGGATAACGTGGAAGGCGAAAGGTCGTTATCGCCAAAGATGGGCAACAACGTGCCTAAATTTGGGGTTGGTGGCGATAAAAAAGACCAGTTCGTCTTCCTTTGGCTCAAGGACGACTACTGTTTGCCGACCCCAAAATCGGCAAGCAATTTTATGAAATTCAACGAAGCAATAAGTCACTTCATCCAATGGAAACAGATCAATTCCACCAAAGGGACTCTGAAAGGATACGAGCTTGACCTCAGGAACTTCTGCCTTTACATGAAAAACCCGCACATCGAAGAAGTGAAGCTGGAAGACGTAACCGAGTATTTTAATCTGATGGGACAGCTCGGCTGGAAATGGAACGGGTTTATAACGAAAAGCATGGCACTCAGGAAGTTTTACCAATTTTATGGAAAGCAGGGACACGATGTGCTAAGCTACGAATTAATCCCGATCCCAAGAAGGGAATACAATCCGCCCCGTGTAGCTACGGAAGAAGAATACAGAAAATTACTGAGCGTAATCCCAGACGATTCTAACGACCCGCGACACATACGGAATCTTGCAATCGTAAACATGCTCTGGGATACGGGAGCAAGAGTCGGCGAATTGGTATCGTTAAACATCGAGGATGCAAATCTGGACGGGATGAAAGCAGTGGTGAAAACAGAAAAATCAAGAGGGATGAAGCCATTCAGAGAGATTTTCTGGAGCGAGAATACAAACCAGAATCTTCATTGCTGGATCGAGAAAAGAGATGAGTTAGCCCAAAGAACAAAATTCAGAGACCCCGATGCATTGTTTATAGGAGCGTGCAGATGGCAATTAGGAAAAAGATTGACCAACGGCGCAGTCAGCATTTTTTTGAGGCATTACTCAACAAAGGCAGAAATTCTGACGCTCAATGCTCACAGCTTCAGACACCACATGGGTCATGAATTGGCAAAGAAAGGCGCAAACAATTCTGTCATTTCAAACATACTTGGGCATTCCTCTCTCACCAGCTCCTATCTTTACACGATGATGAACAATCAGGAGCTGGAAAGGGAATACAGGAAGCTGATGCTCCAGAGTGGAAGATAGAAAGATTGCAGAAAATAATACAGGTTATCTCTGCGCAGTTTTAGCGTTGGCAATAGTTATCCACAAGCAAGAGCTTGACAAATAAACTGGGTCGATTAAAATAAGATTAGCATGGCAAAGACACCGAAACCAAAATCAACGAGAAACAAAAAAGTAGTCGAGCTAAAAGCCAAGATGACTTTTAAGAATTTAGCTCGGCTTTTTAATATCTCTGAGACAAGAGTAAAGCAAATATACTATCGGGAGCTAAAAAGGATGGGCATGAAGTCGCCCTATTCTAAAAAGGACTACTGGAAAGGGAAGCATTTGAGCTTCCAGCATAAAATAAAGATCAGCGATGCCAATAAAGGAAGGAAGCAATCAGAAGGAACGAAAAGGAAAATAAGACAGACCCTAAAAGATATTCATAGTAAAGCACTTGACAGATAATTTGGAAAGACCATAATGTCAGTGAGGCACATTGAAACCGCATAGAAATAAACAATCCTTTAGAGGATTACCAACCTTGAATTGAAAAAGTTCTGCAAATTTTGCAAGAAACATACTGTTCACAAGGAATCAAAAAGATAAAAATAATTTACATGAAAGACATTCACCATGGTGGAGCTAGTGCGGTTTACGGCTTAGGCTTTGTCGGAGCCGCCGTCTATTTCATCAGTCATGCGCCGACATTTTGGCTGGGAGTCATCGGCTTTCTAAAAGCTCTAGTTTGGCCTGCGTTTCTGATATTTCGGGCTTTTGAAGTCTTAAGCAAATAACGGATTTTACGCGAAAGAGGCCTAGACTCGCCTTGCAGTTTTTTCTTGAAATAGCCTGTTTTTAAGATATAATAGAGCTAACAAAATAACCGGGGGACGTGGTGAAATGGCTATCATAGGAATCTCCAAAATTTCTGTTCTAGGTTCGAATCCTAGCGTCCCCGCAGTCAACATTTTTTATCGAGGACCGAGACGCCTCAAAAGACACGAAATTATCATTTCGTGTCTTTTGATTAATAGAATTTCAAATCCCAAATCTTGACTTTTCCTGACAGTTTGGTATAATTA
>Ga0265297_10005507_pt1 | contig 19280 bp, 14 predicted proteins | sample Munlanlwell13791_FD_192502 | JGI IMG/M metagenome (GOLD analysis project Ga0265297, IMG submission 192502) | Leachate microbial communities from a municipal landfill in Southern Ontario, Canada - Leachate well 137-91 | ecosystem: Engineered > Solid waste > Landfill > Unclassified | place...
CATCGGGGATGATCCCGTTCTTTGCATACATATAGAGAATTGCCCCGAATATTCCCTGCATGGCTGAAGCGATGATGGCGAGTATTGCGACAAAGATGATAAAGAGGGCAAGAGCTGCAAGGAACACGAGAATATTCCCAGAGAACAGTGTGGCCAGGACAAGGAGAAAACCGATGATTCCTATCGCGACGAACACGAAGGTAATGGAGACCGTCCCGACCACGCTCTCCCCCCAGGTCTTCCGAAAGAGCGACCAGGACTCCTTGATCGCCTCAATGACTCCTATTCCCTCAAAGACAAAGACCGGGACCACGAAGAAGGTCACGAGACTCCATGCTCCGCCCACGAGAGCGGTGGCAATCCCTCCCGCAGCACCTGTCCGGTCCTCGATCATATTGAGTATGAGACCGACAGTCGCGGAGATCACCGACCAGGCAAGGATTGGCTTGACCTGGCCGAATGCCGATTGAAGCCCTTCCCCTATAGTCATCTCCTTTCCCTGCATACGGGCACAGACACATGAGATGAGGCCGACATTGAAGAAGATCACGACAAATGAAGTGGCCAGGTAGAACAGGAAGATCAGGATTATTCCCGCGATCGAATTCGTTGCAAGCGAGAAAGCACCGCCTGCAAAGATGAGCGGGAGTATGAAGGTCGCTATCACGAAAAGGGTAACGATGCCGGAGAGAAACGGAAATACAAGGAGTTTCCTGTCGCTCATGAGGATCCTCCAGCTTGCCTTGACAAGCTCAATACTTCGGCGAATGCGTTCAAACATGCCATCAGGATTTGCCACAGTGGGAGATGAATATTGCTACCCTATGGATGATATCATGACGGGATCGAATCCTTCTGCTCATGCGTCTTGAATCCTGATATTGCTCAGTTTATTGATTCAGCGAAAGAATAGGGAGATTAAACAGCGATTTGAAGAAAAGTTTATTTTATATAAATCAAATCATTACCTGGAAGATTCAGAACATCAGCATATCACAAGGTGGCAAAAGAATAGTGTGTGATAGTATTCCTGTTTTTTTAAGACTATCCAGGATTTTTCTCTCTTCCATCGCCTGATCGGTTCATGAGTATGAGATGAGAACAGGAGAGGAAGCGGTACCAAGAAGCCGATCTTTCATCTGCATAGTCTTGACTATTTTCCTGATCTTGGCGGTTCCTGGCGTTTCTGTTGCTGAAAATTCAACCCCTGTAGAAGAATCCACCACATATACCCCTGAGCAGGTGTTCGTTCCTTTGGATGAGGAACCGGTCATTTTAGAAGATCCGGTGTTGGTTACAGAAGTGGCCCCAGTTGTCGAACAAACACCGGTAGTGGTTGAAGAAGGAGGACCAGTAATTGAGGAAACACCGGTAGTGGTTGAAGAAGGAGGACCAGTAATTGAGGAAACACCGGTAGTGGTTGAAGAAGGAGGACCAGTAATTGAGGAAACACCGGTAGTGGTTGAAGAAGGAGGACCAGTAGTTGAGGAAACACCGGTAGTGGTTGAGGAAGGAGGACCAGTAGTTGAGGAAACACTGGTAGTGGTTGAGGAAGGAGGACCAGTAATTGAGGAAACACCGGTAGTGGTTGAGGAAGGAGGACCAGTAGTTGAGGAAACACTGGTAGTGGTTGAGGAAGGAGGACCAGTAATTGAGGAAACACCGGTAGTGGTTGAGGAAGAGGGGGGCTCCCTTATCCAGGAAATCCCTGCTGAAGTGGCCAATACCACGATTATCGAAGATTCCTCCTCCGTCCAGGTCTCAAATGAGAACCAGACAGTTATCACCGAATCGGATGGACTGGTGTCCGTTGCGGTCCAGGAAACAACGAACCAGACGGGGGTAGAAACATCAGGGTCTTTCCAGATCGCCGGGGATACCAATCACACCGTTGTGGACGAGTTCTCTCCCTTACAGATCTCAAATGAGAACCAGACAGTTGTAATCCAATCTAGTGGGTTGGCATCACTTGCAGGCCAGGAGACTACGAACCAGACGGTGGCAGAAAACACAGGGTCTTTCCAGAACCCTGGGGCATCCAACCTCACGTACGAACAGGGCAACCTGACCGTTGACTCTGTAATCAGCGGCCCGGTGCTTCTCTCCAACGAATCCCTTGCCATTGGAACGGAGAACATCACAACATCGGTAGTAACAGGGGCAATAGGGCTCTCTGCAAACCAGACGCTCCTTTCGCCAGAATCAAATGGAACCTCCTTCTCCTGCATAGAATCGAATGCCACCCAGAACCAGTTGCCCTATGGTCTTCATGACCCGCCGCTGAATGGTACCAACTGGGAAGGATCAGGGGGCTCACACTACTGGAATATTACCTCCCCCGGGTATTATCCCATTGACTGGTTCAACGATGCCACGAATTTCACGGGAAACACGTTCAGCACCTCCAACTCCTTTGCAGTCCTCGTGAGAGCCTCCAACGTCGTCCTCGACGGGATGGGACTCATCGTCCAGGGTACTGCCGGAGCGATATTTGGCATCCTCGTGGATGGGGGCAGTCAGAATGTCCAGGTCTCCAACTTCTCGATAACTGACATGGTGTACGGGGTTTATTATGATGCGGTCTCTTTCGATCCTGACAATATCGATGGAGGTGGAGAACTTCCCGCATCTCCAGTCCCAAACAGAATCTCTGACATCCATGTATTCGATAACACCTATGGAGTCTATGTGAAGAATTGCGACGACGTTACAATAGCGGACGTTGAGGCGGTCAACAACACCAACACGGGGATATACGTTATTAGTTCGGATAACATTGCTGTGACGGACAGTACTGCGAGCAACATTCTTGGATCATCTGCGCAGAATTATGGAATACAGATAATTTCTTCCACCAATTCTACCCTTTTACGAAATATCGCCGATGATAATTATGACGCGGGAATCAACGTTACAGGCGCGTTCAATATCACTGTTGCCGATAGTATTGCAGGTAATTTATTTTCAGCGAAGCGACAGGATTATGGAATTCGGTTGATTGCATCCAATCACACATTGGTTGAGCACAATACTGCAAGCAACAATACCCTCACCGGGATCTACATTTCAGGTTCGGATAACATTACAGTCCTGAATAATATCGCAAATAACACCCTCGGTTCAAATGTCCAGGATTACGGGATTCAGCTCCTCTCATCCAATGATTCGGTCATCGCCTGGAATACTGTGATGAACAATACCTATACGGGAATCTATGTCACCGGTTCGGACAATATCACCGTCACAAATAATGAAGCGGGAAATTACCCAGGAACCAGTCAACAGCAGTATGGGATCAGGTTCCTGTCATCCACTGATTCCGTGATATCGTGGAATTCCGTGATGAATAATACCAACACGGGAATTTATGTCACCGGTTCGGAGAACATAACAGTGAATGATAATATTGCGGGCAACAATCCAGGTTCGAGTCAACAGGATTACGGAATTCAGTTCATTTCGTCTAAAAATGCCACTATCGCAAGAAATACTGTAAATGATAATATTTTGGGAGGAATCAATGTCACTGGTTCGGACAATATCACTGTCACTGACAATGTCGCGGGCAATACCCTTGCGACCAATCTCCAGGATTACGGTATCCAGTTGATTTCATCCAATAATTCTATTATTACACGCAATTTTGCGAGCAATAATACCAATACCGGGATATACGTCACCGGTTCGGATAATATAATAGTAACCGACAACCTTGCGAGCAACAGGTTCGGGTTAAGCGTACAGAATTACGGAATCTTGTTCATTTCATCCAGTAATTCGCTTATTGCACGTAATTCTGCAAATGATAATTACAATGCCGGGATATATGTCACTGGTTCGAACAATATTTCAGTGACCGATAATGATGTGAGTAATCTCTTTGCGTTGAATTTCCGGGATTACGGAATCCAGTTTGTTTCAACCAACAACTCTTTTATTGCAAATAATACAGCAAATGACCACTACCATGCAGGTATCTATCTACAGTCCTCCAATAACAATACCCTCTCGTATAATAATGCAAGCAATGTGAACAGCAACAGCAATCAGGATTATGGAATCCGGCTTATCAGTTCTCATAATAATACAATCGAGTTTAGCAATACCACCAACAATGCCATTTCCGGGATTTCCATCCAGTATTCTGAGAACAATACCCTCTTCAATAATATTGCAGGGAATAGGATTGGCACGACAATACAGGATTATGGCATCCATCTGCTGGGATCGACCAATAACAATCTGACCGGAAACCAGCTGACCCGGAATTTACAACAGGGGGTCTATCTCCAGAATTCCGATGGGAACACCCTTTTTGACAACAATGCCAGCATTAATTCCCAGAATGGCTTCCTGCTCCAGGGTTCGAATTATAACCTCCTGATGGGGAATTTTGGGAACGGAAATACACAAAACGGGACTGGCTTCACTGCCTCTAATTCAAACAGGCTGGAAGGCAATACCTTCAACCAGAACGGGCATGGGATTAATATCAATCCCTCAAGCCAGAATAACGAAGTGATCGGGAACAATGCAAGTGCCAACACCTACAGTGGAATAGTTGCCTATGGTCAAACAGGGATGAATATCATTGGCAATAATGCGAGTGAGAATAAGAATAGCGGGATCTTGGTTAGCGGGGGTTCAGGCAATAACCTGACCGGCAACCAGTTTATTCAAAACACCCAGCACGGGATCTATCTCCTTAATTCGCAGGGTAACACTCTTTTTGGCAACAACGCCAGCCTCAACAAACAAAATGGAATTCAGGTAAGCGGGGGTTCTGAGAATAATCTCACAGGAAATATCCTGACAGAGAATATTGCGACCGGGAACCAACAGGACGGGTACAACCTGACAGGATCGAGTGGAAACACCCTGGAGGACAACATTGCGATGCAGAACGGGTTGAATGGGATTGGGCTGTATAATTCGAACAATAATATCGTCGATAAGAATATTGTGATGGAAAACCATCAAAACGGATTTTTCATAGATCCATCCGAATACAACACGATTATCGCGAATACGGCGGTCGGAAACAGCATCGACGGTTTCAGGATCCTTTTATCAGACAGGAACACGCTGGAGGACAACGTTGCGATCCTGAACGGGTTGAATGGGATTGGGCTGTATTCCTCGAGTATGAACACCCTCTTCAACAACACCGCGGAGTTGAACCGGGAGAACGGATTCCTTCTCGAAAAATCGAATAATAGTACCCTGACTTCGAATACTGCACGCGGGAATGCAGATAGCGGATTCCTGGTGTTTGAGTCCCAGGGTGATGACCTGACTGCGAACGCTGCATCAGGAAACGGGCAGAACGGTATCTGGCTTGAGGGAGCCTCATCAAATGATGTGACCAGGAATGTAGTCTCCGGCAATCATGTCGGTATGCGCCTCGATGATGCGTCCCGGAACACCCTCGGTGGCAACACCATCACCGGGAATAGCGTTGCCGGTATACGCCTCGAGAATTCCGGGGACAACCTCATCTACAACAATTACTTCAACAACTGGGATAACACGGAATTCGGCACTTCTGTACTTCCTAATACCTGGAATGTCCCTCAGACGTATGGCCAGAACATCATCGGGTGTTCGTACCTTGGTGGAAACTACTGGGCAAGGCCAGACGGAACCGGGTGGTCCCAGGTGACCCCCGTGAACGAATTTGGGTTTACAAGCCCCCTTGTCCTCGCCCCGGGAAATATTGATTATCTCCCGCTCGGTACATATCGACCCGAGCCCGATTATCAAGGTTATTCCCCAGGCATGATCCGCTCCCACAGAGCGCTCTATGACTCGAAGTTCATTTCCAACACCATTCCACCATCCATATACTCCTGCGCCAGTTTCCCGGTTTCCATGATAGTCAACAATACCGGTTCAGCAGGCTGGATTGGACCTTACGTAGGGCTCGCAGCCTACAACGATGCAGCGAAACAGTTCAGCCCAGTGCGTGTCCCGCTCGACGATGGGAGTTATGTGGGGTCAGAAAAGGTTCAGACCTTTACCTTTGATCTCCAGGCTCCCTGCACCCCCGGGACCTATACACTTCAATACTCCATGATCCATGGACAGGACATCTACTTTGGCGAAGTGCTTGAAGTGATCATAACCGTCGAGCAATCCAACGGATCCTTCAATGGGACCTCCCTCACAAAAACGAGGGTCATACAGCTGATTCCGGACATAGACAAGATTCTAGCCCCTACGCAGCCATCGGCAGCCATCATGGGCTTCCGGGAGGATATACATTCCGGGGGTTCTGCATCCATCCAGGATACCAATATCTCATCACTCCGGTCGAGAGGGATCACAGACGAGATGAAGGAGAAGATAATCGCCCTCCGCGAGAAGAGTGCCACCAGGTAATCCCGTTTTTCCATGCACATACTACCATATAACTGAGGATCTATCAGGTTCAATTCTCATTGAGAGACTTTATCTCCCTTTTATTGTGTATGATAAAGTAAGAATGGTGTTTGATACCCATACAGTTGTTCTCCTCTCACTGATACGTGGCCTGCTCGCCCGCATATTCCAATGGTACTGGAAGACTCAGATCGCGAATCACGGTTTTCTGGGGAGGTGCATGGAATGAAGTCCTCTCTTCTTCCTTCAGTCACCATGACAGAGGCCCGGTGGAAACTGCTGATAGCCGCATTCTCCTGTATCGCCGTTCTTCTTACCATTTACTGTCTTTCGCAGGGAATCACCATCATTTTCATGCATTTCTACTATATTCCAATCGTTCTTCTCGCGTATCATTACCGGAGGAAGGGATTTTTAGGGATCCTCCTCCTTGCCCTGGCCTACCTGGCCCTCGTGAGTGTGTATGGTTGGGGAGACTGGACGATTCTTGCAGGAGCCGTCGTGCGGGCATTCGTGTTCCTTGCAATTGGCGCCCTCCTCATCTACCTCTCTGAGAACCTCGTCAGAACCCGTGAGGCCCTCGGCGAAAGCCTGCAGGTCCAGACAAGTATCATCCAGAATGCAAATGTCTGGCTCATGGTGCTCGACCACCATTCCAGAATCCTTGAATGGAACACTGCAGCGGAGACGATAAGCGGATATAAAGCCAGTGAAGTGATGGGAAAGAATGAAATCTGGAAATCCCTGTATCCGGAGGAGGAGTACCGCCGGGAAATCACCGGGAACATCGCGGATATCATCAGGAATGAGGATTTTCTCGAGAACCTGAAGACCCGGATCACCTGTAAGGACGGATCGCAGAAGATCATCCTCTGGAATACAAAAAAACTCCCTCAGCAGGCAGAGTATCCGGACCGATTCATCGCAATAGGGATCGATGTCACCAGAACATCAGAGGCAGAAGAGAGGTTCCGGACGCTCTTTGAGAACATGCTTGACGGTTTTGCTTATTGCCAGATGCTCTACAAAGATGGGAAGCCCGATGATTTTCTCTATCTCAGCGTGAACAGAGCGTTTGAAAAACTGACGGGCCTTACGGATGTAGTAGGAAAGCGGGCTACCGAAGCTATTCCTGCGATAAAAGAGGAGACCCCGGAACTTTTCGAAATCTACGCAAGGGTTGCCGAGACGGGGAATCCCGAACAGTTCGAGATCAATTTCACACCCCTCGATGTCCAGCTGTTCATCTCAGTGTACAGCCCTGAGAAAGGGTATTTTGTTGCGATCTTCGAGAATATTACCGAACGCACGCGGGCAGAAGAGGCACTCAGGAAGAGCGAGGAGCAGCTTGCACTTGCCATTGAAGGATCAGGGGTGGGCCTCTGGGACTGGCATGTCCAGACAGGAGAGGTGGAGTATAATGAACGGTGGGCTGAGATTGCCGGTTACACTCTTGAGGAACTCGCACCTGTTTCGATCAATACCTGGACGAGGCTCTGCCATCCCGACGACCTGTCACGATCCGAACAGCTCCTGCGCGAGCATTTCGAGAAGCGGTCCCCAATGTATGAATGCGAGGCCCGGATCCGCCACAAGGATGGACGTTGGATCTGGATACTGGACCGGGGAACGGTGGTCGAGTGGGATGCAGAAGGACGACCGATCAGGATGACCGGGACCCATCTCGATATCAACACCCGGAAGCAGATCGAGGATGCGCTGCGGATGGCGAACAAGAAACTCAACCTCCTCTCCAGCATCACCCGCCATGATATCATCAACCAGCTCGCAGCCCTTATGGGATACCTGGAACTCTCGGAGGACTACAAGGTCGACCCGACGCTCCAGACGTACCTTGACCGGATGAAGACAGTCTCCAGGGTGATCCAGAAACAGATCGACTTCACCCGCGTGTATCAGGACATTGGAGTTATAGAACCCACATGGCAGAATATCCATGCAACGATAACGCGGATGGCTCAATCCCTGAACATGGGAGATGTCCGGATTGAGGAAACCGATACCGATGTGGAAGTTCTTGCGGACCCGCTATTCGAGAAGGTTTTTTACAACCTTTTTGACAATGCACTCCGGTATGGGGAGAAGATCACGAGGATCCGATGCACCAGCGAAAAGAGAGACGCGACCCTCCTCATCGTGGTCGAGGATGACGGGGTCGGTGTGTCATCCCAGGACAAGAACCGGATATTCGACCGTGGTTTCGGGAAGCATACGGGGTTTGGACTCTTCCTCTCCAAGGAGATTCTTGCGATCACGGGCATCTCGATCACCGAGAACGGAGAGCCAGGGAAAGGAGCCCGGTTCGAGATCTCGGTTCCAATCGGCGGGTTCAGGTTTCCATAAGCGAGAAAAACCGGGAAATCAGAGAGTGCGGGCGCACCCGCTCTCGATCGCAGCGTTGCGTACTGCTGCAGCGACTGCTTTTACCACGTTCCTGTTGAGGATCTGCGGGAGGAGGCGGTCTTTCCTCGGATACCTGACGAAACTGGCAAGTGCGTGGGCAGCAGCAACCTTCATCTCGTCCGAGATACCGGTTGCATGGACGTCGAGCGCACCACGAAAGATCCCGGGGAACGCGAGTGCGTAATTGATCTGGTTGGGAAAATCATTCCGTCCCGTTGCGACGATTGCTGCCCCTGCCCGGAACGCGTCGGCAGGCATGATCTCAGGCATCGGATGTGCAAGGGCGAAGAGGATAGGATCGGGATTCATGGATCGCACCATGCCTGGTGTGATGATTCCCGGGACTGACACCCCTATACAAGCATCTGCACCATCCATAGCGTCTGCGAGAGAGCCTTGCCGACCTGACAGGTTGGTCTCCTCAGCGATGATGAACTTGTATTTGTTACTGTATAATCCTTCACGGCGCCGGTGGATGATCCCCTGGGAATCACAGACGCAGATGTCATGCACGCTCCTGAAGAGGTCCGGGCTGTACCCGATGCATTTCAGCATCCGGGTAATAGCATACCCTGCGGCACCCGCTCCACAGATGACGATGTCCAGGTCTTCAAAGCGCTTTCCCGTCACCCTGCAGGCATTTATAATGGCAGCAAGGACAACAACCGCCGTCCCGTGCTGGTCGTCGTGCATGACAGGGATCCCAATATTCTGGAGCTTTTCTTCCAGTTCGAAGCACTTTGGCGCCGCGATATCCTCGAGTGCAATACCCCCGAATACCGGGGCGATATTCTGCACGGAATCGGCGAATTCCGTGTGCGATCCTTCGAAGCAGATGGGGAAGGCATCAATACCGGCGAGTTTCTTGAATAGGAGCGCCTTCCCCTCCATCACGGGTATGGCGGCGACTCCCCCGATGTTCCCGAGGGAGAGCACACGTGACCCGTCTGTAACGATCGCGATAGTGTTTGCTTTCAGCGTGTATTTGTATGCGAGATCCCTGTTCCGTGCGATCTCCCTGCAGACCTCAGCGACTCCCGGGGTATATGCAAGCGCAAGGTCGTGCCGGGTCGCCAGGGGAACCTTTGAGAAAACCTCTATCTTCCCGTGATACTTCTCGTGAAGTTCAAGGGACTCTTCATAAATATTCCCTGGTTTTCTGTCTCCGGCCAGGATCCCAACCCCCGTACTATCTGGTTGCATCTCATGTACATATTGCTACCTGTTCCTCCGGAAAGATGCCCCCCTAATCTCATGAATGCAGGATGGTGATAAACCTCCAGGATGAGGGGAATCCCTGTGATCCTGTGCGAGAGGTGCCAGAAATGGGATGGTTCAAGGTACAGGTGTGAGGGGGGGGATCGCCCTGTTTTTTCATCTTTCCCGCACAACGTGGAAGAAGATGCAGGTCACATTCCTCGGGACCAACGGGTGGTACGATACCCTCACCGGGAATACGTGTTCGGTGCTGGTAAGGTCAGGGGACTATAATATCATATTCGATGCCGGAAACGGTATTGCAAAGGTGGACCAGTATATCGACCAGGAAAAGCCCACGTTTCTGTTTATCAGTCATCTGCACCTTGACCATATCGCCGGTTTGCACGTCCTCAATAAGTTCAGGTTCACCACGCCCCTGTACATCTGTGGCCAGGTGGGCATCACAGGAGATCTCCGTTCGATCATGAGGGAACCATTCACCGTGCCGCTCGACGCGCTTCCGTTCCCGGTCAGGTTCATGGAACTGGCGGAAGGAACACATTCGATTCCCTTTCAGGTCGAATGCCGTCCACTGGTCCATACCGCACCCTGCTTCGGGTACGCCATCACCCTCGATGGGAAGAAGATCACGTTTTGCACTGACACAGGCACCTGCGAGAATGCAATTATTCTGGCCCGGAATGCGGATCTCCTCATCACCGAATGCGGATTAAAACCGGGGGAGAAGAGCCCGGAATGGCCGCACCTGAACCCGGAAGACGCCATCAATATTGCGAAAAAAGCCCGGGCGAGGAGACTTGCCCTGATCCATTTTGCCGCACATACCTATACCACGCTTGAAGAGCGGTTTGAGATTGAGAGGAAGTATCAAAAAGACAGCCCCTGTCTGCTTGCGGCGACTGATGGGCTGACCATCGAGGTATGACGTTCAGATTCATCGGTCCGGGAATATTTCAGGTAGGTATCTTTGATTCATGGCCTTTCATCATTGTATGCCAATATAATTATGGAGCGGGGAAATCCGCATGACCAGCACGATATATTCGCACTTTCACCATGAACTCAACAGTTTCTTCCTGGTTACCCTCCTTAACGTGGTATTCGGGGCTCTTGCAATGGCGTTCGGGATTCAGTACATCGTGGCGTCAGTGCTGGGCTTGACCTACGAGGAGCCTCTTTCGCTGATCCGGATAGTGACAGCCGCGATCTCCATGGTCGGGTTCGGGCTCGGGCTCTCGTGGATGGTCTCGAGTGTTGAGATCATGGATGGGATCGATGATATCCGGAATTTTCTGAAGGAGAACACGACACCTGTCAGCGACGAAATCACGACATGCGGTATCGTCAGGATGATCGCCCACTACCGCGGGCACAGAAAAACGATCCGGACCATGATCCTTGTATGCACAATCGGAGGATTCTGTTTCCTTGCGCTTGGGATCATCAGCAGCATAGAGTTTTTCTCTTTCAGCCTCATGTCCGGGACAATCACACTGAACAGTTATCTCCTGATTCCTTCGGTACTCCTTGCCCTTTCGGTTGCCCTCGTGAGCCTCGCGAGCTCCTTCTATTTTTCGAAATTCTCCAGGGCCTGGGACCTCCGTGAAGATGAGATCTCCCGGGCGGAACATGAACTCGCGGAAACACTTGGGCGGGACTTAGAATGAATACCGAGCGCCGCACCCAGTACGAGATCTACTGGGAGATCCTCGTCTTCTGCAAAACACCCCGATCGTTTACCTCGATTGTTCACCGTTGCAATCTCAATTCGAAGACCGGGCAGGACTACATCGAATTTCTCACCTTGAAAGGGTATCTCTCCCGGACGGTCGACGGGGAAAAAACCACGTATATTGCGACGGGGCGGGGCGGCGAATACATCGCCCTCTTTACCCGGTTGTACCAGACACTGTTCGATTCTGTCCCCGGGTTCAGGTTATGACCATCGGAGCATCCAGAATCAGGATTCGTGGAATGTCCAGATGATTGGGGGAATCCACCTAATTCCTGACGTGGTGCCTTTTTTCTCTCGTGCGGAGAAACGAAATGTATGCACGAGCTTGCAGCGGTCTGGACCGAGCGGAAGGGGCTTTTGTGGATTGCCGTGACAGCATTCTTGTATGCCCTGATCCTGATCCCCTTCAACCAGTCCGGCTGGACTATTGCCGGAATTTCCATCCGGCCGGCTGCAGCGCTCCCGGTGCTCTTGGGTATCCTCTTCGGCCCTGCAGCTGCCTGGGGGCTTGCGCTCGGCAATATCGCCGGTGACTTCTATGGTTCCTGGTCCCCGATGAGCATCTTCGGGGCTCTTACGAACTTTCTCTTGCCGTATCTCTCATACCTTCTCTGGCACAGGCTGATGAAAGGCAACGATGCAAGGGTGGACAAGAAGAGTACCGGCATTTTCCTGCTGGTCTCGTTCGTTGCCATCCTTGCCTGCATGGTTCTCCTTGCCACGTGCGGGACTGTCTTCTTCGGGCGCCCCTTCGAGAGCAAGTTCATCAGCTATTTCGGGAACAATATCCTCTGGGCAATGACGGTCGGGACGGTGCTGTTCTGGCTGGCCTTCGAACCGGCAATCAGGAAAGGGCTTGTGTACGGGAGCGAATGGGTGAAAAAAAGCAATGCGACGTAACAGACGAATAGATCCTCCGATGTCACAGTGGAAAAGAAGCGATTGGAGATGGACGCATCCTGGAAATCTGGGAGAATTTGTGATTCTCCTCTAAAAATGCGAGAATCGGGAGGCAAATCATATTATTGTCCCGATAATAAATGAAATGCCGTTGTCATATGGGCCATAAATGTTGGATAGTATTCGTCATTCTCATCGCGATTATGCTGTATGCCATCATCACGGTTCAGTGGACGCTGGGAATCATTGCATGTCTCGTTGTCATTGTCGTGGCAGGGATACTCTCTCGGGTGTAGGGTTCCTGTTCACCATCATCGTTTGTGTGGCGTCCAGGACTTTCAGTCAATTTTTTTGATGTGTTTTCATCCCATGAACCTGAAAGGTTTATATAGTCAACATGCAAATGTTGACACATGCTCCTGCCAACCCACGAGAAGCAGTTCGGATTCTGGGCGATGCGCCGGAAGGGGGTTCCCAATATCACCATAGCCCAGGAACTCGGTATCTCCCGGCAGGCAGTGTCCCGGGCGCTTCTCGCAATGGATGAGAAGGTTGGCTCAGCCCTCCGGGAGATGGCGAACGCGAACCAGATCGCGATCGAGCGGGTCAGTACCGAGCGGGGGATTCTCGTCGGCCGGTCGATCCCGTTCCAGACCTCGGCGATCATCTTTGTCTCTGAAAAGCATGGTATGCAGGTCTGGTACGAGCATGACGGCGACTGTGGGTCATGCACGAGGTATACCGAATGCATCGAGCTCCTCTGGGATTACGCGAATGAGATGGGGATCAAAATCGAAAAGACCGCGGATCCGACAAAGATGGCAGACGAATTGTTTACAAAAGTGAGGGGGATGGCATGACGGCAAGGATCTCGGAGGTAATCCACGGGTGGCTGGGCTGGTGTCCGAATGCACCAGCACAGGTACGAATTGAGAAAGCCCAGTCTTTTGATGAGGAAGTCGTCCCACCAGGAAGCGGATCGTTCAAGGATCGTGCATTTCACTGGTTTGGCATGTTCCAAAACCAGATAATGCTGCAGACCACCGGGACCTTTTGTATAGGCTTTTACATGTGTGCGGGTCTTGGTGGCGTGCCCCACATGAACCTGTTTCTCGTCGGGATCCTGGCCGGATTGCCATTCTCAGCGATTGTTGGGTTTCTGTACTGGCGGATATTTTACGAGGTGCTCCATGACGGCCCGGTTGTGCTCTGGAACCGCTATGATAAAACATGGGGTATAATCACGGGTGTAACTGTTGCAGCATCTCTGTGCATATGGACACTCGTTTTCCTTGGTAAGATCTCCGGTGTCAGCCTTGAGATGACAAGCGCTTTCTTCGGAGGAGTTATTGCAGTTTCGTTCATCGGGATGCTCGTCAGTATATGGAAATGGGAGTCTGACACTCACCGCCAATTATGTTATGATGGGCTGATACTCGAATTGGAGAAGGAGGGTGATATGCATGCATTTCGTTGACCACTTTTTAGGCTGGTGCCCGGATGCACATATGACGGTCCGGAACGGGGAATTCCGGCCAGAGGATGAGGAAATCGTCCCTCCAGGAAGCGGATTATACAAAGATCGGGCAATTCACTGGCTCGCCCTGTTCCGGAATCAGATCATGCTGCTGACCATTGGGACCATTTCTGCTGGATTTTACCTGTTTGCGGGACTTGGTGGCATTTCCCTCCCGCATCTTTTTCTCATCGGCCTTCTTGCAGGATTGCCATTCTCGGCGACTGCCGGGTTCTTGTATTGGAGGAAATTCAACGAGGTTCTGTGTGACGGCCCGGTGGTACTTCTGAACCGTTTTGATAAAGCATCTGGGGTCTTCGCGGTTATGGCAGCTGTCATAATTCTCTATGGACAGGTCTATTTTCTTACTGGCCTGATCCCCTGGTTTGATGCGACCGCGACAAACGCTTTCTTCGGTGGATTTATCGCGATCTCCTTCCTGGGCTTGCTCATCAGTACATGGAAATGGGAGTCTGACACTCACCGCCAATTGTATTATGACGGGATGATACTCGAATTAGAAAAGAAGGAGATGCATGCACTTCGTTAACGCATTGAAAGAATACCTGGGCTGGTGCCCGAACGGTCACAGGATGGCCCCCGTAAGGAAACATACTCCATGGGACGGTTTTGAATTCAATCCTCTGCCGACAGAAGATACATTTATGAATGACGGGATTCTCATCGATTACGGCAGGACCGGGATTTCTATGCCGGTTTTCATCGGCCTGGTCGCCGGAGCCATCTGCATTGTAGTGATCTTCTCTCTCATTCTCCCGTTCGCGACGTATCGGGTTGCGTCCGGTATCCTGATGTGCGGCCTCCTCCTCCCGGTCGTACTTGTGATCCTCGCCAGGGACCTCAGGGGAGCAAGACTGGAAATTACCCGGGACACCCTCGTGATTCGCCGCCCTCTTTCCTGGCCGGTCGTGATCCAAAAAGAAGAGATTGAATCGGTGGAGATAAGGGATTATAGGCCTCCCATGCCAACCTGGCTCCAGGGGATACTGTTCTTATTCCTGATCCCGGTCTCCACGATATATATCCTCTCGAATGTATACATGCAGTTCGTGTCGGGCGAGATCGCTTCTTCCTCGTTCATAACTTCCCTTGGTTTTTATCTTTGCATTGTCCTGTTGTTCCTCGTGAGCTACTACCGTTTCCGCATCAGGTCCCGCTATCCCCACTATCTTTTTATCACGACAGGAACGAGGAAAGTGGCCGCGATATATACAAAAAATCCTGAAGAGATGGCAGGAATGCTGTTGAGATCTGTATGACACTCCTTCTCGATTTCATCAGAAAGCAGATTGGGTGGTGTCCGAATGCGAATCGGATGGCGATCAAGACCCGTGCCGAAACTTCATCCGCATTCGGAGCAGGCGACCGACTGGTGAAGAACCCGGGACCTGCGGGATCCGACCCGTCCGGAAAACCATGGGGATGGGAGTATGAGCATACCCAGCGGGGAACCCTTATCATCGCGGCGGTCGCGGCAGTAATCCTGATCATCATTGCATCCATGCTCGTCTTCGGTCCCGTCTGGGTCACGGTCATTGTGGCCGGGATCACGATCGTTGCGCTTGCGATGTTCTCCACACTGACAGTATCGGTACAGCAGGATGCTCTGCGGTTATGGTTCGGGCCCATTCGATTGATCAAAAAGAGCTGGCCGATATCGGATATTGCTTCGGTCACGACGGTCACCAATCGCTGGTACTACGGGTGGGGCATCCGTTGGACACCCAGAGGACCACTCTATAACGTCGCCGGGCTCCATGCAGTGGAGGTGACGCTTGTCTCCGGAAAGATGTTCCGGATCGGGACGGATGAGCCGGAGGAACTGAAGCGTGCGATCGAGCAGGCTCAGTACGGTGGAAATCCAGCTGCCCGTTCGAAAGGGTAACCGTCCAAGATTGAAGCAGGGATTTTTCGTTATTGAGGTACAGGGAAAAGGAGTAGGAGGTGTACTGGCAATACGCCCTTCTTACCGGGATCCTGGTACTTGTGATATTCCCAGTGTTCCTGTCACACCAGGATTACGCCGGACTCCTCCAGCGGATCATGGTGGAGATTATCCTCCTTTAGACCGAGTTGTTCGCAATTCGGTTATTCCGGCTTGAAGGAGATGGATGAATAAATTGGATGTTGATCCCGGCGGGAAAAAAGAGGATTTGGGGGAGTTATGGAACCCTAAATTATAAAGTATGATCCCCGACTAGAATGGGCATCTCCCGGTCCAGTTATATCTTCAAATTCAGCGTAGTTCGTTTGACCTAGTATATTTTCATTCGTCATTGGGAAATCATCACCGGGTTTAATCCATGCCTCTGAACCAGTTCCCCCTATATCTAAATATGTTGTTACCCTGGGATTGCCTATAATATTTGATTTACTCCGCGCAAATACGCGGTATTCGTCTTCCTCGGTATTCGCCGAGACATACTCTCCTTCCCCACTACTCCCAACATAATCGGACTCCCTGGGTCCTCCTTCAGAAAACGTCGTGTGGATATATGCAAAATTCCTTGGGGTCTGTGTATCGAGAAGAAAGCCTCCCGATGTCCCGAATAATTGGTTGTGATAATATCCCGCTTCTGCTTCTGAGCCGGATCCCCCTGAATCTCCAAGTACTCCATCACCCAGGAGGTTCCCGTCATCGTACCGATCGGTAGAAGCCCATACATCTGGAGAAGCCAGGCTGCCCTGCTCGACATACATCAGCATTGAGGCAGAATTGCCATCTGATGTACCCGCACTCGCACCAGCGGAGCCTGATTGCACCCCGTATATGGAAACCTGTTCATTCGAACGCTGGTGGATATCAAAGGATCCTGTAGATCCCGGTCCCGAACCTGTCAGGGGATTGAATTGCAGGCCTGAACCTGCGGATTGACCAACATCAAAGCTGGATCCAGGTGATGGTTCTGACAACTGACCTGTTATGGGGCTTACGGAGCCTCTCGCCTCGGCGTTCACCTGCACAAATGATCCATCGGGTAACCGGGAATACGAGGATGCACCAATCGTTGAGAAGGATTCTGAGTCCACTGACTGGTATGATTGGATATCTTCGTAATTGCTCCACGGGGCGACCTCACCAAGACCAAGAACCTCGGTAAATGTGGTTGAATCCCCCCAGAGCACCTGCCTGAAACGCATCGATCCTTCTGTGAATGAAACATCGGATTCTGCCAGCGCACCATGGACCGTACTTCCACTGGTCGAGGCAGACCCGGAACCCGCCTGGATTTCACCCGACTGGCTGGAGAAACTCGTGGTGCTTTCAATCCCGACAGGAGCAGGAGTTTGGGTTCCGTAGCTCTTGTATGATGTCATCTCGCCTGCACCGCTGACCTGCCCAATAATCATCCCTCCGTCAGTAAAGGATGCAATTGACTGTCCGGATGCCCCGTTCACGTTCCTGGCCCCAGTCGAGGCATATCCCGAGTTCCCCTCAATACCAACGAACTGCCCCGCTATCACTCCATTGAGGGAACTACTCACTGGCCCAACCTGTGATAGTTGATCGCCGGATGATTCGAGTGGAGGGTCCGGAATAAATTCTTCCGAGATCACTCCAGCGGCACTCACTTGGCCAAAGCACATTCCGCCCCCTGTGAACGAGGCAAACGTTCCCCCGGAATTCCCGGAGCCATCCCGTGCGGCTGTGGTGGCAAACCCGCTGTTCCCTTCGATGTTCCCGGACTGGTACACAAGGACTTCTCCGTTCCCAGTCTCGGCGTGCTGGTTGACATCCAGGACACCGTTGTCCGTCCCCGCGACCACGGCCCCGTTCAGGATGCCGTTCTCGTCGAAGGTGAACATGCCCTGCATTGACATGTCACCATACGAGTCTTCAAATCCAAACACGTCTGCGGATGCAGTCGCCGTAATTGCAAGCATCACGGTAAGTATTCCGATAAAAGAGTGATATCTCATTGTTCCCCCATCTTGATAGAAAATGGATTGTGAAGGCCTCCCCTGGAGAGAAGAACTTCCATCAGGCCCTCCTCAAGCCTGATTCATACTGCATATCTTTCCTGAAATATTCAATCTCCCCGCTCGCGGTGGTCTCTTCGGAGTAGGTGATATCAACCCTCTGCCCATTTCTGAACTGGTTGAAAAACACCCCGTTAGATCCCTGCAATTGACTGATCAATTGCATGTCCCCTTCCATCATGTGGGATTGTATGTAGGCATTTGCCCGTCCGGATGCTGCCGACTCGCCAATCCCTGAAAGTTGTATAGAATACTCCGCTTCAACCGGGATGTCACCCGTGGCGGCAACTGTTCGCTCGCCCGAGGATGTGGCCAGCACTCCATCAGTAATATCGACGGACGATCCCATCTCAACGATGTTGCAGAACGGTGGGACGACAATAGACCTGGTTGATCCGAATGGACAGGTGAACAGCTCATTTGACCGTTCGAACTGTCCTGCACCATCGACAAGGAGGTCTTCGTCAGAGGTCATCATTCCCGTCGATGATCCTTCGAAGATGGCGAACTTGTCTGTCTCAAGGTTGTCCTGGTTTGCGGCTTTATTCCTGGTGTCCAGGGCATTCTGTTTCAGGTACTGGGTTACTCCCTGGTCGGCAAGGGTATCCTCCGAATAGCTGACGACATACTGCACTTCTGCAGTCCGACCGATCATGGTCGTGAAGCCTGGCACCTCTATCTCAATGATACCAAATGGAGTTGAGATGGATCCCCAAGGCAGGGAGAGTGGGGGATCGTTCAGAGCCTGGCTTGATTCCTGCCAGACGATCTCTTCGCTCTCTGTCGCAAGGCCGGCTACGACCACGTTCGTGATAGTGTCAAGTCCCTGTGTTTCAGCAGTATTGGTGGGTGCATGGTCCGCCAGCACGGGGCCGCACACAGTGAACGACAATAACAAAATAAAAACAATTCTTTTAGGTGATTAGGTAACTTCCACCACCAACACGGTTTCGTCAAGCATCAAATCGACTAAGTATTCAAATAAATCTTTCCCTCTATTGTTGTATCTGTAGTATCCCGAAATCATTTGACACCATGTTTATATTTTGATGTGAGCAAATTATCCAACCGGGATATAAGAGGGATCATAAACCAGTGGAA
>Ga0265297_10005508_pt1 | contig 19278 bp, 19 predicted proteins | sample Munlanlwell13791_FD_192502 | JGI IMG/M metagenome (GOLD analysis project Ga0265297, IMG submission 192502) | Leachate microbial communities from a municipal landfill in Southern Ontario, Canada - Leachate well 137-91 | ecosystem: Engineered > Solid waste > Landfill > Unclassified | place...
GGAAAGTCCGAACTTCCTCGAAAACGCACTTTGCGTATTCGATAAAAAAGTAGTGGGTAACGCCCATCGGCCGTAAGGCTAGAGATGCGATCAGAGACGGCGAAACCGAAAGGTTAAGCGTTCCGTAATATTTTTACGGAATAATCCTGCAGTAATGCAGGGGTGAAACGGCTAAATTCTTACTGGAAGCAAGAGCAAGTCAAAAGTTCGGGCTAATATCTTGAACTTTTGTGAAAAAGTAGTTCGCTTGAGCTTAAAAGTAATTTTAGGCCCAGATAGATGGTCACTTAAACAGAATTCGGCTTACGAACTTACTAGGACACCAAACAATCGCCCGAAAGGCGATTTTTTGGTAGGACTTGATTTTTTAACAGAAAATTGTAGTATAGGCGGAGAAAGAAAATTAAAAAATAAAAAAGGACGGTGGAAAGATGGATTCTCTAAAGAGATACGGAATCCTCCTATTTCTTTTAGTAATTTTATCGTTCGTTCACGAGGAAGGCCATAATTTGGCTTTACGCCATTATGAAGTTGATGTCGACTCTATATGCATCGGTCTTCCTATTGAAGGGATAACTTTTACCCTTTGGGAAGATAATAATGGGACCGAATACAATGTTAGCCCATTGTTATTGTTTGGAGTCACTGTGTCAAAAGAAATTGACGCCTTTGATAATTTACAACCTTTAAGCAAGATAATCGTCTATCTTTCGGGAGGAGTATTTAATTTAATGCTCGCTTTCGGCTTATTACTGTTGTATTTCTTGGCAAAAAAAAGCGGCTTGCGGAGATTACCAGAAGTTATCAGAACAATTAAGCTGGCCAGCTTTTATAGCCTATTGGTTGGATTGACTAATTGGCTGGTTGTACTTCCTGCCCTAGACGGCGGGAGAATATTGATGATTTTATCTGGCCCGATCCTTGGAGACAAAGGATACTGGCTGGGAGCTATCTTGGGCCTTCTAATGATAACCTTTATTGACAAAATACTCTATTTGCCCCTTAAAAAAATCTACAAGCTTTAAGAGAAGACTTAAAATAAAAAGTTCTTTCTCTCAAGCTTCCTAGCGCTCGGCTAGGAAGTTTTTATTTTTAAAATAAATTCTAGCGCCATCAAGAAAAATAACTATTAAAATTTATTTCCTGTATATCGAGTACATCAAAAAGCCCGCGATTTTTCGCAGGTTTTTTGTTTTATAAAAAATAAATTCGGCAGGATCCTTGGATCCTACCGATAGATTTGACGCTTATTATTTTGCGCTAGATTATTCTAACGGATCTCTCGCAATTAGATATTGATAAAGGTAGAAATTGAGGAAGCAATCGTCTTGGACTGGAGCCCCCCAAAAGAGCTGCTCATTCATGATAGCGTTCACTTTAGAAATCATCCTTGAGAGAGACATATCGATAGGATCATCCTTAAATTTCTGATTTCGAACCGTCCTTGGGTTAGAAACACGATTATTTATCCTCTCTATGCGCGTCTCGTTCAGAAGATCCCACGTTACCTTATACTCCTTAAACAGGAGACCTCTAACAAATCGAGTAAGATCATTCTGTAAAAGCTCTGGCTCTTTGCCTTTTAGATCCTTGTCTCCCCTGACAGTCTTTCTATAACCGAAGGCATGGACAAGATCCGAAACCTCGCTTTGAAGCAGGAGATACAAATCGCCGCAGGGATAAGGTCCCCAGCTTTTTTTAGCGAAAGGATCTACGGAAAACAAGTAAAATCTTGTTTCTATCTCTGAAGGATAATCCGTATGAAGTAAATGGATTATATCTCCTTCCCCTATAAGTGGTGCGGACCATTCAAGGGACGTGACTAGTAAGTCTAACTTGAACCTCCCTCCTTTAAATGTATTGCAAATGTTCTGTCCCATTTTCTTCACCTCCTTGAAGTTTTATGGTAGTTGAATACTATATAATTAACTTTTTATTGTCAACGTTATCAAACTAAAAATCCCGCACCACGGGATTTCAGTTATTATTTTTAAATTAATTTTTGATTCCTTTCCCGCAGATCCAGAGCTTCATTCACCAGCCTGTCAGCCTCTTTGTTCTTTTCCCGGGAAATTAATTTGAATTTAACCGCCTTGAAATCCAATTTTAAATTCCAAATCTCAATAAACAGAGACTGGATTTTAGGCTCTATAATCTTATACTGCCCGTTTATCTGTTTTACCAATAATTCCGAATCCGACTTTATCTCGACTTCAGAATTTTTGGCTAATTCCTTGCCAAAAAGCTGCTTAAACTTCTTTAAAGAAAAAATCGCAGCCTGGTATTCAGCCTCGTTATTGGTGGCTATCCCGATATACTCCGAATATTCTTTCAAAACCTCCCCTCTCTCGTTATAGAAGACTACTCCGATGGCCGAAGGCCCAGGATTGTTCCTCGAACCGCCATCCGTGTGGATAATTATCTTTTTCATGGTTTTTTAAAATTTTTCAAAAGACATTGATGAAACTTTTCCAAATTTTCATTTTTCAAACGAAAGCCTGAAGCCGGCGGATGGCCGCCGAAAGTCAAAAGACATTTCCTGCATTTTTTCATCAGTTCAACGCTGTTTACACCAGCCGGAGCCCTGACGGTACCCGAAGCCTCCTTTTTCAACTTCTTGTAAATGAATGTCGGTTTTTTGTATTTTTGGCAAAGTAAAGAAGCGACTAGGGAGATAAGGCTGAAATCCCACTCAGGATTTCCCTCAAATATAATAGACTCGTCTGACCCCTGGATAATCTTTTCTTCTATTTGCCTGGCAATTTCTTCTATCTTTCCCCTCTTTATCTCTCTCTTTTCCAAAAGATCCTTTATCAATTCCTCGCACTCTGTAGGAGAATGAATGGTCAGCAGCCTGAAACTGACCGGTAAATCCTTTTCCGAATCCCTGACATTTAAAATTGAAATAAATTTATAAATCTTCTGGTCAAAATTAGTATATTCCTGCTCTGTATCCAAAAACACCTTAATGGCCGGCCTCCAGGAATTTTCCATTGATTTCAGTCCTTCCTTAATAAAAACTTCGTTTTCTTCCTGTTTTGGCATCATATCGGCAATTGTTGCTAAAGCCGTAAGTTCCAAAAAATTATTCCTTAGGTTGTCCGCCATTTTATTTTCCAAAAGAAGTTCTGCCAGCTTAAAAACTATACCGGCAGCAGCAAAAGCCTTGAAAGGATATTTATCTCCTTTCTGTTTCGGGTCAACAACTACTTCGGCAGCAGGAACCTTGTCTAAAACCTCGTGGTGATCAACTATAATCATCTTAAAACCTAGTTTTTTAGCTAATTTAGCTTCTTTTAAATTGCCTATCCCCAAGTCTACGGATATCAAAAGAGCCGGAGAAAATTTCTTCAGCTGCTTTAAAGCTGTTTCGTTTACGCCATAACCGTCTTTTTCTCTGTCCGGGAAATAAATTTTAACCACGTTACCTCCCAGATTCTTTAGAGTCTCCTCCAGAATAATAACAGATGATACTCCGTCTAAATCAGCATCGCCGTAGACAATAATCTTCTCATTATTCTTTACCGCTTCCAATATTCTTTTTGCCGCCTGCCTAAGATTTTTAATCTCCATAAGTTTATTTTAATGCCTCAATACCCGGCAACTTTTCCCCGCTCAAAAAAGCCAGCATTGCTCCTCCGCCTGTTGAAATATGCCCAAATTTAGAGGAAAGACCTAATTTATTTATAAACTCCGCCATTTCCCCTCCTCCAACGACAGAAAAGGCGCTGCCTTTAACTATAGCCTTTAAAATCTCTTCTGTGCCCCTGGCAAATCTTTTTTCCTCTGCCTTGCCCAAGACGCCATTGAAGAGAATCGTTTTTGCCGATTTTATCTTGCTCTTGAATATCTTCACCGTTTCAGGACCAATATCGTATTTAAAATCACCTTTAAATGGCTCAACCTGGCCGATAACCTTTTTAGGATAATCAATTTTTATTCCTTTATCTTTGAGTTCTTCTCCGATTAATCCCCCTAATAGAACGAAGTCAGAAATTTTTGAAATTTTGTTTATAAACCTGACTTTTGTCTCTACCTTGGCTCCGCCGATTATGGAGACTAAAGGCCTTTTGGGATTCTTAATAACCCTTCTCAAAGAATTAATTTCTTCTTCCATTAATAATCCTATGCCTGAAGGCAGATATTTTGGTATTCCCACAATTGAAGCGTGAGTCCTGTGACTAGCTCCAAAAGCATCATTAATATAAATATCTCCTAATTTTGCCAAGGCCTTAGTAAAACCGCTGTCATTTTTCTCTTCTCCTTTATAAAACCTTAAATTCTCCAAAAGCAACACCTGCCCCGGCTTCATATCATTCACTTTCTTTTCAACTTCTCTGCCCAGGCAATCGTTTGCTCCCAAAACAGGCTTCTTCAAATAGCAGGATAACCTTTTTTGGACTTTTCTCAGAGAAAACTTTTTAACCACCTTTCCTCCCGGCCTTCCCAGATGACTAATTAAAATAACTTTAGCTTTTTTATCAATCAAATATTTAATAGTCGGGACGGTCTCTTTTATCCTGAAATCGTCTAAAATCAATCCCTCGCTTGAAAGAGGGACGTTAAATTCGCACCTAACCAAAACTCTTTTGTTTTTGAGATTAAACTCCTTTAGCTTCTTCATTGTTTTTATCAAGAGCCTTATCCAGAATTTTTTTCAATTCATCAATATCCACCTCTTTTCTTTTAGGCCTTTCCTCTCTCGGTTTTTTTGACGGCGTAAAGGAAGCTGGCTCTTTTTTCAAGGCTTCTTCCAGAGAAATAGTAGGAGCAGGAGACTGCTGGGGTTTTACCACCTGGGCCGGCTGAGCTTGAATCGGCATGGGAGCTGGAGCTTTCTGCCCTTCCCTTTCCGCTTCCACTTTTTTCAAACAAACCTTGCAATAAACCGGTCTCTTCCCGTCAGGAGGAAAAATAACCTTTGTCCATTTCTTGCACATAGCACATTGAGCATCATACAAAACGGACTGGGAGGGAGCCCTTTGATCCTGTCTCTGCGGCTGTCTCTGGTCCTGTCTCTGTTGCTGCCTTTGTGCCGGCGCAGAATCGTCCTGTACACCGATCCATTTACTGATTTTATCCTCAATAATTTTTTGGGGAGTACCGTACCTTTCCCTGGAAACTTTAATAATACTTTCTCTGTTTGACTTCTCAGGATTGGGGAAGGGAGGCAAGGTTTGGGCGGAAAAGGGACGACAAGACAATCCGTCAATCATTAATTTGACGTATATGTTGTATTTTCCCAAATTAACGAAATCGGCGGCCACAAACTCCGGCATGAATTCTTTTTCTAAAAATTCGGCGTCTTCAGCTCCTACTCTGAAACAAATCATTGTGCCGACATTACCAAAAACAGCGTCCCTCACCTGCGTACTTCGGCCGGAAGCCGTCATTTCGTCCAACTGGGCGATATACTGATTACCCAAGGTTAAATCCAGTCTATATTTCCTGGCTTCAGATAAAATATTACAAAAAGATTCTGTGGCAAAATTCTGAAATTCATCAACATATAAATAAAAATCCCTCCTTTTCTCCTCGGGGGTATCCACCCTGGACATGGCAGCTAATTGAAGCTTGGTAATAACCAAAGCTCCCAGCAACCGAGAATTATCTTCCCCTATTCTTCCTTTCGAAATATTAGCAATTAAAATTTTCCCTCCGTCCATTATTTCCCTCATATCAACCGTAGATTTAACCTGACCGATAATATTCCTGATCAAAGGGTTAGATATAAACTGACCTACTTTATTCTGAATGGCAGCTGTCGCCTCAACCTCTAACCTCTGGGTATATTTAGCAAACTCCTGGGTCCAAAAGCTCTTAACCATAGGGTCTGTAACTTTGTCCACCACTTTTCTCCTAAATTCAATGTCAGACAACATCCTATTCACTCCCAAAAGCGTAGAGTTAGGATATTCCAGAAGCGCCAGTATGGTGTTGTTTAAAATGTATTCCATTCTGGCAGACCAGACATCAGGCCAAATCTTTTTGAAAACACCCATAAGCCCGGCGGCAACCAGATGACGATGCTCCGGGTCAATCTGCTCCATCACATTAAAAGCAACCGGGTTTTCAATATCTGCAGGGTTGAAATAAACAACATCGTTAACTCTGTCAGCGGGAATAAAATCAAGAATATTTTCAGCCGCCTCGCCGTGAGGATCTATAAACCCTACTCCCCGGCCGGCCTGGATATCCTGGATAGCCATATTCTCAACCATATTGGTTTTCCCCATACCAGTCTTTCCAATAACATAAACATGCCGACGTCTGTCGTCGATTTTAATACCAAACTTCTTCCTTTGGTTACGGAAGGTTGTTTCAGCAAAAAAATTAATCTCGTTATCTGGCATTTTTAAATATGTTATTCTTCTTCAACTGGTAATCCTATAGGGGGCCCTCCTTTCTTGGCGTCCACCCTAGGAACAGAAGGAGTAGGAGCCACGGCTTCTGATGGGAAGTGGAATAAAGAAGCCACTTCCTCAACATTCAAAACAAAAGTTCCTCCAGGATTGGGAAAAAACGGAGAATATCTTTCTCTGTACTGTCTGAATATTTTCCTCTTTCTCAAATAGAGACGACGCTTAATGAAAAAGAAAAAGTTATACCAATCCTGCTTGATCTTGGTAAGGGTTGTGCCTAAGGGTATTAAGGCGTTGCAGTTTTGAGAAAAGAAATAAGCGAAAAAATTGAATCCCAATCTGAAATTAGGTTTGAAATAGACCTCCTTCTGGCCGAGATAAATAAATCTTATATGGCACAAAAAACAGGGCTTTGCCATTTTCTCTTCAATGGCGGCGACAATTTCTTTTTCCCCGGGAGTGAGCTTCATTTCAGGAGGCATAAACTCTTCCTTCTTTTCCTCTATTGTAGGCTCGCCGGTGATTATAATCTTAGCCGCCTCCTCTATTATCGGCCTCTGGGGCGGAGCTACCGTCCTTTTTGCCAGTTTGTCGCGGAGGGCTTTAGCCTGATCTATAAAAGGCTCTAGCGTCAGTTCTCCAAGAGAACAAATCGCTATCTGAATCCAAAGCTGTTCTCCCGGTTTTATCTTTGCCATAGATTCAAGAAGACCGGCAACAGGGTCAACCCTTTTTTCTTCCAACGGCTCGGACTCTGTCTCAAACTTCTTATAAGTTAAAATCGGATAAGGATCCGCTTTGAGTAATTTATAATCCGCACCCCAAAGATCCCAATCTTTATTGGGAATATCTTGAGGAACATATTTAGTATAATCTTCAGCTAAGGAAATCTCAGCTTCAGGATATTGAGAGTAAAAATTAGCTTCTACCGCGTCTCTCAGTCTTTCGACCGTCCTGATGTAAAAATGAGGTTCTCCCCCAAAAGAAACTAGCTCTAATTGATAAGAAAGGGCCACTTGACCGTCAATCCAGTTTTCATACCAGTTTGGAGGAGCATAAAGTATCTGCCATAAACCGTTCATTACTGTTTCCATGGCCCTTATGGGCTTTAGAACCTCTCTCGGCATCTTTATTTCCAGCAAAACCCTTTTCTGTTTTTTATTCCATTCCTCCCTTCTCCAGTATAGCCAGAAAAAAACAAACGGCTTGATTAAAAGAAAAGGCAGCGGAAGCCACCACCAATAAATAATTATCTTCCACAGATAACCTGAGTATAAGGCTACTGTTAGAGGTTCGACCATAAATTTTTAAATGAAATTATGCTTCTTTTACCTTGTATCTGCCCCGAGCATCCTTCAGGAAATAGTTTTTATTGCTCAAATTAAGCAAAACCGTATTTTCTTTGACCAGCCTTTGCTCCAAAACCTTCTTTAGGATCTCTTCTTTGGTCAAAGGGCCTTTTTCTTTTAAGGTCTTGAATATGACCTCTCTGACTTCACCGGGGGCATATCCCCACTCTGACAAGGCATAAATACCCCTGCCAACCAGAACGAATCTTGGGTCGCGTATAAGCTCGTTGTGAACAGTCTGAACCAAGCTCCCTTGGATCATTCCTGCCACTTCCTTGAAGTGAAGAGGTTTATTGGTTTTCTTGAAAGCCAGATAAGCCTTATCTTTTACGCCACGTGGATTTATTTCCGGCCATTCTCTCAAGCCAAAAAATCCTTCATCATTCTTCTGAATTTTTTTGGAAGCTTCAAGATAAGAAAATAGAGCCTTTTCGTTTACGGCAGAAGAAAGCTTCAGATCCTTGGATGACAAAGGCTTGTTAATTTTCTTTAACCTGTTATAGAAAGAGGTAACAACTTTTCTAGCGGCAGAAACCGAACCCTTTCCGACAAACCATACAGGATAGAACTCTTCCGTATCCCCTTCTCTTTCAAATTCCTTTCCAATAGTCAAAAGAAAGCAAGCCTGGGGCTGATATTCCTTTCCCCCAAGTTCTTCCAATAAAGTTGATTCTTTTCTCAATCCCCCAAATTTTTTGAGATGCTGAGAGTATGATTGGAACACTTTTTCATACTTACCCATGTTCTGTTTTATCCTTCTCAAGCCGTCCTCTTCAATTTGTCTCACTCTTTCACGGGTAACTCCGAAATCTTCCCCGATTGACTCCAAGGTTTCCAGGTCAGCCGCTTCCTGACCTCTGGTCAAACCAAAACGTCGAGAAACTACTTCTCTTTGCCTGTCCGGCAGGTCCTTTAAAAGTTCATCACAAATTTTTTGATAATTTTGTGCCATATTGTCTTATTTAAACATTTTTACTTATTTATGTCAACCCTTCTTCCTCTGTTTAAGGTTGAGCCAGGTTACCAGTATGGGGCTGGCAATAAATATGGAGGAATAGGCTCCGCAGGTGATCCCAATGATTAAAATCAAAGAAAAGTACTTAAGACTCAATCCGCCGAAAAAGAAGATGGTGAAAAGGACTATCAAAACGGTCAAAACCGTGTTAATTGAACGACCAAGGGTCTGGTTTAAGCTCCAATCAACGGTTTCCTCAAAAGAGGTAGAACCTCTCTTTAAAATATTTTCCCGAATTCTGTCAAAAATAACTATAGTATCGTGGACTGAGTAGCCGAGGATGGTCAACAGGGCTGCCACAATGGGAATGGTTATTTCAACATTGTAGAATTTCCCCAACAGCGAAAAGACCCCTAAAGGAATTAAAATATTATGGAAAAGACCAATAAGGGAAGCTATACCATACTGCCAAGAACTGACGGGTCTGGACACTTTTCTGAAAGCGAAAGAGATATAAAGAGTGATGGCGATTAAAGCCAATATTACCGCCAACTCCGTCTTCTGTCTCAGCTCTTTTCCTATAGCAGGGCCTATAAGCTGAAAACTTTTTTCTTCAAAAGGAGATACGCTCTGTAATTTTGAAAGTATTTTCTCGTGAGTGGTCCCGTCAATTGTTTTCATGCGGAAAAGCATTCCTTTTTGACCCACCGGCTGCAAGGTGACATCTCCCAAATTAAATTCAGAGAGATTATTTTGAATCACTTCTATAGAAGGCCTGTCTCCCGTAAACTCCGCTTCCATTAAGCTGCCTCCTGTGAACTCAATGCCAAATTTCAAACCGAAAATAAGCAGAGAAACTATACTGCCTATAATAAGAATCCCGGAAAAAATGAAATAAACTTTTCTATATTTTGAAAATCTAAATTGCATAATTATAAGTTCTTTTTTATTTCTTCTACTTTGTCGGTCTTTTCCCAGGTGAAGTCGGGATCCTCCCTGCCGAAATGACCGTAAGCTGCTGTTTTTCTGTATATGGGCCTTCTCAGATTCAACTGGTCAATAATGTCTTTGGGCTTGAAACTGAAAACTTTTTTTATAATCTCAAGTATCTTTTCCTCAGGAATCTTGTTTGTGCCGAATGTCTCAATAAAAATACTGACAGGTTCTGCAACTCCTATGGAGTATGCCACCTGCAACTCGCATTTATCGGCTAAGCCGGCGGCAACTATATTTTTAGCGACATACCTTGCCATATAGCTCCCGCTCCTATCAACTTTAGTAATGCATTTCCCGGAAAAACACCCCCCTCCGTGAGCTCCCACTCCGCCGTAGGTGTCGGCTATTATCTTTCTTCCAGTAAGCCCGGTGTCTGCCGGAGGACCTCCTATTACAAACCTGCCCGTTGAATTTATAAATATTTTTGTCTTACCGTCCAATAAATCACCCAGCACCGGTTTTATAACCTTCTCTTTTATATCCTGTCTAAGCTTTTCCAAATCAACATCCTCTGAATGATGAGCAGCTATCACAACCGTTTCAACTCTTTTGGGTTTGCCGTCTTCATATTCCACGGTAACCTGACTTTTCCCGTCCGGCCTCAGATAAGGCAAGGTTTTATTCTTTCTAACTTCGGCTAGTTTCATCACTAATCTTTGAGACAGCATTATGGGCAAAGGCATTAACTGGGGCGTTTCGTTGCAGGCATATCCAAACATAAGGCCCTGGTCTCCGGCTCCCTGTTCCTTGAACTCACCTTTTCCTTCCTCAACTCCCTGAGCAATATCCGGACTCTGTTCGTGGAGAGTAACTATAACCCCTACGTCATCGCAACAAAATCCATATTCAGGCTTATCGTAGCCTATTTCTCTTAACGTTCTTCTTACCACTTCAGGGATCTCTACGTAAGCTTTGGTCTTTGCTTCACCCCCTACTAAAACCAAGCCTGTCGTACAAAAGCATTCAATACCTGCATGGGTATCCAAATCCTGTTTTAGCATCTCGTCATAAATGGCATCTGAAATCTGATCGCAGACTTTGTCCGGGTGACCTTCGGTTACCGATTCTGAAGTGAATAAAAACTTTTTTGTTACCGCCATAACCATTTAACTTTCTCAATTTTCGTTCCGATAAAAATTTTAAGAAGATTTTCGGTAATGAATATCGCCGACAGCATTGAAAGTAAAACACCAATACCCAAAGTCAAAGCAAATCCTTTGATAAAGCTGGTAGCCACCCCAAACAGAATAGCGCAGACAATCAAAGAATTAAAATTGCTGTCTCTGATAGAGGGCCAAGCCCTCCTGAATCCTTCTTCAACCACGGCCTGGAAATTCTTACCCTGGGCAAACTCTTCTTTCATTCTGGCAAATATCAAAATATTAGCGTCCACCGCCATGCCAATAGACAGTAAAAATCCGGCGATACCGGCTAAAGTCAGAGTGACTGGCACGAATTTGAAAATCGTTAAGACAAAAATAGTATAGAAAACCAAGGCCAAAGATGCCAGAAGCCCGGGTAAACGGTAAAAGATTATCATAAACAGAATAACCCCCAGAAAGCCGATGATACCTGCTTTCAAGCTTTGAGCTAAAGAAACCTTACCTAAAGTAGGCCCTATTGTCTGCTGAGATATCAATTCTATGGGAACTGGCAAGGCTCCGGCAGTCAAATTTCTGGCTAAGTTTCTAGCTTCGTCAACCGTGAATTTTCCCGAAATCTGGGCCTTACCCCCGGCAATAGCTTCGTTGACTACAGGAATTGAAATCGGCACTCCATCAATATATATGGCGAGCAATTTACCTACGTTTTTCTTAGTTAATTCTTCAAAAATTTTGGCCCCCTCGCTGTTGAACTGAATGGAAACTAAAGGCTGATATGTAGTCTGGTCAAAGCCAACCTCTGCTTTTTCCAAATATTTCCCGTTTAACCCGGTTGACTGGAAAGGATCTTCTGCCTGACCTTCTCCCTTTTCCTGGACAGCTTGATTATTTAGTAAAATATCTTGATAGTTATCTTTTTGCTCCTTAAATTCCAAGAACGGAGTCTGGCCGATTTGCCTTATAGCCTCAGCGGGGTCTATGACTCCGGCTAATTCAACTATTAATCTTTCGCCCTGGACCTGAATGGTCGGTTCGCTTACTCCAAAGAAATTGACCCTTCTCTCAATAACGTCTCTTAAGCCCTGCATCATCTGGCCCTTGTCTACTTCTGAAATATTTGAAAGGTTAGCCTGATAAACCAAGTGAGTTCCTCCCTGCAAATCCAGCCCTAACTTAAAAGGAACGTCAGGAACCTTGGGCAGTTTTAAAAGCTGAGGGTAAACTAAGTTACCAGCTACAAAAGCTAGAACAAAAACAAATGCGACTATTATATATGGCTTTTTGTTTGACATATACCAATTAAAAGATATTTTACACTTTAATCGTTAAAAAGTAAAGAAGAGATTGGCTTAATCGTTTTTAAAGTTAATCTCTTAATCCCTTCGCGGTTTTATCGTTTTGAATTTGGTAGAAATAGACTCCTTTTTCCATTAAAGCAAAATCAAGAACTCTGAAACAAGGAATATTCTCCACAAGATTAGCTACTTTTCTAAAAACTCCTACTTTAGCCAATCTTCTGCCAAAATGTTCTACTTCCTCCAAATTACTCTTTCTAAATTTAATTATCTCTTCCACCGCTCCCTGCCTGTCCAAACGAGATACGGGACCTGAACCTATCAGCTCCATCAGTATATGATTCTTAAGAATTAGGATATGTCCGGCTGCTATCCTCCCTTTTTTAACGGGGAGATACTCATGCAGAATAACGGCATACCCTTGTGTGTTTATCTTTTCTATCAATGGCTTGGCTTCAGAACTCTGGCACCTCGGGATATTGGGACAAAATCGGGAATTCCCCCTCTTGTCCGACCTAATACTAACCGTTTTCTTGCCTTTTAAAAATTTATCTATCTCTTTTTCCTGTTTTTTAAAATCAAAAATGAAAATTGTTTCAGGGCGAGGCAGGGAATATCTTTTTATTTCCTTAATACTATCAATTTTGGAAAATTTATCATATTTCATATACAGTCCCCTTTTCCCCGTCTAAAATAATATCCATATTGTTTTTCAGCATTTTAGTGGCTTTCCCGGCCCCAGCAATATATGGAATCTTAAATTCCCTGGCTAAAATGGCGGCATGACAGGTAGCACCTCCTTCATTAGTGACTATTCCTTTTATCTGGCCGTTCTTCTTCAAAAGAGTTATAAAATCAGGACTCAAAAAAGGCGTAATGATTATTTCTTCTCTTTTAGCCATCAGAATGTCTTTGGGAGATTTTACAACTCTAACTTTGCCCTGGACTATACCGGGACTAGCCACAATGCCTTTCAAAGTAATTTTTTGTTTTCCTTTTTTATTCTTTCCCATGGCACTTTTTACTTTCCTTCCCATACCCTCACGACTTTTAGTGCTTCATTTTCTAATTCTGGAATTTGCAGATACTCTATAAATTCATTCAAATTTTCCACTATCTTTTGATTATTTTGCAATCCTTCATAATACTGCTGATTTAAATTGTTCCTTCCGATCGCATATACAATCCTTCTAATCCCTGACCAGTATGCCCGCGTAAGACACATGAGACATGGTTCCATCGAAGCATAAAGAGTCGCATTGGTAAGTTTGCCAATTTTTTGAAATGCCTTATCAGTTGCTTTACATTCCGCATGCTGATAACCGGGACTGGAATCGCTCGTTTCCGAGGCGATGACTTCATCGCTCAAAACTATCAATGCTCCGGCAGGAAACCGCCCTTGTTTTGCTGACAATTCTGATTGCTCAATCGCTAGTTTTAGAAATTTTTCATCGTTCATACGTTATTTCCCACGGCATTTTTTGATCAGCACTATAAATGGGAAAAATATCATACTCTTATTTTCTCATAAAAATCTAGGAGGTCAGCACAAGATTTTTTGTGGTCAGAAGAATTATAAAAAAAGGTTCGCCAGCCAAAATCTTTAGCAGTATTTATGTTAACAGTAGTATTATCTATAAACAATATCTCGTCTTTTTTAGCGTTTGCCTTTCTCTCCGCTAATTCAAAAATTGCCGAATCTGGCTTACGAAGACGTTCAACGGTGGAATCAATGATAACATCCCAATTAGCCTCGGGCATAATTCCCTTTTCAGTCATTGCCGAAAGCATGCGCGGATACATATTCGTCAAAAGTCCCATTTTGCAATTCTGCTTTATCTTATCGATGACTGGCTGGATATATATATTTTTTTCAAATCTATTAATAAAATCTGCGAGCATTGAATAACCGGCAGGGAAATTAACTCCGAATATTTTTTTGATAAGAGGAATTATTGAATCGATATCTTTACCAATAGAAACTTCCTTTTCATATTTTTCATAAAACTCATTAAATTTATCATCGTCTTCTTTCTTGATCCCAATTTCGCGCATCATTTTTTCCCATTTATCATTACCTTTACAATCATTTATAACTACTCCTCCGACATCAAAATAAACAAATGAGATCATTTTATTTTTTATTTAATAACCTCTGATGTTCCTCGCTGTTCACAAGCCCGCAGCGTTTATACTTTTTCCCCGAACCGCAAGGACAGGGATCATTCCTGCCGACTTCCTGATTAGATTTATTGCTAATAGGCTGATTAGGTGCCCGCTGTGGCGTTTGAGTAAGACCAACTTTTAAAATAGTGCTGGCAGTCATTGATTCCATGGTCGAAAGCAGGTTACGGAACATTTTGTGGCCTTCATTCTTATATTCCACTAAAGGATCCTGCTGACCGTAGGCCCTTAACCTCACCGAATCCCTAAGGTACTCCATATTTTCCAAATGTTCTATCCATAGCATATCCAATGTCCTTAAGCTTATCAGTTTTGCCACAGAATTAAAATGTTCCCCTAATTCCTTTTCTTTTTCGGCCAAAGCTTTCTTTTCTTCCTCGCTCTTCATCCAGCTTTCAACCTGCTCTTTCCAATTCTCGATCTTTATTATCTCCATTCTCTTTTTATAAATAACCTCTCTGTGTTTGTTCAAAACATCGTCATATTCCAAAACATGCTTCCTCAGATCAAAATTCATTCCCTCGATTTTTGACTGAGCGTCTTCAATAATCCTGGAAACAAGCCCGGCTTCAATGGGCTGGTCTTCGGGAATCTTCAAAGTGCTCATCAAACTTTTAATCCTGTCTCCGCCAAAGATTCTCATTAAATCATCTTCCAGAGAGACAAAAAACTGGGAAGAGCCCGGATCTCCCTGACGCCCCGCCCTACCTCTTAACTGGTTATCTATTCTTCTGGCTTCATGCCTTTCTGTGCCGATGATATGCAGCCCTCCCAGTTCCCTGACTTTTTTAGCTTCTTCGGTATCGGGCGGATTTCCTCCAAGAATAATATCGACTCCTCTTCCTGCCATATTGGTTGCAATAGTAACCTGGCCCAGTTTTCCTGCTTGAGCGATAATTTCTCCTTCTTTCTCATGATGTTTAGCATTTAAAATCCGGTGAGGGATCCCCTCTCTTTCCAATAATTTTCCGAGGTATTCATTTTTCTCGATTGAAGTCGTACCGACCAGAACCGGCTGGCCAGTTTTATTTTTTTCTTTTATCTCTTGGGCCACTGCCTGAAATTTCCCACCCAGACTCTTGTAGATCTTGTCCGACAAGTCCTTTCTTATCTGAGGCTTGTTAGTCGGAATAAGAGCCACTTCCATTTTATAAACCTTGTCGAATTCCTCGGCCGAAGTGGAAGCCGTTCCTGTCATACCAGCCAGTTTCTTATAGAGACGGAAATAATTCTGGAAAGTTATGGAAGCTAAAGTCAGAGATTCCGGCTGCACCTGTACCCCTTCTTTTGCTTCTATCGCCTGATGAAGGCCACCTGACCATCGACGCCCCGGCATCAGCCTTCCTGTGAATTCATCCACTATGATAATCTGGCCGTCCTTCACCACATAATCCTTATCTCTTTTAAAAAGAGCTTCGGCTTTTAAGGACTGTTCCAAATGATGAAGGTACTTTATCCCTTTCTCTTCATATATGTTTTTACTGCCGAGAATCTTCTCTATCTTATTCACCCCGCTTTCAGTCAGAGTTGAAGCTCGCATTTTCTCATCAATCTCATAATCTGTCTTTGGGTCAAGCTTAGGAATAATCCTGGCAAATTCCTGATACCATTTGGAACTTTCCGCATCAGGAGCTGAAATAATCAAAGGGGTTCTCGCTTCGTCAATCAAAATTGAATCAACTTCGTCAACGATGGCATAATGAAAATCTCTCTGGCTCCTCTGTTCCAAATCATAAACCATATTATCTCTCAAATAATCAAAACCAAATTCATTGTTAGTGCCGTAAACTATATCGGCCAGATACGCCTCTTTCCTAACGCAGGGCCTCAAAAAATCTTCAACAACTTTGAAAGAACCCAGCTCATCCCTTGTTTTATCTTCCTCTGCCGTAGGCTTCTTAAAATCAGGATCATATAAAAAAGACTGCTCGTGATTCAAGCAGCCAGTTGATAAACCTAGTAAATAAAAAATCTGGCCCATCCAAACGCTGTCTCTTCTGGACAAATAGTCGTTAACCGTGACCAAATGACATCCTTTGCCTTCTAAAGCGTTCAGATAAAGAGGCAGGGTGGCAGCTAGAGTTTTACCTTCTCCTGTCTTCATTTCAGCAACCTTGCCCTGATGCAAAGCAATGCCGCCTATTAACTGACAATCAAAATGCCTTTGCTTTAAAGTCCTTTTTGCCGCTTCCCGAACCAAAGCAAAAGCCTCGGGAAGAATGTCATCCAAGCTTTTCCCCTTGCTGAGTGTTTCCTTTAGCTCCCCTGTTTTCTCTTTTAATTTTTCCTCGGAGAGTTTCTCTAACTCAGGCTCAAAAGAACTTATCTTTTCAACAACAGGCTTCAGTCCTTTTATATATTTTTCGTTTGCGTCTCCGAAAATCTTATTAATAATTGACATAATAATACTTCTTAATTGTATAGGTTTTTTGAAAAAAGATAAAGGGTGGCTATTAAAAACCACCCTTTAGATCCAACTCGTAGTAATACTTAGTTAGACCCTCGTCAGGACCTTCCCATGGTTCTGACCCGACAAACTTGAAGCCTTTTTTCTCGTAAAAGCTCCGGAAATCGCCATCTTCATCTGGCACCACGTAAACCTTCAAAGATTTTTTTCCTATTGCTCTCGCCTGCTCTATGGCGAAATGCAACAGATCTTTTCCGATTCCACCGTTTCTCACTCCCGGATCTACAACGAACCAACCCAACCAGGCAGTATTTGTCTTTTCATATTGATAGGAGTATATACCAACCACCCCTACCAATCTGGCTGAACTGATCGCCACCCAGTACTTTAAATCAGTCATCTGGGTTTTATCGAGATAATCCTTGTATCCAACCGGATTAAGACTGGCGGGCAGCTCCATATCTGCACTTTCCAATTCCCCCTCAGGAGGAAAGGCTGAGCAAACCAGTCTTACTGCCTCCCTGAGGTTCTCCTTCGTTAATTTCTTTATTTCGACCATTCCGCTCCTTATTCAGTTATAATATGTTTTGTACCGCCCCTATTATAATATATCTTTACTGTTTTGTCAAACACACAGTTATAAATAAAAAAGGGGGGATACGGACCTCCGTATTCCCCCTTAACCGCCAATTAATATTTGGCTTTGGGTTGTTGCTGGGTGACACAATGTATCTCCCCGCCGTTTTCCGCTATAGCGCCGCAATTTATCCCGATAACGTCTCTGCCGGGAAAATGTTCTCTGAGAATCTTCAGGACCCTGTCGTCATTTACGTTTCCGTAAGTCGGGACCAGCACCACCTCGTTTGATATAAGAAAATTAGTGTACGAGGCATCTGTCCTGACGGCACGATCAAACTCCTTTATAGATCCTCCGACGCCCACTTTGCTGGTGGAGTAATATCCACCTTCGGGAATCGGTAAAGCGACGAGGTCAGGACGTTTTCCTGAGGCAAGGGTAGCTCTCCTTAACACCTGAAGATTTCTCTTCAGCATCGGGTATGCGCAATCGTCAGGAGGGCTCCAGCTGTAAACGATGGTAGTCGGATTGACGAATCTGACAATAGTGTCTATATGAGTGTCAGTGTCGTCTGACCAGCCGACTTTCTCAACCCTCTCTGTCTCCATCCCGGGAAGCCAGATAGTATTGATAATGCCGAGATATCTTTCAAAAACGTTCTCGACATCTTCCTGGGACCTTCCTGGATTCCGGTTATCGTTGAGAATCGCACTCCTAGTGCAGATGAGGTCTCCTTCCCCGTTAACCTCGATGTTTCCTCCCTCTCCGAACATGTTCGCACTCAGAAGCGGTATGCCCAGAATCGTGGCTATTTTCTGGGGAACCTTCTTATCAAGATCGTGAGGATAACGCCCTCCCCACCCGTTGAACTGCCACTTTAACGCCGCCAACCCTTTGTTTTTGTCGACAATGAAAGTAGGGCCGTTGTCCCGGATCCAAACGTCATTGGTAGGAATGGTGTGGATCTCGACCTGGTTAAGACCGATGCTGTAAAACTGTAATTGGTGCACGATATGATCTACCCCTCTTTGGTCCTCAGTGCAAATACGCACGATTGCTCCCTGTTTTAATATCTCCGTCATTTCCAGCCAGATTGCTTCCAGCTTTCTCTGATAACCAGGAGATTTCTCGTGCGGCCATTGCAGCCAAACCGCTTCCTGTCTTTCCCATTCGGCTGGCATCCTGTATCTATATGCTATTTCGTTCATCTAAATACCGTCCTTCCTCATATTTCTATATTATTAGGTACCGCGACTATTATATAATAATTCCGTAGTTTGTCAACTATTTTAAAAAAACAAAAACGGACCGCTGCCGATCCGCCCGGAATAATCTTAAATTACTATTAAAACCGGCTACAGAATTCTTCGGGTGTTTTATCAGAAGAGAGCTTCTCCATGGGGCAGATATCTGTGCCCTTTTTATTCAAAATCCTGGTAATCGTCTTTTTAAAAAAATATTTAATTTTAAACTTCTTCAGTGTTTTAACGGCCGATCTACTCCCCACCAAACCGTAAATCTTTTTTACTTTAAGATAAGCGCACAGCAAAGCCACGGCGTTCCCCACTTTTGTATCAAAGATAACTAAATTCTTAAATCTTCTACCGTATTTTTTGATAAAAAAAATCAGGCCGGAAATACCCTCTTTTTTAGATTTGAATATCAGCTTGTCTCCAGAAAAAATAAACAAATTGAACTTGCCCTTGGAAAATTCCTCAAATTGTTTTTTCATTTTCTTTAAAAATAAACTTCTGCAAAAAGATGATTATAAAAGGCACCAAAATAATCTGCAAAACAATGCCCGGCCAGCTCATCTGAAAATACTCCAAGGGATTGGTTTTTAACCCGAAAGACAAAACAAATAGCAGTCTCAGCAGCCTTCCCAAAAACATAGCTGAGATTAAGGAGACCCAGATATTGATTTTCTTCTCGCGTAAAATCCCGATTACGAGTCCATAAACAGCCAATTCCAAAATGACTTCAGGCAAAATAGTGATTGAAGGCATATGGGTGATGCCATAGCTCATCAACGGACTTAAAACTCCGACTA
>Ga0265297_10005509_pt1 | contig 19277 bp, 24 predicted proteins | sample Munlanlwell13791_FD_192502 | JGI IMG/M metagenome (GOLD analysis project Ga0265297, IMG submission 192502) | Leachate microbial communities from a municipal landfill in Southern Ontario, Canada - Leachate well 137-91 | ecosystem: Engineered > Solid waste > Landfill > Unclassified | place...
CGTCGCGGCCGACGCGGCCTGGATGCCGGCCCGCGGGTGGTGGTTCCCCGCGACCTGCCGACCAGGGCCCGTACGCCGGGACTCGGTCTCCACCGTCATCTCGGCGGCCATGGCCCGCGCCGGCGTGCACGGCACCGCCCACCAGCTGCGCCACTGGTACGGCACCGAGCTCGTGCGCGCCGGCGCTGACATCCGCGTCGTGCAGACCCTCATGCGGCACGCGAGCCTGTCCACGACCGCGCAGTACGTCGAGGTCGACGCCGACGCGCAACGCGCGGCGATCGCGCGGCTCGCGCTCGGCGACGCGGCGTGATCGCCGCGTCGCCGGGATAGATTCCCCCTCGCCTCACCTTGTCATGTGACAAGGCTTGCGGTAGACTCGTCTTGTCAACGAGGGAGGGAGGTGGGAAGGTGGACAAGGAGATGCGGAAGATCATCCGGGCGCTGGAGGACCAGGGCTTCGAGATCACCATCACCCGGCGCGGGCACGTAGTCGTGACCCGGGACGGCAAGATGATCGCGACGCTGGCTGGCACCGCGAGCGACCGGCGGTCACTCCGCAACGGCTTGGCCTATCTCAAGCGGGCCGGGTTCCGGTGGCCGCCCGGGCGGTAGCACCGGCCGGGAGGGTGGGAAGCGAAGCAAGCGCCTCCCACCCTCCCGGGATCTGCCCATCATCTGCCACCAGCACCAGAAGGGGAAGCCATGGACAGCTACACCGCCACCGTCGAGTTCGACACCAAGGACGACGTCGCCGAGCAGGTCGTCGACGCGCTCGGGGCCTACTACGCGGCCGCCGGCCGCAGCGACCGGGGCCGGCTCTCGGTCACGATGACGACCCCAGCCGAAGACTTCGTCCAGGCGATGCAGACCACGGTCGCGATCACCGCCCAGGCGGTCCACGCCCCCGTGCTCTCGGTCGAGATCATGTCCACCGACGAGCACGACCGGCGCCTGGGCCTGGACCCGGTGCCTGACCTCGTCTCGGTCCCCGAGGCCGCGCAGATCCTCGGCGTGACCCGCCAGGCGGTCCTGCAGCGCCTGGGCTCCGGATCCCTGCCCGGCAGGCAGGTCGGGCACGCCTGGGTGATCCCCCGGGCTAGCCTGGCCCCCACTGACGACGCGGCCGATCCGGACACGCGGTAGTCAGCCCTTGCCGATCGCCTTGCGGACGGTCTCTCGCGCGAGGCCGGCGAGCTCGGCGAGGTAACGCTCGGACAACCCGGCCTCGGCCCCAGCACGGACGGCCTGGTGCAGCGCGACCCGCGTGGTCTCGGCGCGCTCGGCAGCGTCGCGGTGGGTCTCGGCGGCGCGCAGGATCGTGGACTCGGGCCAGGTGACCTCGATGATGTCCACGGTGCGGCCGTCGTCGCCGACGACCTCGTACTCCTGCGGCTCGTCCCGGCTGCTGGTGCCCTGCGCGAGGATGTCGCGCACCGGGCGGCCGGGGTACAGGTGAGCGACGATCGCGGCCATGGACGTCCCGGACGCGGTGCGCTGATCGGTGATCGAGCGGGCGGTCATCCAGGAGCCCTGGTAGGCGGATGGGGTGGTCATGGGCTGGTCCTCTCGTGGGTCGGCCCGGCTCGCGGGGGACGCGAGCCGGGCGGGGTGGGTCAGGCGGTCGCGGCGAGCCAGTTCAGAGCGGCAGCCAGCGCTGTCGGACCGTAGGTGTCGGCCGCGAGGTGGGGGTCGGACACTTCACGGCGCACGGTCAGCGCCCAGATGGTGTCGGCGGTGTTGCCACCATCTCCGATCACGGCTCGCCACTGGCCGTGCCAGAGCAGGTGGGAGCAGTGTTCGGTGATGGACTCCAGCGCCCATCCGGCGGGGAGTGTGGCGTTCGTTCTGGTGGTCATGGTCCCTATCCCTTCGGTGGTCTGTCCCTTGCTGATGTCTCCATGGTACACCCGTAGACCACATGCTGTCTACCCCTAGACCGCGGTCGCCAGGTCGGAGCAGTCCATCGGCTCGACCCACGACCGAGAGCCACCACTGCCCCCGGGCAAGACAAAGACGCCCCCCGCCCGCCGGAGCAGGAAGGGGGGCGTCGGACCGTGACCGCTGAGTCACGGCGGGGTGTGTCGGGGTCAGGCGCCCATGACTCGCTCGAGGACGCGGCGGGCAGGGTCCTCGGGCGCGAGCGCCGCGGCAAGGGCGGCCACGTCGTCCCACTCGGCAGCGGTCACGTCGACCATGACCAGGCGCGACCCGTCGACCGGCGGGTAGACGGGGGTCCGGACGCTGCCCAGGACCAGCGTGATCAGCCACTGCGGGACGTGGGGGGCCAGGCGGTTCCACACCCACCACCACGCCGCGCACGCCAGCCCGGTGACCACGGTGACCATCGCGGGGGAACCCAGCAGCGAGACGGACCAGCCTGCGAGCGCGGGGGGCAGGTGGGGGGCGATCAGCCCCGCGACGACCACGACCAGGGAGCCCCACGCCATCGGGATGAGGGTGCGCAGGCGTGCGATGACCAGGTCTGACAGGCCCTCGGCCGGGGACTCGGTGGTGTGGGACATGAGCGACTCCTGTGGCAGGTCGTGGCGGGTTGGGGGGGGTCAGTGCAGGGCCTTGCGCCGGGCCTCGGGTGAGGCACCGATCTCGGCCCACGCCTGAGCGATCGTGCGACCCCGGGTCCAGAACGTGAGGTCGGCCGGCTTCGGCTTGCGGTCGAGCCAGTAGGCGTAGGCGGCCCGGACCGTCCCGTTCTCGGCCGGGCAGGCACGGAACGCGGCGAGGAACTGGGCCGCGTTCCAGCCGTGGGCCCGGGCGGTGTCAGCCCAGGCGGCGACCTCGTCGAGGCTCCCGGTGCGGTCGGCCAGCTCGTGGTAGGTGCGCTCGATGAGCGGGATCATGTCGTCCTCCTGCGCGGATGCCGGGGTGGGACTGGTGTGGATGTCGCCCGCGGTCCGGGCGACGCCCAGGGTCACGCCGCGGGCGGCGTACCAGGGCTCGGGGTCGATGGGAGTGGTGCCGTCGTGGACCTCGGTGTGCAAGTGGGCGGCAACCCCACCGGAGGTGCCGACCGCGCCGATGCGCTGCCCCTCGACCACGACGTCGCCGACCTCGGCGCCCCGGACGGATAGATGCTGGTGCAGGGTCGAGTAGCGGCCATGGTCGACCACGACGTAGTAGCCGCGGGCGGAGCTGTAGGTGGAGGCGGTGACGGTCCCGGCCTGCGGTGCGACGACGGCCCGCCCCACGGGGGCGCCGATGTCGGTGCCCTGGTGGTTGGTGCTGCCGAGCGTCCCGTCAGCCTTGACCGGGGCCTCGCGCTTGCCGAACCGCGACGTGATCGGGCCGGCGGTCGGGGTGGTCGTCACAGGTCAGCCTCCGATCAGGTCGTCCGGCCAGTCGGGCGGGGGCGGGTCCACACGCCGGTAGATGTGGTCACGGAGGCGCTGGGCGTAGGCCAGCGCGGACGTGTGCCGGGCTTCGAGGCTGTCGACGCGGGTCTCGAGGGTCGCGATCCGAGCGAGCGCTGTGGACAGCATCGTGATGTCGGCCGTGCGGGCGTTGCCGCGGGAGACCAGCCACGACCCGCCGAGGGTCACGCACGCCGTCACCAGGACGGTGAGAGCGAAGACGAGGTGCTCGGGCACGACGGAGCCCTCCTCGGGTCAGGCCACCCACGGCAGCGCGGGCGGGACGACGGCGGCGACGGCGGCGACCATCAGCCCGGCCGCGCCATGGGCGAGCGCGGTGGCGGCCTCGCTGCAGTGGTGAGGACATGCCCTCGGACCGGTGGACCCGGTCAGGTCGCCTCGAGGTCCACACGGACCGCGGTGTCGACGTCGACGACGTACCAGAGCTCGGCCGGCACGGCCTCCAGGTCCGCGTCGATGAAGTAGACGACGGGTGTGGACGCGAACAGATCGCGCAGGTCGTCCCCGGCGGTGATGATTCCCCAGGCGATGCCCAGGCCACCGAGGGTGTCGGTGGTGTAGTCCGTCACGGTGGTGGCTCCGCCGAAGCGACAGTGACCCAGGTCAGTGCGCGCCAGGTCGAGGCTGGCGGTCTCGACCGTGGTGCCGACCTGAGTCAGCGCCTCGTCGTAGAGCGCGAGCCGGACGTACCCGTCCGGGGTTGCCACGGCGTGGCACCACACCTGCGCGGCGTAGGTGCCCGCGTCCATCCCAGTCATGTCGATGTACGCGCCGTAGACACTGGACCCGTAGGTCACGGTCAAGTGCCCGTTGGACGCCAGCGCGATCCCGAACGTCTGGGCGTCCGAGGAGTCCCGAAACGCGAGCAGGTTGATGTTGGCCCCGGGGTCGCCATTCCAGTCGAACCAGCGCAGCGCGGCCGCGTCAGTTCCGCCGGTGTCGTCTCCGCGAATGTAGTTCCCGCTCACCGCGTCCAGCAGCCGGTCCGGGCACCCCCGCGCGGCGTTCCACTGCCACCGGTTGCCCGAGGTCGGCTGCGGCTGAGTGGTGGTGTTCAGCCCTGGCAGGTTGGCGAGGGTGAGGACCTCGTCGTCGGAGAGGGAGCCTGCGACGTCGGCCCACTTGATCACCTGGACCACGGTCAGCCTCCGCTCGTGATGGGGGCGGCCTCGGCCACGGTCCAGCCCTGCCCGTCCGGATCCATGTCGATGATCGTGTGCCCCGAGTGCAACCCGGCGTAGGCGGAGGACCGGATCACGTAGTGCCCGTCCGCCCGACGCACGTGCAGGTTGTCCGTCCAGTCGCAGTCGGCCATCGCATTGGGGTAGATCGGGTTGTAGGCGTGGTTGATGTTGTAGCCGTTGCCCTCGACCGCGCCACCGGGGCCGTGGGCCCAGAAGATGTTCCGGCGCGTGGTGCACGCCTTGGTGTAGCCGAGCGCGGACCCCGGAGCCTCCTGCTTGACCATCAGCCCGGCGTTGGCCCACCCGTCAGATGTCTCCCTGGACGGGGTCAGGCCGTAGCCCGACAGGTCGTCGTTCGGTCCGCCGAGAAGGTTGTACTCGTTGGTCAGGTACATCACCCTGGACCACTGCTGATCGTCAGAGTGGGTGCCCTCTGGCTGCGACGGGTACAGCGGTCCCCGGTAGAACAACGGGGCGTGCACCCAGCAGTGCCGAACGTGCGCCGGGTTGGTGACCAGCTCGTCGGTCTCGGCGTCGGTGAGGGTCGTGGCGATGTTGAACCCGTCCTGCACGCCAGTGATCTCACAGTTGGACAGCTGGAAGCGGCCGGCGCGGATCCCGATGGACTGCTTCATCAGGAAGAGGAACTCCTCGACGTCCCAGGCTCCCCCGGGCGGGTTCAGCTCGGGCATGGTCCACGCCCAGGCGTTGAACACACAGTTCGTAGCGGCCCAGACCCTGGCCAGGTTGGACGTCTCCCGGATGTACCCGGTCGATGCCGGGTTGGCAGCCACGATGTCCGGGCGTGGGCCGGCGACCCAGGAGTTGTCGATGGACGACGCACCGGCGGCACTCGGCTTGAGCTGACCCCAGACCATGCGCTCGGACAGGGCCGACGGCCCCCAGGTCGCGGCGACCTCGGTGGTGCCATCCCCGAGAGGGGACAGGTTCAGGGGGCCGGTGCCCGGCAGCAGGCCGGTGGTCACGGCAGAGGGGACGTAGGTGATCTGCCCGGCCGCCACGCACGCCGCGTCCAGGGCCGCGCGCCCGGCCGCGTCGATCTTGGGGACGTCGCTCCACGCCGGCCCGAGCTCACCCGTCCCACCCGCGCGCAGGTACCCGTCGGGGTGGGCGTACCAGACCGGGCTCACGGCACCGGGACCACGAAGACGAAGTCCCCGGCCTGGCACCCCTCAGGCAGCGGGGTGGTAGAAGCCAGGAAACGGCCCGACGCGGTGACGTCGACGCTGACGACCGTCGCGGCCGCGGCCGCGACCGCCTGGGCCGCGGCCGCGGCCGCGGCCGCGTCATCGGCGGTGCCCTGGGCCGCGGCCGCGGCCGCGGCCGCGTCATCGGCGGTGCCCTGGGCCGCGGCCGCGGCCGCGGCCGCGTCGGTGCCCTGGGTGTCCAGCTCCTCCAGGTGACCCCTCAGAGGGCTGCCCCAGCTGGTCGTACCGTCTGCAAGATCATCAAGGTCTATCGCCACGTCACGTCCCTCCGTCGTCGTCGACAGCGATGGATGATGATCCGGGCGCCACCCGTCGACGGTGGCGACCGGTCGAGGCCCGGCACGGGTCAGGGCCCACCCGAGGCGCCATGCACGATCACCCGGCCACCGGTGATCTGGACCCACACGCGCCGACCCACCGCCAGCTCACCGGTCAGGGTGTCGGGTGTCAGGTCCAGCGCCGCGGCGTCGCCGTCGAGGCGGACCCGCAGCGGGGAGGCCTGGGTGACGCTCGCCCACCCCCACGCATCCCGGCCAGCGGGCAGCGCCGGCAGGAGGAACACCTCGAGCATCTCCGGGACGTTCACAGGAGGACCTCCCGCAGACCGGTGCGCATGTCGGCGCCGAGCTCCAACGCCAGTGACCAGGAACTGACCGCGACCCGCACCCCGTCATGGACGACGACGTCGTGCAGGGCCAGGGGGACCGGTGCGTGGGCGATCGTACGCGTCGCGGACGGGGTGGACAGGTCGACCAGGCGGCGGACGGCCAGGGCGGTCAGAACGGCCTGTGAGGCGGCCTCGACGCCGGTCTCGGTGTGGGTCAGCGTCCTGCCCCGGGTCGGGATCGACAGGCGGGAGGCCGGGTCGGTGTTCTCCGCGACCCCGACGAGAGCCTCGGTGTCCCCGGAGCCCTGACCGATCAGGACGACCCGGTTCGGCACCGCGGTCAGGTCCTGGTCGCCGGTCCAGTCCGGCGCAACGATCGCATCGGCGGTGAGGTCGCGCACGGGTTCGCGGCCGGCCGGGACCACGTAGGGGGCCGCGACGAAACGCCCGTAGGCGTCGGTGTGGAGCGCGAAGTAGTTGATCGAGGTGAGGAGGTCGTTGATGATCCGCAGCCGGGAGGTCCCCGGCTCCCACGCCCAGCCCGCGGCCAGGGTCGCCTCGGAGTCGGTGACCGCGAGCGCGGTCTCGCCCGTGTCGGTGATGAGGACGCGCACGGCGTCGGTGACGACGGTCCCCGCGGGCAGGGAGTACGAGCCCGCGATCCCGTCGCCGTCGAGGACGGACAGCAGGTCCAGCAGGTCCACCGACCACGACCGGCCGGGCTCGGTGTGCGCCTCCCCCGGGGCGGAGCACACGAACGTGCCCAGCGGCCACGGGTCCACCCCGGCGACCTGCCACCACACGCGGACCCGCAGGTCGAGCCAGTCGGCCACCTGGGCGAGGTCGTCGACGTCCAGCGACCCACCCGAGTGCAGCACCCGGGCGGCGTTGTGGTCGACGCCACCACCGGTGATCCCGGTCAGGGTGCCCAGCGGGGCCCCGTCGCGGGCGATCAGGTCCGTCCGCCACGACTCGGTGCGGTGGGTCAGGAGCGGGTCGGCCACGGGCGGGTGGTACCCGGTGCTCATGTGGGGACCCCGTCCAGACGGGTCGCGACCAGGGTGAGGGCGTGGCTGACCCCACCGACAGGACGGACGATCCGCGGTGTGGCAACGGACACCAGGACCCGGCGCCCGTCCGGGTCGCGCCACAGGTGCGGGCCCGCCAGGTCCGCCAGGTCCAGCCACTGCTCGGGGCTGGAATCGACGCCAGGCACGAGCTCGGCGCTCAGCGTCAGGGTGTGCTCCTTGGCCTGGCCCGCGCGCTCGAGGGGGTAGGTGCGGCCCGCGTAGGTCTTGAGGACCCGCAGCCGGCCCCGACTCTGCGTGACCGTCTGCCTGTGCCCGGCCACGCACACCACGGAGAAGTCCCCGCCACCGGGTTCGGTGCTGGCGGAGACGAACACCGCGGTCGTGCCACCGGTGGTGACGGTCTCCTGCGTCACGGCGACCGACGGGAGGCCGGAGAAGGCCTCGACCCGGTAGTCGACGTCACCGGTCGTCGGCGCCGACCAGTCGATGATCGTGGTGTCGGGCGGCACACCGGTGGCGATCAGCTCCCACGACCCACCACCGGCGGACCGCCACACCCGGTTCTGCACGACCGGGGGGGCGACGACACCACCGAACGCGCTCCCGCCGAAGCCCCCGTCACCGAAGTCGCCGCTGCCGAACGGGAAGGCGAACTCCGCGACCACGGGGTTGGTGATCTCCAGGGCGACCGTGGCCGTGACCGGGTCCCAGGTGAGGACCAGGACCGCCGGGGTGGGCAGGGCGTAGGCGACGGTGAACGCGGCGGTGTCCCACGCCGACCACAAGCCGGCGCCGTCGGCGACCCGCACCCACACCGACCACGAGGTGGCGTCACCGACGACCGTCGCCATCGTCGTCGACGTCGGCGCACCGACGCCGCTGGTGGTCTCGACCAAGGCCCCGACGCCGTCATAGAGCCTGACCTCCCACGCGGACTGCGCCGAACCCTCAGCGTCGTGGTAAGCCCACGCCACGAACAGGGTTGAGGTTTCCACCTGGGTCGCGTCGGCCGGGGTCGTGATCGTGGCCGTCGGCCGGGTCGAGGACGGCAGCGTCGCGGTCGCCGACCACGGCGAGTAGTCCGCGTGCGCGCCCTTGGTGGCGACCTGCCACTCGACCGTGTCGGGGTTGGTGTAGGTCCCCCCGGCCAGGGTCCACGACGACGTCGTAGACGTGACCGGGGTCTCGGTCGTCCACTCCCCGGCCCCGAGCTCGCGGTGACGGACCTGGAACGCCGACTGCGGCGAGGAGTCCACGGGGTTGTGCGTCCAGACCAGGACCACGTCCTCGGTCGCGTCACGGACCACCGACGGTCCCAACCCCGTCGGCGCGGCAGGGGCAGCCAGGAGCTGGACGGTGTTCGACGCCGCCGACAGGGCCGAGACCAGGGCCCCGTTGTAGGTGGCGACCTTGTAGGCGTGGGTGACCTCGGCCGACGGCGCGATGTGCGTCCACGTCGTCAGGTCCGCCGTTGCGACCGTGTCCACCAGGGCGAAAGCCCCACCGTCGACGGACTCGTAGACCTTGACCCCCACGTCGTGGCGTGCGGTGTTGGTGAACGTCAGGACGATGTTCGACCCATTCTTGACCGCAACCGGGGTCCCCGGGGCCTTCGGGGTCGTGTACAGGGTCGACGACGCCGCCGACGCCGTCGACCCTGAGGAGTTGTCCGCGACGACACGCCACCGGTAGGAGTGATCGGCACCGGTGGTCACATCGGTGTAGGAGGTCGCCGTGGCGCTGACGGTAGCCACCGTCGCCCAGGCCCCACCGTCGGTGGACCGCTGCACCCTCTGGGCCGAGTACGGGGCCGCCGTGCTCACATGACGGGTCCACGTCACCGTGTGCGAGGTGTCGGAGTTGCGGGCCGCGGCCACCCCAGTCGGGGCGGCCGGCAGCTGGTAGGGCCGGGCGGGGATCGTCACCGACCCGGCCACCGCCGTGGCCCCGGAGACGATCTCGTAACCGGACAGCGTCGCCGTGACCGTGACCACCACCGGCGCCCCGTACACCGTGGCTATCGCCCCGATGCCCAGGCACACCTCGGTCACACCACCGCCGGACCCGTGGACCACGGACTTGTTCGGGTCCGACGCAGCGATCGACCCGTTCAAGACGTTGGAGTTGAACGTGTCGGTGATCGAAGCGGTCGTGCGAATCCGCGCAAGCGCGGTCTGAGTGACCGTGGCCGTGTCCTTGGTGATCGCCGGCGGGTCCGACAGATACAGCTCGGCGCGCATCTGCCCACCACTGCCGTAGGCCCGCCACAACGAGACGAACTCAGCCACGACCGACACCGCCCCTCTGCTGCGCCAGGCGACGGATGGAACCGGCGAAGTCGGCCAGGTCCACGAACTCACGGACGTCGTCGGCGCTGAGGGTCAGGTGATCGATGTGGACCGCGCCCACAGCACCGGCCTCGTCGTCAGTCGCGGTGGCGTCGGCGACGGTGACCGCGGCGAACCGCGACGGGACACCCACACTGATCTCGTCCGTCACGCGCGCCAAGGTCGCCCGCAGCTGCGGGATCCCGTCCTCCAGGCCCGTCAGCAGGCCCTGGATGATCCAGCTACCAGCGGGCTGGAGGAGGCTCAGGTCATAGGCCCTGGGGCCCTTGTGGTCGGCGATCCAATCACCGATCCCCCCGACCCAGTCCTGGACGTCCTCCCACTTCTCGCGCAACCCGTTCCACAGGCCCTCCATGATCGCCCGACCGGCGCCCAGAAGGATCGTGCCCAGATCGCCGAGCGCGCCGAGGATGCGTCCCGGGATGCCACCCACCCAGTCCACGGCCTCGGTGAACTTGGCCTGGATCCCGTCACGGATCCCGGCGACGGCGCCGACGACGTTGGTGTGCACGGTCGTGGCGATCGAGCGCAGGCCGTCCCAGATTCGGCCCGGCAGGGCCCCGACGAAGCCGATGAGGTTGTTCCACACGTCCTGGGCGGTCGAGCTGATCGCACCCCAGACGTCGGAGAGCCGGTCGCCCACGTCGATCGTGCCCGTGAGCAGGCCCACGAACCCCTCGACCAGGCCGACGACCCACTCGATTGTCTCCGCCAAGGCGGTCGCAACGACCTGCAGGACCGGGGCCAGGCCCTCGGCGAGGGCACCCACCAGCTCGATCACCGGCTCCAGGACGGCGACGAACAGGTCCACCAGCGGGGGCAGGAGCGCCGAGACCAGGTCCGCCACCAGAGGCAGGAGCGGGAGGAACGCCTCGACGATCGACAGGAGCGGAGGGATCAGAGGGGTCAGGGCCGCGAACACCTGGCCGACGATCGGAGCCAGGCGCGCCATCATGTCGGCGATGACGGGCAGGACCTGGGCGAGCGCGCCCGCCAGGACGTCGGCGATCTCGACCAGGACCGGGGTCACCGCGGCGATCGCCTCGCCGAGGACGTCGGCGGCCATGGCGGCCAGGTCACCCAGGACAGGGGCCAGGGTCGTCACGACGTCGGTGATCGAGGCGAAGATCGGGGTGAGCGAGGGCAGGACCGCCAGGAGCGCCCCGCCGATGGCACGCCCGACCTGGGTGATCGCCTGGGCCAGCACCGGGAACACCGGGGCCATCGCCCGAACCAGGGTGCCGATCGGGGACAGGACCTGCAAGATCGCGCCCAGGTCGATGCCCTGGAGGACCCCACCCAGGTCCAGGCCGGCGATCGCATCGCCGATCCCGGACAGGAACCCCGCGAACTGGTCCATCACGCCCGAGCTCGCCAGGGAGGCGAACGCGTCGCCGACGACCCCGTAGATCGCGGACCCGACCGGCTCCAGGGCGAGCAGCGCCTGGTTCTTGAAGACCTGCCAGGACTCCCCAGCGTCCATCGTCTCGGTGCCGAGCTCGAGGATGGTGTCCTGGGTCAGTCCCGCCGCGCCGACGAGGTCGCCAAGGGCGAGGGTGCCGGACTGGATCGCCCCGACCATCTGCGTCGCGCCGCGCGTGCCGAAGACCTGGGAGGCCAGGTCGACCGCCGAGGCGGTGTCGCCGGCGGCGATGAACCCCTCGATCTCGCCGACGACCCGCTGGAACGCCTCGGCGGGGGCCTCGCCGTCGCGGGCGAGGGTGACCATGCCCCGCGACATCGACGACATCGTCTGGCCGACGTTCAGGCCGGCCTTGTCCAGGGACCCGACCAGGGCCGTGGTCTCTTCGAAGGAGAATCCGAGGGCCTGCAACGCCGGGGCGTTCTGCTGGGTCGCGGCGGCGAGCTCGTTCATGCCGACGCCGGTGGCCTGGGACACCTGGAAGAGGGTGTCCATGGCGTCGATGACGCCTTCGCCCTCGATCTCGAACGCGGAGAACGCCGCCGACGTGGCCTGGATGTCGACGTCGGAGCCCAGGATCCGGCCGGCCTCGAGGTACTGGGCCCCGACGGTCTCCAGGGTGTCCCCGGACAGGCCCAGGCGGGTGTTCAGGTCCGCGACGGTCGTGGAGATCGCGTCGAACTCGGCCGGGACCTGCGCACCGACGTTGCGGGCGACGTCGACCAGGCCGTCCAGGGCCGTGCCCTGGGCACCGGTGCCGACCCGGATCGTGTCGGTGACGTCGTCGAAGCCCTTGCCGACCCCGTACAGGGCCGTGCCGGCGGCGACCGCGCCCGCGATGATGCCTGCCGCGAGCGCGGCGCCGCCGAGAGCCCCGAGGTTGCCGAGCCGGGACAGGACCCCGCCCTTGGTGGCGTCGATGCCCTCGTTGACGGACTCGTTGTCGAACTCGACCTTGACGCGGGCCTTGCCGATCTCGGTGCTCACCGGACCACCCGCCCCCCGATGCGTCCTAGTGCAGGTAGTCCTTGAGGCCACGGACCGAGGTCAGGACGACCTCGCCCGGGCGGGCGCCCTCGCCCATCCACGCCGGCCGCTTGACCTCGACCGGCTTGGTGCGCCCGCGCCGCAGGTGCCTGACGTTGACCACGGGCATGCCCCGCCTGATGGCCAGGACGGTGGCGTGCTGGAGCTGCAGGATCTCGGCGAGCAGCTCCTGGGTGTATCCCCACTGGTCCTGGCGGCGGCTCACCTGGACGGCCTCGGCGTAGGCGGTGATCTCGTCCTCGTCCAGGTCTGTGACCGCGGACAGGGCCACGCCGCCCGCGGCCGCGACCTGGGCAAGACGGGCCAGGGTCAGGCTTTTCCCATCTCGACCTCGGTGGTGTCGATCGAGGCGACGGTGTCGAGCCACGTCTCGAACTTGCCGTCGCGGCCGAGGGCGTGCCAGGCCAGCCACGCCAGCTGGGTGTGGGTCTTGGGCTGCTGCTCGCCGTGCTCGAGCTCGAACGCGACGAGCAGGTTCGGCCGGTTCGGGTTGAACGTGGCGACGGAGGCGTCGTCGAACTCGACGCGGATGAGCTTGCGGGTCTTCTTCGGTGCTGCCATGTGCGGTTCTCTCCTCGTGCGGCTCCTGGAGGGTTGAAGGACCTGGGCGGGCGGAGCCGCACGAACAACCCGCCCGGGTCCGACCGGGGGTCAGACCGAGGACTCGTCCTCGTCCCACGACGGGTCGTTGGTGTCGATGAACCACGCCTTGGTCTCCCCGCCCGCAGCCAACGCCGACCACTCGTTGGGCAGGTCGATCGCCGCGTTGTTGACGAGCTGGATCTCGACCTCGGCGAGGTTCTGGGCGCGCCGGAACCCGAACCTGTAGCTGAAGTCCCCGTCGACGAAGTCGATGAGCAAGACCTTGACGGGCAGGTTGGTCTCATCGGGCTCCCACCGGAACAGCCCGGTCCCGGTGGGGGTGATCGTCCCGCCCAGGGAGTTGAGCAGGGTCGCCCGCTCCAGCTGACGCAGGACGAACGCCGCGGCCGTTGGTGTGGCGGTGACGAGCCTGCGAAGAGGCTCCAGGGACTGCCAGCCGGGGATGTCGGTGGTCTCGCGACCGATGGTGAACGTCACCCCGTCCTCGGAGGTGTAGCCCAGGTCGGCGAACTCCGGACCGGGGACGTCCTCGACGGTCCCGGGGATCGTCGCACCCTCATCAGCGACCCAGATGGAGCCGGTGAGGGCGACGCGCACTCGTGTGGCGTCCTTCATGGTGGTGACCTTTCGTCGTGAGGGCGTACGGGAACCCCCGGCCGGGCGGCCGGGCGTGGATGGGAGCGGTAGGTCACAGCCCCCGGTAGGTGATGGTCACGTCCGCGACGTAGCGGGGCCGCGGCGGGTCGAAAGTGGTGTCCGGGGCGTCCGACATCGGCCCGAAGTCCACGCGGGTCACCACCCCGGTCGGGTGCTTGCCGGGCATGCGCTCGGCCATGACGGCCCGGATCGTGGCCAAGAGGGCCTGGGCGGCGGTGTTCGTGGACGCCCACACGTCGACCTGCATGCTCGCGGTGTCCAGGACCAGCGGGTAGCCCACAGCCGGGACACCACCCCACCGGGTCACCCGGAAGCACGGCAGACCCGGGTCGGGGGGCAGGGCGCCGGTGTAGCCGCGTTGGCCGGCGAGTGCGGACACGTCGGGGTCGGCGCGCAGGAACGCAACCAGGAGGGCCTCGGCGTTGGGCAGGACCCGGATCGGGCTCATCGGCCCGTCGCCTCGTACTCGAGGCCGGCGGCCTGCATGCCGCGGGCGAACGGGCGGGACGGGACGGTGCCCGCGGCCCCGTACTCCAAGAAGTGCCAGATGCTCGAGGTCGTCCCCACGACCCCGACCGCGCGGCCGTCCTCCACGCCGGCGCCGGTCACGATCGAACGCTTCGTGGCGCCGGTGCGCTCGGGCATCGCCCGCTCCACCTGAGCCCCGGCGATCGCGGCGATCTCCCCCATGGCCCCCACGGCCTCGGGAGAGGACAGCAGCGCGTCGATGCCCTCACGGTCGGGCTCCCACTGCACGCCGGCCATCACCACCACCTACTCGGCCAGGCGCACGCGCGCCTGGACATGGGAGACGGACCCGGTCAGGGGGTCGCGCACGACCCACGGGCGACCGTCGACCGCGTAGGCCACCTCGTCGACCTCGACGACGTCGCCGGCCGCCAGCCCCACGTCCAGGTACGTGCCGGAGGCGGGATCGACGAACCCGTACAGGTTCCACACCGAGACGACCACGGCGACCCCGTCGCGGATCTCCGAGGACTGGGACTGCTGGATCTCGCACAAGGCCGAGACGGGCACGGCGGTCACCGGCGCGTCCCCGGCCACATCCGGGTCACCACGGGTGGTGCGATCGACCGTGCACGGGCGCGTCATCAGCATCAGGACCGGGTTCACCGGCGACGCACCCTGTACCGGGCGACCGTGTCGACCCAGTCCTGGGTGCGACCGGACCGGTCGAACCCGTAGGACGTCGCACCGAGCTGGACGTTGAGGACGCCTGGGGTGCGGAAGGAACCGATGACGGCGGCCTCGGCGACGACGTCGGCGACGTCGTCGGGCACGACCGGGTACCCGTGGTCGTAGGTCACCACGACCGACCGGTAGCGGTCGGGCCACCTTCCGTGACGCTTCAGGACCCCCGCCGCAGACCACTCGAAGTCGTCGCCCTCGACCAGCGCCAGGCCATCCACCACGACCGCGTGCACGGCCGTGACGGGCACCTGCGGGAGCTGCAACGCCCACGAGGGGCGGGCATCGAGAGTGACCACGTCACCAGCCACGGCCGAGATGTGCTGACGGGTCTGCCCGCGGAACGCCGCACTGGCCTTGACCAGCAGCGTGTAGACGCGATCGTCGTCCAGCCCGGCACCGCCGGGCAACGCCCTGACGCGGGCCGGGCTGGACAACAGGTCAGGCGTGGGCACCCTGCACGCCCTCGTCGTCCCCGTCGCCGTCGTCCGCGTCGTCGTCCTCGTCGTCGAGGTCGGCGTCGAGGTCGGCGTCGAGGTCGGCGTCGGCCGGGACGGACGCCGGGGCGGCCGGGTCGGCGCTGCCGCGCCGGCGAGGTCCGGACTTGTTCGGGGTCGACCGCGGCCGGCGGGCCTTGCCACGCGCGCGAGGCTGGGCGGCGCGCAGCTCGGCCGGCGCCGCCTCAGGGCGATACCGCACGCCGTTGATGATGACCATCTCCATAGCTGGGCTCCTGTTCGTCGATCTGGTTGTGGACGGACCCCGCCCCCGGGACCGTGATGGTTCCCGGGGGCGGGGCAGCACATGTCCGGGCAGGTCAGGAGGACGCGGACTCCCCCGAACCGAGGTCGACCACCACGAGCTTGGCCGGCTCGAAGATCGCCTGAGCGGCACGCAGCTCGCCGCGCACGTACGTCTTGTTGCGCCGCGCGTAGTCCGCGTGCTGGTTGAACGCCACGACCGAGACGCCCTCACGGTCGAGCAGGGTGACCGTGCGGAAGTCGCCGACGACCGCGCGCCCGGTGGTCAGCTGACGGACCTTGACGACCGGGACACCCCAGACCGTCAACGGGCCCTGCGACCAGGGCCCGTTGCCGTAGAAGCGACCCTGAGCGTCGCGCAGGCGCTGCAGGGCCCAGGCGTCCCGCACCGTCAGGGCGACCGCGGTGGCGGTGCCGTCAGCGTTCTCGACCTTCTCGATCGACGCGGCGATCGTGTCGAGGACGTCGGTGCCCTCGGGCGACTGGTTCTGCACGCCCGTGGTCGACAGGATGCCCTGAGGCTCCCCGTTGAGGCCCGAACCCTCCAGGAGGACCCGCTGCACCTCACGGCGCAGGTGACGGGGCAGACGCGCCTGGATGTAGGACGCCACGAACCCGTCGTCGGACAGGGCCTGGTTGGTGATGTCGAAACCGTCGGCGTAGGTGTACGCCTTGGCGTCGGCCAGGGTCGTGGCGAAGTCCGACAGGGGCTTGAGGTCGCCCGGCTCGACGATCGCAGCGCCCTCGGTGACGCTGACGATCTGGACGTACTCGACCATGTTCCCGGTCATCGTGCCCCGGGAGATCAGGTCCAGCAGGGTGATGTCCTCCGGCCCGGTGTAGTCCACCGGAGCCAGGCGCTGGGGGTTGACGAACCCCGACGCGTCGGAGTCGATCCCGATCGTCGCCTTGAACAGGCCCGACATCGGCCCCAGCTTGGCGCCGATGTTGACGGGCGTCTCGTTGCCGATCCCCGACGGGTGAGCCTTGCGGAACCCCCGGTAGGCGTCGGAGGCCACGAACGCCTTCCCGAAGTCACCCGGGAGGAACTCGGTCCGGCGGGCGTCCTCGGGCTCGTCCCCACCGGTGCCGACCGGCTCGGCCAGGTCCGCGAGCAGGCTCGCCGCCTTCTCGGCCTCGGTCAGCCGGTCCTTGAGCGCGGTGTACTCGGCGGCCTTGGTCTCGATGTCGGTGGACTCCTCGACGGTCAGGTCGCGGGCCGCGGCCTTGGCCGTGTCCACGATCGCTTCCATAGCGGCCTTCAGGGCCGCCATCTGCTCCTTGATGTTCACGGGAGCTCCTCTCAGAGGATGGTTATGGTGGCGACCGCTCGGGCACGTCGCGGAGCCGGCGGCGCGGCCTGACCCGACTTGGCCCCTGCGGGCTCGTCGTCGGCAGGCGACCCGTCGGCCTGGCTCGGCTCGTCGGTCTTCTCCCCGCCAGGCGGCGGGGAAGTCTTCTCGGGCTCGGCGGCGGCGATGACCCCCGAGATCGCGTCGCGGGCCTCCACGAGCGCGTCGTAGTTCTTCTGTGACAGGACCCGGCCGGCCTTGACGGCGCCGGCCACCGCGGCAGCCTTGGCAGCGATCAGCTCGGTCTCTTGGTTGGCGCCCAGCAGGCACGGCCCCGTCTCGTACAGGACCAGCTCGCGCAGCTCGTAGACGTCCGGGTCGCCCTTGGCGGTGGTGACCCACGCGCCCTCGACGACGTCGTAGGCGAAGGAGAACTGGGTGACGCGGCGGCCCTTCATGAGCCTGCGGACCTGGACCGCCGTGGGGTTGTCCAGGTCCAGGGCGCCCTTGACCCACAAGCCCCGGTCGATCTCCTTGGCCTCGATCACGTGCCCGATGTGGGAGAACGGGTCGGTCCAGGCGTGGGACCAGATCACCGGGATCGGGTCTCCGCTGGCCGCCCATTCCGCGAGGGTCTTGGCGAACGCCCCCGGCACGACCACATCACCGTCGGAGTCGAGGTTGCCGAAGACGGAGACGATGGCCTCGAACTCCCCCTCGCCCAGGCCGGGACCTGCCGTCTTCACCTGCGCGCCGAAGTCCTTGATCCGCACGGTCAGTCCTCTCTGTTGAACTCGACGACGCACTGGCAGTTGGCGCGTTCCTCCTCGGGCAAGACCGCGTCACCAGGCCAACGGGCACCGTTGCTGAACGCCTGACCGACCGGGACGGTCTCCCCGTTCATGGCCGCGTGGGAGGACCGCGGGTTCGCCGAGGTCACTACCCATGTCTTGGTGGTCATCCCGGCCCGGGTGGCAACCTCAGCCGCCCCGAAGTTGCCCGCATCGGTGCTCGTCGTGGTCGCCAGGTACGCCGCACGCCCAACCGCGGCCGCAGCGAAGACCGCCGAGACCCCCGTCTTCCAGTCCGACTCGCGCACGGCCTCGGCGAGCGCGTCGTAGGTCTTGGCATTCCAGCCCGCCGCGGCCTTGCGCGCCGAGACCGCGACCCACCCGAGCAGCTCGTCGGGGTCGAAGTCCTCGACATCGAGGGCGTCGACGACCTCGGCCGCACGGACGGTCGCCGCCTGGTTCATGCGCCGGAACGTGATCACGGCGAGCTCGCGGTCCCACCGGTCGGTGTCCCAGGCATCGGCCAACGGAGGGACCGCCTTGGCCCCCAGGGCCGAGGTGACCGCGGCCTGCTGGCGCCCCACGAACGCGGCGACGTCGTCGGCGTAGGCCTGGCGCATGCGCTCACCAACGGTGTCGGCGGACTTGACCAGCCACCGCGGGCGAGGGGTCTTGCCGCCCAGGTTCTGCGACCCCGAGTCACGCGGGGACGCCTGGCCACCCACGATCACGTTGAGGGGGACGATCAGGTCGTCGCCGCCGTCGAGGGCCGACCGGTTGTCCAGGGCACGGGCCTCGTTGCGGAGCAGCCACGGGCCACCCACGGCGGTCGACATGATCGCCGCGCGCTCCTCGAAGGAGCCCCGCAACATCGCGTCGACGTTCGCCTCGACGTACAGCGGCCGGCCGGCGGCCAGGTCCGGGGTCAGCTGGTCGTCGACCGCCTGCTCCCACTCGCGGATGTAGGGGCCCAGGGACGGGCCGTAGAGCATCTGGCGGTACTCCCGGACGTTGGAGTACGTGCCCTGGCGGGCCCCGACGAGCTCGGGGGCGATGTGGAACGCGGTGGCGACCTCGATGCCGGTCAGGGTCCGCGCCTCGATCTCGCCCATCTCCTGGGGGGTGAACACGTCGAGCTTGTGCAGCTTCAAGCCGTCCTCGAGCAGCGGTGCACCACCGGCGTCCGGCCCCGTACCAGTGAACCGCGAGCGCCACTCGGCGTCGAACTTGGCGCGGTCGAAGCCCTCGACGTCGCCGTCGACGGGGCGCTCCACCCAGGCGGGGATGCGCGCGCCGTTGGCCCACACCTGGCGGCGCCACCGGATCGCCTCGATGGACTCGGCGAGGATGTCGGCCAGGGTGTCGATCGGGGACAGGCCCGCCCCGGACGGGGAGTACCCGTGGTCGAAGACCACCTCCTCGGGCTCCAGCTCCTGCCAGCCGTCCGGGAACTGGGGCGAGGCGCCTCGGTAGACGCGGACCTTGGTCACCTGGTCCAGGCCGTCCAAGGTGAACGAGAGGCGGTGAGCCGGCACGCGCACGAGACGGATGGGCACCGGCCCGGACGCCTGGGGGACCTTCAAGGCCGCCCACCGGTCGTACAGCAGCCGGTCGGAGATGATCGCGTGCCAGAACCGGTAGGCGGTCCGCCTGGGCTGAGGGGCGGCCAGGACCTGGGCCAGGGGATGGTCACTGACCCGGGG
>Ga0265297_10005510_pt1 | contig 19277 bp, 18 predicted proteins | sample Munlanlwell13791_FD_192502 | JGI IMG/M metagenome (GOLD analysis project Ga0265297, IMG submission 192502) | Leachate microbial communities from a municipal landfill in Southern Ontario, Canada - Leachate well 137-91 | ecosystem: Engineered > Solid waste > Landfill > Unclassified | place...
TTATTCTTGCTTTTATCATTGCCTTAGTCCTTATTTTTATTCTTACCGCAGGAATAATTTATTTAAACCGCGTAATCCTGCCCGTAAAAGTAAAATCCTTAATTATTAATAACCTGCAAGACCTGACACAGAAGAAAGTCAGCCTGAAAGAGCTGCAGCTTAATATCTTTAAGGGGCTTGTTTTAAGAGACTTAAGCATATATGATGAAAATAATACATTTCTAGAGTTGAAAGAAGCCTCTTGCACGTTCTTTATCCTGCCTGTTTTTAAGAAAATGATTATTATCCCCACCGTAAAAATTAAATCCCCGAACCTATTTTTGAAGCGCAGGCCCGACAACGCCTTTAACATTCAGGATATAATCTCCAAGATAACGGCAAAAAAGCCAAAGCCAAAATTTACTATTTCCATCTATAAAATATCTGTCAGTAATTGCACTCTGCGGTTTGAGGATGATACCTTTCCTGAACCTTTTACCAAGAGCATGCAGAAATTAAATATAAATATCAGCTTATCCTTACCGGCAAGCGTGAAATTCAGATTTAAGTCGGAGATTTTGGCTAATCCGGCTATGAAGCTAAACGGCATGGGAGAATTTCTAATCCCCCAGGAGGAATGGAGGGCAAAGATTTCGCTGCAAAATTTCTCTCCCCAAGAATTCAGGAGTTATTATCAAAATCTGGGTATTAATTTCAACGAAGGCCTCCTTGATTCGCTGCTTAATCTAAAAGTAAAAGACAAAATTATTTACCTTAATCTTGAAGCAGGCAGTAAAAATCTTTTGTTAAATAAAGACAAGATTTCGGTTAGATTGAATTCTACCATGAAGGCTGATATAAAATATGCCTTGCAGGATAAACAGCTGGATTTTTCCGGAAAGGCGCAAATTCTCAACGCCGACCTTTCCGGATTGGATTATGTAGATAAGATAGGAAGCGTCAACGGCGAAATAGCTTTCAACAATTCCGGAATTTCAGCTGATAGATTGCTGGCAGATTTTCAGGGCGCACCTATACAGGCCAGGCTCAATCTCAGCGATTTTAAAAACCCTTTGTTTAAACTCAATGTTACCTCCGGTTTGAGTCTGGATTTACTTACGAAAATATTAAAGGATAAATTTAACTTCAGCATTCCCGCACAGCTTAACGGAGGTGCTAAATTATCCTTGGACTTAAATGCCAAGGAAGGTATTTTTCAATTAAACGGCTCCCTTGATTTTTTGAATGCGAGCGCAAAGATAGAAAAAATAAATTCTCTCCTGGAGGAGATTAACGGAAGGATAGACTTTAGCCAAAACGGGCTTAAATGGCAGGACCTGAATTTAAAATACCAGGATGAGCTTTACAAAACCTCAGGCGCGTTAACAAATTTTCAATCTCCGGGGGTCCAATTAGCCTTGTCTTCTCAGGACCTCTCACTGGAATCCAGTTTTTCCGTTAATCAACAGCTGGTTAACTTCTCGAGGTTTTGTGGAAAATATCGTAATTCGGAATTTTCATTTCAGGGCAGCTTTAATACTCTTGTGCCGAATGCGCCAGAGGCAGAAGTAGGAGGTGGCTTAGATATATCCCTAGAGGATATGCAGGCTGCTTTAAAGAAATATAAAAATCAGTTAGAACAGATTAAGCCCTCAGGCATGGTACATGCAAAATTTGATTTTAGTGGCAATATTAATGATTTTAAGTCCTGTGCAATCAATGCCGAATTTTCCGGCCCCTCTGTATCAGCGTATGGTTTAAAGGCCAATGATTTCTTTCTTAACTACAGCCAAAAAGACGGATTGATAGATGTGCCGCTTGCGCGTTTATCTTTATATGAAGGGACAATCGAAGCCGCTGCCAAGATGAATCTAAATTCGGATAACCTTCCTTACTGGTTAAATACTGATATCCGGGGAATAAAATTAGAGAAACTTAAACTCGATACCGGAGCAAGAAAGGAAGATATTGCCGGGACAATCCAGGCGCAGTTCAAAATAAACGGGTTTAATGACGATATTTCAAAGCTTAGCGGCGCAGGCCATATTTTAATTAATGATGGGAAACTCTGGCAGTTGGACCTGTTTAAGGGCTTAGGAAGCCTGCTTTTTGCAAAGGATTATTTTGCGCAGATTATTTTTCATGAAGGCTCCTGTGATTTTCTTGTCCGTGATAAATATATTTTCACAGACAATCTTAAACTGAAGAGCAGTATTACCGATTTATCTGGTTCAGTAAAGATAGGCTTTGACAATTCCATTGATGCTTCTTTAAATGTGCAGGTTATGGATGAATTTGTGCCTCTTAGCGGTACCTTTAAGGATGTTACTACGGCAATCATCGGAGAGGCAGGCAGGTTTGGCGTGATAAAGATAAGCGGGACATTAAAAGAGCCAAAGTATAAATTCAAGCCAGCAGTAGGAGATATTATCAAAGGTTTAAAAAAGGCTATTTTTGGGAAATAAAACATTGAAAGATAGCCTTTTTTAAGGCTATTTTTGGGAAATAAGCAATGGTTAAAACTAAAATAATCTGTACTATCGGCCCTGCAAGCTCGACAAAGGCTGTATTAAAAAAAATGATGCTGGGAGGGATGGATGTGGCCAGGCTTAACTTCTCTCATGGAGAGCACTCGCAGCAGCTTAAGCGCATACGCCTGATCAGGCAGCTGAATAGAAGATACCGCAGGCATGTCAGGATATTGCAGGACTTGCAGGGATATCGCATAAGGGTCGGCAGATTTAAAGACAGACAGGAAATTGAATTAAAAAAGAAGCAGGAAGTTGTTTTAACCAATAGGAATATTTTAGGCCAGGGTAATCTTATACCCTTTGATTACACAGGAGATTTAAAAGATATAACTATAGGCAGCCACATATATATAGATGATGGGAATATCGCTCTTTTGGTAAGGGCAAGGCACGGACATTGCCTTAAGACAGAAGTAGTTATACCGGGCGTATTAAAAGAAAACAAGGGTATAAACCTCACCGGTGTTGACCTGAAGGTTAAGGGGTTGACGTATAAGGATAGGATAGATATCGAGTTCGGTATAAAAAACCGCCTCGATTATATTGCGCAGTCATTTGTGCGGGACAGAAAAGATATCCTTGAAGTAAGGCGTTTAGTGAAAAACAGGTTACCGGGATGTAAGATTATCGCCAAGATTGAGAACCGCCGGGGCATTGACAATATTGATGAGATAATCGATGCCTCAGACGGAATTATGATTGCGCGCGGAGATATGGGGGTATCGATTCCGATATATGAAGTCCCTATGGTGCAAAAACAGATTATCAAAAAATGCAACAGGAAAGGAAAATTTGTGATTACTGCCACGCAGATGCTGGAGAGTATGGTAGAGAATATCAGGCCTACAAGGGCAGAAGTCGCAGATGTAGCCAATGCCATCTTGGACGGCTCTGACTTTCTGATGCTTTCCGCAGAGACCGCGGCAGGCAGGCATCCCGTGGAAGCAGTGCGGATGATGAATGAGATAATTAAATTTACCGAACCCAGGATGTTTTCTTATTGACAAAGTAGCCATAGAGAGTTACCATAAATTTTGTTGATAAAAAGGAGGTGGCCGGATGGCAAGAAAGATAGATGTCATTATATTAAGTATAATAGCCGCATTTTTATTTTTTACTCCTCTCTATGCTGAAAGTGAAGAAAAAGAAGAATCTCAAGCCGTATCAGAAACCGAGGCTGTAACCAAAAATCCAGAATTCCGCCGAAAACCCGAACATCTGATTACGGAAGAAGAGGAAGCTCCCCAAAATATATATACATACATAAGATATATGCCGGAGCGCAAAGTCAAGGCGCAGTCAGGCAAGGTAACGCTTATTGATTCTGATGTGGAATATAGTTACGCATTTAAAGCATTCGAGGAGTTACCCGTAGGGCTTTCTCTTGAACAGCGCTATATCGGTATAAAAAATAGCACCGCCGTAGAACTCCCCGCGCATTTAGTGGGGTTGTCAACAGGATTAGAAACAACCCTGCCGTTTTTTAATTTCAATAAAACTTATTTTCGGGTAGCGGTATACCCTTCGTTTTACGGAGATGATTGGAGCTTTCCTTCCTCAAGCTTTCGCATGCCTGTGCACACATTTTTGATTTACCAGCCCAATGAAAAAGCCACCTTTGTTTTAGGAGTCGCGGTATATCCTGACTATGAAGATGTTGTCTGGCCTATAGTTGGCGTTATTTATAAGCCCAACGATAGATTAACCTTTAATCTAATACCTAAAGAACCGAATATTTCTTATATGCTCAGCGATAGAATCACTCTCTTTGCTGAAGGCGATATAACCTTGAATGAATTTGAAGTAACCAAGGATGATTTAAAAAATGTGGTCTTGCAATATAAGGAAACACATGCAGGAGCGGGCATAAAATACAGGTTCAATAAATCCATCTACAGTTCCTTTTCTGTAGGCGGGATATTTAACCGTTCCCTGAAATACAGGGATAGCCTGGGAAAAGTAGATATAAAAAGCGGTTTATATACCGAATTCAGGTTAGAAATAAAAATATAAAGTCAACCGCCATAAAGAGAATCTTAAAAACCCTTAAAATTATCAAAAGGCAAGTCATAGGGTTTAATATCCCTTCAGTAAGCTTAGTCTCGGAAAGAAAAGACCCTTATTTAGTTTTAATCTCCTGTATTTTGAGTTTGCGCACCAAAGACAGAACTACTATCCAGGCGAGTGAGCGGTTATTCAGGGTAGCCTCGAACCCCTATAAGATGCTAAAAGTTTCTAAGGCGCGCCTTGAAAGATTAATTTACCCCGTAAGTTTTTACCGCAATAAGGCAGGAGCAATTTTGGAAATAAGCAGGAAAATCACGGAGGATTTTTCCGGAAGAGTCCCTGACAGGTTGGAAGATTTGCTGTCATTAAAAGGCGTGGGCAGAAAGACCGCGAATTTAGTCTTGGGGTTAGCCTACAAAATCCCCGCAGTTTGCGTAGATACGCATGTGCACAGGGTTTCTAATCGTTTGGGTTGGGTAAAAACCAAAGTCCCAGAGGAAACCGAAGAAGCATTAAAATCTATTTTTCCCAAAAAATACTGGATAGATTTAAATACTATTTTAGTTACCTTTGGCCAGAACATCTGTCTGCCGGTATCTCCTTATTGCAGCAAATGCGGCGTGTTTAAATTTTGTAAGAGAGTAGGAATAAGCAGGTTTCGCTAGGCAATTCGCCCCGCTTCTTGCCCTGCAGAATGCGGGACAGCGGGGCTCATTGAAGGAGCAACAGAATGAATTTTAAAAAGATAATTTTGAGCGAAAAGGATATCCCTAAAAAATGGTATAACCTGGCTGCGGATTTGCCTAAAGCCCTGCATCCGCCTCTTGGCCCGGACGGAGAACCGATAAAACCGGAAATGCTCTCAAAGGTATTCCCTATGAATTTAATAGAGCAGGAGGTATCAAGTAAGCGCTGGATTGATATCCCGCAGGAAATCTTAGAAATCTTATATCGCTGGAGGCCTACTCCCTTGCGCAGGGCAACATATTTAGAAGAATATTTAAAAACACCTGCCAGGATATATTACAAGGATGAAAGCGTGAGCCCTGCAGGAAGCCATAAGCCGAATACTGCAGTGGCGCAGGCCTGGTATAATAAACAATTCGGGATTAAAAAACTGACCACTGAAACCGGGGCAGGGCAATGGGGGAGTGCCTTAGCTTTTGCCTGCAGCCTATTAGGCCTGGAATGTAAAGTTTATATGGTCAGGATAAGCTTTGAGCAAAAACCGCTGCGTAAGATTATGATGCAGGTTTGGGGAGCAAAATGTATACCCAGCCCCAGTAAAGAAACGAACGCCGGAAGAGAAATCCTGAAGAAAATGCCGGATACCCCGGGAAGTTTAGGTATAGCCATAAGCGAGGCCGTTGAAGAGGCGGTAAGTGACGCTTCCGGAGAAACCCGTTATTCCCTGGGCAGCGTCTTAAACCACGTTTTGCTGCACCAGACTATTATCGGCCTGGAAGCGAAGCTGCAGTTAAAATTAGCCGGCGAGAAGAAACCGGATATCGTCGTCGGCTGCGTAGGCGGAGGAAGTAATTTTGCCGGCATCGCCTTTCCTTTTGTGTCGGATAAAATTAACGGTGAAAAGATACAGATTATACCGACGGAGCCGACTGCCTGCCCTACTATGACGCGCGGAGAATTTCTGTATGACTTCGGAGATGCCTCCGGGCTTACGCCGCTTTTAGCAATGTTTACTCTCGGGCACAATTTTATCCCTGAGCCTATACATGCGGGAGGACTGCGTTACCATGGATTAGCGCCATTGGTGAGCGCTGCGATTGTCCAGGGGTTACTAGAGCCGCGTGCATATGACCAGATAAAATGTTATGAATCCGCTTCTTTATGGGCAAAGACAGAGGGGGCTATCTGCGCCCCGGAAACCAGCCATGCCATTGCCTGCGTAATTGATGAAGCCATAAAAGCAAAGCAGGAACATAAAGAAAAGGTGATTTTATTTAATTACAGCGGCCATGGCTTAATGGATTTAACCGGCTACGAAAAGTTTCTTTTGGGTAAGCTTACCGATTATTCGCTTCCGGATGATGACCTGCAAAGATGCCTGGAATCATTAAGGGACTTACCGAAACCAAAAAAATGAAGATATCATTAATCCTTCTTTTCCTATGCGCATTTACTATATCGGCAAATGCCGATATTTTGTATCTTAATAACGGGCGCCAGCTTGAAGGGTTGATAAAGAATGAAGATGAAGATAGCATTGAATTGGAAGTATCCGCAGGGACAGTAAAATTCCAAAAAAGCGAAATAAAAGCAATTGAAAAGTCAAGCTACGAAGAATCTGTTGCTATCCGGCAAAAATGGGAGAACCAAAAATCAGCCAATCAGAAGAGGCTGTCCAAGCAGCGGATGGAGGAAGAGCATGAGCCCAAAGGTGTGGTATTTTCCGCCGGAGGCCAAAGTATCACTGTTACCGCTAAATTAAATCATAAAGTTAATGCAACGCTTTTATTAGACACAGGGGCATCACTCGTGGTTCTAAAGAAGTATGTAGCCGAGGCGCTGGGCATGGATTTGAGCAGGGTTAATCCGGATGCAAAAATGACCGTGGCAGACGGCCGCGTGATTAATGCCAAATATATTGTCCTGCAAAGCGTGAAAGTAGAGAATGTGGAAGCAGAAAACGTAGAAACCGCAGTTATGCTGGATGAAACCGGGCCTGCCAGCTTTGGGGATGGCTTATTGGGGATGTCCTTTTTAAAAAGATTCAATTTTAAGATTGACCATAAACAAAACAAATTAATTCTGGAGAAGTTATATTAATGAAGATAAAGAATACCGAGATTAAAGTGGTGATGGGCGATATCACCGGGTTAAAGGTTGATGCCATAGTGAATGCCGCAAATAATAAATTAGTAATGGGCGGCGGAGTTGCGGGTGCGATAAAGAGAAAAGGGGGCAAGATTATAGAAGAAGAGGCAGTGGGCTTAGGGCCCATAAAAGTCGGTGAGGCTCAAGCAACCAAGGCCGGCTCTTTGCCGAGCATTTATGTTATTCATGCGGCAACTATGGGGATGGATTTTAAGACCGATGAAGTAAAAATTAGAGACGCTGCAAGGAATACATTACAGTTGGCTGAAAAATTAAAGATAAATTCAATTGCCTTTCCGGCTTTGGGGTGCGGGGTAGGAGGCTTTCCTTTACTAGCCTCAGCCAAGATTATGGCACAGGAAGCATTAAAGCATTTACGTGAAGAAAAGTCCTCTCTAAAAGAAATTATTTTTTGCCTTTATGATAAAGAAGCATACGGGGTATTTAATAAAGGCATTATCGGTTACCTTGAATATGTGACAAATAAATTACAGGCCGGGCCATTTACCACCGTTGATGCCATTATTGAGATTAACGATGGGATAGTGATAATTAAAAGAAGTAACCCTCCTTTTGGCTGGGCTTTGCCCGGAGGCTTTGTTGATTACGGTGAAAGTTTAGAGGAAGCCATCAAAAGAGAGGCAAAAGAAGAGACCGGCTTAGATGTAACTGAACTGAAACAATTCCATACCTATTCCGAACCTAAACGCGACCCGCGCTTTCATACTGTCGGTACCGTGTTTATTGCCAGGGCCAAAGGTAAGCCCCAGGCCGGAGATGATGCCGCATCTTTAAAAGTCATTAAATCAGAGGAATTATTAAAGTTAGATTACGCCTTCGACCATAAAAAAATTATCCAGGATTATATCCACTATAAGCAGGGTAAAAGTCCTTTTTAATTCATCTCAAATATAATCATTCGTGCGCATACCCGCGTTTATATTTATTGCCCTTTTTTTTCTTCTCTCTTCTTTATCTGCCGATAGCCCATACATAAAAGTATGCATTAGGGATATTTGCCTGGAGGCGGAAGTTGCCGATAGCGTCCAGCAGAGACAACAGGGCCTGATGTTTAGAAGCAGCCTTTCCGGTAATGGGGGGATGTTTTTTATCTTTGAAAAAGAAAATATTTACAATTTCTGGATGAAGAATATGAATTTTGCTTTGGATATTATCTGGATTGATGCTGACAAAAAGATAGTGGATATCAGAGAGAATAATCAACCGTGCAAAGAATCTTGCCAGAGTCTTATACCGGCAGGGCAAGCCAAATACGTTTTAGAGGTTAATGCCGGGTTCATAAAAAAGAATAAAATCAAGATAGGCGAGCAGTTAAATTTTTAAAATCAACCCTCCCGCAGTTGTTTTTCCGCATCTATAATATCGCGGTTTATCACGCGTATAGTTTCTTTAATTTTTTCTTTCAGGATGTACGAGGAGACCTTGGCATCATTTATTTCCCTTAGCACCTGTACGCTCATGCGAAAATAGCGTACAACTTCGCCTTCGTCAGTATCGGTAAACTGTAAAATCTTGTCAAAATTTGTCGCTCGCAACCAGCCCTCCATGCTTGTTGCCAGATGGAAGCTCGGCGCTTTAGAAAAAGGATAAATCCTGTATCTTTGCTCTTTATGCCTGATTTCTTCATATATTTCTTCGCAGGTTCTTTTTAGGACGCGGCTATTTTTTGAAAGGCCGGAAATAATACGCTGGTTTTTCCTTGGCTCGAAAACTACCGCAGCAGCTATTACTCCCAAGCCAAATTCATCTAATTGCTCCAGTATATTCTGCTCATAAAGCTCCGAGAGTATTAATTCGTAGCCATAAACTGTCTTGGCAAACTGTCCTTTTTGAGTAAGCGCCCCATCGTAGATATAACCCATTTCTTTGAGAAGTTTTAATTTTGACTCGATTAATCTTAAGGCTTCTTTTTGTTCGTTTTTGCGCGACTGATAATAATGTAAGGACAAAGGATAAATTTTGAATAGTTCTTCTTTATGTTTTTCATAGAGGTTAAGTATAGTGGCATAGGAGTTATTTAACTGGCTCTTGACTTCTTCAGGTTTGCCGAAGATTATACGCGTTACCTCCTGTGGATTTAACTTATGCGGATTTATGCGGCAGTAGACAAACCCCTCTTTGTCTATACCGCGCCTTCCGGCACGTCCTGCCATCTGATAAAAATCGCGTGTTTTTAAATTCCTGACGTAGCGTCCGTAAAATTTTCTTAATTCATCAAAAATGACGCTGCGGCTGGGCATATTAATCCCTAAGGCAAAGGTTTCAGTGGTGAATATAACCTTTATGAGCCTGCTGGTAAATAATCTTTCTATTACTTCCTTTAATGTAGGCAGCATTCCCGCATGGTGATAGGCGATTCCTCTTTGAATTAGCGGAAGAATATTGATGCCTGTTTTTTCACGGGTTAAGTCAAAGCGTTCGCAAAGAGAATTATACAACGAGATAATTTCTGACCTTTCCTTATTATTCAGGAAGTTAAAGGCCATCAATTCAAAGGCTAAATCTTCAGCTCGCCTCCTGCCAAAGACAAAATATATTGCAGGCAGGCCATCCTTCTGGCGCAGGTAGTTAATCAGGGCATTTAGCCTATTCGGTTTAGCAAATTTTATTCGTTTCAGGCGCTCTATTTTATCTACAACCTCATTCTGGCACTGGAAAAAGAAATGCAGCGGCACAGGCCTTTTTTCTTCCACTACGGTTTTTACGGGTTTATTATGTACGGATTCAATCCAGGCAGCGAATTGCTTTATATTCGGAATGGTTGCGGAGAGCCCCACTAAATTCATATGTTCAGGCAGAAGGATAATCGATTCCTCCCATACTGTCCCGCGTTCAGGGTTATCAATGTAGTGGATTTCGTCAAAAATAATCCAGGAATACCTTTCCAGGCTTTGCGGCTCATCCAGGACTTTATTACGGAATATTTCGGTAGTCATGATTAAGATTGGAGCGAAAGGGTTTATGGATACATCCCCGGTCAAAATCCCGATATTCTCGCCAAACTGGCCTTGGAAATCACGGAATTTTTGGTTAGAAAGCGCCTTAATCGGAGCAGTGTAAATTACGCCAATCTTATTTTGTATGGAGGCAGTGATAACGTGTTCAGCTATTACGGTCTTGCCTGCGCCTGTGGGTGCGGAAACAATTACAGAATATCCCTGATTGATGTAATCAATTGCTTCTTGCTGGAAGCGGTCATAAATCATGCGACCCATTATAATCTAAAATTGTTGATTTATCCAATTAAAAAGAGTAAAATAAAAAAGATTAATTTCATAACGAGGTGGAGCTTTCGGATATTAGGAAAAAAATCGGCTAAACTGGGAAAAGTATAGGATGACTTACAAAGCAGCCATAAACAAAGCCTGGGATAATCTGGCTAAAATAACTTCTGAAAAAGATATCTCTGTCAAATTTTTAGCTGATGAGTATACGATAGATTCGCAGAAGAAATCAGTGTTTTCTCTCTCCTGTAATGTTCCTGCAAAGGATTTTACAGCCATTCTAATTTTGCACTACCTGACCCAGAGGATTAAAGGGCTTCCCCAACTAACCGGAGAGTGGCAGGTCTTTAGGGAATTAGCAGGCATAGAGGGTTATTATCCCACATTCAGGGAACGGGCAATTGAGCCGATTATCAGAAAATACGGAAGCAAGCCAGAAGAGATTCTTTCGGCGTTAGAGCGCCTGCCTGGTAAGAAAGCAGATTTAGCGGATATAAGCATTATTGTAGAGGCATTTGAGGGGACCCCGGTGTTAATTAAACTCATGCGGGCGGACGAAGAATTCGGTCCGGAGGCAAATATACTTTTTGACCGCAGCGTTACACAGATATTTTGCATTGAAGATATAATCGTCCTGGCAGGAATTGTCGCGGGAAGTATTTAGAGAGATAGGGACGGTTCTGATAACATGTTACGTTCTATCAGAACCGTCCCTAGGAAAAGATGAAAAATATTCTTAAATTAATTATTTTATCTGCAGGTTTAGTATTTTCCTTAAGTTTTTATGCTTTTGGGGATAGCCAAGCCTATCATTCAGAGACAGCAAACTTCATTATCCCGTTCGGCAAGAGTTATGATTACGCTGATATTTTAGTCAAAAGAGTTATTGATGGGGATACGCTGCAGCTTGAGAGCGGAGAGCGCGTTCGCCTCATAGGCATAGATACCCCGGAGATACATGAATCAAATAAACTTTATCGCGATGCTCAGCGCACAAAACAGGATGCGGCTACGATTCAAAAAATGGGAATGCAGGCTTTTGCATTTACCAGGAGTTTAGTCGAAAATAAGCGCGTAAGCCTTGAATTTGACGCAGAAAGGCATGATAAATATAAAAGATTGCTCGCCTATGTTTATCTAAAGGATGGGACATTCGTAAATGCCAAAATTATAGAAGAAGGATACGCTTCTATAATGACTATCCCTCCTAATGTAAAACATGCGGATTTATTTTTAAAATTATATCGGCAAGCGCGGGAGAATAGAAGAGGTTTATGGAAATAAGCAAATCGGAGGTATTATGTTAAGATATTTAACAGCAGGTGAATCGCACGGTAAGGCAATTATCGCAATTTTAGAAGGGATGCCTGCGGGTTTAAAAGTGGATGCCGGGATAATAAACAAAGAATTAAAACGCAGGCAGCAGGGATTTGGCCGGGGAAAACGCATGCAAATTGAAAACGATAAAGCAGCGATAGTTTCCGGGCTAAAGAGCGGCGTAACTTTAGGCAGCCCCATCACCTTGTGTGTAGAGAATAAGGATTTCAGTATTGAGAAGCTGCAAAAGGTAGTTTGCCCTCGCCCCGGACACGCTGATTTGGCCGGCCTGTTAAAGTATGGTTTTAATGATATCAGAGAAGTCCTTGAACGCGCCTCAGCCAGAAGCACAGTAGCCTTAGTCGGGATTGGCGCGGTATGCAAGATATTTTTAGGCAACTTTGGCATAAAGATAGCCAGCAGCGTCTTGTCAGTCGCTGGCCTTGCAGGTAAGCAAGGAATGATTAACAAAATTACCGAGGCAATCAGGAAAAAAGATACTGTAGGCGGCATTTTTGAAGTAATAGCAGGAAATGTCCCTGTTGGCTTAGGTAGTTACGCGCACCCGGACAGGCGGCTTGATGGAAGGCTCGCTCAAAATATAATGTCTATACCCGGGATAAAAGGAGTAGAAATCGGCTTAGGCTTTGGGTATGCCAGGAGTTTTGGCTCGCAGGTTCATGACGCGGTTTATTATAGTAAAGAGAAGGGTTACTTTCGTAAAACCAACCACGCCGGCGGCATTGAAGGAGGGGTTTCTAACGGCGAGGATATTATTATCCGCGCCTGCATGAAGCCGATTTCAACGCTCATCAATCCCTTGGGCTCGGTGAATATAAACACTAAAAAATCTCACCCTGCGGCAGTCCAGCGTTCTGATACTTGTGTAGTAGAAGCAGCTGGCGTAGTTGCAGAATCAGCTGTCGCTTTTATTTTAGCAGATGCCTTCCTGGAGAAATTCGGCGCCGATTCACTTTTAGATATAAAGGCCAATTTTAAAGCATATATTAAAAGAATCAGTTAGAATATCGCCTCCTTTACGTCCATTAATAGTAGAGGAGGTGATATATATGCAAGAGAATACTATTCAGGTTAGCCGGATTCACAAGCTCAAAGGCGATTCAAAGCTAAAGGCCTTTGTGGATATCTCCTTAGGGGGTATTATTATCAAGGGCCTGCGTATTGTTAGCGGCAGCAATGGCCTGTTTGTAGGTATGCCGCGGCACCAAGGCAAAGACGGTAAGTGGTATCCTACTGTTTATCCGGCCACCAAGGAGATTCAGCAGGAATTAAACGAGTTAGTTCTAACAGCGTACCAGGGGTAGTTGATCAGATAGGGACGGTTCTGATAGAACGTAACATGTTATCAGAACCGTCCCTGACCTTTTTAAACTAATTTGACAGAATTTTAACTATATGATATAAATTAAGTGAGTGCATAAGTTATGGAGAAAACTATTACTTAGCTAATCGACATAACTTATATGCACGAACTTACACAATAACTTATGTGCTTTCCCTTGCCTGCTTTAAGCAGGCAAGGGGTTCGTAAGTTATTGTGTTCATATAATATGAAGAATATATATCTAGTAGGTTTTATGGGTACGGGCAAAACTGCAGTCGGCAAGGAATTGGCCCGAAAAAAGAAGTGGCAATTTGTTGACTTGGATGAATTAATTGAGTTAAGAGAAAAAAGGACTATTGCGGATATTTTTGCCAAAGATGGCGAGCCGTATTTTCGCAAAATAGAGAAGAAGATTCTAAATGAAGTGAGCCGTGAGAATAAATTTGTGGTGGCTTGCGGAGGCGGCATTGTCATTGACCAGGAGAATATCAAAACCATGAAAGAAGCAGGCATAATTATTTGTCTGACTGCAACGCCGGAAGCAATCTTAAAAAGGACATCCGGCTATGCCCACAGGCCGCTTCTAAATGTCAAATACCCTAAAAAACAAATCGAGCTCCTGCTTAAACTCCGCTCACCCTTTTATGCCCAGGCAGATAAGACAATAGATACCTCTAAAATAACGGTAAAAGAGGTAGTGGAGAAGGTCTTAAAATTAATTTCTAAAATAAAGAAATAAACCGAAGAACGCAGAAATAAAAGGCAAAAAATCTAAAAGGAGGTCAGATGAGTAAAAAAAATTTATTGAGAATTTTGGTTTTATCTATGATTGTAAGCATACTGAGTTTTTATAATGCATTTGCAAAATGCGGAAGTGAAACCCGTCAGACTATAGATTATCTGATGTGCAATGAGCAAGCAGACGGAACGTGGTATCGAATTGATGTAAATAAAATGTGTGGGACGCGTTCCGGTGTTGAGCAGGCATGCCTTGAACTGGTAGAAAGGCGGCCTAATTTTGTGCAATATCAAAAAAGGATTTTTCTGGACCAGTTGCCGACAATTATCTACGAACACAAGGGTAAGAGAGAGTTTTCTTTATTTAAGCAACGCGCAGGGAAAAACGGGGTTATCGAGGCCTTTGCAATAGTAAGCGAAGATGGCAAGAGTATTGATAAAGTAAAACTTCATATAAAATCCAACTCTGAAAATGAATGCGCCAAGATAGTAGATGTCTCGGATGCCTGGAATACAAAATGGTAATATGAACTATGATGACGCGGCTTGAAGCATTAGTCAGCTTGAATATGGTTTGGGAGATCGGCAGTATACGGTTAAAGAAACTGCTAGAATATTTTGGCAAGCCAGAGAACATCTTAAGGGCGCCTGAAGAGAAATTAATGGCAGTTTCAGGTATTGGCGAAAAAATTGCCCGCAAGATTGCGTCTCTAAAAAAAGAAGATTTGGATAAGGAATTTGCCTCGGTGAAAAAACTGGGGTTAAAAATTATGATACAGGATGACCCGGATTATCCAAAGAATTTAAAATATATGTATGACCCGCCGGTTGTTTTATATGTTAAAGGAGAAATAAAGAGTGAGGATAATTTAAGTATTGCTATTGTCGGCAGCCGCCGCGCATCTTTTTATGGTTTATCCTGTGCAGAAAAATTTTCCGGTGAGCTATCTAATAAAGGTTTTACGATTGTTTCAGGCATGGCGCGGGGTATAGACAGTTATGCGCATAGAGGCGCATTAAAAACAGGCGGGCGCACGGTTGCAGTGATGGGAAGCGGTTTTAATCAAATATATCCTCCTGAGAATGAGGAACTGGCTGAAGAGATTGCGCAAAATGGCGCGGTGATTTCAGAGTTTTCCGTGGATATGCCTCCTAAAAAAGAAAATTTTCCCTGCAGAAACCGCCTTATCAGCGGACTGAGTTTAGGCGTTTTAGTGGTAGAGGCAGCCAGAAACAGCGGAGCTTTGATTACTGCTGATTTTGCTTTAGAGCAGGGAAGAGAAGTTTTTGCTTTGCCGGGCAAAGTTGATTCCGATACTTCTTTTGGCACAAATAAATTAATCAAAGAAGGCGCAAAGTTAGTATCCTCATGCGATGATATCCTGGAGGAGCTTGTGCTTGCGTCCGCTTGTGTTTACGAAGAGAAAAAGGAGACAAAAACTGATTCGCAATCCTGTTTGCCTGACAGAGAAGAATCTCAATTGTATGATTTGATTTCCAGCCGGTCTATTAATTTAGATGAGCTAATCGGGAAAACAAGCCTGGATATTGCCAGTATTTCTGATATACTTTTAAGATTACAGATGAAAAAGCTGATTAAGCAATTGCCGGGAAAACAATTTGTAAGGAGTGTTTCATGAAGGATAAGGGCCTGGTTATCGTAGAGTCTCCCACTAAGGCAAAAACTATCGGCAGGATACTGGGAAAAAATTTTTCGGTAGTTTCGTCTATGGGCCATTTGATTGACCTGCCGAAGAAAGAACTGGGCGTAGATATAGAAAACGGTTTTAAGCCAAATTACGTCGTAATTTCGGGAAGGCAGAAGATTCTAAGCGCGTTAAAAAAAGAATCCAAAGGGAAAAAAGCAATTTACATCGCCACTGACCCTGATAGAGAGGGAGAAGCCATTGGCTGGCAGATTAAAGAAAGGATTTTTGCAAAGAAAAAGGTTTTGCGGGTTGTCTTTCATGAGATTACTTCTTCGGCAGTGAATTCCGCGTTCAAAAACCCGCGTGATTTTGACATTAACATGATTGAAGCCCAGGCCAGCCGCAGGACGCTGGATAGAATAGTGGGTTATTTTTTAAGCCCGCTATTGTGGAAGAAGATTGCCAGGGGGTTAAGCGCAGGAAGGGTTCAATCAGTGGCATTACGGCTTGTAGTAGAACGGGAAAGGCAGATTCAGAAATTTATTGCACAGGAGTACTGGGAGATCGAGGCAGAACTTAAAAAGGCCGCCGGTCACCCTGCCTGGCCGGCAGGCAGGCAATCACCGGACACCGGCCAATTTTTAGCCAGGTTAGACAAGATAGAAGATAAAAAAGCGCAGATACAAAATAAAACAGAAGCTGACAGGCTACTCGAGGATATAAAGCATAACCAATTTATGGTTACGGAAATAAAAAAGACAGAGAAAAAGCGCTATCCTGCTGCGCCTTTTATCACCAGCACCCTTCAGCAGGACGCCTTTAATAAATTAAAATTTAATGCCACCAAGACAATGATTATAGCACAGCAGCTTTATGAAGGTATTGATATAGGAGAAGACAGCCCCGTAGGTTTGATTACTTATATGCGCACAGATTCTACCCACGTTGCGCCTGAGGCGATAAAAGAATTAAGGGATTATATCAGCCGTCATTTTGGCAAGAAATATCTTCCGGAGAAACCCAATGTTTATAAAGTAAAGAAACTTGCCCAGGAGGCGCATGAGGCGATCCGGACTACCACCATTTCCAAGTCACCGGAAAGCCTTAAACAATTCTTGAGCAACGACCAGTATAAGCTCTACGAACTAATCTATAACCGATTTCTCGCCAGCCAAATGACCCCGGCTAATTATTCAATAACCACAGTTAATATAACGGCAGGTAAATATTTATTTCTCGCTTCAGGGAGCCAGCTAATTTTTGACGGCTTCATGGCGGTTTATAGCAAAAACAATAATACGCAAGACGAGGACGTAGAAGATAGTAAAAAGAATAAAATCCCTCCCTTAGAAAAAGGCGAAATTTTAGATTTGCTCAGGCTATTGCCTAGCCAGCATTTTACCAAGCCGCCTGCGCGTTTCTCAGACAGCTCTTTAGTCAAGGCGCTGGAGGAGGAAGGTATCGGCAGGCCTTCTACCTATGCGCCTATAATCCAGACCCTTATATTGCGCGACTATATGCGCCGGCTTAAAGGTTATTTTTCCCCGACCGAATTAGGTTTTAAGGTTTGCGATTTATTGGTAGAGTATTTTCCTAAAATCATGGATATTAAATTTACTGCCCTGATGGAAGAAGAGCTTGATGAAATTGAAGAAGGCAAATTTGACAGGAACAAAGTCCTCTCAGATTTTTACCAGCCCTTTAAGACCGCGCTTGACTTTGCGCAAGCCAATATCAAGAAAGAGATAGTGGTTAGCGATGAAGTTTGCGATAGGTGCGGCAAGCCGATGATTGTAAAGTGGGGCCGAAAGGGGAAATTTTTAAGCTGTTCAGGGTATCCGCAGTGTAAAAATTCCAAATCAATCTCATCCGGAGTTAAATGCCCGCAGCCGGGTTGCGGCGGAGAACTGATCGAGCGCCGCTCAAGGCGCGGGTTCTTTTTCGGGTGCTCAAATTTTCCGAAATGCACATTTACTTCCAAGGCTCTTCCGCAAGAAGAGGCTTAAAGTGGTTTCTTATCTAAAAGATTTAAAGGGGATTGGCTTACAGGTTTTGATTGCATTATTTTTTCTTGCCGGCAATCTCTATGCCCAGAATTCAGCAGATGAAGCCTTTCAGAGAGGAGTTGAGTGCGTGAATAAAGGGATGGAGAAAGAAGCGATTGTCGAATTAACTATGGCCATCGCGCTTAAACCCTATAACGCAGAAGCTTATTATCAGCGGGCTGTAGCATACCAGGTGCTTTCCTATGAAGAGGGAGGCAATATTGATTTAGCCGTCGCTGATTTTACAAAGGCAATAGAAATCAACCCTAATCATGCAGATGCTTACTTTAACAGAGGTCTTGCATATCAATCAAAAGGTGATATCGAGTGGGCTATTTCTGATTATAGCAAGGTTTTAGAAATTGACCCTAAGTATGCAGAGGCATATAGCGAGAGGGCCGAGATTTACTATTTAAGGCATGAATATGAAAAAGCCTGGGAAGATGTGCATAAACTAAAGGAATTAGGCCGGGAAATTGATTTTGGGTCTCTGGAAGACCTTAAGAGAGAATCAGGGAGGCAGGAGTAGTGCAGCGCTACATAGAAAAATTTATCCGTTATCTGGAAGTTGAAAAAAATTATTCTGTTCATACCGTCTTAAATTACAGATTGGATTTAGAGGATTTTGGGAAATTTTTAGCAGGCAATGAGTTAGGTAAAGTTGATTATCTTACCTTGAGAAAATATCTGGCCTTATTGAAAGAGAAGCAGCTAGGGACAAGGACTGTGGGACGCAGGCTTTCCTGTTTACGCTCATTTTTTAAATTCCTTATTCGCGAAGGTTTATTAAAGAGTAACCCCATACTCATGCTCTCCAGCCCAAAACTGGAGAAACGCCTGCCTTCATTCCTGACAGAACAGGAGGCGTCTAAGTTAATAGAGTCTGCCTTTGCAAAAGATGAAAAAGACGAAAGAGGCCTGCGTGACCGGGCGATATTAGAGACTTTTTATTCAACGGGAGTGAGGATTTCGGAACTGGCGGGATTAAATATCGAGGATGTTGATTTTATAGGCGGCATAGCTAAAGTTATGGGAAAAGGCAAAAAAGAAAGGATGGCGCCCATAGGCGATGCGGCAATTGCAACCATCAGGAAATATTTGGAGAAAAGAAAAAGAGAAAGCACTGCTTTGTTCCTGAATAAGAGCGGTAAACGCATTAGCGTAAGGGGAATAAGGGGTATCGTTAAAAAATATATATTAAAGGCCGGGATAAAACAAGGCGTATCAGCGCACACATTCAGGCATTCCTTTGCCACGCACCTTTTAAACCGGGGGGCAGACCTGCGTACAGTTCAGGAGCTCTTAGGGCACGCAAATCTTTCCACCACCCAGATATACACTCACTTGACTACAGAAAAGTTAAAAAGCGTTTATGACAAGGCGCACCCCCGGGCCTAACCTTCTTTTAGCTGTTGGCTATGTTTATATTTTATGATTTTATATTCCTAATCTTCGCCATTTTTAATCTCCCTGTATATCTCTTCAAAAGAAAATTCCATCGCAAATTTTTTATGCGCTTGGGGATTATCCCTCCTGATATAGAGCTAAGGAATCCGATATGGATACATGCGGTAAGCGTCGGAGAA
>Ga0265297_10005511_pt1 | contig 19272 bp, 21 predicted proteins | sample Munlanlwell13791_FD_192502 | JGI IMG/M metagenome (GOLD analysis project Ga0265297, IMG submission 192502) | Leachate microbial communities from a municipal landfill in Southern Ontario, Canada - Leachate well 137-91 | ecosystem: Engineered > Solid waste > Landfill > Unclassified | place...
GAAAATTCAATCTCAAATCTCTTAAAATGAACCATTTTACGGAAGTTGTTTCTAAAGAAAACGTAAAAGTTTATTCAGCAATAGTTTACTCTGTTGCATTTAAAAGAGATATTAAAATTGCTGTTGCTGTGTTTTATAAAGACGGAAAAGAAATTAACCGAAAGATTTATTTCTCAACTTACTTGGATTTAAGCGGAGATAAAATCTTTAGATACTATTGTTCTCGTTTTCAAATCGAATTTCTTTACCGTGACGCAAAACAACACTGTGGCTTGACCAACTGTCAGGCTCGTAGCGAAAACAAACTTAATTTCCACTTTAATGCTGCATTGACCGCTGTCAATTTAGCTAAAGTTGAATGGTTGAACACAAGAAATGAAGAAAATTCGCAGTTCTCCATGTCAGACTATAAAACAATGTATAATAATGAATTACTTTTAAAAACATTTATTGAAAGGTTCGGCATTAACCCGAACACAAAGAAAAATAAAAATATCATTGTTGAACTTAGGAATTGGGGCAAAATTGCTGCTTAATAATATCTTTTTTATAACGAACCATTGGAAATAGCAACAGCACCAAAAGTTTTTCTTTTTAATGCATTGAAGTTTTGATTGTGTATTTCTTCCAGTGAGTCTTTTGCTTGTTCGCTTTCGTCAATCATTAAATTATAGCCGATAGATTGTAAGGCTGTTTTTAATTTTTGAGGATCGGCAATGGTAGGTACATATTCGATATTTGCAACTCCATTGGCATAATTTACAGAAGCTGAAATTACACCAGTTTGCATTTTTAGTATATCCTGAGAACTGCTGGCGCATGATGCACAGGTCATGTTTAATACAGGATAGCTTTTCTTTACAGTAGTTACATTGTAACCCAGACTACGAATTTGTTCAACTGCATTTGTTATTAAACTTACAATATCATTACCTGTAATTAAGGCACGATTATTATTTAATTCAACTTTGTGAGCAAACATACCATCGACCTTATCCAACCCATTGTTGACAATTAAAGCACAATGTTCACTATCCACATTCTCTAATGGTAAGTAAATGTTTTTATTTTCTGACATAATCATAAAGTTTAATTTTACGATGCAAAGGTCAGAACAAAACACTATTAAGCTGTTACATAATTATGGAAACAATTTATATCGTATTGGTTATAAATTGTCGATGGTTTTTCGGAGGTGTATGCCCTGTGCTTTGAATTGAGATGGAGTAAGTCCGGTTGTTTTTTTGAATTGAGAAGATAGATGTGCTACACTACTGTAACCTAATAAATCGGCAATCTCGCTTAAATTCATTTGATTGTATACCAATAGTTCTTTAACTTTTTCAGTTTTTTGGAGAATAACAAAATGTTCAATGGTAATGCCTTCGGTTGCTGAAAACAGTTTGCTTAGTTGCGAATACTCTTTGTTAAGTTCATCTGCAATAATCTCTGAAAAAAAAAGCGACTGTCATTCAGGTGATGGATATGATTAATAATAATCAATTTTATTTTTTCTATTTGCAGTTTGTGAGTGTCGTCCAACAGTTCAAAGCCCAATAATTCCAGTTTTTGTTTTAATAATTCAGTTTGTGTATCAGTTAATTCGCTATCGATAGTAATTTCGCCCAGGATTACTTGTATTGGTTTTACATTGATATCGGACAATGTCTTTTCGACTGCACTTATGCAGCGTGGACAAACCATGTTTTTGACGTAGAGTTTCATTGTTTTTGGGTATATGATATTGATTTGCGACCGAGAACTAAATTCCTTGAACCCAAACTGTTTTGGCGATTTTCTTGAGTATATTATGACTTTCTCCAAATTTGCAAAGTGCATCACAGTGTTCTCTTAAATCAGAGAATAGAATGTATTGAATTTTTGTCTGACTACTTTTTATTGATGGACGGGAAAGTTGCATGACAACTTTTTTCTCCCGATTGTTTGGTAAAACTATATATAAATGTTGCTCGCTTTCAGCAAATGAGTAAGACAAATCAGTCAATCTTAATATCCCGGAATAGATAGAAGTGCTTTTCTCCACTTCAAACGCACAGATTGGCTTATTTGTTCCTTTTTCGAACCAAACAATATCAATTAATGCTATGGTGTTATAGGTTTCTTTGTTGATTTCCATTTTAGGAAAATCGGGCAAGCTCAGGAATGAGAAGTTTTTCCCGTTGTGAGATTTAGACCGGTCATTTGACGCACTGATTACATCGTACCCTAAAGCTTTCCCAACGGTCAGAAGCCTAAACTGCATTTCGGTGTGAAGATCTTCTTCCTGTTGTTCGCTCTCTACTTCTTTCCGTCTTTTTTTTACTTGCTTCTCAAATTTTTCAGCATCTTCTTCGGTAATAAATTCGCCTTCACCAACAATTATATTTTTTGAACCAATCTCGAATAGCAACCCTGCAATTGCCCCTAAATCGTTTGAAAGTAATGATTTATATTTATTGTTTGTTTCCATCAATATCTCTCTCAGCTTGAGATATTCAGACCAGGAACCTAACTTCTTGTTGTCGTTGAATAGCGCATTGAACCCATTGATAATGGCAGTGTTGAAAGGTGGTATTATAGTAGGGTGTAAAAAATAGAGTATGCTTGCAACAGCCGGTCCAAGACCTTTTATTTTGAGATTGTCCAGTTTGATTATCTCTTTGATAATTGTATCTCCCTTTGTGTTGTAGTCGAAACAATTTTCCAAGAATTGTCCAAATGCTTTTTTATTTTGATCGTTTTCGTAAATGTCCGGGATTCTTAGCTTTGGTTTCCAATAAAAGGGGTGTGCAACACCTACAAAAACCTGTTTCTGCTCTGCAATACATGATAAAACGAACTCTAACGAGCTACCTTTAAAGTCATTGGGGAACTTATTTTCTTTGATGTCATTGATAACCTGTTGTACTCCGCGGCGAATAGATCGAAAGGCTTTCAGCCTGTCATCGTTATTGATAAACCAAGTGTTATATACACTTCCTGAATTGGCTTTATAATTCTTAATTAGCTGTTCAAGTTTTTCGGTCATATTGTTTCTATTGCTTTTGCTTATATGTGCAAAAAATGGTGCAATTAATCTGGTTTTCTTCCGTAAATGATAAACTCTGTCGCAAAAAGTATGCGAAATTGCAAATAATATCTCATATAAACAAGATTTAGTTTTTTGAAATCATATTAAATTCAACATTGATAAACTTTTTATTGGTTTATTCGTTTATAGCTTCAAACAAAACAAGTTTTAAATCGTAATTAAAAAAAAATGAAGAAATTAAAATCAAGTTTATTTAGTGCTATTGCTCTCTTATCGGTACTATTTTTTGCAGCTTCGTGCAGTAATACCAATGACCCAACTCTTTTAACCGATAAAACATGGGTAATTGAATCGGTAAATATGGCCGGAATGGATATGACTCCTGCCCAAATTCTTACAAATGAAGGTGCAGAGTACCAAATGACATTAAAGGCTGATGGCACACTGGTATTTGCAGACAATACGGGTATGAATCCAATGTCGGGGAAGTGGGTAATGCAACAGAATAATAATCAGTTTGTAGTATCAGGAATTGAAGCCGGAAAGTCTGATGTAAACACTATAACAAAACTTACAAGCACTGAACTTTGGTTCTGGCACATGGATGGGACTGATAAAATGATTATGCATTACAAATTAAAGTAACCATATATTTGTTTTGAAAAAGCAGAAATAGAGGAATGACTTGTATTAAAAAGAAGAGATGCGATTTTTTGCATCTCTTCTTTTATTAACCACCGGCTTAACTTGTTTTGCTAAAGGTATTTGAATTTTTGTTAGTTTTTTAAAACTTCAAGTTCGATTGGCGTTTTATTAAGCAGATTATCATTAATCGGGCAACGATTTTCTACTTCCTGAATCCATTTCTCCAATAATTCGGGTGTAACGTCTGCATAGGGTTTTAATGATACCTGAATGTTTTTGAACCCAGCACGTTCGGCAAATGATTTACCAAAAAGTCTGTCAGGATTCAGATTGCCTTTTACTTCAATTTCAAGTTTGTCTAATTTGAATTCTAATTCACCTGCAATTAAATGTCCCATAACATTTAAGCACCCGGCATAGCTTGCCAATAAATATTCTACAGGGTTTGCACCATGATCGGTACCTCCCAAGGTTGGCGGTTCATCAATTACAATTTGGAAGTTGCGGGCTTCGGCCACAAATTTGGTGGGATTTTCACTAACCCCTTTAATGGAAAAATCTAAATCTGACATAATTTATTTTATTTTAAAAATGAATACTTACTTATATATAACCCTTTTAAACCTTTACAGTAATAAACCGTTCACGCGCCTCGTCTACAAACGTAGTCAGGCTTATTGCCATCCATACACAGGCATTTTGGCATTTACCGCAACCCGTACAAGCATCCACATTGTTGAGCCATGGGATAAATATGCCTGCGTTTGATGTTTCGAGCATATATAAGCACTTTGAAGGACATACCGATACACATTCCGTGCATCCTTCGCATTGTTCTGGGCTTACCCATGGAAGAAATTTTTGTTTGCTCATATTCCTCCTATTAAATCCAAAATTGTTCGTCAGGTGGTGTGGCAAATCCGGCACCAATTGACTGCTGCGTTTTGTAACAATAAACTCCATACCTGCAAAATGCAAATGCAATGGTGAATAATACGATGGTCAATCGTAAAAAATAAGCAAATAGTGGGTGTTGAAAATAAATGAGGAAAACTGATATTGCCCCGCTTAGTAAAGCAATGATTCCTGTGACAAGAATAATATAACCGGTTATTTTTGTTCGTGTTTCGGCAGATATTTCAGCAACTTTTATAATGGTAAGCCACAAAACACCGGTAGCAAAGAAGGCAGCCAAACCAATACTCAGAATAGTCAGTGCTCCAAATAAGGCTGTATCTTGTGAAATTAGAAAATGAAAGGCAAAACTCAAACCTGCAAGGGCTATAGCAATCCAACTGCTCCACAAAGCCGCCTTATAATGCCATCCCATATCTTTAATTCCTTCGGTGCAACCTTTAAAGAGTATAACCGCTCCGATAAATGTAATTACCGGTGGAAATGCCAATCCTAAAAAGTAGCTTCCGGATGAACCGGAAAGAAGTTGAATGTATGCTCCCGACCAGTCGGGTAACCAAAGCCCAAGTATTGCAGGAGCTGCTCCCCATTCCAACCATTTTACTACTTTCTTTTTTGGCCATCGGGGTTCTATTGATCCGGTTATTTGTTTTTTTGAAGTAATACTCATTATTTTGAAATTAAATTGATTTGTAAATCCTGCACTTTTTTTTGTATGGTGAAACAACGTGCTTAGCGTGGAGGTCCATCGTCTGCCCAACGGCTCGATTCAAATTTAAGTACATCGTTGTATTCCAAATTATCCAACCTCAACCCTGCTTCCGGTCCGGGTTTAGTGGAATAAATTTCATTTACATCAACAAATAATTCATTTCCAATAATAGATGCTTTTCCTTTAAACTGATAAGCTGCACGAATGGAACCAATGCCACCAGGTGCTAATGATGCCCTGGGGTTTTCATTTATATTCTTTTCCACCAGTTGAACTTGTTTAGTGCTAAGAATAAATTTAACTGTCGAGTCGTTTACCACTGTTGCCTTTTCAACAACTATTACTGTGGGAACTCCATTTTTGCTGGCCGTACCAATGTGGGCACCAGTTCCTTCAAGCCAGTTTTTCTGACGAGGCGTAAGTTTTGCCATAATGTTATATTTCTGTATTAATTATATTTCCTGCATGTTCCGGCGAATAGTCGGTTATTTCATTTACTTTTAAAGTGATAACACCCCGTTGTACTAAAACAGGCGGACGAATATCGGGCGGCACTTCCGATGGTGGTTCTTTTTCAGCCCAATTACCCCATTCGTCCAGTATTTCCGAAGCTTTCAGCCCCTCAAACTCATACCCATCAGGCAACCCTTCCTGTAAAATAGTGGCCGGGCCTTTGAATGACCATGTCCGCCCGTTAACAGGATGAGCCAGCGTAATTACTCCAATTTGGTTTTCGTTGAGGTTCACTCTTGTTTTTTGAGCAAACATATCGGCAATAAGTATAAATTCATCTTTAAATACCGTTACAAATCGTTCGCCAACCGTGTTGGTATTGCCATCTGAACTGCTGGTAGTAAGGTGTACAACTGCACCCCCTTTGCCTACAATTTTCAGGGCATCCTTCATTGCTTGATTCAATTTCATTTTTACTTATGGTTTTAATTATAGATTATTTTTTCAGCTTTGATAACGATTACGCCACGCTGTGCAAATACTTCCGGTTTGGCTTGGTTCTCATCATCCAGTAAGTTTTCTTTTTCCGTCCAATTACCCCAATGTTCCAAAATATCACCGGCAGTAAGATCATAGAATCTGAATTTTGCGGGATGTCCCCATTGGATAATATTTCCCGGTCCTTCAATTGTAATATTTTTATCGCCCGTTGGCAAAACAATTGAAATAAGCCCATGGCGGTTTTCATTCAGGTTTACTTTTGTTTTTTGGGCAAACAAATCCGGGATTAGAATGTATTCATCTAAATAAACATCGGTGTACGGCGAAGGCATAAGATTAATGTTCCCGTCGAGCGACGAGGTAGCAAGGTAAACGGCAGTGTCATTAATCCCTTTAATTTTTAAAAGCGAAACTATTTCTTCTGGCAATTTCATCTCTATTCTGTTTATATTTATTTCTGATTTTTATATGTAAATTCAAAGTCACAACTGGGATTTCCGTCGAGAATACTTTTGCTGCGCTGCATTACAATGTTATCTGAAAAACCATTCAGGAAAGCCTGGTCGCGGCAACAACTAAGTGTTTCTCCCAATTTTGGGGAATTAAGTTGTTTGTAAAATTCAGCATATTTGCACCGTGTAATTCGAAATGTCAGTTTCGAGTCAGATAACTTGAAATCTTCTATAGTCAAAGAATCACCTTCAGCCAGTTTCTTCCAATTTTTGGCATAGGTTAACAGGCTATTGTCTTTTTGTTCTTCTTTCAATTTCCTGCCATTCTCAAAAGCTATTTTTTCTATTGAGCCCCTGATATTCTTAATAACCTCAACTTCATCATAAACAGAAGAAAGTCCTTCAATAATCGGCTTTAATAATTGGGCTTCTATTTGGCGTTGAAAAAAAATGCTGTGTTTGCTATTATTCATATTGTAAATGGCTTGTTTTATTTACTTGCAAAAGTAGAGCAACTGTAAAAACTTCAAAATCCCATTTTAAAGGTATTTTTTATACCACAATAAGGGTATAAAGCCGTCATTTCAAAAAATTAACTCTGCTTTATCCATACAAATCAGTTTTTATTCTACATTTGCAAATCGCTGTAGACAATTGTGTTATAGTAAATAAGTAAATCTATACTATTAAACTTAAAATTATGGCTTTTAAGTTGGGAAATTATTCATTCGTTGGACCTCACACATCCATAGATAGCCTTAAAGACAGGTCGGGGGTGTATGCTATCGTTTGTAAAGCAGAAACAGAATATTTTTTATTAGACGTTGGCGAAAGTTCCAGAGTGAGAACCCGAATTGAAAATCATGATAAAAAAGAGTGTTGGATAAAAAATTGCAAAGGTCAATTGACTATTTTTGTTCACTATACTCCTTTTTTTAAACAACAAAAACGGATATTTATCGAACAGGAATTAAGAAAATTATATGACCCTACCTGTTATACAGATAGAAGAATATGGTGAACCTGAGATTTTTAAGATACAAATTTTGACAGCACTCTATATTTTAAAATTAGGTTTAATTCGATGATTCTATAATTTTTTTTCTAATTCCACGTTTAAAGTATTCAAATGAAAAAACTATTCTCCCTATTATTTGCTGCGTTGATTCTCCTTTCGGGGATGCATCTTTCGTTTGCGACGCATTTATGTGGCGGAAAGGTTTCGGCTGTAAGGCTTTCTTTTGTTGGGGAAAAAGCTACAAATTGTGGTATGTGTGGTGAAGAGCTAATAACTTCAACTCAAAAAAATGTAAGTACTAAGAGCTGCTGTAAGGATGAAATGTCTTTTTATGCAGTTGATAACAATTACAATCCATCAACATTGCAGCTGAATAAACCTGTGAATCAACTTTTGCAGTTGTTTTACGTTCCGATAAATGTCGGACTTCAACTTTTCAACTCCCAATATCTCACAAACACAAATGTCCAGCCACCCGGAAATTATATTGCCGACGCTGTAAGTCTCCCCGACATTTGTGTATTCCGTATTTAATTGACCCCTAAAATCCCCTAAAGGGGACTTTTTAGCAGAATTTAGTTTCTTTGCTAATGCTTCGCTGTGTATATTCCCAAAAACATCAATTATTCTCAATTTTCCATAATTGCCGGTTTTGCTGGCAAAATTATATCCAATAATAGGTTTCGATCAAGAAAGTTATTTAGTTGTCAAACAATCAATTTGTCAATAACCCATATGAAACACAATATAACCATATTCACATTTCTAACTCTTTTCATATCCAGTGCTTTTGCCCAAACGGAAGAAATTTCGTCGCATCAACTTAGTTGGAAAGGCATTGATAAGTGGATGATTGATTCGACATCTGTAAATGTGATTTCATTTTCAGATGCCCGGTATCCTTATGGAAACCGTTTGCCTTATTTCAATAAACGAATTGTGAGCGATAAAGCATTTTCATATCAGGTGGAAATCAAAAACGAAGTTTATGTGCCATTGACAACTGAAGAAACACAATTGATGACAGCGAGTAATGCTGTGACCGGAAATCTACAAATACAAACCGATGTGCTTTATGAACGTGGTACCGGTTTTCTTGATATTCATGTTTTGCCTTTTGTGAGTCAAGAAGGTAAAACGGTGAAACTACTTTCTTTCGATTTGATAATCAGAAAAACGGCAAAACCTCAAAAAGTTTCATCAAGTTCCACCTCCCTTCATACTTACGCCGCTTCTTCTGTATTGGCACAAGGTAAGTTTGTGAAGATAAAAATTTCAGAATCGGGCGTTTATAAACTAACTTATGAAGATTTGCAGTCAATGGGAATAACACCCGCCAATGTCCGTATTTTTGGCTACGGCGGCGGAGTCTTAGAGCAAAGTTTTTTAAAGCCCAAAACAGATGATTTACCCGAAGTTGCCATTTGGATGCAAAAAGGGTTTGACGGAGTATTTAATGCAAGTGATTATATCTTGTTTTATGGGCAGGGTGTTACAAAATGGGCGTATGATAAATCAAAATCTCTTTTTACTCATAGCATCAATATCTATTCAAAGTACGGTTATTATTTTGTAACATCGGATGCCGGTGTGGGTAAACGAATTGAAGAAAAAGTTGTTGATGTTCCGACTTCGGCAACTATCAATACGGTTCAGGAGTTTTCGGATTATCAGGTTCATGAAACGGAATTAGTCAATGTAGCTCAGTCGGGCAAAGAATTTTACGGAGAAACCTTTAATGAAGTATTATCGTATAATTTTCCACTTAATTTTCCAAATCCGGTTACAACAAGCCCAGCAGTAGCACGTATAAGTGTTATTGCCAATTCACCCGCAGCGTCCAACTTCTCACTTAGTTTAAATGGAGGACAAACCAAGACGTTGACCGTTTCGGCAAAATCCACTGATACTTATACCCAAGCCATGGAAGCTGCTTCCACATTTAGTTTTACGCCTATGAGCAGTCCGTTATCATTTAATGTGGCTTATTCTAAATCGGCATCAACCGGAGTTGGCTATTTGAATTACCTTGAAATTAACTGTCGCAGACAGCTTAAAATGAGTGGTTCGGCAATGCAGTTTCAGAATGTTGATTTTGTTGGAAAAGGAACTTATAATCAATATCAATTAAGCGATGCCGGGAGTAATGTTCAAATATGGGATATTACCGACCAGCAGAATATCAGCAAAGTTCCCACTCAGGTAGTAAATGGGAAGTTGACTTTTACAGCCAGTGGAAGTGACGTGAGAAACTATCTTGCCATTGACCCAACTGACAAAGGAGCCTATTCAACGCCTGAGGTAGTTGGCGCAGTTTCCAATCAAAATCTTCATGCCATCAGTCAGGCTGACATGGTTATTCTGACGCATCCCAAATTTTTATCACAGGCAGAAACATTGGCTAATGCTCACCGTGAAAAAGATAATTTAACGGTGGCTGTAGTTACAACCGATCAGGTATATAACGAATTTTCATCAGGAACACCCGATGCCACTGCTTACCGTTGGGTACTAAAAATGCTTTACGACAGAGCATTGAATACAGGCGTTACAGCAGATTTGCCCAAATATTTGCTACTCTTTGGGAAAGGAACATTTGATAACCGAAAGATTCTTAGCAATTCGGGTGAGAACCTTATACTTACCTACGAAGCAGAGAATTCTACAGTCATAACATTGTCATACGATACGGATGATTATTTTACTTTCTTAGATGATAATGAAGGCGTAAATGTGGCAGCAAATTTAATGGATGTTGGAGTAGGTCGATTCTCGGTAAGTACAGCTCAACAAGCGACTGATGTAGTAAATAAGACCATCGGATATATGAATAATACCGACAAAGGCAACTGGAAAAATCAACTATTTTTTTTGGCTGATGATGGTGACGCATCCTTACACTCCACACAGGCTGATAATGTGGCAGAATCTTTAGGCGGTAGTTTCCCCGCCTATCAGATAAACAAAATATATCTTGATGCGTATAAGCAAGAAATTACTGCCAGTGGTGAAAGTTATCCATTGGCCAAAACGCGATTTCAGAATTTGATCCGTTCAGGATTGTTTCTGCTTGATTATACAGGGCATGGCGGGCCTACCGGTTGGACAAATGAGAGTATTCTATCTTTAAACGATGTCAAAGCTCTTTCAAATAAACATTTACCTATTTGGGTAGCTCCAACCTGCGATTTCAATATATTTGATAATGAACAGGTTTCGGCGGGTGAAACTGTTGTATTGAACCCTGTAGGTGGCGGAATAGGTATTTTGTCGGCAGTTCGCCCAGTATATGCATCACAAAATTATGTATTGAACAAATTGTTTTGTGAGAATTTGTTCAAGAAACGAAATGGTGAACACATGCGTGTGGGCGATGTAATTGCCTATGCAAAGAATAATGTTGGTACAGAGATCAACAAACTGTCTTACATTTATCTGGGTGATCCTGCTATCAAATTGAATTATCCTACCAAATACAAAGTTGTTACTACCAAGGTAAATGAAAGTGCAGCAATGGGTTCAGATACACTGCGTGCCTTGTCGGTAGCAACCATTCAGGGTATGATTGCTGATGATGCGGGCAGCAAAGTTGAAAGTTTTAATGGTTCACTTCATGTTGTTGTTTATGATAAGATGCAATGGATAACATCGCAAAATAATCATAATGATGGCACCATCACTTTTTCTGACCGACCAAATACATTATTCTCTGGAGATGTTTTGGTAACAAATGGAACATATAGATTTACATTTATGCTCCCTAAAGACATTAAATACAATTATGGAGGGGGAAGAATAAATTATTATGCACAGGACGATGTAAATGATTATGAAGCACAGGGCTATTTTGAGAATTTCACTATTGGTGGTACTTCCAGTAACACAATAGAAGATACAGAAGGACCATCGGTTCAATTATACCTAAATTCTACGAATTTCGTATCGGGGAATAAAGTAAATGAAACACCTTTATTTATAGCCACCCTTTCTGACAACAATGGCATAAATACGGTAGGAAGTGGTATTGGACATGATTTAATGCTGACAGTTGATAAAGATCCAAATCAATCATTGGTCATAAATGATTATTATCAGGCAAATGTCAATAGCTATACTGAAGGAACGGTAAGATATAAGTTGCCTGAAATGACTAACGGAAAACACACATTAACGTTCAAGACCTGGGACTTATTAAATAATTCAACCTCAGCTACAATTGATTTTGAAGTTGTAAAAGGATTGACGCCTGAGATTTACAGCGTTTCGAACTATCCAAATCCGGTAAAGACAGTAACCAATATTATTGTAATACACGACAGACCGGAAACAGTGCTGGGGACTACGGTTGAAATTTTTGATATATCAGGTAGAAAGATATGGAGTAAATCACAATCGACAGTGGATAACATAACATGGAATCTAATAACCGATAGTGGTCTAAAGGCAAAAACGGGTATTTATTTCTACAGGGTAAACATAAAAACCCAAAACAGCGACACTTATTCTAAAACAAATAAAATGTTAGTGATTGAATAATAAATGAAATACTTGCCAACGATTTTGTAGCAAATCCTACAGTTTTGATAGCATTTAGAGATTATTAACATCAAAATACAAGAATATATTATGAAATACCATATATTTGCTGAACTTTTCAGGGACACTATTTGTTTGACAGTTAAATGAAAAAACTATTCTCCATATTATTTGCAGTGATGATTCTCCTTTCGGGGATGCATCTATCGCTTGCTACCCATATATGTAGTGGAGAAGTATCAGCTACCAAATGGTCATTTGATGATGAGCTGGCAACTTGTGGTATGAAAAGTGACCATGACTCACCTTCTGCAGATAATAGTTATACCTCAGAATGTTGTCACGACCAAATTTCATTTTATTCGGTAGATAATAATTACAACCCATCATCAACTCAGATTAATGAACCTGTAAACCATCTGTTGCAGGTTTTTGATATACCCAAGGTTATTGGAATTCTATTCAACTATACGAATTCTACTTCAAACACATATGTCCAGCCCCCCGGCAACTATATTGCCAGTGCTGTAAGCCTCCCCGACATTTGTGTATTCCGTATTTGATTTTCCCTCTTTCTTTGCGTTTTAGCAGAAACTTGATTTCTTGCTACAAATTTTCACATCCAACAATTTCCGGAATTACCCTTTTGACGCATAGTTAGGTATGAATCGTTTTATGATTTATCTATGTTAGTGTGGATTTATTCTGTCAGAGTAATCAAGAAATGTGATGTTTGCATCAACCCTATTTACATTAAACAAAACAATTAAAATTCAACAAAATGAAAACATTAAAATTATTTTTAGTAGCAATTATAGCACTCACAGTAAGTGCAACTTCTTATGCACAAATGACTGACCATTCAAAAATGTCCGCTCCAAAAACAGAAACTATCAAAGTGTCGGGCAACTGCGAATCCTGTAAAGCCCGTATTGAGAAAGCGGCAAAAGTAGAAGGCGTTACCAAAGCGGTTTGGAATGAAAAAACGAAACTTTTGACACTGGTTTATGATCCTTCAAAAGTAAAAAGTATAGATATTCAAAAAAGAATAGCTGATGTTGGCCACGATACTCCATTATTTAGAGCTGAAGCCAAAACGTATAATGCTTTACCATCTTGCTGCAAATACCGATAAGTTATTAATTAAGAATAGAACAATTAAATAATTAAATTATACAATTATGAAAACAACAAAAAATTTAGCAAAGAAAATTAGTGCATTGGCAGTAATTGCAATTTTTGGAATGAGTTCATTGTTAGCTCAAAAGAGTGGTGTTTATAAAACATATTCAGACTACCAGACAGGGAAACTTACCTATGGTATTGATTGTGCAAAAGAAACACACAAAATAAAACTGAATGATTTTTGGGGTAAAGATTTTATTACCGTTGTACATGAAGGAAAATCTTACGACCTTAAAAAAGCTGAAATCTGGGGTTTTGAATTATGTGATAATAGCATTGTTCGTTTTCAGGGGAAACAAGATTTTAAAGTAAGTGATAAAGGCACTTTGTGGATTTATGCTAAAGAAACTGTAGTAGCAACAGCAGGAAAAAACAGCCATTCTAAAGCAGTCACAAAATATTATTTTAGTAAGGGCGGAGACGGCGAAATCAAAGAATTGACTTTATTAAATGTGAAAGGTGCTTATCCAGACAATCATATGTTGCACGATGCCATTGATGGCCAGTTCCAGTCTGATGCATCACTGGGAGTTTATGACGAATTTCATAAGCATTATAAAATCAATCATTTTCTCGAAGCTCAGGGGATTAAATAATTCAATAGTGTATGAATCTAAAGAAAATGATTATTGCCATTGTGCTTTACGTATTAGTTGTTATGGCATTCAACAGTTGTATGGCGGCAACACATGCCGGTCATAGTGCTTCAACTTCTAAAAGTTCAGGGAGCTGCCATTAATTATAAACACTTTCAAAAGGACGGGAAGCTTTTTTCCTGTCCTTTTAGAAAAATTATTTGAATGAGAAAAATCAATTTTTATAATTTAAAATTCAGGAATAATGAAAAGGAAAATCACAATTTCAGTATTTGCTTTCATGTTAGTATTTACAGCCTGTCAAAAGAATGAAATTCAGGACAGCGCTCAAAAAGTAGATGTAGCAAGTTATGAGACACAACTTTCTCAGGATTACAATCAGGCAAGTTTGTATCATTCGGCATTAATGTCAACGACAACATCCACTGATACTACTACCACTCCGGGAACAACAACTACCACAGGTGGTGATGGAACCGGCCATGCATCGCATCATATTATTGGATTGAACAAGGTCAATTCCCTTGACATTAGCTATAATATGTTGATGTTTGCTAAAAATGACAGTTTGTTTTCGGAACACTATTTCAAATATTGTATTGATATGCTGAAAAACGATATTATGGTAGTTGATTCAACCGGCTTAATGGGTAAAAACACAACTACAATGACTACCGGAAATATGATGAATGGTGGAAGTATGGGAAATATGATGGATAAAGATAAAATGCTGGCGTTTATGGATAGTATGCATTTATCTATCAAAAATTCATCAAACCGTGATTATATGCGGAATGACAGTATTATGCATGACCACATGGTTATGTGTAAAACGATGTCAATTCAAACGGATAGTGTAGAAAATATTTATACCAAAATGTTTTTTCTTAGAAAGAATCACAAGATAAAGTATTGATATTTGAATTAATGAGTCAAAGTAGTTCAGTAATCTATAATGTGACTGAAAGTTCGAGACAATAAAATTGTACGTCGCATATTTGCAAACACAACAAAATACAATAAAATGTTTAAATTTAAAATAATAATTATTATCTTGTGCGCGGGTTTTTTATTCAGTTCATGCAGCCGAAAGATTGCACAGAATGTCGAGACCAACCAATCTTATTATTACACTTGTCCCATGCACAGTGAAGTTTTTACAACCAAACCCGGCAACTGTCCCAAATGCGGAATGACCCTTGTACAATGGGATTCTAAAAGTAAGCCACTAAAAAATTATGACAGCTCAAATAGCGGACATTCTGGTTCAGGAAGTCAGGGTGGGCATCAACATTAAAGTTTAATGACTAATTGAATTAAAATAAACAATTTAAAAAACAAAGAAAATGAAAAAGACGAATGTTTTATTTGCAGTTGTTTTTACACTGCTAATGGTATTATCAAGTTGCACGAATGGAAATATTGCCAATTCGGCACAGATTAGTTCTGAAAAAACTAAAGCCGGAAGTGCTTTAGTGCTAACTCAAGCGTATAACGATACCTTGAAAATGGTTTACGATACGGTAAAAATTCATAAGAATAATTCTTATTGTATTAAGTATGATAAATTGTATCACAAAAACGATTCTATGTTCACGGTTCATTATCATATGTTTGGTGACGAAATGTATAAAAATGGAGTCATGATGACAAATTACACTCCCGGAAATGGAATGATGCAAGGTGGAATGATGGATAATGGTTCATCAGACTACAAACAAATGATGAGCGATACAGCGACTGTAGGAGGCTATTACAGAAATATGATGAAATTGCATACAGCACATCAAGTTTATCATAATGGTATTTATAATTAAGGTATCCGGGAAATGAGAAAGATTATTTTAATATGTGTTGTAATTTTTAGTGGTATAACAATTAGCAGTGTTCATGCACAATGTTCAATGAATTCTATGCATCAATCCACAAGTGCAAAAACAGACACTCTTAAACAAAAAGGGGTAAAAACGGTATATTATCAATGTCCAATGCATAAGGAGATTACATCAGATAAGCCAGGTCAATGTTCAATTTGTGGGATGAACCTTGAAAAGGTTGAAACCGTACAAATTGCAAAAGCAGTTCTTTATACTTGTCCGATGCATCCTGATGTTACATCTAATAAACCCGGACATTGTCCAAAATGCTTGATGGAACTTGTACCATGGGAACCTCAAAAGAAACCGCATCGAAATTCTGACAGTTCCCATAGCGAACATTCAGGTTCAGGTGGTGGTTGTCATTAAGTCTGATGCTTAAGGAGTTAATATAAATACTTTAAAAATTCCCTTAACAGAATTTCTGTATGAAACTATGTGTAGGAAAAAAACCACGAAAATGAAAGAAACAAAAAATGAAAAGAAGGAAGTAGTAAAAACCTACACTTGTTCAATGCATCCTGAGGTGAGGTTGGATAAACCCGGCAAATGCCCAAAGTGCGGAATGACATTGATAGTGAAAAAATAAATGCTTAACTGTGTGAGCTTTTGGATGCAAAACTCACCAAAGACATAATCCGTATCCATGTTGATATATCCAATTAATAAAATCAAAAAAAATGGAACATTCAAATAAACCCAAAGAGTCTGAAAAAATGCCGGAAATGAATCATAGTAAAATGAAACATGGAGACAATCCGTCAATGGGAATGGAAGGTCATAACCATCATGCTATGATGATTGATGATTTTAAAAGGCGGTTTTATATGGTACTCATACTTACTGTGCCCATAGTGCTATTATCAACCATGATACAGCAATTTATAGGTGTTGATTGGCAGTTTACCGGGTCTAAATATATTTTATTTGCGTTATCAACTGTGGTATTTATTTATGGTGGCTGGCCTTTTTTTAAAGGTTTTGTTGAAGAAATAAAAACAAAAAATCCCGGCATGATGTTTCTGATTGCCTTTGCTATAACGACCGCTTATAGTTACAGTGTAGCGGTTGTTTTTGGATTGAAGGGAATGGATTTCTTCTGGGAACTGGCAACATTAATACTTATCATGCTTTTGGGTCATTGGATCGAAATGAAATCAATTGCAGGTGCATCAAAGGAATTGGAGCTTTTGGTACAGTTGATGCCGGCCGATGCTCACATGGTAATGCCGGAGATGGTACATGATGTGAAAACGGATACACTTAAGGAGAACGATATTATTCTTGTAAAGCCCGGAGAAAAAGTGGCAGCCGATGGTGTAATTCTCGAAGGGGAAAGCTACCTGAATGAATCCATGCTGACAGGTGAATCAAAACCTGTTCAGAAAATAAAAGGGCAAAAAGTAATTGCAGGCTCTATTAATGGAAACGGATCGATTAAAGTGACTGTATCTCATGCTGCAAAAGATTCTTACATCTCACAATTGGTAAAGTTGGTTGATGATGCGCAAAAATCAAAATCCAAAACACAGTTATTGGCAGACACCGCTGCAAAATGGTTAACCGTTATTGCACTTGTTGCGGGTATTTCCACATTTCTATATTGGTTTTTGACAGGACAATCTTTGGCCTTTGCTATGGAAAGAATGGTTACCGTGATAGTAATTTGTTGCCCTCACGCGTTGGGATTGGCAGTGCCTTTAGTGGTTGCCAGATCAACGGCATTATCAGCGAAAAATGGATTATTGATTAAGAACAGGACAGCTTTTGAAAATTCAAGGAAAATAACCACCATTGTATTCGATAAAACGGGTACTTTAACTGTCGGAAAATTTGAAGTTTCAAAAATTGTATCACTGAAAAAAGAATTGGATGAAAATGAAATTATTCGATTGGCATCAGGTTTGGAACAAAATTCAGAACATCCAATTGCAACAGGTATCCTTCAAAAAGTGAAAGATTTATCCATCACCATTCCAACAACCGAAAACTTTAAAGCCATCACTGGTAAAGGTGTTGAAGCTACCGTCGATGGTAAAAAAATATTAGTAGTCAGTCCGGGTTACTTGCAGGAAAATAAGATTGCTATTCCCGAAGGATTTACAGCTAATGATAGCGAAACGGTTGTTTTCGTACTTGTCAATAAAGAGTTGGCTGGATATATTGCATTGTCCGATAAGATAAGACCTGAATCGGCTGGGGCAATTAAAACTTTAAAAGAAAACAATATCAAATCAATATTACTGACAGGCGATAACGATAAAGTTGCAAAAAGTGTGAGTGAAACGTTGGGGATGGATAGTTATATTGCACAGGTATTACCCGATCAGAAATTAAAAAAAATAAAAGAGCTGCAAAAAAAGGGAGAATTTGTGGCTATGACAGGCGATGGAGTAAACGATGCACCCGCACTTGCACAAGCCGATGTGGGAATTGCCGTAGGTTCAGGAAGCGATATTGCCGCTGAAACGGCTGGCATTGTTCTGGTAAACAGTAATCCAAAAGATATTGTGAACCTTATTTTATTTGGAAAAGCGACCCATGCCAAAATGATACAAAACCTTATTTGGGCAACAGGTTATAATATCGTGGCGTTACCGCTTGCCGCCGGAGTACTTTATTCGTGGCACATCTTGCTTACTCCTGCAGTTGGTGCAGTACTTATGTCCGCCAGTACGGTGATAGTATCTATAAACGCAGGACTACTGCGATTGAAAGAGGAGCCGAAATCCGAGACCAACGCTGAACCGAAAACAGAAGCCATAGATGAGACTAAGCCTGAATCAAAAGATGACTCTCAGCCGGAAGAGAAAGATGAGTCCAAACCTGAAGCAAAAGCTCAAAATCAAACAGAAGACAAAGACAAGGCCATGACTGAAGCAAAAGCTGATTCTGAAACCAATGAAGAGCCGATGCCAGAAGCAAATGCTGAAACTAAGCCTGAAGCTAAAACTGCACCTCAGTCAAAAGTTAAAGACAAAACTAAAAATAAAGCCGGAGCCAAATCTGAAGCAAGCACCAATATATCTTCCACTGTGACGCCGGAAATCGTCAAAAAGGTTCATGAATTTTACGAAGAACTAGGACGAGAGGACGTTCGGGCAGTAATGGATATGGAGAAAACTGAGCAGGAAATTCCGAAATCAGAAACCAAATTGGAAGATCAACCAGAAACTAAAAACGACCCCAAATCCAAAGATGAGCAAAAGCCTGAAGTTGAAGCCATACATCAACCAAAAGACAATGTAAAAAATCACCCTGATACGAAAACTAAAGTAAAATCTGAAGTAAAAGTTGGGCACAAACATGTAGTCAAGGCCAAACCTAAGCCAGGATCAAAAAAATAATCAA
>Ga0265297_10005512_pt1 | contig 19271 bp, 20 predicted proteins | sample Munlanlwell13791_FD_192502 | JGI IMG/M metagenome (GOLD analysis project Ga0265297, IMG submission 192502) | Leachate microbial communities from a municipal landfill in Southern Ontario, Canada - Leachate well 137-91 | ecosystem: Engineered > Solid waste > Landfill > Unclassified | place...
AAAATTCTTTGACGGAATGAAAAAGCGGAAATAACCCGTTCAATGTCGTGAATATAAACTTGCCCTTATCTTTTAACGCCTTTGTCGCGTTCTTTAATATTTCAAAATTCATCTCATCCGTTTCCATAAGAGAGAATCCGCCTTCACACAACATAATCGCCAGATCAAATTCGCCGTCAAAAGAGAGATTGCGCGCATCTTGTATTTGAAAATCGATGGTCACCCCTGCCTCTTGTGCCTTTTCCCTTGCCCTTTTGATCTGATTCTCGGAAAGATCAATGCCGGTCACATTATACCCCCTCTTTGTCAGTTCAATCGCGTGACGGCCGGTACCGCAACCGATATCTAATATCTTTAGGGATTTATCCCGCTCTATTTCTTGTTCGATAAAACCACATTCGCCCACAGTCCCATGAACGTAGCGCTCCTCATCGTATTTGCGGGCGTAATTCTCAAATAATGATTCGTACCATTGCTTCATTGTTGTCCTCCTGTTTATTTCTCTCAGGTTAAGTGCCTTTCTGCTGCCAAGTCCTGTTTTATCCCTATTAGACCCTATCGCCTTTCTTAACCTTCAATAGCATAAACGAGTTCTGTTTACCAGATGTTGCTTAAATATGTCAAAATATTTCCCTGTTTCCAAACCAATCAGCAAACCGTTTCCGATTTGAACGGGACAGTGGGATACCCATTATCCCGATTATCTGCGCAACAGTTGCGCATCTTCATGCAAAATGCTTCTTTTTGAAGTAGAGAGCTACATTGACCAGGCTAATCAAGACGGGCACTTCAACCAACGGTCCTATAACGGCAGCAAACGCGGCTCCGGAGTTAATACCAAAGACAGCTACCGCTACAGCTATGGCCAATTCAAAATTATTACTCGCCGCAGTAAATGATAGCGTTGCTGTCTTTGCATAGCCGGCATTTAGCTTTTTTCCCATATAGAAAGAAACCAGAAACATGAGCACAAAGTAAATCAATAATGGAATTGCAATCCTGACAACATCAAAAGGTATTTTTATTATGTATTCGCCTTTGAGCGAAAACATCACCAATATAGTAAACAGCAATGCCAATAGCGTTATTGGGCTTATTTTTGGAATGAATTTTTCTTCATACCATTTCTTGCTTTTTAGTTTTAATAAAGTTATCCGCGTAATAATACCAGCCAGAAACGGAATCCCAAGGTAAATGAAGACACTGTTAGCAATTTGGCCTATAGTAATGTCTACCTGAATGCCCTCTAAGCCAAAATATGGCGGAAGGATAGTTATAAAAAACCACGCATAAATAGAATAGAATATAACCTGAAACAGCGAATTAAAAGCTACAAGGCCTGCACAGTATTCTGTATCGCCTTTCGCAAGCTCATTCCAGACAATAACCATGGCTATACAACGGGCAAGCCCGATCATTATTAAGCCGACCATATATTCCGGGTAGCCCCTCAAGAATAATATGGCAAGCGCAAACATTAAGATTGGGCCAATAATCCAGTTCTGAATAAGTGACAGCAATAATATCTTTACATCTTTAAATACGCTTCCCATCTCCTCATATTTTACTTTTGCCAGAGGCGGATACATCATAAGTATAAGGCCGATAGCAATCGGTATATTAGTTGTCCCTATCTGGAATTTATTCCATAGGTTGACTATTTGCGGATAAAAATATCCCAAGCAAACTCCAATTGCCATGATTAAAAAAATCCACAGTGTCAAGAATCGGTCAAGAAACGATAACCCCTTAGATATGCCCTGATTCATTAACTTCACTCTCAATGCCTCCCTGTTTCCAAACCAATCAGTAAGCCGCTTGCGAACAGCTTCCTCTTCAGAATAAAAACTGTTGCGTATCTAATTATATTATTTTAACATAAAAATGGGCCGGGAGAAATGAAAATAGGTTAGCGGGAGAAATTGACTACATATTTAACGCATTGCGTTGTCCATAAAATTCTAGCCACTTCTGCGCTATAATCCTGTGGCCTTTTTCATTCCAGTGAAAATCATCTTTTAAGAAATATTTATTGATAGTTTCATCGGGCAAATCGTTGATGAAATCCGGAAAATAATTAATGAAGCCTATTCCTTTTTTTCTGCAATAATCCTCCCAGAATAATACCTGGGGAGAGTTTATGCCGTTATTTTTTATCTGACTAGGCCAGGGGTATACAGCTAAAGTAACTTTTATGCCGTATTTTTTACACAACCCTAACAACATGTCCATGTTATTCTTAGCTAAGAGCAACCCTTTCTTTCCCCGTTTATTAAAAACAATTTCGTCTTGAGTCCATGAATCTATTTGCGGCTTATGGAATTTACTGATTACATTGCGATATAATATAGGTATATAAGACATCATATTATATATGACCGAATGCCCTCTCAATAGATTATTAATCTTTGTTAAAATACATCTTTTTTGCGGCCGGTAATTCTCATAGCCTATCTCATCAGGGATATCGGAGATATCAATATAAACATACAATTCATTGAATTTTAAACCTTCTTTTTCAATAAGGTATTTTATCTTTAAGTAATATAATTTCGGGGAATAGCCGACTACGCCGGCGTTTAGCACCTCAATATTCTGCTCATGTAACGCTTTATCTATAATTCCGACAAAAGTTTTATCATATATCACTCCTATGCCTTCAGCGAAAGAATCTCCGATAAACAAAATTCTGTATTTGTTAGAAACAGGCCGGACTATCCTGTTTACGCTATCCCTGAATCCTAATGAATTTGTGTAAACGCTGTATTTTGAACCAAACCACTTAATTTTTCCTTTAAAGTTTTTTGTTAAGCCGTGGTGAAAATAGCAATCCTGTAATCGGTAGCTAGGCGGGATTAAAATTGTGCCTATCAGAAAATCGGAAATAATCAAAATAGAGGCAAAAAGTACGACTGTCTTCTTGGAATTGTCCTCAAATCTATTTTTTTGTTTCGTCATAATTACAGTCCCTGTTTCTAATCTAATCGGCAAACTGTTTCCGATTTGAACGAGACAGCGGGGTACCCATTGTCCCGATCATCTGCAAAACAGTTTCCCCTTTGGAACGGAAACAGTTGAGAGTATTGGCAAATCTATTTTTTTGTTTTGCCATAATTACTCTATTTCAGGATATCTAAGGGGAGGCTGGAAATTTGTTTAAAACTTAGGGGTGTGGGAATTCTGGAAATCATTTTGCCTTTTCAGGGCATTCATGTACCTGTGCATCTTTATATTTACTTTCTCTAATTTTGGCCTGACCACCAGTGCTATCAATAATTGTCCGCTGGCTCCGCTTAAGGAATCTATGATAATATCTTTAACCTCAAAGCCTCTGCCTCCGACTCCAAATTGCTGTAGAGACTCGTCTAAAATCGCAAAAGGTATTATAAGAATAGTGCACCAGGCATAGAGCATATATGTTGCGATATTATGCCTTAAGGCCATATAAAGCAACAGGCTCAACATGCCGTATCCCAGGAAGTGCAACCTGTCTTTGGTGGATTCAACGTGCGTCAAAAAATACACACTGATGATAAAGAAGAACACCAGCCACACATATGATGTAATTTCAGTTTGCTTTCCTTGTCTTAATAGATGTATTAACAAGCAGATGAATATCGCTGCAATTGAGATATTTATTATCCAATTTAAAATAACTTCTATTGCATTATCGTCTAAATTTGGAATAAGTTTATCGGAGATCGGTATGATAAAAAGCACAAGCAGATATACTATTATAGTAATTACCCAGTCGAGAATTAACCTGGCTCTTTGATACATTAGATTATTTTTAGCTCTGATTTGATACTTGTAGTCAGGATCGTAGCCTTTAACTGGTCCAGGGAAAACGGCTTTACCAGATAATCGCAGGCGCCCAATTCCAGAGACTCCCTGCAGATAGAATCATCTTTTATGCCGGTCATTATGATAACACAGGTCTCCGGGCTAACTTTTCTTATGCCTTTTAAGATTTCAAGGCCATTTATATCAGGCATAACAATATCCAATAACACCAGGGACGGCTTAAGCAGCTGAACCTGGTCCAAGGCATCCCTGGGATTGGTTAGTGAAGACGTCTGGTACCCTGCCTTAGCAAGGAATGTCGTGATGTATTCGCATATGCCAGGCTCATCATCTATAACAAGAATGGATTCAATGGACTTTTTACCTTTCTTTGCCGCTTTTTTCTGTTGAAAACTAGTTACCATCCCATGGACTGCCAAAATAAAACCATAGGCATCAAGATTAGGCTGCAGATACTGGTATTTTCCGTAATTGCTGATTATGTTCGCTAATTCCTGCGGCGGTTCTGAATTCAGCGTGATTATTACAGGCGCATCCCGCGAACCCTTTCTGTACCCCGCCAATAATTGCATGGCGTCCTCTACTGCCAATAAATCCGCCCTTAGAATTAAAAGGTCAGGCGGGCTGGCCCCCATTTCGGTATTTTTACTTTCTATGCACTTTATATTGTATCCTTTTTTTGTAAAAAATGATACGGCAGTATTGAGCTTTTCCTCTTCATATTTTAGGGCTAAAATATTAACATCGGTAAGTTGCTTGCTTTCTATCTGCCTTGCCCAGCCTTCTAGGCTTCGTTTAAGCAAATCCAAATCAAGCGGTTTAGTTATGTAATTAACCGCGCCTAATTTTATGGCCTTTTGCGCAACCTCGGGATCTTTTATCGCCGTTACTATCGTAATCACCATCTCTTTGTCAATCTGCCTGAATCTTTTTAAGAGCTCAAATCCATCCATGTCGTCCATATTTATATCTAACAGGGACAGCTGGGGCTTTTCAATCTTTGCTTTTTCTATCGCCTGTTGCCCGGAATACGCGGCTACGACCTGATATCCCTGTCTTTTCAGAAAGCCTTCAAGGGAATTACAAAAATCCAAGTCTTGCGCTACGATTAAAACCTTTACCATTTAAAAATCCTTTTCTACTAAGATAGCACCGTAAATATATATTTATCCTTGGTATTATTCTAACACGAATATGCGTAATTTACAAGAAAAGCCCCGCACCTTTAAAGTGCGGGGCTTATTAAACTAAATTAAAGAAAAATAACTATTTTTTCTTTAATTTATCAATTTGCTCGTTAACAAATTTTCCAGCGATATCTTTACAACCCAACCCGAAAGCCAAGGCTAGGCCTAATCCTACAGAACCTAAGATAATAGCAACGGTAAGTTCTGTTATGCGTATCCCAATCCTGAGTTGTTCCAGGCATACAAATATTGCAAAGGCAATTACTATAGTTTCCACAACAGCGCTGAGGATTTTGCCCTGCGAAAGCCCGGCATTGTTAGCTGCTGTCTGCACAATGTTTCTTAATAATGTGGCCGCGAACATCCCCAATATAAGGATAAACATTGCAGCGATTACATTGGGTATGTAAAGCACTACTTTGTTCAATAAATCTGCGGCGACTGTTAAGCCTATGGCATTGATAGCAACCATGAAAGAAACCAGAAGCGCCAGCCAATAGAAAACCACACCGATAAGCTCAGAGAGTGAATAGGTGATACCGCCCTTTTTAAGCAAGTTATCCAATTCAATACGGTCAGATAGCTCGTCAATTTTTATCGCCCTTAATCCATTGGTGACTATTGTCTTGATTAATTTAGAAATTAGCCAACCGATGATAAGGATGATAATCACCAACAGCACGCTAACCAGAAACTGGCTGATCTGAGCAAGTATTGTTCTAGCCGGTTCTAATAGAACCACCTGCCAACTATTCATCTGCACCTCCTTTAATTTTGGTTTCCATTAAATCGCTATGATCTCCGATTTCTTATATCTTTATCATAATTATCGGGTTATGTCAAGAGGAATATAAAAAAATTAAAAATCCAGAGTCATCCCGTCATAGGCTGCCTGAATATCAATACCTAAATCCTTAGATAATTTTTCGGCTTGCAGATGAGGCTTTGCCTTAAGCATGGTCATGCCAAAATGCGTAAGTATCACCCTTTTAGGCTGTATTTTACTTATAATCTGAACTACATCGGGAAGGCTGAGATGGTCTATACCCGGGTGTGGTTCAAAGAAAACAACAGAAATGATTAGGATATCTGTCTTATAAAAATTAGCTAAATCTTCAAAATATTTTGTATCAGAGATTATTGAAATGCTCTTCTTTGACATATTAAATTTTATACCATAGGTCTCCACAGGATGTATATGTTTCATGGAGGTCATAAATTCAAATTCTCCGATGCGGTAGTATTTATTTGCCTCCAGGGTCTCTAATTTCTGCGGGAAATTTATCGCGTGTGCTAAAATAACAGAATCCTGATTAACGGCATCCTGCGGGCAAAAAACCATGCCCCTCTTCTTAAACCCTCCTTCTGTCATCGCCTCAATCATCACATTGATATCCCCGGCGTGGTCCAGGTGGCGATGGGTAAGTATTATGCCGTCCAATTTAGACGGGTCTAACTTAGGGATACTTTTGGCGCAACGGACAATGCTGCCCGGGCCCGGGTCAATTAAAACGTTGGTGCCTTTATAAGAAATCCATATACCGCCTGAAGCGCGCAACTGCCTTATCATTACAAAACGTGCGCCGGCAGTCCCTAAGAATTTAATGAAATCTGCAGAGGCTTTTTTCTTTACGGCTCTAACCATATCTGCCTAAGCTCCTCGTTTATTTTATGCATTTGAGCAAACCCGAGTTTCGCATCCCATAAATCCTCTTCTTTTTTACGGCTATTCTTCCTGTCAACAACGAAATCTTTTACGCAAAGCGGCTTTGCCCCGCTTGCCCGGACAAAAAACCTTATCTCTTTGTCATCGGAAACCACTACGATGTTCTTTCTATTTCCTGCATGTTCTACCATTCTTCTTATTCTCTCATCTGCTGTCATCTCCCTTGAGAATATTATGCCTACTGCCGTATTGGTGTTTACCCCTGCAGCTTCTTCTGCATCAGGATAACCGTCAAATACCACAATAACTTTATTCTTGGGGCTGCCGGTCAATCTTCTTGTCCTGATAATCTCTAATAGTGCCTGTCTCTGATTTTTTATTTTTTTATTGATTAGCGGGGTTAACAGGGGGTGTTTTAGAATATTGTATCCGTCTAGTATGAACTGTAAGGACATATATAAGTCCTCCTAATGCTCCACAGATTAATAAAAAGAAAAAGGTAAGAAGCGAAATCAACAAAGCCGGGTTTTCTGCCACGCCTACTTTGACGAAAAAGAACACGGTAAGGTTTTCCCTTAATCCTAATCCTCCTATAGATATAGGTAATAGTGTAATGGCGCCTATTATCGGCAGGAATATAAAAAAATAAATAATCTTTATCTTCAAGCCTAATGATAAAGCGATCATATAAGCGCTTATCGGAGATGTCATCTGTATCGCGATAGATAAAAGAAGGTTATTTATAATCATTCTTTTATGTGTCCTGAAATGATGGATATCGCGATGTAAATTTTTTAATGCCTGCCTAATTCTGCCTGCGTCGGGAGAATGCAGGTACCTGTTTACCTTTGAGAATAAAAAATTATTAAAGAGGAATAGCAAGACACCTATCAAGATAGCGGTGATAATTACAACGGAAATTATCACAGAGGTATTATCGCGGATAAGGCCCCAACCTAAAAATAAAGAAAATAAAACAAGGATTACCAGGCCGATATAACCGCTTAATCTGTCGAGAAATACCGTAGCAACTACCTCGCTTGGCCTTTTTGTATAGGCTGCAAGGTCAATACTGCGCGCAACGTCACCGCCGATAGTTGAAGGAAGAAATAAATTAAAGAATACCCCTCCGCAGAAAGAGGTAATAAGCCTGATGGCGGGCAGATTTATGCCGGTTGCCGCAAGCAGCATTCTCCAGCGCAAGAAGCATAAAAGATAATTTAAGGAAAAAATAAAACCTGCTAAAAATAAAAGCGATTTATCTATATTCTTTATATTCTCAAAAAGGGCCTTAATATCTATATTTTTAAATTTAAATAATAAAACCAGCAGGATGACGCTTATACTTAATCTTAAGATTAAAGAAAACAGCTTCTTAATTATTTTCATGAGATACCTGGAAGTTGGCGGCCGGTCAATTTAGTATATGCCTGAATATATTTCTGGCTTGTCTTTTTAATAATCTCTTGCGGCAATTCAGGGGCAGCTGAAGCTTTATCCCAATTTAAGCTCTCAAGGTAATCGCGGACAAACTGCTTGTCGTAGCTCGATTGAGGCCTGCCGCGCTGATAGCCGTCGGCTGGCCAGAAGCGCGAGGAGTCCGGAGTTAAAGCTTCATCAATCAGGATGATTCTTTGATTCTCTATCCCGAATTCAAACTTTGTATCGGCAATAATAATCCCGCGGTCGAGTGCATAGAGACTTGCCTTTTTATAAATTGCGATACTCAAATCTTTTATTTTTCCGGAGGCATCTTTTCCTATCAAGTCTTCTATATATTCCTGGCTTATATTCATATCATGTCCGGTGTCCGCTTTCGTGGAGGGGGTAAATAGCGGTTCGGTTAATTTGTCTGATTCTAAAAGCCCCGGAGAAAGTTTAATGCCGCAGACAGATTGCTTTTCTTTATATTCTTTCCATCCCGAACCGGAAAGGTAACCCCTTACTATGCATTCCACGGGAAGCGGTTTAGTTTTTTTAACCAGCATGGAACGGCCGTTTAATTGCGTTTTATATTTTTGTAATTCTTTGGGGTATTCTTCTACATCAGCAGAAATTAAATGGTGGCCGGTGATATCTTGAATAAAATTAAACCAAAAACCGGAGAGGGCTGTTAATACCTTGCCTTTGTAGGGTATGCCGCAGGGAAGGACAACGTCAAAACAGGAAATCCTGTCAGTAGAAACAATTAAAAGTTTTTCTCCTAAATCATATACATCCCTTACCTTGCCTCGCTTGTAAAGCGCCAAATCCTTAAAATCGGTTTTCAATAATATATCTTCACTCATCAGACTTTAAGCGGGTAAGTAAATTTTCATATTCCTGCCATAACTCTTGCGGTAAATCTTTTTTAAATTGCTTGAAAAAGCTTTTTATGCCCTTGGACTCTTCAAGCCAATCTTTCCTATTTACCTCCAGAAGTTTTTCTAAGGCACCTTGGGATAATTTAAGCCCGGTCATGTCTATATCGGATGAGCTGGGGGTGAAGCCTATGGGAGTCTTAACCGCTGCCACCCTGTCATTACAGCGGTCCAATATCCATTCCAGAATCCTTAAATTTTCCCTGAATCCGGGCCATAAAAAATTCCCTTTTTCGTCGGTTCTAAACCAGTTCACGTGAAAAATCTTAGGGGGGCGGGTCATGCGCTTGCTCATCTCTAACCAGTACCGGAAATAATCTCCCATATTGTATCCGCAAAAAGGAAGCATGGCCATAGGGTCGCGCCTCACTTCCCCTATCCTTCCAACCTGTGCTGCCGTACGCTCAGAAGCCATAGTCGCGCCGATGAACACCCCGTGCTGCCAATTGAATGCTTCGTAAACTAAAGGCGCTACACGCTGACGCCGGGCGCCAAATATAATAGCTGAAATTGGCACGCCGTGGTGCTGATCCAACCTAAATGAAGCGGAAGGGCAATTTATAATCGGAGTGGTAAAACGGCTGTTAGGATGCGCCCCTCATACCGGTTTACCGTGGCTATCCTTTATCTGCGGGCTCCAGGGCCTTCCTTGCCAATCAATACCCCCAGAAGGAACTTCCCCGTCTGCGCCTTCCCACCAAACTGTGCCATCGGGCCTTAAAAGCACATTTGTATAAATAGTATTTTTCTTGACAGTTTCCACCATGTTGGGATTGGTCTGGTAATTTGTGCCGGGCGCCACTCCGAAAAAGCCGGTCTCAGGATTAATTGCCCAGAGGGCTCCGTCAGAATCAATGCGCATCCAGGCAATATCGTCTCCGACTGTCCAGATACGATAACCTTTTTTCTTCAAGCCCTCCGGAGGCAGGAGCATCGCAAGGTTAGTTTTTCCACAGGCACTGGGAAGCGCAGCAGCAATATATTCGACGTGGCCGTTGGGCTCCTCAATCCCCATAATCAACATATGTTCTGCCAGCCATTTTTCTTTTCTGGCAATAAAACTGGCTATGCGTAGGGACAGACACTTTTTTCCCAGTAGCACATTACCGCCGTAACCGGAACCTACGCTCCAAATCGTATTGTCTTCCGGAAAATGTAAAATTAATCTCTTATTGATGTCCAGTTCCGCTTTAGAATGAAGGCATTTTGTAAAATCATCTTCTTTTTCCAGCTGCCTTAGAACCTGTTCGCCTGCGCGAGTCATGATTAACATATTTAAAACTACATAACGGGAATCTGTCAGTTCTACTCCGATTTTGCTAAAAATAGAGCCCACCGGACCCATAGAGAAAGGAATTACGTACATAGTCCTGCCAACCATTGCGTCTTTAAAAATCGCCTTTGCCTTTCTATACGCAACCCGGGGAGCCATCCAGTTGTTGGTAGGGCCTGCATCATGTTTTCTTTTAGTGCATATGAAGGTCAGGTGTTCGGTGCGCGCCACATCATCTATTGCAGTGCGGTGTAAAAAACAGCCCGGAAGTTTCTCCTGATTCAACTGGATAATTTCTCCTGAGCAGATGGCTTCTTTTTCAAGAAACTTTCTTTGTTCTTCTGAACCGTCTATCCAGACTATTTTCTCAGGTCCACAAAGATGAGCCATCTTAGTAACCCAATCTCTTAATTTTTTATTATGGGTGGGGAATTTGTCCATTAAATGAGCACATAACTTACGAACACGTTAGTGTGAGTAAGTTATTGTGCGAATTAATCCCGCCTACTGCGGGATAAGTTCGGCCATACAACTTACGTTCACTTCGTTCCGTAAGTTGTGGCCTTACTTATATATTTATATGCTGAGTCACTGGCCACTGCCCCGTCACCACAGGCAGTAATCATCTGGTATAATGTTTTTTTACGGCAATCTCCGCAGGCAAATATGCCTTCCTCGGAAGTGCTCAAATCTTCTCCTGTAATTATAAAACCTGCCGTATCGAGTTTTATCCTGTCTTTCACAAACCCTGTATCAGGCGTATAGCCGATATAGATAAATATGCCGTCACAGGCAATATTTTGCTCAACAGATGTATTCACATTCTTGACCTTCATGGACTCTACTCTGTTAGAGCCGATTATCTGCGTGACTACGGTGCTTAAGATAAATTTTATTTTCTTATTTTCTTTAAGCTTTTCCTGGAGTATAGCCGCAGCGCGCAGGTCGTCTCTACGATGAACAATAATTACCGATTTTGCAAAACGGGTTAAATAAAGCGCCTCTTCTGCTACTGCATTGCCGCCTCCGACAACCACTACATTTTTATCTTTATATAATGGGCCGTCGCAGGTAGCGCAATAGGAAACACCCTTGCCGGTTAACTCAGCCTCTCCCGGAATATTTAATTTGCGCGGGAAAGCTCCGCAGGCAATGATTATAGCTTTGGCATTATAAGTATCCAGGCTGGTTTTAACTGATTTTGATTTACAATCCAGCTGGAGGGCTTCTTCTGGCACAATTTTTATCACAAGTTCCTTAATTTGCTCTTCCATGCGTTGAATCAAATCCTGCGTAGATACGCCTCCGGGAAAACCGGGAAAATTCTCTATAAACTCACTCATCAATATTCTGCCGCCTAATCCCGCCTTCTCCAACAGCAGTGTATCTAAGCGGGCCCTTCCTGCATAAAGCGCTGCGGTTAAGCCTGCCGGGCCTCCTCCTACGATAATTAAATCATGCATGAGCCATGCTCCTGTATACTTGTTCTGCGCAGTAAGAACTCCTTACCAATGGGCCTGAAAAAATAGCTTTAAAACCCAGTCCCCTGCCTATTTCTTGATAACGCTGGAAATCCTCAATGCCAATAAATTTTTTTACCGGATAATGGCGAATTGACGGCGCCAGATACTGCCCTAATGTTAAGATATCGCATTGATTCGCTCTTAAATCCTGCATTGTCTTAATAATTTCTGCCTCTGTTTCTCCCAGGCCTAACATTATCGATGATTTAGTGTCAATATCAGGCCTTAATTCCTTTGACTTACTCAATACGGTCAAAGAAAGCAGATAATTTGCCTGTGGTCTAAGAAAGGGATACAAGCGATTTACGGTTTCGATATTATGCGCTAACACCCCGGGACTAGCATCCAATACGCATTTAAGGCTGGAAATCTTCCCCTGAAAATCCGGTATTAATACCTCTACGATTATATTTCCGTTTAAACTGTGGATTAATTCTATTGAACGGGCAAAGATATTTGCACCTGCATCAGGAAGGTCATCCCTGGTAACCGAAGTAATAACTACATAATTCAAGCCTAATATTCTTACCAGGTCCCGGATCCTTTCCGGTTCGGCTTCATCAAGAATCCCTGTATTTTTTGCTTTATTAACCGCACAAAAAGAGCAATCTCTTGTACAAATACTGCCCAGAATTAAAAAGGCAGCCTTGCCATTCCTAAAACAGCTGGGAAGATTAGGGCACCTTGCTTCCTGGCATACACTCTTAATGCCGAATTCAGAAAGCAGGCGAATCATTCTTAAGCTTTTTTCATCCGGAAGTTCTTGTTTAAACCAGGCAGGCAATTTAGCGGTAAGATTGCAATTCATTTATATGTCTCTATAAAATTATTAATGGAGCGGTCGTAGGTTTTTTCAGCATTTGAACCAAAAAAACAGGCCGGGAGCTGCTTATTCGCGCGATGATAAGCAATGCACTCGCAACAGGTGCCTTTACGGCTGCAGGGCGTGTAACTACAGTTGCAACTGGCAAGATTTGTCTTTTGATTCGGACAATCTTTCATCTTTGGATCTCTTTTTTAACTCCTTTAATTTATCAGCCATCTTTAATTTCTCAAAAAAAGAGGCATAATCTACGATTAGCTTTCCCTTTAAGTGCTCTATCTCATGCTGCAGGACGCAAGCAAGTAAATCTTCTGCTTCTATTTCTACGTGATTGCCATATTCATCCTGGGCTTTCACTAAAACTTTTCTTGCGCGCTTTACTTTTATACATACCCCGGGTACGCTCAAGCAGCCTTCCTGTAAAACCTGCCGGCCTTCTTTCTTTACTGCCTTAGGATTGATTAGTTTATAAAGCCCCGAGCCGCAATCCACTGCAATCATGGATTCGCTTATTCCTACCTGGGGTGCAGCCAGGCCGATACCGGAGGCCTCATACATTAATTGGGCCATTTTCTTTAAGATTTCTCGGTGGCTGTCAGTAACCTCTTTAACTTTAACTGCCTTTTTCCTTAATACGGGATCCCCGTATAATCTAATCCTTAAGCTGGTTTCTTGCATTGACTTTAATTACTTTCCCCTTTATGGATTTTGCCTCTTTGTCGTCAACCAAAACATAAGAAACGATAATTACTTCGTCACCTATGCAGGCTCCGCGCGCTGCCGGGCCATTCAAACAGATTACCCCGGAATCGGCTTTTCCTTTGATGGCGTAAGTCTCAAAACGATGGCCGTTATTAATATTGAATACCTCAACCTTCTCTCCTTCAATGATATCAGCTGCCTGCATTAAATTGCCATCAATTGTAATACTGCCTTCATAATAAAGGTTTGCTTCTGTAACGCGAGCACGGTGAATTTTAGATTTTAGAATAGTCCTTAACATTTTGTTCTCCAAATTTTATTATCCTTTTATCAGTTTATAAGTCTGGCGCGCAATCATCAGTTCTTCATCGGTGGGAATAGCCAAAACCTTCGGCATCTTCTTAAAGTGCAAAAACAGGCCACGGCATACTTTTTCCCTTATTTCTCTCTGGTTTTCACCTATGCCTGCGGTAAAGACCAGTGCATCCAAGCCATTCATAATCGCGGCATAAGCGCCGATATATTTTTTTATGCGATAGATAAAAATATCGATGGCTAATTTTGCACGTTTATTACCCGCGTCCAACCTGCTCTTTAGTACTCGCATATCATTACTTATGCCCGAAATGCCCTTTAGGCCGCTTGCTTTATTTAAGAGATTATCCATTGAATGCACGTCTAAGCGTTCTTTATGCATAATATAAGTAACCAGTGCAGGGTCAATATCTCCGCAACGCGTACCCATAATCAATCCTTCTAAAGGAGTAAAACCCATACTCGTATCAACAGACTTCCCTTTATTTACAGCGCTAATGCTGCAACCATTGCCCAGGTGGCAGGTAATTATTTTCAATTTCTCAAGCGGAATTTTTAAAATCTTGGCAGCCTCGCCTGCTACGTACTCATGGCTTGTCCCGTGAAAGCCGTATTTTCTTATCCCGAATCTCTCGTAATAGCGGTAAGGCAAGCCGTAAATATAGGCGAAAGCCGGGATTGTCTGATGAAAGGCTGTATCAAATATGGCGACCTGGGGTTTGCCGGGCAATAATTTTTTGCATGCCAGTATTCCTGCGAGGTTAGCCGGGTTATGTAAAGGCGCAATCTCAGAACACTGCCTGATTTTTCTAATCACTGTTGAGTCGATTAATACGGGCTTACGGAACTTTTCGGCACCATGCACTACGCGATGGCCCACGGCAGAAACAGAATCAATTTTACCTAAGATTATCTTTAAGCCGCTATAATGGTCTTTTACGGAAGAGCCTCTTTCTCCTATATGTTCAATCAGGCCTTTTCTTAACAGCGCCTCCCGGGGCATAAAAAAGAGTTTATATTTTATGGAAGAACTGCCGCTATTGATTACTAATATTCTCATTTTTATTGCGCCCTGATTGCTGTTACTGCCACGCAATCAATTACATCTTCAACGGAGCAGCCGCGCGAGAGGTCACTGGCTGGTTTCTTAAGGCCCAGGAACAACGGCCCTACTGCGCGCGCCTTAGCCAATCTCTGCACTAATTTGTAACCTATATTACCTGCATCCAGGCTGGGAAAAATCAATACGTTTGCCTTGCCGTCTACTTTGCTATCAGGGTATTTTATCTTGGCTACCTCAGGCACGATAGCAGTATCTAATTGCAGCTCGCCATCTGCAAGAATATCAGGGGCCATCTCTCTGAGCATCTCTAACGCCTCTTTTATCTTCTCTGCAGATTTAGTCTTCGCCGACCCCTTTGTAGAATAACTAAGCATCGCAATGCGGGGAGTAAAATCTAAAACCTTCTTTGCCAATTCCGCCGCTGAGAAAGCGATACAAGCCAGCTGCCTTGAATTCGGATCGGGGATTATACCGCAATCAGCAAAAATAAATGTTCCTTCTTCTCCGTAAGAGCAATCCGGCACCGACATAATAAAACAACTTGAAACAATTGTTACCCGCTCATCTACGCCCAGGCAGCGTATGGATGCCCTTGCCATATCCGGGGTCGTGTGGCTGGCACCTGCCACAATACCGTCAACTTTACCTTCAGCTGTCATCATTGCCGCATAATAAAGCGTATCTTCAAATAGCTTCCTTACTTCGGCAAGCTCTAAATCTTTTGCCTTATGCATCTGATAAAACTCGTTAATATATCTTTCTTTCTCTCCGGGGTCAATTTTATCTTTCGTCAGGATTATTGCCTTAGCAATCCCTTCCTTTTCAATTAAACTGGCTGCCTCCACAACGCGGCTATCATAATATTCGGGAAGAATAATGGTTTTTACTTTTCCCTTGGCGCGCTGGCGAATTTTTGTAATTGTATCCATATCAAATCCCCTTTAGAATAGCGTTTAAATCCACGTCTTCCTTGACTAAATTGATAACCGTATCAATCTTAGCGGTATCAGTCGGCCTGATCTTTATGTTTAAATCATGCACCGATGAGACTACCGCATAAGTATCGCTCTCGGATAATAAAACCGGTATGTTTGCCTTGTTCAAAGCATCCATTATTGATTCTGTCGGGACAATACCGCCGGTCAAAATAATCCCGGATATCTTTAATTTACCTTTTTCTTTCTCTCTATAGCACCTCAAAGCAGCGTCTATTATATCTTCCCTGTCCCCGGGGGTAATCAGCAGGCTATCATCGGTAATGTAGCGTATCGCATCATAAACCTGCATTGCGCCTACAATAACCTGCGAAACAAAATTTTCCAATGCATTCTTCCCGTATAAAAGCTCAAAATGGGTCTCTTCCAAAATCTGCTCTATTGTCGGACGGGAAAGCAGCGGGCTATAAGGGATAACTCCCAGGACATCTATTCCCTTTCTTTTAAGGCCTTTTCTTACCAGGCGGTCTATCTTGTTAAACTTATCCGGCAGGACCTTATTAATAATCACGCCCAATACCTTTACCCCTTCCCTATCAAAAAGCGCTTTATTTAATACTATCTCATCAATGGGCCTGCCAATGCCGCCTGAAGAAATAATAATCACCTTTGCACCGAGGAGTTTTGCCACATAGGCGTTAGAATGGTCAAATACCGAGCCCACTCCGGCGTGGCCTGTGCCTTCAATAACAATCAACTCCTGGCCTTTTGATATTTTACGAAATGCACTGTTAATCTGTGCGGTAATTGATTTTTTATCCGGATTTGCAATATACCTCTCTGTAAAGCCCCGCTCCACGGCAATAGGGCTCATGTCCTTTAGGCCGCCCTGTATTTGGCATGTGGCAGCGACCCTTTCAATTAAAACCGAATCTTCATCAACCTTAACACCTTCTTCCTCCAGGTATCGCTGGCCGATGGGTTTTATGAAGCCTACTTTTTTAAATCTATGCTGGAAATTACAAATCAGCCCCAGGGATATTGTGGTCTTGCCGTCGTTTTGCTTGGTGGCTGCAATAAATACCTTCTTCATTCTTCGACTCCCTTCGGCCGCTTGAGAATGAACCCTTCAAGCGTAGCCGAATGGGCCCATCAGAGATTTTCTTCAATCTTGCGCTTCAACTCTGCCTTGCCCAGGACTCCCACAGCCTGTTCCATCACCTTACCGTTCTTGAAAAATACCAGGGTAGGTATAGACATAATCCCGTAACGGGTAGCTGTTTGAGGATTAGCATCCACATCCAGTTTGCCGATTTTTACTTTTTTTTCATATTCCTTTGCCAGCTCTTCGATAACGGGCGCAATTTTCTTGCAGGGGCCGCACCAGGCAGCCCAAAAATCTACCAAAACAGGCAAGTTCGATTCCAGGACCTCTTTCTTGAAGCTGGTGTCACTTAAGTGTAGTAAGCTCATATTTTTTCCTGAAGTTAAAAGGGTTAATAAAATATGGTAAGGTAGATTTATAAAATATCACAAACGGAAAGGAAATGCAAGAGATTTGAGGATGGTAATTTAGCGGCAGGCAAACAAAATCATTTTTAACGAAATTAAGGCGGTGTTGGCGGAGTAGTAGAAGAAAAAATTATCTCTTTCAGCGAGCCCTGTCTTCATCTGTAAATTCATTACTATTTTGGAATGAAAATGGTATAATTAGAAATAAGGAGCTTAAGTGAAAGAAAATATGATTAAAGAATCTAAGCGAGGCTTTACATATATAGGGCTACTGTTGGTTTTAGCAATAATTTTATTCCTCGTCTATAAGGTGGTAAATTTGTATTTCAAGCAGACGGCCGTTAATAAAGAGACTGAGAAAGTCCTGTTAGAGCAAAATATTGATACCAGAAACTATAAAACAATCATAGATAGCACTAGAGAACAAATTAAAGATATCCAGACACAGCGAATGAAAGAATTAGAGAATACACAGAGGTATTAAAAAATAATTTAGGATTGATTTAAAACTACTGCAGGCTGCTGTTTTACGCCTGCCGTTTTTTTATGTTAGATTTCCCTGCCTCTTACGTCTATTATCGTAGGAGGTGGAGAAAATGAGAAAAAATATCGTAATTACAGTAGTAATCGGCGTATTTGTTTTGACTTCCGGACTCAGCATTTCTGCGGCAGAGATTACCTGGAAAGAAATAGGCAGGGATAACTTAGACCTAAAGACAGTTTTAGTCAATCCTGAAGCACCGGGCGTAATCCTTATCGGTTCAAAGAAAGGCATCTTTAAAAGCCAAGACTGGGGAGATAGCTGGAGAGGTGTTTTATCAATCGGAGGACAAAATAAGGAGATAAACCTCTTGCTTTATGGCCCTCAGGATAAAAATTCTATTTATGCGGCTAGCACAGATGGGCTTTATTATAGTTACAATCAAGGAGAAAGCTGGATGAGGATTTTTCGGGGTAAAAACTACCTGCAGAATAACTGCGGCACATTAGCGGTTTTACCAGAGTCTATCTATTTAGGCACGAAGCAGGGGCTTTTTGTTAGTAGTGATAAAGGGCGCAGCTGGCGCAAAGAAACAGGTGAAATCGGAAATAGCCAAATATTGTCCATTACTTATAATACCAAAGAGGAGAATTATATTTATGTTGCCTGCGTAGGCGGCGTGTTTAGAACGCAAGATGCGGGAAAATCCTGGAAGAAAGTCTTCCTTGCGTACACAGCAGAAGATGGCGGCCAGAAAGAAGGAGATGAAGAAGATACTGACGAAGAGGCTAAAGATTCGATTATAAGATACATAAATTGCGACCAGAATAATTCAAATTACCTGTATTTGGCTACAGGCCGCGGAGTTTATCAAAGCCGGGACAAAGGCCAGACTTGGGATTTAATGCCTTCCTCAGGGCTCCTTGGCCGTGAAGTAAAGTTTTTGCTAATTTCCAGGCAGTCAATTATTTATGCAGTGACGAAATCAGGTATTTTCGAATATAGTAACGGGCATTGGCAGGAATTATCATTGGGCCTTGCTGCAGAAGATGTGAGGTTTTTGGCTTTAGATAAAGATAGCAATTTATATGCTGCATGCGATAAAGGCTTGTTTAAAACAGATAAAGTGAATTTTAGCGAAAATTTAGGGGATAACCCAGTCGTAATATATTATAAAGACGAGCCAAAGATTAATGAAATCCAGCAGGCAGCGATTAAATATGCCGAGGTTGAACCTGAGAAGATTAAGGAATGGAGAAAAAAAGCTAAGATGAAGGCAGTCTTACCTAGGTTGACGGTAGGCATAGATAGCTCTGAAGCCGACAACTATGAAATATATACCAGCGCGACTACACGTTATGTATATGAAGGCCCGGATGATAAATCCAGCGGCTGGGACGTAACACTGAGTTGGGAGTTAGGCGATTTGATCTGGAGCGAAGCCCAAACATCCATCGACGTACGTTCCCGCTTAATGGTACAGTTGCGCGATGATATTTTAGATGAGGTAACAAAGATATACTTTGAACGCCTGCGGGTGAAGATAGAATTGGATAATTTATCCATTGAAGATAGAAAAAAGCGGCTAGAAAGAGAATTGAAACTTCAGGAACTCACTGCTTCTTTA
>Ga0265297_10005513_pt1 | contig 19267 bp, 22 predicted proteins | sample Munlanlwell13791_FD_192502 | JGI IMG/M metagenome (GOLD analysis project Ga0265297, IMG submission 192502) | Leachate microbial communities from a municipal landfill in Southern Ontario, Canada - Leachate well 137-91 | ecosystem: Engineered > Solid waste > Landfill > Unclassified | place...
CGCAACGCCGTCGCGACGAGCCTCTCCAAGGCCCGCCAGGAGGGCCACGTCGCCGGCGGCTTCACGCACAAGATCTGGCTGCACTCCCGCGGGCCCGGCGTCCGCCGCCTGTCGCACGTCGCGGCGGAAGCGGAGTATCGCGCGACCCCGGTTCCGATCAGCGACCCGTTCGTTGTCGAGGGCGAGAGCCTGATGTACCCCCGCGACCCGGCCGGCTCGCCGGGCAACACGATCAATTGCCAGTGCCTGTCGATCGGCGTCCGCGTCATCGCCGGCGTTTCTGGGCCAAAGCAATACGCCGCCGCGATCCCGTCCGCCTTCGAGCAGGAACAGGAGCGAGACCATGCAGAACGTTGACACGATGCGCCGCCTGACCGGCGTCGTCAAGGCCGCCCCCGAGGGCGAGAGCGGATACGACGTGGAGGTCGTCTGCTCGACGGCCGCCGTGGACCGCGAGAGCGAGATCATCGACCAGGCCGGGTGGGATCTCGGAAACTTCCGCAAGAATCCCGTCTTCCTGGCCGCGCACCAGCACCGGCTGGCGGACGGCCGCTCGTCCGTCATCGGCAGCTTCACGTCGATCGACGTGGCGAAGGGCTCGGGCCTGGTCGGCCGCGTCCGCTTCGCCGACACCGAGCTGGGCCGCGAATACCGGACGCTCTACCGCGACGGGCACATGCGGGCCGTGAGCGTGGGCTTCCTCTCCCGCAAGGGGGAGACCCGTCTCCTGGAGGCCCCCGGCAGGCCCGTGCCGGAGCAGCAGGGCCGCCGCGTCTACGTCCACACCGAGTGCGAGCTGTACGAGGTCTCGGCCGTGGCCGTGGGATGCAACCAGGAGGCCCTGGCCCGCCTCCGCGAGCTGGGGCTGGACGGCTCCGCACGCGATCGGGCGGCGGACCTGGAGAAGCTGATCCGCGAACTGATCGGCGGGCTCCGCGAGGATCTGCTCGCCGAACTCGACGACGTGAAGGCCATGATCCCGGACACCGTGAATCCCCGTCCCGGCACGCACTCCGAAGCGGCCGGCGCAAGGGAGGACGGCGCGGAACGTGGCGCGGGCGAAAGCCCTTCGGATGCGAAGGCGGTGCGCAAGACCTCCGCCGAACTGACCGCCGCCGCGGACCTGTGGCGGTGACGCGGGGCCGCGCCCTCGCGGCCCGGAGACAACGACCATGCAGAAACTGTTCAACGTGTGGAGCGCCCTGATGGCGCAGCTCGCGCTGGCCCCCGCCGAGCGCGACGAGAAGGCGATGGCCCAGCAGCTCAAAGAGGCCAAGCAGTTCATGGAGAGCGACGAAGGCAAGGGCCTGGCCGGCCTGCCGAGCCGCCTCGCGCAGCTCCAGAAGCAGATCGACGACCAGGCCGAGGCATCCCGCAAGTGGCAGAAGATGGGCCTCCAGATCGGGGCCGACAGCGTCCTGACTCCGCGCGGACGGACCGAGCGGCTGGAGATGCTCAAGGACGGCCGGGGCTTCCTCAGCGACAAGACCGCCGAGCGGTTCGCCTCGCTGGTCCTCTACCGGGTCGCGGCGCTGCGGCCCGGCGGGATGGACATGCTCAGCCTCCGCGTCCGCGAGATGGCCGAGGGCGTCATCAAGGACAACCAGATGGGCCGCGAGAAGGCCGACTTCACGCCCGGCACCGGGACGGGAAGCTACCTCTTCGCCGACGAGTTCCGGCCCGAGATCATCCGCAACGTGGAGGCGGCGGGCGTCCTGTTCCCCAAGTGCATGCGCGTCCCGATGCCCGTCCCGACCGTCAAGCTCCTGCGGGAGACGACCGGCTTCCAGGCGTACTGGACGAGCCCCGCGACCCAGCCGACGCACTCGGCCCCGGTCCTCGCGTACGTCACGCTCTCGGCCGAAAAGCTCTTCGGCCTGATCTACCTGGCCAACGAGTACTTCCGCGGGGCGACCCTGGCGGACGTGGGCCAGTGGGTCTCCAGCGGACTCGCCTGGTACCTGTCGGACATGCTGGACGACGCCCTGGTCAACGGCGACGGCTCCAGCACCTACGGCGGGATCACCGGCTTCCTGCAGTCGAGCAACTTCTCCACCGTGGCCCCGGTCGACGACCACGACACGCTGACGGAGATCACGGCGGGCGACTACGACCTCGCCCAGGCGGGCCTGACGAAGGACTACGCCATGCGGGAGGCGGAGAACATCATGTCGCTCTCCGTCCTGATGACCCTCAAGGCCATCCGCACGTCGAGCGGCTACCCGGCCCTCTACAACAGCAGCGACACGCCGGGGATCCCGCCGAACCTCAACGGGTTCCCCATCGCCGTCTGCCAGAAGATGCCGGCGGCCTCCGCCTGCACCACGAGCGCGAAGTACGCGGCCTTCGGGTCGCTGCGGCGCTCCCACGCGGTCGGCATGGTCCACGACCTCCAGTTCGACGTGGACGCCAGCGTCGGGTTCCTCACCGACCAGACGGCCTGCCGCGCGATCCTCGAAGGCGACATCCAGGAAGTGGACACCAGCGCCCTGGTGATCCCCATCACCCATAGCTGATCCAGCGACCACCCAGCGCCTGTGAGCGCACCAGTGTTACGGCCGAGGGAGGGGCCCGGACGGCCGGGCCCTTCCCAAGGCGAGCGAAGAACCAAGGAGCAAGCACCGTGAAGAATCGAAACCTCTATGCGGCCCTGTGGCTGATCCTGCTCGGGGCCTTCGTGTTCTCGATGGCGTCCCTGTCCGGCCCGGACGCCCGCGCCGCCGACACTGTGACGGCCTATACCGCCCGCGCCGACGGGCAGATCGTCGAGGGCCAGTTCGTCAAGATCACCGCCGAGGGCAACGCGAAGGCGGCCTCCGCCGCCAGCGACGCGATCCTCGGCGTGGCCGAGTCCAACGCGCTCAATACCGGGGCCTTCCGCTATGCGGCCCCCGGCACGCGGACGCGGGTCGGCACCCGCGCGAGCGTGACCGCCGGGCAGATGCTGACGGCGGGGCTCTCCGGCTACGCCGAGCCCGTCAACACGGACGCCAATACCGCCCAGACGATCGCGGCCGTGGCCCTCACGACCCGCGTCGACGGCAACGCGACCTATCACCCCAAGGTGGACTGCATCGTTCTGAAGGCCGGCGGCGTGGCGCTCAAGCCCGGCGGCGTCGAGCTGCTCACGAAGGACACCGAGCCGGGCATCCCGTTCATCGTCTGGGCCGACGCCAATCGGGACATCTCCTGGATCGTCCCGGCCGGCAAGGCCCTGAAGGTGATCGACGTCTGGACCGTCCAGGATGACGCCTCCAGCGACGCCAACAACACCGTCGTCGTGAAGAACGGGAACAACGCCCTCTGCGGCGCCCTGGCCCTGGACAACGCCGACAATGGCGTGGAGCGGGCCGCGACGATCATCGAGGCGTACGACAAGGTGGCGGCCGGGACGAACCTGACGGTGGACGTGACCCTCGTCGACGTGACGCAGGTCAAGGTCTACATCATGTGCTGCTGGGTCACGCCGTAGCCGGGCAGTGACCGGCCCCTGCGCGACGAGTTGAGAGTGAGACCGTTTAGCCGCAAGCCCGAAGGGCTGCGGATGAGGAGACAGCAATGATCGACGGACGGACGAAGGAAGAGCGTGCGAAGAAGCGCGCGGCGATCCAGGCGCAGCTCAAGGGCTCGCCGATGGTCCGCGTGAAGGTGATCGCGGCGATCGCCGTGGGCGGGACGCGCATCGCCCCCACGATGGACGGCGAGAAGAAGATCCCGGCCGATTGCGTAATCCCCCGCCAGCAGGCGGTCGCGTTCGGCCCCGCGTACGTGCAGATCGTCGCCGACGCCCCCGATGGCGCGAAGATCGGCCCGGTCGCCCCGTAGCGAGTTGCGGTGTCGCCCTGGGCGCGGCTTGTGGCCGCGCTCGGGGCGCCCGATCCGGGGCCGGTTCCCAGATCGCCGGCCCCCGATCCGGCGCCCTCGCGGCGCGGCGGAGCGATGACATGGCGGACAGCAAGATCGAACTCATGCGGAAGCTGGCGGACGCCGTGGACGCCGCCTGGTTCCTGCGCGGCGATTCGATCCGCGCGGCCGGCGAGCTGACGAAGGCCAAGGCGGAGGTCGCGCGGCTCCTGAAGGAAGCGGGCCTCGCCACCGCCAGCGGCGCGCACGGCGTGGCCGACCTGGTCGAGACGGAGACGCTGCGGGTCTCCGTCGCGAAGCTCGCCGGCGTCCTGGAGCCCGAGCAGATCGAGAGCTGCCTCCGCGTGGACATCGAGGCCGCGCGAAAGGCCCTGGGCGACGAGGCGCTCCGCAAGATCGCGACGGCGAAGGCCGGGAAGCGATTGGATCTGCGGCCGCTGAAGGCCGAATGACGACCGACCGGTCCGCCGGGACTTCGGCGGGCCATCGGGCAGGTGAAAAGATGCTGGCGACACTGGCGCAACTCAAGGCGAAGCTCGGGATCGCGACGGCGGACACCACGCTGGACGACGCCCTGACGGCCATCCTGGAGGAAGTGTCCTCCGCGATGTGCGGACCGTCCGGCGCGGGCCGCGCCCTGGAGCGGGCGTCGCGGACATTCTACGCCGCGCCCGAGCCCGCGCAGCACTCGCTGTATCTTCCCGTCTTCCCGATCGTCTCGATCACGGAGGTCGTCGAGGCCCTGGACGGGGCGTTCGACGACGAGACGGACCTCACCGAGGACACCGATTTCTGGGTGGATGAGGCTCGCGGAATCCTCCACCGCGTGGGGTGCTGGCTGGCCGGGCGGCCCGGCGAGCCGAGCGTCCGCGTGGTCTACACCGCCGGGTACCCGGACATCGCCGCGTGGAGCGAGACGGCGGCCTATCTCAAGGGCGCCCAGGTCGAGGATGAGGGCGTCGTCTATGACTGCATCGTCGCCGTTACGGCCCCCGCCGAGGGCGAGGAGAACACCGCCCCGGCGAGCGACACGACGCACTGGTCGGAGGCGACGGACCAGACGCTGGTCCCGGCGGACCTCCGCCTGGCCTGCCTGTCGGAGGCCGCGCACCGGTACGGCAACCGCCTTGCGCCGGGCGTGCAGTCGGCCGGCGCGGGCGGCGGGAACGTCTCGATGCAGGAACCCGGCGCCCTGCTCCCGGCGACCGTCGAGGTCTGCCGGCGGTACAGGAGGCTGACGGCCTGATGATCGTGTTGATGACCATCCCGGACGAGACGCGGCGCAAGGTCGAGGCCGACCAGGCGGCCGCTGCCGGCCTCCAGGCGGCCGCCAATGCCGCGATCGGGGCGGCGGCCGGCGTCGGGGCCGAGGTCGTCGCCGCCGGGCTTGTGACGGGCTCCTATCGCCTCAAGGCGCGGAACCCGGCCAGCGGCGTCGCCAGCGGCATGATGGCATGGCCCATCGACGAGGGCGAGGGCCTCTGGGCGATGGGCATCCCGGCCAATCATCCGAGCTGCGGGTACGCCAGCGCGCAGAACGAGGGCGTCTACCCGGTCCGGGCGAAGGCGCTGGCCATCCCGGTCTCGGCGGCGGCGCGGTCGTTCCGCTCGCCGCGCGAGCAGAGCGGCCTGGTCCTCGTCTCGCGGCGGAAGCAGGGCAAGCCTCCCCTCCTGATCGAGGAGGTTCTGGGCGGCCGCAAGGGCGCGAAGTACGTCCGGAGCATCGTCGTCCATTGGGTGCTCGTCTCCAGCGTGACGGCGGCGGTCGGCTGGTGGGAGCAGGCCGTCGCCGACGCCGTTCCGCAGATGACCGAGGCGTTCCGGGCCGAGCTGGGCAAGCTGTGGCCGGGAGGGGGAGGGATCAACTGATGGCCGAGCCCGTGACAACCTACCGGCTCAAGACGGTCCTGGACGGCCTGGCGACGGAGCTGGACAAGCTCGTCGGCCCGGGCAAGACGCTCCGCGCGTTCGGCCGAGAGATCCCGAATCTGATGGCCTCGCCCGTGCGGCCGTGCCTGGGCATGGTCCTCTCCGGGCTTCGCCGTCAGGACGAGATCTGGGATTGCCAGCTCAAGCTGTGGCTCCTGGTGGACACGGGCGCGGACGTGGACGCGGCGATCATCGCGGCCGTCGCGGAGGTGGATACGGCGATCGCGACGTACGCGGCCGGCGGTTCGGCCGGCGGGTGCATCGACCAGCCGACGTGGGAGATCGCGGTCCTGCCGCTCGCGAACGGACAGTTCCAGAAGTGCGGGGCGGAAGGAACGCTCCGCGCGCGGGTCGCGGACCCGCTGAAGACGACGAGTTGATGGTGCCGCACAGGTTGAACACCTGTGCCACCGAACAGGAGATGAATCATGGCGGCGGAATTCGTCTACGCATTGAAGTCGGCTACGAAGGGCGGTGCGGCCGTCGACGGCGTCCGCTTCGCGAAGATCGTCCCACGGACGCAGTTCAGCGTCCATCGCGGGCACGCAGAGGCCCAGTTCGACGCCGACGCGATCGTCACGTACCGCGAGCTGGCCGTCGAGCTGCACGGGACGAAAGACCTCACGCTGATGACCCTCCTGGGCTCGGCCGCCGGCGACGTGGTCCTGACGGTCCTGGGCGCGGCCGGCGCGAGCGAGACGCTGACGATCCAGGACGTGGACTTCTGCGAGGTCGCCGGGCAGATGCAGGCGAACGAGAAGGACGCCGGCGGGCAGGCGGGCCTCATCGGGATCCGCGGGTACGCCCGCTTCGCGGCGGACAACGATTTCTCGGACATCCTGGCGGCGGCATGAGGTAGCACAGGTTTCCAACCTGTGCCTGAGGTGAGCGATGAGCGAATTGAACGTGATGAAGGCGCGGTACGCGAAGTGCCCCACCGACGAGGTGAGCGGGATCACGCACTGCCGCTGGTACATCGAGCCGGTCGCGGTGAACGATCCGGGCGGGTCGGGCTCCACCGGGCGCGCGGCGACGCTGACGACGGCGATGCGCCTCTTCGTCGAGCTGCACGGGACGGACCTGGCGGCGCTGCTGGCCCTGATCGACCAGGCGGCCGCGAACTGCGTCGTCGGGTACCAGGCGAGCGACGGGACGCTCCGCAAGCGGACGTTCAAGGGCGTGAAGTTCGTCGAGTGCGTCCAGGGCCTGGACGTCCCGCCGACCGACGCCCCCGGCGCCAAGCCGCCCCGCTGCGGCGTGCGAGGGATCGCCTGCACCGCGACGAAGACGGACGTCCTGGCCCAGATGATCGTGGACGCGGCGGAGGCGTAGCGATTGCGGATTTCGGATTTCGGATTGCGGATTTCGGATTGCGGATTCCCGGAAGCCGGCTGCCACTGGACTTCTCTCCGTGTGAGCGACGATGTCTGAAGACCTGAAAATCAACGTGCAGGCGGCGGGGGCCCGCGAGGCCCAGGCGCAGCTCCAGGGCGTCGCGGCCGCTGAGAAAGCCGTCACCGGCGCCGCCACGGAGGCCGCCGGCGGCGTCGAGAAGAAGGCCAAGGCCAGCGACCTGGCCGCGACGGCGAGCGAGGAGCTGCGGATGCGGGACCGCGCGCTCCTGGCGGAGCTGAAGGCCCTGGGACCGGAGGCGTCGGTCGCGGCGGACATCATCAACGTCCTGGCCAACAAGACGACGACGGCGGGGGTCGCGTTCGGCCTCATCGGAGCGGCCGTCGGCGCGATGAGCCTGGCGATCTCCTCGTACAACGAACACCAGGCCGAGACGAAGAGGAAGGCCGAGGACCTGACGGAGTCTCTGAAACGCCAAGCGGATGCGTATCTTGCCCTGATCGAGGCGGCCGCGCGTGCTTCTCGCGGGCGTGGGGACCCGGAAGCCTACGCCGCACAGGCGCTCGACATCGCCGGGGAATACGGACTCGGAAAGGCTGGAATCAGCTACGTCAATGCGGAACTAGCCAAGAGTGGCGGGCGTGGAGCAGAGGCCATCGGCAAGAGGGCGGTCAAAGAAGGCTATGGTGCAGGGGACTCGAATTACCTCGCGGCGCTGTTCGCGCTGGAAAGGATCGAGGCGCAGCCGAAGGCGATGTCCGCTTCCGAAATCGTGGGACGGATTGCCCCCCTGGAGGGGAAGTCACCATCGGAGATGTTCAAGTACCTTTTCGACATTGCGAGCGGGTCGCGACAAGCGGAAGCCGAGGCGATGGTCGGAAAGCATCCTCTGCTGTCGGGAATGGAGATTGGCCGCGAATATTACGAGCAGGCGGGCTGGTTCGCGGGGAGCGGCACGCGGGAGATGCGAGTTCTTCCACGAGCCGCGAACGTCCACATCGGTGGGAACCAGTTTTACAACTTGGACGGCATCGACGCCGCCGGGGCGCGGCGGCAGCAGCAGGCACCGTAGGCACGTGAACCGCTCGCGGGTTTAGCCGCGAGCCGAAGGCGAGCGCTGTGGCAGAGAACATCGGCGGAACAGACCTGCTCGGCAGCGGCGGCCACGTGTGGCACTGGCTGGAGAAGCCGCTCGTCGAGAAGCGGCTGACGAGCGTCGGCGCGACCGGCGAGGGCCGGATCGTCCTGGCCTCCGGCGGCATGGCCTTCCGCATCGTCGGGGCCCACGGCGAGCCGCCGCTCTTCCGCGTCAGCGACGCCGTGCTCGCGACCGCCAAGACGGCGATGAACGCGATCGAGGCGGCCATCCAGTCCCTCCGCGACTCGGGCGTCCCCCAGACGTGGGAGGATGACGTCGGCCGCACGGGCAGCTACCTCGTGATCACCAGCTTCGTCCCGGGCCCCCGGCAGTACGGCTACTCGGGCTCGACGTGGCAGATCTGGGAAACCTATGAACTCGCCGGCGTGGAACTCGCCGGGCGACCGTAGGAACGGCGATTTCGGATTTGGGATTTCGGATTGCGGATTGGCGGACCGGAGCGAATGGCAAGAGTACTGACCAGGACGGCGCAAGGCTACGACGTGTGGCGGAAGGCCCACACAGGGACGGGCTGCGACCCCGCCACGGACTGGGGCGAGTGGACGCTCGACGCGAACCTGCTCCCCGTCGCGGTGCAGCAGCTCCTCTGCCCCCGCGTCCACGCGGCCAAGGTCGAGATCGACCTGGCGACGCTCGACGACTGGCCCTGGAACTGGGCGGACTACGTCAGCCGCGACGACCAGATCGCGATCATCTCCCGCGAGACGGCGGGCAACGAGGCGGACCGCGTCGTGCTGTTCGCGGGGTTCCTGACGGACGTGCACTGGGGATTCTCCCGCGGGGCGCAGGCGCTGCTCACGGCCGTGGGGACCGCGCGGCGGCTCTCGGCCGACGTGGCCTGGCGGGTCTACGGCCGCTACATGCTGGACAAGGGCGGCGACCTGCGTCACTTCTCGGGACTGCCGTGCTCGTTCAACGCGGGCGGGGAGCCCAACCGCGCGGCCGACAAGGTCGCCCTCGTCGGCGGTCCGGCCGGGGGCGTGCCGGTCTTCACCTACGACGAGGATCCGAGCGCGGTCGCCTGGACGATCAGCGACATCCTCGATTACCTGATGTGGCAGCACAACGCCGCGCAGACGTGGATCGATAACGCCTCGCTGGGCGAGGCCGATTACGCCCGCGCCGAGCCCATCGTCCTGTCCGTGGACGGGATGGGCCTATGGGCTGCCCTGGGCGCGGCGTGCGACCGCGCGGGCTATGACCTGTGGGAAAGCTACACGATCGACGCGGTGAATCACCTGCCCGTCGTCTCGATCGCGATCAAGGCCCGCCACGCGGGGACGCAGAGGACGGTGAAGCACCAGGCCCCGACGTGGGACGCGGAGACGGAGACCTGGACGCGGGCCGATCTGGACCTCACGCTGACGAACCTCTTCGCGGCGCAGGTCGCGGAGAGTTCCGCCTCGTGCGTGACGGCGCCGGTCGTCGCGGGCGGGCGGAGCCTGTACGAGATCACGATCCCGCTCGGCCGCGCGTGGGATTCGTCCCGCCTGGCGATCCCCACAGGCGAGGAAGCCGAGTTGCCGGACCCCGACGAAGAGAGCGACTACTTCACAACCTACTGCCAGGGCGGGACAGAGTTCCCCGGCTACGCGGACGTCGGCCGCCTCTGGGACGCCAACACGGACGGCCGCTACTCTGACTCGCCGTACTACATCGCCGTGCCGGACGTGGCGGACCTCGCCGGCGAGACGGCCGCCACGTGGCCGCAGATGCCGTACCCGCCACGCCCGTGCCTCTCGCGGCTGTACCAGCTCACGAGCGGACCGTCGCACGAGAGCCTCCTGGAGGTGACCTTCGACGGCGGGACGAACTGGCAGGCGGTGAACGGCTACGAGGTCCTGAAGGACCGGCTCGGCGTGCGGCTGACGGTCGGCAACCTGGCGGACATCCGTCCGGTCGGCTGGACGGACGAGTACACCGAGAACCTGTTCTACGCCCTGGCCGAAGACGTCGCGAACGAGACGAACCTTGTCCAGATGCGCCTGACGTGCACGATCGAGGGGCCGGAGCGGAACGTCGTCGGGTCCGCGATCCGCGCGTCGGCCGGGACGTGCTTCCCGCAGAGCGAGTGGGTCGAGCGCGAGGCCCTGGGGCAGATCAAGACGCTGGTCGGGACGACCCTGTCGGCCTACGGCGTCGTCGCGGACACGGAGACGGAGGCCAACGCGACCGCCCGCCTGACGGCCGTCGCGACGGCGTACCAGGACGCCTACGAGGGGCGGAGCATCGAGGCGAGCCTGCCCATCGAATGGCCCGACGAGGCCCTGGGCCTGTCGGACGTGGTGACGGCGATCGACGGAATCGCCTACTCGCTGCAGACCAATGCGGGCGAGACGGCCCGCTACCCGCGGATCGTGGCGATCCATTTTCACCTCACGCCCGAGACGCACAACATGGTGATCGGCCTGGACACGGACCGGCTGCTCGGCCTGTCGCGGGCGATGGAAGGAAGCTGGTAGTCGGCGGAAGGTCATAGGTCGTAGGTCATAGGTCATAGGTCAGAGGCGACAAGACGGTTTAGCCGCGAGCCAACGGCGAGCGCTGTGTGACGATCGCGGCGGGAGAACGATGATGATCGTGCGAATGAAGAACTCAGGCAGGGTGCTTGCAGCGGCCGTGCTGACCTGCTGCGCGGTGGGCTTCGTGGCCCTGGTCCTGGCGGTGTTGGCGTCCCCCTTCGCGAAGGCCGAGCCCTCCCCCGCGAACGCGAACCTCTACTCGTACTCGCGGACGGGGACGGTCAAGGCGATGTACCGCCTGACGATCGACACGACGAGCCGCCTCCTGATCGACCCCAACGTGAACGCGGCCGGCTCGGCGATGGTCCCGGACGGCCTGGCCGCCTTCGGGATCGTCCGCGAGGACGGAACGACCGGGCAGATCCGCTGCGAGATGGGCGCGACGGCCTCCGCGACGACCTCGCCTGAGTGGCCGGCCGCCGGCGTCGGGACGATGACGATGACGGTCGCCGACCTGAAGGCCCTGCGGGTGATCTCCAGCAGCGGGACCATCTACGCGACACTGATCGTGATGGAGCAGTAGAGCCATGCGCCGCGCCTCCGCCATCGCCGCCTGCCTGGCCGCCTTCGCGGCCGCCGCTCTCGCCGGCTGCGAGCCGCAGCCGAAGACCTACCCCGTCGCCCTCAAGGGCGGGAGGGGGCAGGCGGTCCACTCGATCACCGCGAGGGACGGGAACACGTTCGCGCTGGTCGCCTCCGGCGGCGACGGACTCACGATCCGGGGCTGCACGTTCAGCAACTTCGGCCTGGGCGCACTGGACCTGATTCAGGAGTCCAACGTCCTGATCGAGGACTGCACCTTCACCGGCTGTGACCGACTCGCGCCGCTCAGCGGCAACGGCCAGTGGGTGACGGGGAAAGTAATCTCGCTCTGGGGCTGCCGAAACGTCGTCATCCGAAACTGCACTTTCCGCGACCAGCGTGGCGGCCGTTGCGTCGTCTTCTGGGGCGGGACGACGGACGCCAACATCACCGGCTGCGTGATGCAGGGCCTCGGCCTGGGCGAGCCGAACCGCGCGGACGACGGGGCTGTGTACCTCAACGAGTGCTTCCCCGGCGAGCCTATCACCGAGCGAATCCTGATCCAGGGCAACCGGATCGACTACCCCAACGGGATCGGCGTGTACGCGGACGGGCCCGGCGCGGGGTCGGCACTCGGCAGCCGGTTCTGCGAGCGGGTCACGATCAAGAACAACGTCATCGCTGCCGACCGGGGCATCCTCCTCTGGGCCAAGAACTCGGCGGCCAGCGGGAACGACCTCTCCGCCTGCCGCCAGCCCTACGGGGTCGTCTACGCCGGCGGCGGGAACGTGATCGACGGAGTGAAGAAGTGAAGCGGATCATCGCCCTCGCCATCCTCCTCTGCCTGACCGCGACGGCCCACGCCGCGACGTACTACTACAGCCGCGACGGGAACGGGGCGGCGACTGGCGCGGACTACGCCAATCGCGGGGCGTACAAGGACGCCAATGAGCTTCTGTGCAACTCCGTCGCTGCCGGGGACAGCGTGTACCTCTGCGGGAATTGGGTCAACACGACGGCCATCGCGAAGACGCTCGTCGTCGGCAAGAGCGGGACCGCCGCGAACGTCATTACCATTCGCGGAGACTACGAAGACGATCCGGGCATCCTCTACAACTTCCGGGGGCCCTACGGCGGAACGTGGTCGGGGCCGGACGGGAACGGGTATCACCTGTACAGCAAAGAGTACAGCGGGCTCGTGGCCTGCTACCTGGGCGACGCCAACCTTGAACACATCCTCCCCCTGGCGACTCTCTCGCGTGAGGACCCCAACATCCTCATGCTCGACACGGACGCCAACGGATTCGCGTTTGGCGACACGGGTACGTTCGTCAAGCTATCGGACGGGGCCGACCCCAACAACGGGCTCAGGGTGTACCCCTCCGGCGCTGGATACCGATTCGGTATCGCGAACCAGTCCTATATCACGTTCAAGGAGTTGACGTTCTGGGGATTCCCGTTGGACACCACGAGTACTCCTGGATACGCCAACGCGACGCACATTACCTGGGACACCTGCACGGCCAGGTATGCCAGCGGAGGGAACTCCTATCTCATCTATGGCGGGTTCGGGAACGACGACTGGACGTTCGTCGACTGCGAGTTCTCGCACGCGCCCGGCGCGGTAGGCGGCGTCGGGTCTATCGCGTGGCTCGATGACCCGAACATCGTCAACACGGCCCCGTCGCGGTGGACGATCCGGGGCGGGCACTTCCATCACTTCGGCTGGCAGGCGGGCTGGGCGTACTACGACGCCGACGCACACGCCATCGGCAACTCCAATGCCTCCAACTGGACCGTGGACGGCGTGGAGATCGACCACTGCTGTTCCGCCGTGGAGTTCTTCCAGAACTGGAACAACCCCAGCGGGGACAACACGTTCGTCAACAACTTCATTCACGACACGGAGCCGAATCACGCCATCACGAACGCCGGCGGGATCACCGTCTACAAGGGCTCGGCGACGATCCGCAACAACATCTTCCTGAACATCGGCGGCTCGGCCGTCTCGGCTGCGGTCAGCGAACAGGTCATCGTCGAGAACAACACGATCTATAACGCCAACCTCTTCCCCGACTACTGGGGGGCTCGCGGGGCCATCTTCATCCGCAACGGCGTGGTGCGCAACAACATCGTCAAGGGCTGCAAGTACTTCGTCTATCGCGACAGCAACTCGGTCGCGCTGACTGTGAATTGGAACTACTTCGTCGGCGACCCGACGACGGCCGACTTCTACGCCCTGGGGACAGGGACGCGGACGGCGGAAGAGTGGCAGGGCCTCGGATACGACGCACACAGCACGTTCACGGAGACGGACCCCGGCTGGGCTGTCGCGGACCCCAACACCCGCGAGGGCTTCCGCGTCAACAACCTCTCCCCCGTCTGGAAGTCGGGCACGATGATGAGCGGCCTTGATCCAAACGGGGTCCGCATGAACCGCACGGCGGGGGCATACGGCTACATCCCTGAGCGATTCGGAGTGAAACAATGAAGCGACTTGATCTCGCGATTCTGTATGTCTGCCTGCTGCTGATTCCCGCCGCGTGCTTCCTCGCGACGGCCAGCGGCGCGGACATCTGCCTGCCTGGCCCCGACGCCAACTGGTCCACCTGCGCAGGCGGAAACCCCCCGGCTGCCGGAGATCGCATCTTCGTCGTGGGCACACTCCGCCTGGACGTGGGGCCGTTCGCGGGCGTCGCGGCGATTGCGGCACGAGACCTTCCGTGGGAGGACGGGAACAGTGCCGCGTCAGACGGGAACCTCGCGTTCACCGCCGAATCCGCAACGGCGAACCTTGGAGAGGCCAACCTGTACGCGGGGACGGTGACGCTCATTTACGGCCACACAGGGCCACTTACCAGCTTATCGTGCGGCGACGTGACCGGCACGGTGTCCGGCTCCGTCACGGCGGCCTGCATCTATAATACCACCTCCGGCAATCTGGCGACAATCGCCTGCCGGAACGTGTACGCCGGGAACGGGCTGGGCGCGATCTTCATTCACCTTGCCGGAACAACCGTGACCTGTGTTGACGCCTACGCATCCGCTTCCGGGGCCGCCGCCATCTACAGCGACCGGGCCGGCACGATCAACGACGGCAACGCGGTAGCAACAGGGCCTGGAGCGGTCGCCATCGAAGCATCTGGCTCCAATGGGCTTGTCACGGTGAACGCGCAGCGGGCATGGGCGACGGACGCCAACGCGGCCGCGATCAGCCTGGGCGGGACGACGGCCGCAGCGGTGGGCACGCTTGTGCTTGGCGACATCCCCGCCGCGAACATCGGCAAGGCGTGGATTGGGAACAAGTACTCATGCGTCAGACTCGACCCCAACGTCAAGGTCAACTGGCTCCAGAACTCCGCCGACTCGACGCCGATGGTGTACCGCGCCGTGCCACTTGTCGCCACGGATGATCCGAACGCTGTCTTGAAGGACAAGGTCGATTGGGGGTTGGCGGAGGAGGGCGACGCGAACACCACGATCGCTTCCGCTGGCGGGCGATGGGATGATATGTGGTCTGGGGATGGGAACTACCTGAGCGAGGATGCCAACACCGGCCTTGACGGCCAGGTGCGCGGAGTCGTGCCTGTAATTGACCCGAACGACGTGGACGTGGAGGCTGGCGGAGCCTTGCCCAGAGTGGACCCGGCTATCGTCGCGGACGGCAACTGGTACGGCCCGCGCGACGCGAACCGCGGAACCCGCAAGATCGTGGACGTGCGCCGGTACTGGTACGCGGACGCGAACGGGTACTCGTGGAACGATCCGAACTTCTGGTTCTCGGACGCCGCGCACACGCTGGCCGCGTCCGTGCCGGACGGGAACACGGACTTCGTGGATGGGAATGTCTACCTGATCGGTCCCTGTTTCCCGGCCACTGGACCCGATCACCTGATCTGCCGTGTCTTCGACACAATAGCATGCACCAGTGCCGCTGGGTTGGCGAAGGACATCACCTACAACAAGATTCAGATCTCCAAGGGCGGGATCGTCAATATGGGAAGCGCTGTCGAGGGAGAGTGGATCGTTTGGGCTGGAGACGCACTGGATGCGTCGCAATTCGACACGTCGAACATCAACGGGATGGTTGCGACCGGCGCAACGATGCCTCCAATGAGAATCGGGTTCGACGATTATCTTCCGATGCTGTTCGTGGAAACTCCAGCCGGGAACACGAGAGCGTACTTGGACGGAAATGCGCAGATTTACATAGGTTCTGGAGAGTGGGATGTCTCGCAGGGCATCTGGTTCGCTAAAAAGAGTTCTGGTTGGCCGATTCGATTCGGGGACGGCATTGGCGTCACTGGCCCTCTAATCGCGGCAGCAGAGTACACACTCGATGCCAACGACGGGTGGGTGGTCTTCGGAAAGGGAACCAGATTCACGGAAGCGAATATCTACCTCTTCAATCCGCTCGCGGACCCCAACCTGGAGCATTCCGGCTATGGGATCAAGCTGGTCGTGGAGGGATTCGACGCCAACCAGCCGCAGAACCTCACGTTCTACATGAACGCGAACTGCACGCTGGACGTGACGGGTGGCCCTCCCACGATGAAGGTTGTCGGGACAGAAGGAACCGTGATCGCACGTTACCCGGATGGTCATGTCGTCACGGGGACTCCGGCCACGCTGCCCAGACCCTTTGGGCACTACTCCCTGACGCAGATCGGCGGGCGTGTCGTTCTCCCCGGCGGCGGGATGGGCGACCCGAACCTGTGGAAGCTCGGCGTCGGGGCGGGACTGGACGGGAACTCGACCGGGAAGCTCAGCGGGAGCGGCGGCATCCTCAACGTGGGCGGCGGGAACTGACGCGGAGCGAGGCGAAGTCGATGAGAGAAGCCGACAAGGCCATCCCGAGCCTGCTCCAGCGAACACGCCCCGACGCGACGGGCGAGCGCTACGGCCGCACGCCAGCGGGGCGGCCGCCGGTGGCGCGGCCGGGGGCCGTCGATCTGTCGGCGGTCGGCTACGGGAAGCAGTGGCGGTATCACTTCAAGGGGGAAGGATCGGAGACGTTCACGCTCGATGACACCGTCGATTGGCGCACGCTGCTCCTGATCGGGGCGCTCCGCATTTCGCAGGAAGGATATGCGGGGCTGATCGACAAGACAGAATCTCGCGGGATGGGAAAGGTTGGCAACGGCCCATGGAGCGAGCTGAACTTCATGATCGTTGCCGCCACCACGCCCAACGAGAGTTGCGTGGCGAGCATGTACGTGAACGAAACGTCGGGGGACCTCGAAATCAACCTCGGCGGTACAGATTGCTGGGTTCACTGCGCCGTCTACGTGATCGGGTCGCGCGGCGCATCGACGGCTTATGAGGAGATCGGAAGCGGTTGGTAGGACTACCAGAAGGAGTGAACGATGAAGCGAGCGATTCCGGTTCTTGGCGTGCTGTGCATCCTGCTGGCGGGGCCGCTGCTCGGCGGCTGCGTGAGCCAGGCCGAGCGGGACTTCGTGACGGCCGACGTGAAGATCATCGGCCAGTACGTCGCCCAGGCGCAGCCGGCGGTGGAGATGTACTGCCTGTCGCTGGAGTCCCAGGGCGGGGACCAGGCCCTCCAGGGCCGGCAGCTCCGCGCCGACACGCAGGCCCTGGCCGAGCAGATCATCCGCGACCAGCAGACGCGCCTCGACAAGCTGTCGGCCGAGAAGCAGGCCGTCGCCTCCGCGCAGGCGGCGCTGGACTTCTCGCTGGCCGTCCTGAAGGCCTACGGGGCGACGGGAGCGGACGCCAATGAGTAAGACCCTCATCACGAACGAACAGGTCGCGGCGGCGCGGGCCCTGGCGGAGGCCATCCAGGCGGCCCTGGCGAAGCTGGAGGCCGGCGCGGCGGGCGAGGAGCTGCCCGAGTTGCCCGAGGTGACGGTGACGATCACGCCGTCGGTCGCGCCGTCGGCCGACGTGGCCAGCGCCGTCGCCGACGCCGAGCGGGCGCGGGACGCCTTCGCGGCGGAAACCGACGCGCGGCGGGCGATGGCCGTGATCCTCACGGTCGGGGCCGAGGTCGGCAAGGCCCTGCTGCCCTTCGCGGCGGCGCTGCTGTAGGACGGCGAACCGAGGCGAGGTGACGCATGACGCACGGATGGGACATCCCGAGCATGATCCTGGGCGCGGCGGGCGGCGTCGCGGTGGGGCTCGGCCTCTTCGGCCTGGTGCTGTGGCGGATCTGGCGATCCACGCGGACCGACCGCTGGCCGCTCTTCGCGCTGGTAGGGGCGGCGTACCTGGCGGCGATCTGGCTGTCGGTCGGGGCGGGGTGCTCCGTCCCCGTCCAGGGGCCGGTCGTCCAGATCGCGTCGGCGACCCAGCCGGCCGTCGCTCCGGGGGCCGTCTCTCCGGGCGCGGCGGACATCGATGTCGCGCCGGGGGCGGTCGACGTCGACGTCCAGTTCGGGCCGGCGAGCCAGCCGGCCGGCCAACCCGTGATCGCGGCAACGGCGACTGTGCAGCGGGGGGCGGTCGCGCCGGGGGCGGTCCAGGCGGTCGGGTACCAGGCGGCCCCGAGCGGGCCGGCGAGCCAGCCCGCGGAGGCCGTCAGCGGCCCCAGGACGGCCGGGAGGGACGTGAGCGACCGGACGCTCATCGTGAACGCCTCGGGCTCGGCGTGGCCGATCGTGGCGTGCGTGGCGGCCGTCGTGGCGGGCCTGGTCGCACTGGGCTGGCTGCGGACGGCCGGCAAGGCGAAGCGGCTGCGGGGCAACGCGCTGGCGGTCGCGCGGGCCATCGCGGCACAGGCCCCGGCGGAAGCGGCCCCGGATGGCGGCGTGATGTTCCTGCCGCGACGCAAGGGCGTGGCGGACGGGGTCAAGCCCGTCCTGGGCATGATCGAGAAGACACTGCCCCACCGGGCGGACTGGGACCGCCTGCTCGACGCGGACGGCTGCCGGGTGCGGAGGAAGGCGTGAAGGTGGAGCGAGTCGAGATCGGGCCGCACGTGCTGATTCTGGGCGACGCGCTGCGGGTTCTTCCGACGTTTCCGTCGCAGTGTGCCGATGCAGTTGTCACTGATCCTCCGTACGGTGTCGGTTTCTCTCGCGCCACGTGGCCTGACGATCCGGATCAGTATGGAAATCTGATATCGACGGCGGTGCGGGAGTTCAATCGCATCATTGTGGACGGCTGGGTCTTCGTGTTCCAAGGAATGCCAAACTGTGGGCGTTTCCATGAGTGGTTTCCGAACGGCTGGAGGCTCTTCGCCTCGTGCAAGAACTTCGTCCAGATCAGACCGAATCGGATTTGGCACGCCTGGGACCCGGTTGTCTTCTGGTCGAACGGCCCCTGTCGCAGGCCGTTTGCGAGGATCAATCGAGACTACTTTGTTGCGAACACGGCAGTGCGTCGTCGCGACAAGTCGCATCCGTGTCCCAAACCCATCGACGCGATGCTCCGCATTGTCGAGATGAGTTGTGCAGAGGGAGGGTGCGTGCTGGACCCGTTCATGGGGCAGGCGAGCACAGGGATCGCCGCCGTCGCGCTGGGCAGGCGGTTCATCGGGATCGAGATCGACCGGCGGCACTTCCGCAAGGCGGTCGCGGCGGCCCGCGATGCCGTGAGACGGAAGGACGCGGGCGAAGAGCTGGCTGTCGGATCAGCACGGAAGGACATAGCGCCCCGGCCTCGATCGTGAGGCGGCGGCCGCCCGAGTCGCCCCGCCGGACAGACACGGCGCGGAGGCGAAGCGGGCCGGTTGCAAGGGTCGCGCAAGGCCCCTGATCGGGCCGAACTCCGCCGCGTGAGAGGCGGCGATTCGGCCCGGTCCGGGAGGCCGCGAAAACCGGAAGATGCGGCGAGTTAGATGGATGGATAACTCGACCGCTTGGGCTTTGCGCGGGGGGCAATTGTGGTATGATCTGTACGGTTTCATAAACCCCGAAATGCGTTTCATTCTCCGCGCGCCGCTATAGTTGTCCGT
>Ga0265297_10005514_pt1 | contig 19267 bp, 17 predicted proteins | sample Munlanlwell13791_FD_192502 | JGI IMG/M metagenome (GOLD analysis project Ga0265297, IMG submission 192502) | Leachate microbial communities from a municipal landfill in Southern Ontario, Canada - Leachate well 137-91 | ecosystem: Engineered > Solid waste > Landfill > Unclassified | place...
CAAGACATACTCTTTTTATGTAGGGATTTTGGGCGCTATCGTCATAATATTAATTCCTTTTGGATTTTTCTTTCCTCCGTTATCACAGATTTTTTTAGCTTTTTCAGCAGGAGCACTCTTTGTTCTGGCTCTATATCTTTATTATTCATTAGTAAAAGAATTTGAAGTTTCCCGTATCGCGCCAGCTATCGGCGGGCTTGTTCCAATAATATCTCTCCTTTTGATATTTCTTTTTTCTCAGGGGCAAGAAGTTGTTTCTTTAAAAAATATTGTTAGCTTTTCATTGCTTATTTTTGGAAGCGTTTTGATAGTTATTGAAAAATCAAAAAATATTTTTGGTAAGTCTCTTATTTTTTCGCTGGGAGCGGCTTTCTATTTCGCTCTTTATTTTGTTTTGGCTAAATTTGTCTATACGCATCTGGGTTTTATTAATGGATTTATTTGGATAAGAATCGGCGGTTTCTTAATGGCTTTATTCTTTTTATTTTCTAAGGAGGTAAGATCACAAATATTTATTAAGCCAAAGCCATCGGGGCTTAAAACAACAGCAATTTTTTTGGGAAATCAGATAGTGGGAGGTTTGGGTTCTTTTCTTCAAAATTGGGCGATTGCGTTGACCCCGCTGGTTTTTGTGGCTTTTATTAATGCTCTCCAAGGTCTTCAGTATGTTTTTTTATTGTTTTTTACTGTTTTATTTTCTTTTAAACTGCCCAGTATTTTGAAAGAGGAATTTTCTAGAAAAATAATTATTCAGAAAATTGTCGCTATATTATTAATTGGCGGCGGGTTATTTCTGCTGGTTATATGAAAAAAATTATATTACCTTCGGTTATCGTTATTTTTTTTATCGGTATAGCCGTTTTTATCTTTTTTTTCGTTGGCCAGCCGCCTAAGGCCGAAGAAATTACTTTTGGGGTTAATTTCTCCCAAAAACATTCTACAAACATGGGCTTGGATTGGAAGGAAAATTACTCAGCTCTGCTAGAAGATTTAGGAGTCAGAAGGCTAAAAGTGGCGGTTCATTGGGATTTGATTGAACCGGAAAAAGACAAATATTATTTTGATGACTTAGACTGGCAGGTTCAGGAAGCCGAAGAAAAAGATGCTAAGATTCTTTTACTGGTTGGAATGAAAACTAGCCGATGGCCGGAATGCCATATCCCTGGCTGGGCAAAGGATCTTTCAAAAGAAGAACAGCAAGAGGGGATTCTCGAGATGTTAGAAAATGTAGTGCTTAGATATCAGGACAATGATGTTATTTGGGCTTGGCAGGCAGAAAACGAACCGTTTTTCCCCTTTGGAGAATGCCCCTGGGCTGATAAGGATTTTTTAAAAGAGGAGATAGCTTTGATAAAATCGCTTGATTCTTTTAAAAGGCCCGTGCTAGTATCTGATAGCGGAGAAGGCTCTTTCTGGGTTCAGGCGGCAAAGTTAGGAGATATCGTCGGTACAACCATGTATAAGGAAGTTTGGGTCAGTTTTTCATGGATAAAAGTGAGAATGCCGTTTTTGCCTCAATCCGTAAAAGATTTTGGTTTTTACTTTAAATATCCTTATCCGCCTAAATTCTACTGGCAGAAAGCGAATATTATTAACAGGTTTTTCGGCAAGAGAGTCATCTGTGTCGAATTACAAACAGAGCCTTGGTGCCCAACCCTTCTGTATGATTGCAAGCTCTCAGAACAGGAAAAAACCATGGATATAGAACAGTTTAAGAGGAATATTGAATTTGCTAAAAAGACAGGCCTTAGTGAATTTTATTTGTGGGGAGGGGAGTGGATGTATTGGATGAAAGAAAAGCAGAACAGGCCGGAAATTTGGGAAGAAGCAAAAAAGCTTTTCTAAAGATGTCTAATTATCCATATTATCTAAAAGTTAATCGTGCGTCAGATTTAAAAGATCCGAAAGAAAGAATAATCTACCGGATTTTTGAAATATTTCCCGGAGCTTTGAGCTGGCTGACGATATTCTTGGCTATTTTATTATCTTGGCTGAAGCCTGTGTGGATGTCTTTTTTTATAATTTGTTTTGTTATCTATTGGATGTTTCGAGCTATTTATTTTTCTTTCCATCTCCATGCCTCCTATAAACGGATGAAAGTGAATGAAAAAATAGATTGGATAGATAAACTTAACCAATTGAAGGGGAAAAATTGGAGGGACATTTATCAGTTGGTTGTTCTGCCTATGTACAGGGAGCCTTTGGAAATTGTCAGGGAGAGTTTTAATTCTTTGTCTGCTTCCGACTGGCCGAAAGACCAGATGATAGTGGTTTTAAGCTGTGAAGAAGAAGGTGCGGTAGAAACTGCTAAAAAAATTGAAGCTGAATTTGGGGATAGGTTTTTCAAATTTTTGCTTGTGTTTCATCCTAAAAATTTATCAGGGGAAATTGCTGGCAAAGGGGCTAATGAAACCTGGGGAGCGAGAAAAGCCAAAGAGTTAATCGTGGATCCTTTTAAGATTCCTTACGAAAATATTATTTTTTCTTCTTTCGATATCGACAGTTGCGTCTTTCCAAAATACTTCAGCTGTTTGGGCTATTATTATTTAACGGTGACAAAACCGACTCGTTGCAGCTTTCAGCCCATTCCTCTTTTTATAAATAACGTCTGGCAGGCTCCGCCTATTTCCAGGATTTTTTCTTTTTCCGCATCTTTTTGGGAAATGATGTGCCAGGAGAGAGAAGAGAAAATGCTTACCTTTTCTTCTCACTCAATGAGTTTTAAGGCTCTTATCGATGTTGATTTCCGCCAGGTCAATGTCGTTTCAGACGACTCCCGTATCTTTTGGCAGTGTCTTTTGAGATATGATGGGGATTACAGGGTAGTTCCTCTCTACTATCCGATTTCCATGGATGCTAACGTCGCTCAGACTTTTTTAAAAACAATGAAAAACGTCTATTTACAACAGAGAAGGTGGGCTTATGGAGCGGGGGACATTCCTTATTTCTTTTTCGGATTTTTGAAAAATAAAAAAATCGCCTTGTCTAAGAAACTTTCTCTAGGGTTTAACATTGTTGAGAGTTGCTGGTCTTGGGCAACGGTTTCCATTCTGATCTTTTTATTGGGTTTTTTACCCATTATCTTAGGCGGAGACGCCTTCAGACAGACATTGCTTTCCTATAAACTGCCGATTTTCACCAGAAACATTTTAACCGTGGGAATGATAGGATTAATCGGTTCGGCGTTCTTCAGTATTCTTTTGCTTCCTCCTAAGCCGCCGGAATTAGGCAAGAGAAAATATTTGATACTTATCCTGGAGTGGTTTTTACTTCCTTTTATAATGATATTTTTTACCAGTATGCCAGCCTTGGAGGCTCAAACCAGATGGATGTTGGGAAAATATCTTGGCTTTTGGCCTACGCCAAAAATCAGGAAGTGAAAGAATTGACAGAGACCCCTCGTAATATTATATAATATACATTGTATATAATTTTGTATTACAAATATGTACGATTTACCAAGTTTTAATGTAAAAATTCCCGGATTTTTAAAAAATAAAATTTTCTGGGGAGTGGTTTTAGTTATTTTTATTTCTTCTCTCTTCGGGTTTTTGGCGGGAGCAATTTACTATAATTATTTTTCTTCAGGAGGAAAAAGCTATGCTCCGAAATTAGATATGGGGATCTTTGGGAATAAATTCTCCGACCAACAAGCGGTTTATCTGCCCCAGACCTCTCAAGAAGATGCGATAATCAGCGTGGTTAACGGGGTTTCTCCAGCCGTGGTAAGTATTATTGTTACTAAGGATGTACCCATTATCGAGCAATATTATACGAATCCGTTCCAGGACTTCGGAGATTTTTTCGGCTCTGACTTTTTAGTGCCTCAATATCGGCAGAATGGAACAGAAAAAAAGGAGGTAGGGGGAGGAACTGGTTTTATCGTTTCTGAAGACGGAATGATTCTGACTAATAAACACGTCGTCTCAGACGCTGAGGCAGATTATACCGTTTTGACTAATGACGGGAAAAAATATTCCGCCGAAGTATTGGCCCGTGATCCCATTCAAGATTTGGCGGTTATTAAAATTGATTCAAATAGGGCGATAGACAGTAAAGGAGAGATGGTCCTTAAACAATTCCCAACGGTTCCACTTGGAGATTCGGACAGAATACAAATTGGGCAAACAGTGATCGCCATCGGGAACACCCTAGGAGAATTTAGAAATACAGTTTCTGTCGGGGTGGTTTCTGGGTTAGGGAGGACAATCACCGTTTCTGACGGCTCAGTGACAGAAACTTTAGAGGACGTTATCCAAACCGATGCAGCCATCAACTCCGGTAATTCCGGAGGGCCACTTTTAAATTTAAAAGGTGAGGTAATTGGCATAAACACAGCGATGGTTCAGGGGGCTCAGAGTATTGGTTTTACCATTCCTATAAATAAAGCGAAAAAAGATATCGATAACGTGAAAAGCTCTGGTAGAATTATATATCCGCTTTTGGGCATAAGGTATGTTTTGATAAATGCCACCATCCAGCAGAATAATAATTTAAAAGTTGACTACGGCGCTTTGGTACAGAAAGGGGAAAACGGGGAGGAAGCTATTTCTCCCGGCTCTGCTGCAGAAAAAGCAGGATTGACAGAGGGAGACATTATTCTAGAGATTAACGGAGAGAAGATAACGACAGAGAATACTCTTTCCGAAATCGTCATGAAGTATAACCCGGGGGACAAGGTGGTTTTGAAAATTTTGAGGGGCGGAGAAGAAAAAACCTTGGAAGCCACTTTAACCGAGAGGGCACAATAGAGTGTAATGAAGTCTTTATTTCTACGCCATTACTAAACATGATAAATCAAGTCAGCCTTAACTTTTTTGGATATTACTATGCCTTTTTTAGAGAAGAGGTTGGTTTTATTCTGAAAGCGTAATTTCCAGTAACATTTTTAGAAACCAGCCTCTTTTTGAAAGAGGCTTTTTTGATGGAATATTTAAAAGGAGGGACAAATGAATTTCAGGTGCGTAAGGTGTAATAAAGAACTGAACATTAACATTAAAAAAGGGAAGGTGAAGAAAGGAGCTCCAATAAGTATTATTTGCGACTGTAAATGCAAAAATAGTATTATTAGAAAAAATAACGGCAAAATAATACTTGTTGAGAAAAAACAGGAAGATTGTTAGGTCTAACGCGGTCTTATTTTGAGGCCGCCTTTTTATTGAAACTGTAATAAAAAGTCGTTATTTACGTCTTAATTAAATATGGCGAGCAATCAATTAAACCTAATCGTAGTTACCCTTTTGGTTATTAGCAGGCAAAGCTTGGCTAGGTTTATTTGTAAATAAAAGTATACAATAATAAAAAGTGAACCTGGCCGAGCAGCCAGGTTTTTCAGTTCTTTAGCACCATACAAGATCGAGAGGTATAAAGAAATAAAAAAGAGAGGTTGATATGGAATCAGGAGTATACACAGAAACCCAGGTATTCCGGACGGCACAGCGGCTTTCTAATTACTTTGAAGAGGTAAAATCTCTTAATGAGAGATTAAAAGCCGACCTCCCTGAAGATGAAAGAAAGAGGCTTGGTGATCGGCGGAGAAAAATTGAAGAGGTGCTTATTCCTAGGACGCGAGCAGAAGCGCAGCTTTAAGCTCAAGACACCGCTTTATCTATACCTCGGGTTTTGAGATAAGGGCGAAAAGAGGAGGAGTCTCTAGTATACAAAAAACTAGAAGTTCTCAATCCGCGAACATCGGATTCCTCTTTCGCCCTCTTTTTATTGGAATTGATTTCTTTAAAAAAATATGGTAGAGAATATGTATGAACGGAGGTCAATTTACTCATAAGGCTCAAGAGGCTATATTAGCTGCCCAGGATGTAGCCAGAGAAAATAACCAGCAGCAAATAGACGCTTTACACCTTCTCTCGGTACTTTTGAACCAGGAAGGAAGCGTGGTTTTGAATTTACTCCAGAGAATCGGGGCGGATATAGAGGGACTGAAAAGAAAAGTAAATATGTCTCTGGAAAAGATGCCGGTGATTTCTGCCCCCCAGGCTTTTGGGCAATTTTATCTTACTCAAGACATGGCTAAAATCTTAGAAAGAGCCCGCCAAGAATCCGTTAAAATGGGAGACGAGTTCATCTCTGTGGAACATTTGTTTTTAGCTCTTTTGGATACTCAAACCAGAGCCAAGGAAGTTTTAGATAAAACAACTTTTTTGAGGCCTGGCGGAGGGACAGAGACCCTAGAATTCAGCAAATTAGATTACGAAACCTTTTTAAAGCAGTTAGCCCAGATCAGAGGAGGAGCAAGAATTACAGATCCTGAGCCGGAATCAAAATATCAGGTTATAGAAAAATATGCCAGAAATCTGACTACTCAGGCAAGACAGGGGAAACTCGATCCGGTTATTGGCAGAGAAAATGAGATTCGCAGGCTGATGCAGGTTCTGTCCAGAAGAACTAAAAACAATCCGGTCTTGATCGGCGAGGCTGGCGTAGGTAAAACCGCTATTATTGAAGGGCTGGCTCAGAAAATTGTTTCAGGTCAGGTTCCAGAAAGTTTAAAAGACAAGGAAATTATTGCTTTGGACTTGGGGTCTCTTATTGCCGGAACTAAATACAGGGGAGAATTTGAAGACAGAGTTAAAGCTTTTTTGAAAGAAATAAATCGAGCCGGAGGCAGATATTTGTTATTCATTGACGAATTACATACTTTAGTCGGAGCCGGAGCTGCCGAGGGAGCAATAGATGCTTCTAATCTTTTGAAGCCTGCTTTAGCCCGCGGAGAATTAAAAGCTATAGGAGCCACCACCTTGAAGGAGTACCAGAAGTATATTGAGAGGGATGCAGCCTTAGAAAGAAGGTTCCAGCCTATTCTGGTTCAGGAACCGTCTATTGAAGATACTGTTTCGATTTTGAGAGGCATTAAGGAAAAATATGAGCTTCATCATGGAGTAAAAATAAAGGATTCGGCTTTGGTTTCATGCGCCCAATTGGCAGCTCGTTATATCACTGACAGGTTTTTGCCGGATAAAGCAGTTGATTTAATGGATGAAGCTATGAGCTCTCTGAGATTAGATATTGAGTCTGCCCCTCAGAATCTGGATATTCTGAAAAAACAAATACAGAAACTGGAGATCGAGCAGGAAGCAATTAAAAAAGAAAAATCTCAGCGCAGAAAGTCGGCAATATCCAGGGAGCTGGCTGACCTTAAGGAAAAGGCAAAAGGCATAGAAGCTAAGTGGCAGTCAGAAAGAGAAATAATTTCAAAAATTAAAAATCTTAAAAAAGATATAGAGCAGGCAAAGTTTGAGGTAGAAAGAGGAGAAGCCGAAGCCAACTTACAAAAGGTGGCTGAAATAAAATACGGGAAGATCCCTCAGTTGCAGAAAGAGTTGAGCGCGGCAGAAAAGAAGCTGGCTGTATTTCAAAAAAATCATCCCATTTTGAAAGAAGAGGTTTCTGACCAAGATGTAGCCAACGTAGTTTCTAAATGGACAGGTATTCCGGTCATGAGATTGTTGGAAGAAGAAGCCAGGAAACTTGAGAAGATGGAGAATATTGTTGCCAAAAGAGTTGTCGGCCAGAATGAGGCTATAGTGGCGATTTCCAACGCTATCCGCAGATCCAGGGCTGGAATTTCCGAAGAAAACAGACCTTTGGGCTCGTTTCTGTTTTTAGGACCGACAGGTGTCGGCAAAACTGAAACTGCCAGAGCTTTGGCTGAGTTTTTGTTCAATGACGAAAACTCATTAGTGAGGCTGGATATGTCAGAGTATATGGAAGAGCACACGGTTTCGAAAATGATAGGTTCTCCTCCGGGATACGTCGGATATGAAGAGGGAGGCCAATTAACAGAAAAGATAAGGAGAAGACCATATGCGGTTATTCTACTGGACGAGATTGAAAAAGCTAATCCCAAAGTTTTTAATATCCTTCTCCAGATTTTGGAAGACGGTAGGCTTACCGATGCAAAAGGCAGGACAGCCTCTTTTAAAAATTCTATTTTAATAATGACTTCCAATATTGGTTCAGAATATATTACTAAAATGGGATCTCTGGGTTTCTTAGGAGGAAAAGAGGATAAAGAAAAAGAATCTTTGAAGGATAAAGTGATGGAATCTTTAAAGGATAATTTTCGTCCCGAGTTTTTAAATAGGATAGACGAGATAATTATCTTTGATTATTTAGGCAAGCCGGAGATTAAAAAAATTGTTGATTTGGAATTGGAAAAAGTGACTGAGAGACTAGGAAATAAAGGTATTGAAATTAAGATAACTGAACCCGCTAAAGAATTTTTATCCCAAATCGGGTTTGACCCGAATTTAGGCGCCAGGCCTTTAAAAAGAGTGATACAAAAGCAGGTTTTAGATCCTCTGTCCTTGAAAATCGTTTCAGGCGAGGTTAAGGAGGGAGAAAGGGTTACGATTGATTTTTCTCAGGGACAGATTAAATTTATTACTGCCAGGGATTTCGTTAAAGTCAGATCTCCGGCTGAAAAAACAAAAGTCTCTGTTTGATTATGAAAAAAAATATCCTCAAAATTTTAGGTATTTTCGTTCTGGGTGCCTTTGGAGGTATCTTTGCCGACCAGATTTTATGGCCTTATTTGATAGAAAGGCCGCTTTTCTACCAGTACAGGCTTGAGCAGAGTCCGGTTTATGTAACAGAAACAAAGGAAATTACTGTTGAGGAAAATGTTGCTCTCCAGGGGGCGATTGAGAGGTCTGAAAAAATAGTTGTTGGGATAAAATCAGAGAGGAAATCAGGAGAAGTTTTGGAAGGTTCTGGCTTTATAGCCACGTCTGACGGTTTAATAGTCACTCTGAACAATTTACTCCCGTACGACTCGGAATTCAGCTTTTTCGTAGATGGTAAATCGGTTGCTTTTCAGGTACTGAAAAGGGACCCTGAAAATAATTTAGCCTTGGTAAAGTTAGAGAAAAATAATCTGCCGACTTTGGCTTTCGCCGATTTTGACAAGACAAAATTGGGGGAGAGAGTTTTCTTGGTGGGCGCGATCTTTCAAAGTGGCGTTATTAAAAAAGTGGTGAACGAGGGCATTATTAAGGATTTTGATGATAATTTTATTGAAACCAGCATTACTGACAAAATTGATTTGAAAGGAAGCCCCTTATTTAATATCTCTGGAGAAATATTGGGTATAAACACGGTTAACTCGGCAGGGGAGATTGTCGCCATCCCGGTTTCAAAAATAAAGCAGTTTATCAAGATATAAAGGAATGCAGGGAGTATTCATTATCATCTCTTGGGTAGCCGTTCTCTATTTCGTCGTTTCTTACTTCTCTTAGTACGGTTTCTGCAATCATATCCAGTCATTAGCTTCTCTATTTGAGGCCTTTTTTATTACTTGCAAAGATTTTCGGAAGTATGTTAGTATTAAAAATCATAGTAGGCCTTAATTTATAGGGCTAAGCGTTTTTAAAAGTTTTGAGGAGGTAAAACTTGCCCGTACCTTTAAAATCAGGTTGAATAACTCTAATATGTAGGGCGCTATTTGCCCTATGGTCGTCATAGAATCCTGTCCAGAATTAAGAAATTAATCGTCGTATCTTTTATTATGAAGAAATACCTAAATGTTATTTTACTGGTCTTGGTAGTCTTGGTGGTGGCGGGCGGAGGTTTCTATCTTAATAAAACTGGCAAGATCCAGTTGGGGAAACTTTTTGAACGCCAGTTACAGCCAAAAGCAGAAGAACAACTGCCGGCGACTTCTACGGAAAAATTATCCGAGGAAGTTGTTGAGTCGTTAAACGAGGAGAGTGCAGAACCTCTCGCCGAGACAGAAGAGGAATCTTCTGTGGTTGTCTCTCAGGCCGTATCTCCCCAAAGGCAGCTTTCTTTGGAAGAAATACAGCAGCAGATCAATGTGATTAGAACGCAAGTGGATCTCCTTACTATAAAAGTGAACATATATACTATCCAGCAGGAAACAAAACAGCTTCAGTTTGCCGGGACCCAACAGCAAGTTAATGAACTCGCGGAAAAGGTTGGTAGTTTAGACCAGCAGGTAAATCAATTTGTGGTAGAGAACTCAGTATTTGCTCAGGTAGCAGGAGCAACAAGCGATCTCCCTTATACCGGTGGGCCTATTCAAGAGGTGCCATAGACTTAAAAAGCATTATTTATTCGTTGAGTTATCAAAAAGTCGTCCCATGGACATAGGGCGATTTTTTTGTTTACCCGCTGAGGATTGCCCGTTGAGTTGCCCGTTGAGGATCGACCTCAACAGCAAGAAGGTTTGGTTTATAGACAATCTTCGGAAAAGATTGGAGTATTATACTGGGGCGTAAATGAAAAAGCACCGCTTAGGGACGGAACCCAAAGAAGTGCTTTTCCGTAGTGATTCTACTTTGAGATTAGCAAGATTAAAGGATATTGTCAAATATCCGAATTCAATAATAGCTCAAACGGGTTCTATCCTCATCTAACCAATTTCCTTATATGCTCTAGGACTACTTAAACGTCTCCTCCCATCTAAAAGTTCTAAAATCGTGCGTTAGAGTGTTTGCTCGTTGATGGTTGATCTCAACAGCAAGACGCTCCCTCCCAATAGTTAATAGTTTATATATCCTATCTCGTCCAGTGCCACTAGTAATATTAGCTTGTAGGGTCCTTTTTGTTTTCGGTTGAGTTTTGGGAGAAATGGCGTTAAAGTGGACTAATATTTATGCAAAAGGAAATTAAGACTATTAAAGAAAATGGAAGATAGAGTACTGCCAAAATCTTATGGCGAAGAATCTCCTTCGCCGATACCTTTTCTAGAAAACGATGAACTTTGTAAAAGATTAGATGCTCTTTATCAGTCTTCTGGAATACATTTAAAAATCCCTCCGTCGTCGTTTTTTAATGGGGCTTTATACGCGTTAAGATATAAAGAAAATCCTGATTGGATGGCACAAGTAGCACATTCTCTGCGGGAAATCCTTTATCAATTTAAATCTAAGGATGGAGGATGGGTTCCTGCCTTTATCTCATATGGTTCGACTTATAATAAAGATCGAATAGGACAGGACGTGGGAACTTATTATCGTTTTATTTCAGATATCGCACATCATAGATTTGAAGTCGCCGAAAAGAATCCATTAATCGGTGCAACGGAAGATAGGCCGATAGAAATCACTCCCGAAATTTTTGAAGGCGTGGTTCTCAGATTCGGGAAAGTTTTATTTGAAGTATTGCGGAGACAAATTGAGGTGCACAAAGAAATAGACGATATTCTAGTTCAATAATTTTTGTAAAATGATTTCCAAAAAACAAAGTCAAAAACCAGATATTGATAGAGTAAGAAAATTAATTAATTTGAATCCTGATTCGCATCAATATTTTTATGCAAAAGCAAGCGCGAGTTGGCTTGATTGGCTTTGGGATAATCATTTTTTAGATGTAATCAAGCAGAAATCAGAAGATTCTGCGCGTTATGGCTACAGAACGCCAGAGATTAATTACCTAGTAAGAGTTTCTGGGGAAAAACCAACGAAAGTAGTTGATATCATGCTTAAAGTCCCAATTTCGAGTAATAATTTTAACCTAGAAGTGGTGGATCAATTTTTGCATATTTGCAGTGGATTGCCTGCGCAAGAATTGAGAAGAATGGTCAAAAAAATTCGTGACGAAGGATGGATTAATCTAGCGGGAGCATTTAATGATTTTGGTATTGAATATGAAAAAATGCTTAGTATATTAACGACTGCTAACGATTTCGATAGTGTTCTTATCCTTGCCGAAGCAATACTCTCGGTGAGAAAAAAACAAGATGTTGAGCAGACTCCACGTGGATTTTTGTCTGACAGTCCCTTTTATTTCAACGAGCTAAGTTATACAAAAGTATTTGATTATCTATTAAAAGTAGATGGGGAGCATATAGAAAAAGTCCTTGCTTTAGTGGTTGATGTAATGGGGAAGATCGTGCTCTTTGAGAAGAAGGATAAGAAGGAGGAAGCGTTCGAAGTCTATGATAATTCTTTCCTGTTTGATATAGATTTTTTTACACTTGAATTTGCTAAAAGGAATAGGCTTTCGTATAGAGATGATGTAAAAAATTTAGCAGCTATTGTTAAATATTGTGCGGTGCAAACAATAGGGAAACACTGTTCAGAAGCAGCGAATTTATTCGATAAGTATTTTAAACCATTACCAGATAGTCGTTCTATGTGGAGATTACGGTTATTCGTATTAAGCCTTTGCCCGGAAACTTTTGAAGAAGAGCTTAAAAAATTATTCCTCCGATTGTTTGATGTTAATAACTATAATGAATTAATTTCTGGAACGGAATATCAGAATGCTTTACGGGTGGCATTTCCTATATTACCTGAAACCGATAAAAGGGATTATGTAAAATTGGCTATCGGGTATTTTATAAAAAAAGACCAGGAAAAGAAAAATGAAAAGGAAGATTGGCATAAGGAATATGGTTCAAGGATTCTTTCGGTAATTGCCAGCCAGCTTACTCCAGAAGAAAAACAAACCGCCGAAAAAGGGGGATTTAGAATTAATTCTGACTATAAACCAGGGCTGGATATTGGCGAGATGTACAGTGGGTATATAGTCCCACGTGGGCCGATTAGTAAAGAAGACTTCGGAAATCTCCCAATAGTTGATATCTCAAAGAAGTTAAGAGACGAATGGTGTCCCAGGAGATTAAGCGAGCAGAACAAAAATGAAGATTTTTTAAACCCCCTGAACGCAGAAGGTGTCGGAGGATTATTAAGGTCAGACATCTCGAGACGATTGCAAGATTATATAAATAATGCTAACTCATTTTTTGAGCGAGATATATTAGACCAAAATTACACTTATTACTTTTTAAGGGGTATCCAGGAGGTTATTCGAGAGAATAAAATTGATGTTAGCGACGTAAATTGGGATGAACTAATAGATTTATTTATTACCATAAAAGAGTCTAATGGGAAAAAACTTTTTGAAAATGGAAGACGGGAGCGTGAAGCTTTTGATACTTCGCTCTCTGGTTGGAATGAAGTTCATTCTGCCATAGCAGATATTATCCAAGAATTATTTGCTGAAGGGCGAGACAAGATTATTATTAATTTTTCTAAATATCGCGAAAAACTTTTTGCGATTATAAGCTATCTTCTCGCTTATCCGGATCCCGAACCGAAAGATGAGAAACCTGAAACTGCGATAATAAAGACAAAACCTTCAGGAAGCGATAGTTATCTTCCTGCCGATTCTTATTCAATAGCAATAAATACGGTGCGTGGGCGAGCATTTCAAGCTTTTGTTTTATTCATGTATCAAGATGGCGAAAAGATTTCTAAAGATGTTAAAAAACTTTATGAGTCAGTTCTTGAAAATGAAAAAACTCAAGCTTTGATGTTTATGTTTGGGCACTATTTACCGTCTTTTTATTTCCGGGACAAGGCGTGGGTCCGGAGACTATTATCGAAAATTTTTCCCACAGAGCCTGGAAAGAAAGACTTATATCTTGCATCTTGGGAAGGTTATCTCTCAACTAATCTCTATAAAGGAATGTTTGTTGATTTTCAATATCTTTATGAGCGTGCGATTGATCTTAATCCAGAAAATTATACTAAACGAAACTATTTTAAAGATTTGGACGAGGCGTTGGCCGATCATATTGCTTTAGCGTATGTTCACTTCAATAAGTTCAATATCCAATCTGATTTATTTAAGAAATTTTGGGATAAGGGAGATGTTAAGCGCAATAAAGAACTTGTTTCATTCGTCGGCCGTCATTGTGTCTCTCGGGAAAGTGCTAGCATCTGGGCAAAAGAAAATGAGATAGATGTCGAAAAATTAAAAATATTTTGGGATTGGGTATTAGAGAATTATGGGAATGTGAAAATTCTTTCTGGTTTTGGTTTTTGGATTAATCAAAAATATAATATATTCAATGTATCCTGGCTTGCAGATCATGTCTATAAAACGCTACAAAAAAACAAGGGAGATATTGGATGGGATTATGGTTTAGAACAATCTTTACTAGTTTTTGCGAAAGAAGCTCCGGTGGAGACCATCAATATCTTAAATTTATATTTAAAAAGCAAGATGGTATCTGATGAGCAAGGCCGAAGATGGATATATATTGATGACGAGTGGGTTGGAATATTCAAAGTGCTATATCAAAACCCAAAAACGAAAATTGATACCCAAAAACTTATTAATGAATTGCTTCCGCTTGGCAACGGTCGTTTTTGGAAACTTAAAGAAGCTTTGAGTTGAACTTCAAGAGGTGTTTAGATAGAGGTATTTTTATTGCTTGAAATTTTTTAAGGATAGGGCTATTTTTAAGTATAATGAATAACAATAATAATAAAAATATTGAAAAAATCAAAAAAGTTTTTGATGAAAATTTTCTTAGGAAATTGAGCGATGCAGAAGCTGAGGTATTTTTAAAGGACGTATTATCTTATACAAGAGAAGAACTGTCAAAGACTCTAGATTTTAATGAGCAGAAATTTAATCAATATGTATTCAATAGTGAGTTAGAGATATTTTTTTCTCCCCGTCGCATAAACGATGAAATAGTACGAATTATAGAGTCTATAGGGATAGAAACTCTTGAAAAATCTTATAAATATAAAAGGGCATCTGAGATGGTAAGCGCAATGTGCTTGGCGTTAGCACTAAAAAAACTTTCTGGTAAAGAGTGGGCGATTAAATCGCAAGATAGCCCAGATATTATATTGGTCAAAAGAAATGACCGCGGTCTTTATGATAAGCCATTCGATGCATTAGCGTTTGAAATAATGGAGATACCGGAACAAGAGAAACAAAATTTCGGATTGGATATAGAACGCGGAATAGCAGAGTTTATCAAGGATAAAAAATTCATGAAACGCTATCTAGATAAAGAGAAAATCCACCTGTTTGTTTATTTTAACTTTAATCAAATGGGTATCAATCTCCAAAAAGTTAGTGAAATTTTACAATCGTTTTTAAATAATCCGTATCATCAGATATGGATAAGAACAAATACAGACCCTACAAAAAAGCTATTAAATGTCACTCTGATCTATCCAAAATTTAGACAAGTAGATATTGATGTTGAAAAAGAGTATCCGAATTTGATGTTTTAACTCCAAAATTATCAATAAACCAAGTTCTAATATTGTACCATCCTCGGAGGTAGATCTCTTCGGGATTTAATATTTTTGAAAGATAGTGAAAAAGCAAGGCCCTAAGGAGCAAGGCGACGAGTGGTCCTTATTTCGGAAACGGGGTTTTCGGCATGAAAATTTACGGTATATACGAGTTTCCCCAACTCGGGGAAGGATTAAAATTCGGGTCAAATTCTGTGAAAGATATCTTTATTGAAGATTGGCGTAAGTGTTCGCTTCTGCCAGCATATTTAGCGACATCTACTAAAAACAACTGCTATCCTTAATAAGCCTCATATTGTATAAGATTAAAAATTAGCTTGACATTGTAATCAAAATTGACTACAATTGTAGTAATAATTGACTACAACATGGAAATACTTAAAATTACAAAATCTAAAACAAGAGAAAGAATTTTGAGACTTTTTTTCTCAGATCCTGACAAAAAATACTATCTAAGACAATTAGAAAGGGTTCTCGATCTGTCAGTCGGAAATATAAGGAGAGAGCTTTTGTCTTTAGAAAAATCGGGGCTTTTTAAAAAGGAGGTTACGGGGAACCAAACACATTATTTTTTAAACAAAAACGGTGCGTTTTTTAACGAATACAAAAATATTATTTTTAAAACAATAGGTGTCGCAGGCGCGCTTAAAAAAGAACTCGAAAAAATTAAGGGGATAAAAAGAGCTTTCATATTTGGTTCGTTTGCAAAAAATAGAGAGGATTCAGCAAGCGATGTAGATCTCATGATTATTGGAACAGTTGATGAAGATATTTTAATTTCTAAGGTCAGCAAGCTGGAAAGTGCTTTTGGTAGAGAAATAAACTATCATTTATTTGACGAAAAAGAATGGGATAAGAAATCAAAAACAGAGTCATTCTTAAAGGGTATAGCCGGGAGTCCTAAAATAGAAATTATATGAACTTATCAATAGATAATTTAAAAAGCCATGGGTTTATTGAAAAAGAAAATATCGGGTTTGACCAAGTATCTAAACACGTTATCCGAGCACATAAAGATCTCAAAGTAGCGAGAGCTAATTTAAGTATTGATAGCGAGGCTGCTTATAACTATTCTTATTTAGCAATGTTAAGGATGGGAAGAGCGCTGATGTTCTCCTTCGGCTATCGTCCCATCAACGGACAGCAACACAAAACAGTGGTGCAATTTTGTGAAGCGATATTGGGCGAAAAATTAAAACAGCTTGTATTATATTTTAATTATATGCGTAAATTTAGAAATAAATTTACATATGACGAGGCGGGGATTTTAGTCTCTCGTCAACAAACAGAACAGTCACTAAAGAAAGCTGAATCATTTGTTAAAGAAGTTACAGAATCTATTCAGAAGAAAAATCCTCAGAAAAGGCTAATGTAAAAATATGAATTGTTTCTTTTGCGACTATCTACGGGCAATAGAAAATCGCCAATCTTTCGACCACCACCTAGAACAAGTAGATAGTTTTTTATTTGTGTCACATAATCTATGAGCGAGGAACCAATCTTCTGTCGAGGTCGACTCTCAACGATCTGCGTTTGGCTTAGCGCAATTAATCGGCTATAATTGTATATAGTTAATATAACTAAATAATTATATGGAAAATAGAAATTTATATATAGTGCCGGCCATAGTAATCGGACTATGCCTAATAATGGCTACTGTTGTGGGGGCGGTTAGTTTCTACAAGATTAAGTCGTTATCAAATGTTCTGTCAGTTACAGGATCAGCGGACAAAACAATAACTTCTGATACCGTCAAATGGACGAGCGTGGTATCCCGCTCGGTTGACTCATACGGCTTAAAGGAAGGAAGTACTCAGATTAAAAATGATTTAGCTGTTGTGAAGGACTATTTCAAGAGGTCGGGGATTAAGGATTCTGAAATAACAGTTAATCCCGTGACTATGAATACTATTTGCGAAAACCGGGACAGCGTTGTCTGGGATAAATATGGAAACCAGACATGCGGCAGCTCTGGGATTTCCGGTTATTCTCTTCAGCAGACGATAGTTGTGGATTCTGATAAAGTCAGTGAAATTACGGCATTGTCCCAGGCAGCTTCGGATTACTTCATCGGGCAGGGACTGATTTTTAATACCCAGAGTCTGGAATATTACTACAGTAAGCTTGCCGACCTTCGTTTGGATTTACTGGGAGAGGCCACCAAAAATGCGAAATCCCGGGCTGATGTAATAGCTAAAAGTACTGGGAAAAATATTGGCAGTTTGCAGTCAGCCACAATGGGTGTTTTCCAGGTTACGGCTAAGAACTCCGTCGAAGTCTCTGACTATGGCATCTACGACACATCTTCAATTGAAAAGAAAGTAACCGCCGTAGTAAGAGCCTCTTTCACTCTTAAATAATTTTTTGACTCAATAAATAGCCGGCGTGGGATTGCTCGCCGGTTTTTGTTTTGTTTTTTTTAACGGTTTTGGTTCGGATCAAGAAAACTTATATTCTTTCTATTTGGGCTATTAGACATTGACCTTTTGGGTAATAGTAATAGTATTAATCTTGTCGAAAAATGTACGTTTCAAATATATATGGATTGGATCAGCGCACAATAAATAATACATAAAGAGGAGGTAAGGAAAATGCATATAGTCGAATCGTTGAAAGGCCGTATTGAAATCTCGCTGAAAAAGAATCTTGAGCATATCCGTCTCACCAGCGAGAGGAAAGGGCATCAAAGGATGACCATTGAGACAAAAAAGAATCTGGACAAAGAAAAATTCGACCGTGTCGTCCAGGATTGCTTTAAGAAAAAAGGATTCAATATCCTACTGATCGGAGGGGAGGGCAGCAGCAGTTTCGCCGCTATCCACGGGGAGGAGCAGGAAAAACTTGTAGTGACTGTCAGTTTTCCTATTATTTGCAATGGTTTACCCAATACTGCGCCATTTTATACGTTTATAACGGTTCAAAAAGTAGATTAAGCGCTAGAAAGAGGTGAACATAACATATGGAAGAAGAGAAAATCTTACTGGAGGCAGTGCTCTGTTTCCTGGTCAGGGGCGAGAAAATCCGTTTAGCCCAAAAAACCCAGAAAATCGGCGAGGGCTATTTGAACGGATACGGGGGCGGGATAGAAGAAGGAGAAAAGCCGAGAGAAGCGGTGGTTCGTGAAATATGGGAGGAAGCTTGGATTAAGGTCAACCCAAAGCATCTTAAAAAAGTGGCTATTATCTATTTCCACAATACCAGAAGTGACGGAAGCACCTTTGTCTGCAGAGTGCACGTATATATAGTACGCAAGTGGCAGGGGAAACCAAAAGAGACAGAAACAATGGTGAAACCGACCATGTTTAACATAAACAATCTGCCATTTGAAAAGATGATGCCTGCAGACAGAATCTGGTTACCGATCGTCTTAAAAGGAAGAAAGATAATAGTCGTGGCCAAATATGGTCCTTTCCAAAAAAAGTTGTTTGGCGGAGTGGAGATACATGAAGTTAGCTCTCTCCCTGACGACGAATAACTCAGGCGGCGTGGTGGTTCCATCACGCCTTTTATTTTACGGCGATGTTGACTTTTAAACGGGTATGTGCTAGAGTTATTACTAAATAAAAACATACAAACATATGCCTCCAATAACCGAGAAAAATTTATCAGAAGTAAGAAAGGTTGAAAGATCGGTAAGCAGAAACCTGTTTTTGATCTGCGTTATTATCACCGTGATAGTAATGGCAATGATCGTAATAGAGTTTTTCAGCCGGGGAAGCTTTTTCCCTTCAAGAATAGGATTCTTCTACATCGGGGTCTTGTTTATCTATTCCATTCATAAGGAACTGCTAAGGTGGTTAGAGGAAAAAGGCGCAGACAGAAGGGGAGAGTATTTCCTTTATTCCTGGATAGCCCTGACCACTTTGCTTTATGCCATTAATTTTTTATCAAAAGATAATTTCCGCATATCTTTAGAAGGAAAGCCTACCGAGTGCATATCAGAAGTTTCCATTATTACTTTAGAGGTGGCGGCCATCTTTTTGCTCGCAAGGGTTTCCAAGGTTGTGAAGACTATTTTAATGAAAGCAGAGAAATAAGTTTATTAATTTTTTAGAGAAATTAAAAGATCGTCTTACGGGCGGTCTTTTTGATAGAGGGCTTGACTTTATTATTTTTAATGTTAGTCTAGAGTATTTAAAGAGGGAGGCACATAAGATGTTAAAAAAGCGTGATTGTTTAGACTGGTGGTTCCCGTCGGCTGTGATCATTGGCGCTCTGGC
>Ga0265297_10005515_pt1 | contig 19257 bp, 34 predicted proteins | sample Munlanlwell13791_FD_192502 | JGI IMG/M metagenome (GOLD analysis project Ga0265297, IMG submission 192502) | Leachate microbial communities from a municipal landfill in Southern Ontario, Canada - Leachate well 137-91 | ecosystem: Engineered > Solid waste > Landfill > Unclassified | place...
AGTAAGCCAGAAGGAACCCCAAAAGATATACTAGATGCTTGTTTGGCTGGAAAAATAAGTGATGAAACATTCTTAAATGAATGGCAGCGCCGTGACATTTTGTCGGATAGTATTGATGTGCTTGAAGAGCTTGATAGAATAAGTAAACAAGCTCAACAATTATTAGCGATGCAGCCACAACAAGCCGTTCCTAATCCTGATAATATTGATTTAAGTATGAAAACGGTATCATAATGGACTATAATGATTGCATAAACTATCAGGACGATTATGATATACTTGATGAAGATGAGATTTATATGCTAGACGACGATCATATCATTGAGCGCATGGAGGCTCAGGGCAAAAGGCGTAAAGAACCTATGATTAAACGTAATATAGACGAGTGGAAGTAGTTATATTAATATGTATAAAGTTATTGCCTTAACACGACATTCTATGACATTACAATCATGTTGTGATGATTTATGGAAAGAAGAATTAAATAAAATACAAAATAGTATCCATCCCAATAAAAAACGATCACAATCAAAAATTAACGGTAAAAATAGTAGGTGGTGTTGACTTTTAATAATTAAACATTTATTATAATTGTGCAGGTTTGGACAGCCTTGTACCGATAGATTTATCTAGTTATGCTAGAGTCAGAAATATTCTACTAAGCCCATCGTAAAAACATGGGCTTTTTTATTGTCTAAAATATTATGTTTGTTAAATAAACGTTTATCATATATAATCGCCTTAGGCGTTAGTTATTACATTTATTTGATAAACAAGGACAAAATGGAAATTAGTAAATTATTAGAATACGCAACGGATAGACAGAAAGAAATACTTTTGGCTATTGAATCAGAGGGAAGTGATAACAAAGCGGCATTAAAACTTGGACTGAGCAAAAAAAGAATACAAAATGTAAGGTCAGATGTTAATAAAAAAGCTGCTATTATGGGATACTCTCCAAAACATAACCTAGTACACCCAGTTCCAGATGGCTTTAATAAAACAAATAAAAAGTCACCTTCAAACGAATCTCCATTATCTGAAACTTTAATTAATAAATTAAAAACAGGAACAAGAGAAGAATGTATTAATGACTTGAGATCAATGGCTATTGCTGAACCAGATAGGGTAATAACAAGAAATTATTATCGTATTAACGGTAAGTACTGTGAATCGGTGTGGTCTGTATGGGCAGGTACCTTTCTTGAGTTTAAACGTCAATCAGGGATAATTTTAAATAGGTATCAGCATGGACTAGAACGAAATATAGCTAAACATGCTAGTGTAGATCATTATAGAGCTACTAATATTGATCGTAAGAATTGGCATGAAAAATATATTCGTGAAAACTCGAACAGATTTAAAACAATTCTTACTTGCTCAGACTTGCATGATACAGAGTGCGACATGTTCTATCTAAGGGTTTTGATAGATACCGCAAAGCGGGTTAATCCTGATGTAATTTGTTTTGTTGGTGATGTTTTTGATTTAGCAGAGTTTGGTAAATACTCTGTTGATCCTAGAGATTTTGATGTTGTAGGCCGCATTAAGTATGTTCATGAATATATTTTTGCTCCATTACGACATGCTTGCCCTGATGTACAAATTGATTTTATTGAAGGTAATCATGAGGCAAGGCTATTAAGGCAGTTATCTGACGCTACGCCAGCTTTACGTTGTGTTCTGTCAGACTTACATGGATGGACTGTATCAAAGTTACTTGGGCTTGATAATTTTGAAATAAACTACATTGCTAAATCTGATTTAGGAACTTTTAATCAAAAAGAACATAACAAAGAATTATCAAAGAATTATAAAATATATTGGGATTCAGTATTATGTCATCACTTTCCATTTGCACGTAACATGGGGTTGCCTGGGGTTAATGGTCATCATCACAAGCATGAGGTTTGGAGTTATTTTAATCATACTTATGGCGCTTATGAATGGCATCAACTTGGTTCTGGTCATAAGCGATCTGCGTCATACACAGAGGGGGAAAAATGGCATAATGGATTTTCATTAATAAATGTAGATACACATACAAAATCAACTAATTTTGACTACGTGGCAATAACTGATTTTGCAGTATCTGGCGGTAAATGGTATTACAGAAATGAAGATGAAAAATATTAACAAAATGTTAGATAAGAGAATATGCGGTGTATACATAATAAAATGCACTACAAATGATAGATATTATGTTGGATCATCTGTAAATATAAAATCAAGATGGTATGTTCATTTAAATGAATTAAAAAAGAATATACACCACTCTAGTAAACTTCAAAGAGCATTTAACAAATATGGAAAAGAAAGTTTTGTTTTTGAAATATTGGAAGAATGCGAACCAATAAAAGAAATAATACTAAAAAGAGAACAGTTTTATATTGACTCTATGAGTCCGTTTTTTAATATTTGCAAAACAGCAGGTAGTTTTTTAGGTAAAAAATGTAAAGAATCAACAAAATTAAAATTATCTATTTCTAATACTGGTAAAAAAAGATCAAAAGAAACATGTGAAAACATAGGTAAGGCAAAAAAAGGAATTCCACTTACTAACGAACATAAAGAAAAACTTAGAAAAGCTAATTTAGGAAAAGTACAGTCAAAAGAAGCCATAAACAAGCAAAAAGAAACTGTTAGAATTAAAAAAGAAAATGAAATAAAATTATTATCTGATGATGAAATTATTAAGATAGAAGAAGAAAAAAAAGAAAAGATTAGGCTTCAAAACAAAATTCGCAGAGAGATAAATATAGATAGGTATAACGAAATATCAAGAAAAACAAGATTGAAGAATAAAGAAAAAATAAAAATAGCAAATAAAAAATATAGAGAAAAAGTAAAGGAAGATAAAAATAATGGAATAGAACGCATAATCAATGTTAATCATGCAATGTATGATAAATGTGGAGAATTATGTCACAATAGCAAAAAATATATCATCATAACCCCGTTAAATGATATAGAAGTTATAATGGGAATGACAGAATACTGTAGAATTAATAATCTTACACGAGAATGTATGAAGAGAGTACTAAATGGAACATATAAAAAACATAAAGGATATAGATGCTATCATTTTAGCGATTATTTGTACAATAAATTAATTTTGGAGATAGAATTTAAAAAGGCAGCATAGAATTATTAAAAATAGCGTGATTTTATTTTTTATTGTGGTAAAATTGTGGTGATTTTAATAGATAGGATTTAATAAAATGAATGAAATATTAAATGAAGAAGTTAAAGGAATCCTTTCGGAACTAGAATATAGTAATATTAATTATGAAACTGCGGTTGGATCAATACAAAGTTTAATCAGTGAATCCTATAAATCAGGCCGTGACGCACAAAGGGATAGTGATGCTGAATTATGTACGCATATATATAAACATCAAATGGATTTGAGAATAAAAATTAAAAACAATACCGGAGAATTATAAAATAATGCAAATTATAGGATTTGAAAAAAGATTCTCAGATAATAGCGGAGTAGAAAAAGCAGTAAGATATAATTTTAATAACTCTGATATTGGAGAATTAGAGTTTGAAAGTAATGGAGACAAATGCAATTTTTCAATAGATGATTTAATTTGGATAATTGGATGCTTAAATAAAATAGATAAGGAATTAAAATGAAACACCCGCACGAAGAATTAATTAAACAATGGCTTGAAGATACTACGCAAAGATTGCGAGAAAAAACAGTCCATAATGAAATTGCATTTTCAAACATATCTGATTTAATTTGTGATTATGAAGGTAGGCGTGAGTTTTTTATTAAACCAAAACTAGATGAATACAAACACCTGAGAAAGGCAGCCAAAGAAGGTCAGTTCGTAGAAGAACAATTTCATGATGGATGGGTTAGAATTGCGTTTAGTCCTGATGATGTTATTTTTGATAAGCCAGTTAAAAATTACCGCATTGTTGATGAATACAAACATTTACGTCAGGCTATTCGCGATGGAAATCAGATAGAGTTTTTAAGGAAAAGTGATAATAGATGGGATATAGTTATTTTTAATAATATTAATCGTGAATTTACTTTTCCAGTTGAACGATACCGCATCCACGACCCATATCAAGAACTTAAGGAAGCGCAAGAACAAGGTAAGCGGGTTATTAGATTAAAAGATGATGGTGGATTTGTTGAATGTTTTTTCGGGCGTAAATTTGACTTTGACTATGATGAATTTACACCAGAACAATACAAAATAGTTGAAGATGATATTACGGAAACAGTAATTATAAGTCAACATTATTGCGTGTTTGGCGGCGTAAAAGTACAGTTAACAAAATCAGGCATCGACGGAAAAATTACGGCTGAGGTTATGGAATAATGGATATGTTTTCAGTAGTGTGGTATAGAACTAAATATGATAATAAGTATAATTGTGTTAGTGATGAAAAGCATTTATTTATGTGCGATAGACGATCTGCATTTATGCTGTGGACTGCATTAATCAGAGAATGGCCTCATGTTGAGGTGAGAAATCTAAATGGTGACTTGCAGGATATGAGTAAAGGATTATTAGACATGTCAATTATTAATTTTTAGGTGGAAAATGAATAAAATAGAAAAAAGAAGCGATTTGTATAGGGAATGGGCTAGAGTAATTGACATGTGCGAAGGAACAAAAGTAAATTCTTTGGAGTGTGTTAAATGGTATGGAAATCTAAATACTTTTTAGTCTAATTTATTAAATACTGCTAATATTGATACTTTTGAGTTCGCCATTGCAGTAGTAGAAGATCGACCTGTTTTTGTTGGAGATGATCTTTATAACAAAGAAAATGGAAACAAAATAACAGTATCAAAAGTTATAAAATATCATGCTTTTGAAGAAAATAATATGTTTGGAATAGGAGTTGATTTATTATCATGGAACCCACCAAAACCAAAAGTATTATGTGCAATAGATGGAAAAGATGTATTTATAGGTGATACACTGTATTATTGGAATAATTTTGATCATAAAGGCAATAGTAAAAAAGGTAATCTACAATCTACAAAAGAGGATATTCATGGAAGAATATATTTAAAGCTCGATGTTACCGATGGTCATTATGATATTAGATGCTTCTCATTAACAAATAAACCAAAAACATTTAATTTGAATGGGGTTGAGTTGAATAGACCATATGGATTAAAAACATATATTGATGAAAGAATTGATGGTATTGTTTATGGTATTCAATTGGATTTTATAACAAAAGATCGTAAAAAATATGATGAATTAAATGAAATGATAAATAATAGTTTGTAGGAAAAACAAAAAAAAGCCATTAAGTTTTTAATTTAATGGCTTTTTTGTTAATTTTCTTTAATCATTGCTTGAGCGTAAATACTACCACCACTAATTTGAACTCCAATACTAACACCTCCTTGACAAATCCATCCTTCATCTTCATCTAAAAGCTCATTAACTAAATAAGTTAATTCTTTTATTGTATGCGATGAAAATACAATATATTTCATATATACTTATCCTTACACAAAAACAAAGCCTGTTAAGGCGTAAAACCTTATTTTATGAATGCGTTATATCTAGCTTTTCCTGCATTATAAAAATACAAAAATGATTCCATTTTATCTTTTTGTTGTTTCGTCATTGTTGTTTGTGATTTTTCTTTAATATCTTCTATCATTTTAATAATTCCATGTAATCTTTAAGTTCTTGTTTTGTTCCGCTAGCAACGCTTACAAAATGATAACCAGAAATCATACCTAAGTAATTTTTATAAGGTTCTTCTTGTTGTAAAAAATATTCATCATTGCCGCAGCAGCATGTTTCAGGATGGCATTGCCTATCGTAACATGATGATGTAATAGTCGCTTTTTTATTAATTTTATAATCTGGATTTATCCACATTTTAACGATTCCTTTTTCTTTAATATAGCATGTTTAGCAAGTTCAATTGATCCATGCCGACCACAGTAAATAGTTTTATTATTGTGTTGTATTTGAGCTTGCCATTTATTTGTACGCTTGCACCATGTCACGCCACGTACACCGGATGAATGATTATGTGCGAATGGCTTTGTTGATTCTATGTCTTTCATGCTACTAACGTCTTCAATAGCATCATCAACACTCATGCCACGATAAACTCTTGTTTGCAGTCTACCGTAGGGCATGTTATGTTGTTTGGATAGTTTAGTTAGATTAGTCATTTTTATTTATTTGTTTATAACAATCTATTGATATTAATATATTTACTAAGCATAACAAAATTAATGTAGCAGCCTCATTAGTTACACACATTATATATAGGTTTATAGCAGAGCATATTATATGCATAATTTTATCCACATTTAGAGTAAGCACACACACCGTCAAGGCAAGTTAAGCATCCGTCCAGTAACATTGCACTTTTTTGTTTGCATGAAGGGCAAATAGAAGCGTTTGGCGGATATTTTGGTTCTTCTTCATCTGATTGTATTGGTTCTTTTGTTTCGATCAATGCAGTCCATTTTTCAGGCTCTAAAACAGAGTTGAGCATATCAATATAATCAAAATGCTTTTCTAAACAATAGCCTATTTCAGCGGTAAGAGATGGCATGAACTTAGGCTTTTCTCCATTAGCGCCTTTTTTAGTCCAATGACCACCAGATGGATCGTAAACTTGCATTAGCTCATCAGCAATGAATCTAACATTACCACCCTTGCGCATAACAGATGATATAAGGCGTGTAATAGCTGTTATATACTGCAAGTGTTCAACATTCTTTGAGTTTATAAAGACCTCATAAGGGTAGTAAACTCCATCAACCATCATCCTATTTACGGTAACATATACAGCATGTTCCAAGGCTGCAATTTTGATCTTGTAGGTTCTTCCATCCAGCTCATCATTTCTTTTAATTCCTTCGTGCATCACTTCAACTAATGGGGTTGCTGGTTGTTCTTGTTGAATATCATCTTTTAAAATTCTCCACGATGTGATTTTTTGCGTAATTTTATTTGTCATTTATATTTTTAGTATTATCTTGGTAAGGTGGAAGATTGTAAAGAATAGAACTGAAGATAAAACCAATCCACAAAGGCGGAGACGTCTTGCCAGATTCCCATCGCTTAATGGTGGTAATCGATATGCCAGTATTATCAGCTAGTTTTTTCTGGCTCCATTCAAAGCGTTTGCGGAAGTTTTTAATATAGTTATTACTCAATTATCCACTCCGGTTTATTTCTATTAGTCCACTTGTGCAAATCACGTTTAGCTCCATTGTAATAGTTGCGATAACCTTGTACCGCATCACCTTCTACTTTATATTCGTCTGGCATACATAGGGCGAATGGTGTTAAGCCAATATTATGAAATGCAATAGGATAATATCGATATGCCATATTGCTTACATAATAGTTCTTACAAAACATTTCAGCTGATTTATGCGATTTAAATTTATCAAATCTAAACATATATTCTTTATTTAGATGTTTTAATAAATCAACCAAATAGTTAAAATTATCTATTGATTCCCTAACCCAAACTGCACAAGGATGATTAACATGACTGGTTTTGTATGGCGTTACTTTTTCACCAGCATAATAATTAACAGCCGTACAGAGCAATTGAGCTGATTCTAGTATCATTTTTGATACGTGCTTATCTACATGAGACTGAGCGCATTTTTCTATATCGTTGTCTAGGATGAATATGTTCATTTTATTTTTATAGTTGTTTGATCGAAATAAACTCCTATTGCATTATACTCATCTATTTCTTTTTCAATGTAAGTAGCTGCTTTAACTATCCCGCTAAAATAACCATTAAATACTATAGATCGTCCTTTAATATTAATATTTTCTGATTTTTCCATTGTTGGTAAGTCAAAAAACAATTCTACGTTAACATGGTATTCTTTATCGTTATTCATTTTTATATGCCTTTTATTTTAATTATATTGGTTGTTGGTGTCCGGTACTGATCTCCGGATTGGTCATGTACGGGATCGCCATACCTAGGATTGCGATGATCTCTCCCTAGACCGCTTATACATCGCGATTGCTGCGTAACAGCCTACGCATTCACCAACATAGATAACCACTCAGTAAAGATATGCTAGCTAGTCTTACGGCTGCATAACAAGTTCTTTTTAACCACTGCAAGTCTTATGTGTGCTCAACTTATTATGCGAGTTGTTATTTATGTTGCCACTAGATATACCGCTAATGGCGACGGTTACTAATAATAAAATTCAAGCCTATAATTTAACAATCTAAAATCAATATTACCATTGCATTTGCATGTTGCAAATAAAAGTAGATTTATATTCCAGAACCAGAAGTATTTGCTTTTAAAATTAGGCTTAAAATAAATCTTAAAGTTTTTATAGTGACACATAAACCAACTAACACGCCTAACTAAAACTCGACAATAACGTGGACCCATTCCCCTATAAATAACATAAATATCTTTCATGTTTATCTCATTTTAATTAAAATTAGTGCTGTCCTTAGATATTCCCATACCGTCGCAGCTCGGCATATTCGATAAAATTAAGCTTTATCACCATTTTTTAATAGAGTGATAGGTTTGAGCGTTTTTTATCTTCTATTATACAATAGCGTCATATCTCTTGACGAAGGCAGTAATTGATCTCGATGTTACCACTCACCGCTAATACTAATAAGGATATATTAGTTACCCGCCATTTTAACCATAATGGCATGGGGATTCTTTTAAATATTACTTAATCGCATTTTTCTCAAAGATTCTGAATGACTAATGCTACTTTGCAATTGATCATTATAAGATTTCCATCCCATAGCGCAAGCCGCTAATAATTCATCATGACTTAATTCGTCTAATTTTATTCCGAACAATGTAGCATCTTTAGTTAATTCTAATCCTTCTTTTACAAATGATTCTGGTAATTTCATCAATCGCACCCACAAGATGATGATCCGCAATCACTAGAGCTTGAGCTTGATGAACTATCGCATGATGATGAATTAGAAGAATAGTCACTATCATAAAAAGTTTGCGCTGAATACGTAGAGTTATTATTTTCTCTTCGCCTACGTTCTTCTTCTTTTTTATTTTGTTCTGTCGTTTGTCTTGTCATGTTTTTAATTCCTATTTAAATTTGTTAAACAAAATACTAAAAACTAATTTAGCATATATAGATACCAAAATCAAGCTTTTTAGTATCTATAGATACCATTTTATCTGCCAAACAAATAAGTGCTTGTTATATATGATATATTAATATTCAAGAGTAGCGCGATGCTACTAACTAATTAACTAACCGTGAGGGTTAAAAATGGCTTTAGCATTATCAGTAGATAGTTTGGACGGATTGCCAGATGCAATTCATTCTTTATATGTTGAACAAGACGGAAAGTTTGTTCTTGATGTCGATGGTGGCGTACCAGATGTAACTGGACTTAAAACCGCATTGGAAAGCGAACGCGCTATTGCTAAGGCTGAGTCTAAGGCTAAAAAAGAACTTGAAGCAAGGTACAACGGCGTTGACCCTGATAAGTACAAGGAATTTTTAGCTAAGGCAGAAAAAGCCGAAGAAGAAAAGATGATTCTTGAAGGCAAGCATAAAGAATTAGCTGATAGGCAGTTGGAGATTAGAGATAAAGAATGGGCTAGGCAAATAGCGGCTAAAGAACAAGAGCTTGAGGAAGAGCGCAAACGTGTTGATAGTTATAAAGCAAGAGCTTTAGATGATCAGATTAGAGCTGCTATTAACGGTAAAGTCCATGATAAAGCAGTAAAGGGCGCTCTACTTGAAGCAAGGACAATGTTCGTTCTTGATGAAAAAGGCAACGCTGTAATGCTTGACGAAGAAGGCAATATCAAAATTGGCAAAGACGGTAAAACCGCATTTAGCCCTTCTGAGTGGATTAGTTCCGAGGAAACAAAGGACGATAACCCTCATTGGTATGCGGCATCATTAGGCGGAACAGGTGCAGTACAAACTAACGGTTCAGGCGGTGGGAAAACCATGGCTAGAGCACATTTTATGACTTTAAGTCCATCCGCACAATCAAAGATTATGCGAGAAGGTGTTGTTAGAGTCGTAGATAAATAAATTTTAATATATAGGAAATATAATGGCTACTATTTTAACCCTCACCAATCTTTTACCTGACATTTATAATGCAATGGATACCGTTGCGCGTGAGCGCGTCGGTTTTATCCCTGCTGTCGCTCGTGATAGCACCGCTGAACGTGCGGCAATTGGCGAGATTGTTAGATCACCTGTTGTTGGTGCAATGCCTGCGGAAGATTTAACTTCTTCTAATGTATCTGCAACGCCACCTACTCAATCTATCAGCAACGTGAGTATGGAGATTACCAAATCACGTTCTGTACCGTTTGGTATTAATGGCGAAGAAACTAAAGGCTTGCAGAATGCTGGTACTTTGGGTTCTATCAATCAGCAACGTATTGAACAAGCTTTGCGTACATTGACTAATGAAATTGAGGTTGATTTAGCTAGCCAACATATTTATGCGTCACGCGCTTATGGTACAGCCACAGGCACTCCATTTAATACAGCAAATGACCTGTCTGACTTCTCAAATACTTTGCGTATTCTTGAGGAAAACGGCGCTCCTAGTTCTGATTTGCACATGGTATTAGGTTCTGCGTCTGTCAATCGTTTACGTGGCAAACAATCTGGTCTTTTCAGTTTGAACACTGGCGGTTCCGTAGCAGAGGAATTGTTGCGTAGAGGTAGCATTACTGCGGCTCCTGTTATGGGCTTTGATCTACATCAATCAGCTGCTGTTAAAACATTAGTCACTGCCGGTACTTCAAACAGCGCGGCTACTTCAGACGCTGCTGGTTATGCTGTTGGTGCAACTGTTATTACCTTGGCTTCTGCCGGTACAGGTTCTTTGATTGCTGGTGATATTATCACTTTCGCCAATGATACCAATGAGTATGTATTAGCTGCTGGTGATACTGACACATCAAACGGCGGTTCTATTACTTTAGCTGCTCCTGGTTTGCGTCAAGCATTGCCTGCTTCTGCCGTCACTATTACTTTGATTGCTGCTACTACTCGTAACATGGCATTCCATAGATCAGCAATACAATTGGCAACTCGCGCCCCTGCTATGCCAGAGGGTGGAGATGATGCTGACGACATGATGCTGGTAACTGATCCTGTGTCTGGTATTACTTATGAGTTCATTGTCTATCGGCAAAAACGTCAAATTAGGTATGAAATTAACTTAGCTTGGGGCGTGAAAACAATCAAAAGCGAGTTTATCAGCTTATTGATCGGCGCTTAATCTATTTGTTATTTATATGTTTAATAGACTGCTCTTAATTGGGCAGTCATATTTATTTGTTAAATAGGAATAATAATGGACGCAAGCATACCATCACAACAAGCAATCAATAAATCCGTTCTAAAAAATCATGAAGCTATGAGATCAAAAGTTATGCGTAATCCAATGGATAAAGCATTCCCAATGCCAAATGGTGCGCGTGATATGGACGATATGATGTCAGCAATTCCAAAGGGGATGAAATAAATGGCAGTTTTACAAGTTGAATCAACTCATCCAGAGTCACAAGGCCCATATGTCTTGATTGAAGAAGAAAGCTTCAATTCTGATATTCATGTTCTTTATGATCCGAATAAAGTTGAAAAGCCAAAGAAAGAATTAAAAGAACCCAAAGAACCAAAAGCTCCTAAAGAGCCAGAAGTTAAAGTTAAAGAATCCGTAATTAATGCTTTAGGGGATAAATAATGGCTACATTAGGCGCGAAAGATACTTATACCGACGTTATTCAAGTCGGCAATCAATTTACAGTAACAAATGCTGCGACTTCAACTTCATTGGTTGAAATTTGGGATGGTTATAATACTCTGATTTCATCTACTTCATTAGCTGCAAGTATTAGCAAAAAGTTTGGTGAATATCGTCAAGAATACCGCATTAAAATTAGCTGTTTGACAGGGTCCTTGACTTATACAAAAACAGCTAGTTCTGGTGTTGTAGTGGGCCGTGCAACTCAGACTAATGATTCCGCTGCTGCTGGTGAAATTGGCGAGTTGATTACCGCAACTGTTGCCGTTGGTTCGCCTGTATCTGAAACAACTGCTACACCTGTAAATGTTACATCTATTAGTTTAACTGCCGGTGACTGGGATGTTTCTGCCGTAGTTGATAGAGTGTTGACAGGTACAACTGCAAGTATCTATGGCGCTGGTCTTGGAACAACAACTAATACAGTGTTAGGTCAGGCTGGTGGCGGCGGTGTAGGAACAGATTCTTATGTTACTCAATCTGTTACTTTTGGTACAACTATTACAGGGACATATTGCACTTCAATTCCGCCTGTGCGAGTAAGCTTAGCATCAACTACTACTATTTATTTGGTGGCTGCTGATACATTCTCGGCTGGAACCGTTGGTCTGTATGGGACGTTAAGAGCGCGCCGGGTTAGATAATTATATAAGTATTAAATAAACAACTCCTGCCCTTAAAAAAGGTAGGGGTCTATTTAACTAATATGAGTAATAATTATGGCAATGCAAAACAAATCAACAGATGCTTACGATGCAAGCTTAATTATTGCAGATAGACAATCAACATTATATGGATTGACTGGATACAATTCAAAAGCATCTGCTCAATTCATTCAATTACACGATTCAGCAACTTTACCCGCTGATACGGCAATACCGGTAATGATTTTAACCGTCCCCGCCACATCAAATTTCAGTATTGATTTTGGTATTCATGGAAGATATTTTAATAATGGTATTGCAATTTGCAACTCATCTACTGGACCGACAAAAACAATAGGATCGGCAGATTGCTGGTTTGATTCACAAGTTGTTTTCGCCTAAATGGCAACCGTAACAACAGGTAGTGATGTTAGACGTATACTAGCAAATACTACCGGAACCGGGTATTTGATTGGATGTACTGTTTCAATAAATGCAGACCCAACTAAATTTGACGTTTCTTCTGGTAAGTTAGTTTTTACAGATAACTACACCGATCCATCTAATCCTATTGTTTCGTTAGTTGATTTTGCTGGGGTAACGGGTGTAATTCCTACAAATGCCAATGGCAGTAATTCCATTGGCATTAACAATTTAGGGCAATTAGTAGATACAACTGGATCAACGTCTAGTGAACAAAGACGAGATACTGTTTTAATAGGTGGAGCCACAACACAAGGTGGTGTTGTTATTAATACATCAAATGGCAAGGTAAGGGCATTTGATATTGCTGGTACTTCCGTAGATTTAGTATTTGCATTGGGGATTTTAAATTTATCAGGGAATGATTATTCTGCTAATGGTGCAAATTTAAAGATAAATAGATCGGCTGGAAGTTGTTTTTTCTTTGGTAATGTTGGCAATAATAAAGACCCGAACAATAAAGTATCAACACAATCACTTGCTGACCAGTTTTTTACCGTATATAGAAATGGAACGGGCGGCGCAGTAGTTAGTGCATTAACAGATACCATAGAAACAACAAAATATGATAATGGAACTGGAACATTATCTACTTTAGGCAATAATAAATGGGGTATTAGGTGGATTACCTATATACCACCAGCAAATTTAACGCGCATTGCTTATGGACAGGCTGAATATGCAACAATGGAAGCAGCTATTGCCGGACTTATAACCGAGGCTCCGGTATTAACAGCATCTAATATTACATCACAAGGAACTCAGGTTCGATCGGCTTTAATATTTAAAAAAGGCGCGACAGATTTAAGTGATTCTGCTCAAGCTATATTTAGGAATGGTGGTACTTTTGGAATGCTTACTAATTCAGGAGTGTCCGCGGTTTCGGTACAAAACTTACAAAGTGTTTATGACGCTTCCGTTTCTCCTGAATTAGTTACAGATGCAACGCGCGGGGCATTAACTGTTAAGCGTGGTTCTGCTGCTGATACAGACGCTATTTATGAGGGACAAAATGGCGCTGGTTCGGTAACATTTAGTGTTACTGGCGAAGGAGTTTCTAAGTCAACTGGAGTTAAGTTTAACACGGTATTAAAAACCACTACATACCAAATACTTACAAATGACTACACAATAAGATGCGATGCTACTGCTGGCGCATTTAATGTAACATTACCTGACGCTATTGCTAATACTGGTCAAGTTTTTGTAATAAAGAAAATAGATATATCTATAAATGCCATAACTGTAAATACAACATCGTCACAAACAATAGACGGTGCTGCGACTAAATTACTTGCTACTCAATATTCATCAGTAATGGTTCAATCAAATGGCGCTAATTGGAACATTATATAAATGATAAATAAAAAACCATATAAACCACCGCAATCACCAAAGAGGTTTAAATAATGCCGCCTTTAAAAATGGGTTATTCAAAAAAAACTATAAGCAAAAATATATCTGCTGAAATGAAAAAACATCCTAAGATGGATCAAAAACAAGCCGTTGCAATAGCATTGAGTATTGCTAAAAAAGCAAAACAAAAGGCTAAAAAGTAGTGTATTTGTTATTCTTATCACTAATATGATACACTGTCAAATATTAATTTTATTTAAGGAATATTTGTGTCGTTGATTTCAGAAGATGGTTCACAAGTATCAGGGGCTGAGTCACTTTGCAGTGTTGCGTTTGCTGACACCTATCACAGTGATAGAGGGGCATCTGCATGGGCATTATTAACAACTGCGATTAAAGAGCAAAACCTGCGAAAATCAACAGAATTTATGTTCCAACGATATACGTTATATTGGGATGGATATAGGGTTACTACAACTCAATCATTAGACTGGCCTAGATCATTTGTTTTTATTCGCCCACAAAGAACGCAATATCAATTATATATATCAAATACAATCGTACCTATTGAAGTGCAACGTGCATGCGCTGAGCTGGCTCTAAGGTCATCATCTGCTACATTGATGCCAGACACCAAGACTAGACAAAAGCGTAAAACTGTTGGGCCTATAACTATTGAATACGATATATATAGCCCACAGAATCCTGTCTATAAATCTATCGATGCCATGTTAGCGCCTTATCTTAAAGATGGTGGCATGTCGTCGGCATCTAGTACGGTGCAAAGGGCGTGACCGATCAATTCTTAGACTGGGCAGAATTGGCACAGGATGTTGATGATATATTTGCTGGCTTTCAGTCGCTTACACTTACGCATACTGCGACGGGGGCTTATGACCCATCTACCGGTACGGCAAGCGTTACAACATCAACGCAAACTGCAAAAGGCGCAATATTTGAGTGGGGGCAACAAGGCTCAACGCCTAGTTATGGACAATCAAATATACCCGGTACATTGATTGCTGACGGTGATAAACAGCTTTATTTATCGACTGTAGGAATAACAATGCCACACGTAAATGATAGCGTGACCGATGCTAATGGCGTTGTATATATTATAAAGATGATTAAACCGTTAATGCCTGCGGGTGTTGCTGTTTTGTATGAATGCAACATCAACGGGATATAGGCAATGTCAACTGAATTTGAAATACAAATACAGCAATTTGTTAATAGAACAATAGAACAACAAAACAGAATAACAAAAGGAATAGTTGATAGTGTTATTCAATCTGTTGTTATGGAATCACCTATTGATACTGGGAAATTTGTTGGTGATTGGCTGGTCGGTGTTGATGATGTTCCAACGGGTACGACAGATATATATGACACACAAAAGACTGGAACTGTCGTTCATTTACAATCACAAGTACCAGAACAAGCATCAGGGCATGTATATACGGTAGTTAATAATTCTGATTATGCATGGCCTTTAGAGAATGGTCATTCAATGCAAGCTCCGTATGGGATGGTAGAGAAAACCGTTATTCAGTTTGAAAGAATGATACAGGATGAGGTTAATAAGTCTAAATGAGTGAAATATACGTAAGACGTGCAATAGAAACAGCTATTAATGGAATGGCTGGTATGAATACGATTGTTTCATCATCGGTAGCCACATCAACGGTAATAACGACTACATTACCACATGGATTATCTACAGGAATGATAGTTACTATTGTTGGTCATTCAGGTTCAACTCCTAGTATAAATAGCAGTTATGTCGTAACTGTTACAGGTGCAAGTACTTTTACTGTTCCAGTTAATGTAACTGTGGCGGGTACAGGTGGCGGTTTTACAGTAACGGCATGGGAAAATATAGCCTTTACAAAACCAGCTCCTATTATCCCCTATCAAGTAGTATGGTTCCCTGATTTTACAACAGAAAATCCTACTATGGGCGATGGTTTTTATAGAATACATTCTTATTTTCAAATAGATTTAATGTATCCAATACTTAAAGGAACATCAGCTATTGAAACCAGAGTGCAATTAGTAAAAGATACATTTAAGCGTGGAACCTCATTTACTAATAATGGCGTTACAGTCAGGATTGAAGATACCCCATTTGCTAGTATTGGAGTTGCCGATGTAGATGCTTATAAAAAAGCAGTTAAGGTAAGATATTGGGCAGATATATTTGCTTAGTTGCTTTTTTTATATAATAGATATATAATGCTTGACAATATGAATAAATCAACAGTCATTTTGCATGAAAGCTTAATACGCGCCTTCAAGGGTGCTATTTCCGCATGGGAAAAATGGCTGATCGAAGTAAAGAAAAACTAAAAATTTAACTAAAAAACAAAACATCAAGCTCGCTATAATCCTCGCTAACAAGCCTCGATTGTTAATTGCCACCTTGAATATTAACCTAAATATAGGAATATTTAATAATGGCTATCGCATCCGGCTCGTCAAAGTTACTCGTAGCAAAAAAACAATCCGCATTAGGTACAAAAGCTACTGCTGCATCTGCACAATATTTTAGACGCGTATCGTCAAATATTACGCTTTCAAAAGATACCTATCAATCAAACGAAATTCGTCCAGATCTTCAAATCCAAGACTTTAGGCATGGATTACGTAAGGTGGGTGGTACTATTTCTGGCGAAGCCAGTACAGGTACTTATCAATCATTTACCGAGTCAGTTTTTCGCGCTGCTGCATCCGCTGTTGTTACATCTAGTGCGTTAACTGATGTTACCGCCGCTGTAACATCTGGCGCATCAGGTACATTCACAACCGTAGGTGCTAACTGGCTAACTTTAGGTTTTAAAGTGGGCATGGTAGTTACATGGTCTGGATGGGCTACCACTGGCGTTCCTAATAACTCACATAATTTCCTGATTACTGCATTATCAGCAACTGTCATGACAGGCACTATGCTAGACGGCGTTGCTATTGGTGCAAAAGCGGCTGGCGATTCTGTTACCGCCGTATCATCTAAATATGTATCTATTCCTTTAACTGCTCATACCAAAGATTATTGGACTATTGAGCATGTATTTACCGATATTACTCAAGCTGAACAATTTAAAGATTGCGTGTTCACTAAAATGGACATCAAGCTTCCTCCAACTGCTATTGCTACCGTTGATTTTAACGTAATTGGTTTGGATGTTGATTATTCAACTTCTGCTTATTTCACTACCCCTACTGCGGTTACTTCTACTGGCTGTTTAGCCGCTGTTAATGGCTCATTGTATGTGTCAGGCGTAAAGGTCGGTACTGTTACTGGATTCGATGTGTCTATCGATAATGGTGCAACTGCTGTTGGTGCTGTTGTGGGTGCCAATGTATCCCCAGACGTTACATCTGGTATATCCAAGGTAACTGGTAACATGACAATTCTTTTTCAAGATTCTACATTTAGAGACATGTTTAACGCTGAAACAGAAGCATCTGTAATCGGAGTTTTTACTGCATCAAATCTACCGGGTGCGCCTTATCAGTCTATTGTAATTCCTAGAATAAAACTAGGCGGAGCTGGTGTTGATGATGGTGTAAAAGCACTTACTCTAACATCACCATTTACAGCATTGTTGAATAGTGCGGGTGGAACAGGAACTTCTTCTCACGCTACAACAATCACAATTTATGATAGTGCTTTCGCGTAAGGTTGCTTAAATCTATATATAATATAAAAAACAAAGCCCATATATACTGAACATATAATATGGGCTTCTAATCACCATAACTAATCGGAGTTACAATGACTGAAAGTATTATAACAGATATAAAGAAATGTTTGCAATGTGATAAGAAAGTACATGCAAGAAGATTATGTAAATCTCATTACACAGTTTCATTAAGAAAAGGAGTTTTTAATGGAAAAAGTATTTATACAGGACATATGAATATAGTAGATAGATTGGAAAATTTGTCTGAAAGAGTAACTGAATCTGGATGTCAAATATGGATGAGTCCACTAACAAATACAGGATATGGAAGAATAAGTATTAATAACAAAGTTATGCTCGCTCATAGAGCATCTTATGAGGCTTATATAGGAAAAATACCAAAAGGAATTGATGTATGCCATACGTGCGATAATCCATCATGTATAAATCCTAGTCACTTATTTTTAGGAACACATAAAGAAAACATGGAAGATATGGTTATAAAGAAAAGACAAGCTTACGGAGAAAGAAAGATTAAACAAGCAAAGCTTACAGATGAAGATGTTCTAATAATAAGGAATACTAAAGAATCTCATATAAAATTATCTGTTAAGTATAATGTTTGTAGACAATTAATATCAATGGTTAAGCAAAATAAAAGATGGAGACATATATAACATCTTTCGCTTAATCAAAACCCAATCCGTTTGGCAGTTATATTTTAATTGCCAAACACTTTAACCACAACAAAGAGAAACTATAACATTATGTCAATCGAAAAACCATTACTTTCACTCGCTTCTTTTAATGCCTCTGAAAAGTGCTCAAATGCTTTTAATATGACTTATTTAGATGAAAACGGAGAAGAAACAGATTGGGTTCTGCAAATTATCGGAGACCAAGCTCCACAAGTTAAACGCGCTATCTATTCTAAGATAAATGCTAAACGAGCGCAAGAAGATTTCTTAAAAAAGAAAGGTAAAACTGCTCCTTTAGAAGATATTGAGGATTTAATTGCTGATAATCTGGAAGGTTTGGCCGCTTGTGTTGTGGGCTGGTCTGGAATTGTTGAGCCTTATTCTGCTGAACTGGCAAAACAAGCTCTTGAAAATAACAAATCATTAGCTGAGCAAGTAAAGTCAGCAAGTGAGAATATTTTAAATTTCACAGTAAGCAAATAGAAGAATTAGTTCTATTTGCTAAAAACAATTTTGAGTTAAATTCAGATCAGGGAGACGGCTCGTCAAGGGCCGATCACTTTGATCTATTTGAGAAACAAAACGGCTACAAACATCCAGACCA
>Ga0265297_10005516_pt1 | contig 19254 bp, 12 predicted proteins | sample Munlanlwell13791_FD_192502 | JGI IMG/M metagenome (GOLD analysis project Ga0265297, IMG submission 192502) | Leachate microbial communities from a municipal landfill in Southern Ontario, Canada - Leachate well 137-91 | ecosystem: Engineered > Solid waste > Landfill > Unclassified | place...
TTTTCATTACCAGTGCCATCGTTGGGTTGAGAAATAATTATTTGGTTTTTACTGATTTCGAATTTATATTCACCATTGGGACCATCAGCATACTTAATCATCTGTTCACCTTCATTCATAGAGATAGGATTATTACCTGTCCAGAATTCAATGGTATTAAAGACAAAAACATCCAAAACCATTGCAATTTCATAAACTTGACATGCCCAGAATGCCCAATTGACAATACTCTGAACATACTTATCTCCGACACTGCCATTAAATTGATACACTTTTTTGGTTAGTGACATATTGCCATAGCATCCGAAGATGCCGACTGCGATAAATATCGCTAATAAAGCGATGCTGACCAGACGAGTGATCTTTTTCATTTTTCTCTCCTTTTTATTGAGATTCGTTTCTGGCATGGATATTCTTGGTGGTTAGGAAATAGAAAGCCGGAATAATAATCAGCGTAAGGAAGGTGGAAACAACCAATCCACCAATGGAAACAATACCCATTGGTCTTGTCATTTCGGCTCCCGTACTTCCTACACCGATAGCCATAGGTAGCATACCTGCTATAATGGCAATTGTAGACATTATTATCGGTTTCAATTTCACTTTCCCCGCTTCCATTAACGCATCGTGGACACTACATCCCTCTCTGCGTTTTATATTTACATAGTCCATTATTAATATAGCGTTATTTACGACAATGCCAACTAACATTATTATAGACATCATAGATATGATGTTAAGCGATTGTCCTGCAATTAGTAATGAAAGTATTACTCCAATTAAAGCCAAGGGAACTGTAGCTAAAATCAAAATGGGTTGGGCAAAACTTTCCAAAATTGCCGCTAAAAGCATATAGGTTAAAATAACGGCAAGAATGAAGGTTCGAAGCATATCGGTGGTAGTTTCTTTCAACATTTCTGCATTACCACTCCATTTATAACGATATCCGCTGGGGAATTTTATTTTACCCAAGCGCTCTTCAATTTGAGAAGTTATATTACCCAATGTGTAACCACTTGCCAAATCACCTGAGAAAATGATGGTTTTATAACGATCATAGTGCGTTACTCTATTTATGCCTGCATCAAAACTGACATCAGCCAATTGGGAGACAAGATAACTCTTACCCATTACAACCACACTTAAGTTTTTGATTTTATCAGGAGAATCAACTGACTCGTCCTCAAGGGATAATTTAATATCATACTGATTTCCGCCCTCACGATATTCAGTGGAAACAACTCCTTCTACATTTGCACGCAATGCTAATGCTAAATCATATACCGTAGCTCCAGCTGCAGCAAGCTGATCTCTTTTGGGATAAAGAGTAAGCTCCGACCTGCCGAAACGGCTGGAAGTATCAAGATTGATTAAACCAGGTATATTTTGAATAGCTCTGGTTACTTCATCTTTTAATTCTTCCAGGCGAGCATCATCCTGACCTTCTAACATAAATTCAAAGGCGGAACGACCTCCTCCTCCCATGCCCATAGAAGAGCCAGAAACTTTTATATTAGCATTCGGAATATCGGCAAGCTCTTTGGTTAATATATCTACCAACTGATTAGCATTGTATTTACGCTGACTTCTATCTATCAATTTTACATCTGAAGAAGCAAGATTGGTTCCGGTATCAATAAAACCGCTGGAACCTAAATTAGTAAGTATATGCACTACTTCTTTATGCTTGGCTACTCTATTTTGAATATTATCCATTGTCTTTGCTGTCTGGACTAGATTTGTTCCCTGAGGCATTTCTACTGTTATCGAAAGATTACTTTGATCTACATTCGGCATCAATTCCATACCCACAACGAAACTAAGCCCTACAGTGATCAGCAGAGCCAATAGAGTAAACAGTAAAATACTCACGCTGGTTTTTTTGGAGCGTAAAGCGTAGCTTAAGAACTTAGCATAGTAATCTCCGAATTTATCAAAAGCTCTATCAAATGCAAGCCCCCATTTACTTGTCCGTTTCTCTTTCGGTATAATTCTGGAAGCAAGCATCGGAGTAATGGTAAACGCAGTGAGCAAAGAAAATAAGGTAGCTATAGTAACCGTTATGGCAAATTCATTAAAGAAGCGCCCCACCATTGAAGTCATCGTGGCAATGGGTAAAAATACTACGATATTAGTTAAAGTGGATGCTAAAATAGCAGTTCCGATTTCATTAGTTCCCGTTTGGGCTGCTTGTTTTCTGGTATTGCCCATATCTCGATGTCGGAAAATATTTTCCAAAACGACTACGGAATTAGAAACCAGGATTCCCACCGTTGTAGATAAGCCCATCATAGTCATAATATTAAATGTGAAACCGAACATCTGCATAAAGATGAAGGTGGAAATAATGCAATAAGGCATTGAAATAGCCACAATAAGGGTAGAACGCAGATCGTGCAAAAAGATAAAGAGAATTAAACCGGTAAGTAAGATACCAAGTAAAATATTCTCAAGAGTGGAATTGATCGTATCTTTTGTAAATTCACTATCATCGCGAATTATTTCCAATTTCACTCCTTTAGGAAGCTCTTTATTCAGCAATGGAATCTGCTTAGTAACTTCTTCAGCTATGGCTACAACATTTCCATCTGAAGCATTAGTTATGGACAAGCGAACAATATTGTCGTCCTTAATTTTTTCCGGAACATTGAAATATATGGCTTTGGAACGAACTTCTTCCGTAGTATCAGATACACTCGCCAGCTGAGAAAGTTTTTTTACTCCAAAAGCAGTCGGTATATCTGTATTTTTTAGCTCTCCTACATCCTGAAATTCACCTTTAAGACGGACAGAATATTCCTGAGTTCCTTTGTTAAAATTACCTGCAGGCATATCTAAATTAGCGGCTGCAAGGATTCCACTTAATTGCGACAGCGATATTTTATTTTCATATACTACTTTATCTGTTAGCCGAACATCAATTTGGCGTTTAGCCCCTCCGTTCAAAGTTACTCTGGCAACACCGGGAATTTGAGCTAAACGATCTTTCAATTGACCATCGGCAAGTTCATATAAATCCTTGGAATCCAGATTGCCGGATAGAACTAAATCCATAATGGGAAAAGCAGTGATATCCATTTTCATAACAATTGGTCTATCGGTTCCATCAGGTAAATCGCGAATAATGGCATCAACCTTGTCTTTTACATCCTGATTGGCAATATCGATATTTTTCCCCAATTTGAAGGCAACCAGAACAATGGATACATTTTCCATTGAATAGGACTGAATAAAATCAATCTGGCTAACGGTGGCAATTGCTTCCTCTACCGGATCGGTTATCTGAGATTCAATTTCTCGCGGTCCCGCTCCCGAATAAACTGTTTGAACAACTACATAAGGCAATTTCACATCCGGCATCAAGTTCAGCGGTAAATTAAAATAAGCGAGAACTCCGAATACAACGAATACCATAATTGCCATTGTGACCAATACAGGTCTGTTGATTGACAAATCCGTTAAAAACATAGTTTCAGCATCCTTATTCTATGACGCGTAGTTTTGCGCCATCAGTTAACATATTGATACCTTCGGTTATTAAAACATCACCGGGATTAAGCCCACTGGTAACTTCAAAAGTTATTGTGTTATCCAATCCAGTAGTAATTTCTTTTTTCACAGCTTTATTATCCTGATTCAACCATACATATTGAGCTCCGTTTTCATTAACAATATGCTGACGCTCTACCACAATAACATTTGGTTTGCTGAAAATATCGACGGATATTTCAGCCGTTACACCGTAGCTAATTTTCTTATTCATTCCAGGAAAACTAACTTCTACTCTAAATGCTTTAGTGGCATTATCCATAGAGAGAGAAACTTCAGTAACTTTACCGTTGATTGAGGTATCCAACCAAGTGGCGGTTGCCCTGGCACCTTTTTTTACTTTGCTAATTTCCGTGTCCGGAACCATAATTATTGCTTTATATCCATTAGTTGAAGCAACGGTAAAAAGATCTTTCCCAGGAAAAACCTTATCGCTCGGATTTACATACATTGAAGTAATCACACCACTAATAGGCGCACGCACATTGATCATTTTATCACTCATATCCAAATTTGCTTTCGAGACCTTATATTGGGTTTCGATGTTATCAAGGTCTTGCTGACTAATAGCGCCTTGGTTAAATAACCGCTTCATCCGTTCATAAGTGTTTTTTATACTGTTAAATGCCGTTAATGCCTGTTCATATTGAGCAGAAGGAGTATTTTGCGGAAAACAAACAATTATCTGATCTTTTACAACTCGATCACCAACTTTTGCATTAATTTTGCTTATCACTTCCGAAACCATTGCTTGCACAGTTGTTTCTTCCATTCCACTTAAGGGGGCATTATAAAGCAGGTTTTGACGAAAAGTAGTCGGTTCTACAATTGTCTGGCGCACTGGAACTCCTTCTTCACTGTAAATTTGTTCCATACTTTTGCCTTCTTCCTTTTTTTGTGAACAGGCAGAGAGTAGCATCAATATCAGGGTAGTAAGAATAACTAAATATCGTTTCATAATTTTTTCTCCATTTATAGAATAATGCCGATTGATTTCTTAAAGTTGCGATCGGCAGAGATAATCTCGTAGATTGATTGATAATATTGTAATTTTATTGTCTGCAGAGTTAGTTGAGCGTCAAACACTTCCAGCTGGATGCCGACCTGATTTTCATAACGAACCTGAGCAAGCTGTAAACCGCGTTCTGCCAAACGAATATTTTCACTCTGCACATTATGATTTTCCCAAGCATGATAGTATTTTTGGTATTCCTGCTTTATTTGCAGAGTAATCAGCTCTTCCGTATCTCTTTGTTGTAATTTGGCTTTTTGATAGTCAGCCCGGGCATAGTTTCGTTTAGCCGTATTTGCTAAACCAGTAAACAACGGCATCTGAAAACCCAAACCAATGCTGTATTTATTTCCAAAATCATCACCTTGGATAGCATATTCATCTGATGCGGTATATAATGAATAATCTGCCGTAAAAGCTACATTGGGCAAATAATTTACTTTTTCTACTTTATATTGGATTGCTTTCAGCTGCGTGCTCAATTCTATTAGTTCAATTTCGTTTCTTTGTTTCAAACCTTGTTCGGTAGCATTTTCCAAAGTTATGTCCATTTTTTCAGGAAGCACAAATTCACCTTCGGGAATTATATCGCTATCTTCTTCTCCAATCTGTTTGCGAAAAGCGGAAACAGCTAACTCATAATCATTCTTTGCCTTAAGCACTTGGGGTTCCAATTTTACTACGCCCAAGCGTGCTTGTAACAACTCAAATTCTGATATTTGACCTTCCTCATTAAACAGCTCAACCCTTTGCAAGTGCTGTCTGGATATCTGTAAGCCCTCTTCCTGCACTTCCCACAATTTCTTGGCTAATAAACATTGGTAGAAGAGTTCTGTTGTTTGTAAAACTACATCCTGTTCTTTAACTTTGTAGTTCAATCGTTGTATTTGACGATAGTATTTTCCAGCTTTAATTCCGCTTCCAAGCTTTCCCCCTGAATATACAATTTGTTCCATTTTCAGTTGTAAAGCAAAAGAACCTGCTTCAGCAGGTGATTCCGGAATCATTGAATTAACTATGCTATTCATTACACCCGCCAAATATTCTTCGTTATCTGTAGGTGAATCATCCAATCCATCAGTAAGATCCATCGAAGCCGGTATGGCTGAGTTTGGATAGTAAGTTTTACTTAAACCGTAAGCGCCTTGTAAATTTAATTGCGGATAAGCGGAACCGCGAACCTGTTTATAGGATTCATCGGCTTTTTTAATTTCCTCCATTGCCATCAACAGTTCTTTGTTATTTTGTTTGGCTTTGGCGATGCTGTTTTCCAGATCAATAGCATATACACTGCTTAGTATTAAAGTAAGCAATGCCGATACAATTAGTGTCTTTTTCATATTTTATCCTCGTTTTACAATTCCATAGAGTAGCATCTTGATTATAAAATCGTTATCCCTTTCTATTATTTCTAATAAACGGGGGACATCTACTATTTTAAAACCAGGTTCTCCTATCATAAACCAATCCGTTATCACTTCACAAAGCCGGTCTTCAGGAAAACGCTCATCTATCAAATCCTCCTGCTTTCCCAGCTGGATAATTTCTGATAGAATCTGTATCATTATTTCCCTGCTTTTAGCTCTGAATTGAACCAGCTGTTCCTGATAGCTTTGTGGAATATTGATTAAACATTCAATCAAAATTGGCATATTTTCATAAATAAGCTTGATGGGAAAACTTAAAAATTCCGTCAGTTTTTCCTCAAATCCCACTGTGGCATTAAGATGCTGACGCAACATCATAAAATACTCTTTTGTTTTTGCTTCAATGGAAGCAACAAAGAGATCTTCCTTGCTGGGAAAGTAATAATAAACCGTTCCCTTAGCAATTTGGGCAGCTGCAGCAATCTCATCCAGAGAGGTTTTGGCGAAACCGAAACGGGTAAATAGCTGAGTAGCCATTTCCAATATCAACTTTTTCTTATTCGGTAATGCGCTCATTCTCCTTCCTTATATTATATTATTTATCATCAACTTATAAAATCACAACTGAATAACTGAACCATTCCGGTCAATTAGTTTAATAAGTCAAGAAATTTTTCTTGATAGGTGAGATTACATACCGTAGAGCTGTAAACTGAAAGCATATAAAAAACACTATTATTTAAAAACAAGAATAGCTAAAAGCAATTCATATAAGCTGTTTTACATTTTTCCTTGCAGCCAGACCCCAATATTTAATCAATATATAGTATAAATAAAAGATGCTCTGTATATGAGCTTCGTTTCTTTGCAATAGATAAGGTTTTTTTACCTTTATTGCTTGAATCCCCAATGTCGCTGTAATCGTATTCTTTAATGGATAATATAGCTTTTATTCATCCTATAATCTTGTAAAGATCTTCTTTATAATACCTTTTTCAGTTTTGATGCTCAAGATATAAATGCCCGAAGCAACTTTATTGCCAGTCTCATTACAACCATTCCAATTCAAGACATATACTCCACTATTTTGTCTGTTGGGAAAGCTTTTCACCAATTGCCCTTTGATATTATAAATTGATGCTTCACTGGTTAACCCCTCACTGTTTTTTAATTGAAACCGAACAATATCCTGAGAAGGATTGGGGTATATCAATACAATCTGCGGACTTGATTCAATTCCGGGATCAGAAATTGCTTGGGTTTCCCCATTTACTTTTACTATAAAAGAATATCTATTGGAAGAAGGCGGAATAAAAAAATCGCCAAAATGCAAGCTATCAGTTGAATTGGAGCCAGTAATCACACAGCCCCCTGTTTCTAAAGCAGTAATATCTATAATATTCAGATAGAATAAATAGCCAGCATCATAAGTTTGCAATCCCCATTGCCATTGCCCTTGCGGATTTGCCATAGCTACATAGATATTGGCATTATTATGATATCCGGTTAAAGTATCATCACCAAAAGTATAATTGCCCCATAACTTACCGGTAATATAGCAATTACCTGTTTCATCTCCACAGATTTTGGTTGGTATGCAATGTCCCATTGCAGAATCATCATTATACCATTCCCAGTTTTGATTAAAATCCAATTTTCCGCAATAAGTAAAAGCATCTAACCGATTATTTTGCATACTATCTGTTATAATAAAAAAAATATCACAAGTAATATAACTATTGCCAAAAGGGTCAATATAGCTATCCATAATCCCCATTCCGCCATCACTGATCCTTTCACCCCAAATTGCATTGCCGTTAACATCCAGTTTTACGATATAACCACTTGTTTCCTGGCTGGTTAAAATTACCTGATCAGGATAACCAAATGCACATTGATAGAGAAAATAACCGGTTATGTAACAGTTTCCAAAATTATCCGTTCCCAAATTTGCACATTCTGGACAACCATATACACTACTTGCTTGTTGAGCCCATATAGGATTTAACTGGTTATCCCATTTGCTAATAAATAATCCCACATAAGCATTAGTTAAATTTGTGCTGCCAATAGTAATGGAATATCTATAATTTCCGCTTAAAAACAAAATTCCATCTAAAGTTACAGCCAAACCTTTTAAGGTGTCTTGATCCTCGGAGCCAACAGCTATTGCATTCAGTATATTTCCTGCAGAGGATAATATCACACAAAAGATATCACTATTACCATTATTTTCCAATAGTGTTGTTCCAACTGTAAAATCCTGGTAAAAAAGACCTCCTACATAGATATTATCTTCTGCATCCACTGCAATTTTATGGGCATATTCAGCTCCTGTTCCACCTATTGAACAAGCCCAAAGCCAATTACCTTCAACATCAAGTTGAGCCACAAAGGCATCTCTTGACCCTGCAGAATTAAGAGTTATTGCTCCCAAACTGAGTTCACCTTCAAAATAGCCGGTTACATTAATTCTATCCTGAGAATCACTTTTAAGGTTATAAATAATACAGTTTCCGGTGCAAAAAGTTCTTTGCATCCAAGCCCATTCGGGAGGATTGCCCATTAAGGCACCAGCAAAAATCAATAGGACGACGAGCAATGTATTTTGCTTCATTTTACACCTCTTTATTGATATTTCATAGCTATTGGTTATCAGTATATACTACTTATATCTCTCTTTTAGCTTATATCCTTTATTAACCTTATGTCTTTCGGAAGATATCCTTTTTTTTGTTAGGTATCTAAGGATAGTTGTTTTCTGATAGCTTCTTCCAGTTCAGAACGCGTGAAAGGTTTTGCCAAAAAGTAAATATCAGGAGTAATGGTTCCGTATTGGGAAAGAAAATTATCTGAGTATCCGGACATGAGAATTATTTGTACCCCAGGTAAGTACTTCTTTATTTCGCTTGCAAAAGCGATACCATTTAAACCGGGCATTATAACATTGGATATTATTAAATCCGGTGTTAACTCTTGGTGTCGGATTTTTATCAAGGCATCATCTCCACTTACAGAAGTAAGGACTTTATACCCTAATTTAGTAACTGCTTTACTGGTTAAAAAGCGAATAGCCTCATCATCTTCTACAACTAAAACTGTTTCCAGATGACCTGCAACTTTAGGTTTAGGTGCTTCAATGGGAATCACTTCAGGAATTTCTTCTGTTGCAGGAATGAGGATAAGGAAAGTTGTTCCTTTACCGGGAGCAGATTTTACTTTTATATATCCACTAGTACTTTGAATAATTCTATAAACGGTCACCAAGCCGAGTCCAGTGCCATTTTGATTACTTTTTGTTGTAAAAAAAGGCTCAAAAAGGCTCTTCTGGGTGGCTTCATCCATTCCGATTCCAGTATCGGAAATAGTTAATAGAACATATTTACTTGGACGAATATCTGGGTGCTCTTTGTAAAAAGCAGAATCGGGAATGTAGTTTTTCAAACTAATTGTTAATTTTCCTCCTTTCGGCATTGCCTCGCCAGCATTGATGGCTAAGTTCAATATAACCTGTTCCATTTGTACTACATCAGATTTTATAAAGGCAAGGTCTTCCTCACAATTCAGTTCAATTTCGATATTCTCATTAATAAGTCGTCTAATCATCTTAGTCATATCTTCTAAAATGTGGTTTAGTAGTATGGGTTCTGGTTTTACTATTTGTTTTCTGCTAAAAGATAAAAGCTGTTTTGTTAAATTGGAAGCTCTTTTCCCTGCTTTCATAATTTCTTCAATATCCGCTTTTATAGGATTATCGGGAGAAATCTGAGAAAGTGCTATTTCAGCATTCCCCATAATAACCGTTAAGATATTATTAAAATCGTGAGCTACGCCCCCTGCAAGTTGTCCGATAGTAATCAATTTTTGGGCTTGCGAAAGCTGTTCATTCAATTCATGTTCTTTCATTTCTGCATATTTGCGATTTGTCAAATCTTGAAAATAACCATATACATTGGTTACTTTTCCTTTTTTCGTAATCGGACTGCCTACAGTACATATATATTTTTTATTACCCTTGGCAGTAGTAATCCATCCCTCTATGGAATAAGGGATAGCGTTAATATGACAATTCACAAAGGAACTTTTGATCTTTTTTCTATCAGTCTCGTTGTAACAAAGCATTATAAGTTCATACATTTTTCGATCTTCAATTCCTTTATATTTATTCAAATCAAGATCAAAAATAAGGTAAACTTGATCTGTCCAATACATTTTCTTACAGGCGACCTCCCATTCCCATCCTCCTAAATTACTAACTCTTTGGGTTGCTCTTAACAATCTTTCATTTCGTTGCAACAGCTTCATTGCCTGTTTACGAGCAAGAGCTTCCTGTTCAGTTTCTAACATTTTCTGTTCTAATTTGCGTACCAAGCGTTCACTATATAATTTCTGCACTTCCTGTTCATATTCTGCAGTAGCGGAAATTTCGAACGATTCATCTTTGCTCTGTTCTATAACCCTTTCTAAAGTATCAATAATATCTCTGGGTTCAGCAGGTTTTATTAAAAAAGCGTTAGCACCTATTTTCTCCGCAAATTCTTCATCTTTAGTTCCGGTATAGGTGGCAGTATAGAAAATAAAGGGAATATGTTTTAGCTTTTCGTCTTTTCTGATTTCCCGACAAAGAGTGAATCCATCCATAACAGGCATCAAAACATCGCTGAAGATCAAATCCACTTTCTCTGTTTGCAGTTTAATAAGAGCTTCTTTACCATTTAGAGCGGTTATAACCTCGTATCCATAACCCTTAAAAAGCGATTCCAACATATAATTGTTATTCATATGGTCATCAACAATTAGTATTTTCATTCTTACCTCCCTATTTAATAATATTTTCCATAATCTTCTCAATATCTGCCACAAATGTATCAGGATTGATAGGCTTTTCCATATAAGCATTAGCGCCTGCCTCAAGGGCTTGTTCTCTATCTCCTATCATAGCATAAGAAGTTACAGCTATTATCGGTATTGTTTTAGTTACAGGGTTTTCTCTCAATTGTCTTGCCACTTCATAGCCATCCATTCCTGGAAGTTGAATATCTAGTAAAATTAGATCAGGCACAATTCTTTCTGCCTTTTCGATTCCCTCAGGACCAGTTATTACCCCTTCTACTTCATAACTATGATTTTCCAGTAAATAGCGCATTAAATACATATTTTCTGGATTATCTTCAATTATTAAAACCAGCTCTTTCATCCTGTAAACTCCTTTTTATAAGGCATAATTACAGTAAATATGCTACCTTTACCTGGGATACTATCCACTGTAATTGTACCTCCCATCATAATTATTAGTTTTAAACAAATATTCAAGCCCAAACCTGTTCCTTCATATTGACGAGTTAAACCTGTATCAATTTGATGGAAAGGTAGAAATAACTGTTCCAAATCTTCTGGGGCTATTCCGATTCCAGTATCTTGAACCTGAATCTGATATTTGTCTTCTTCGCTATGTACTATAATGGCCACATATCCTGTTTCGGTAAATTTAATCGCATTGCTGATAAGGTTCAATATCACTTGTTCTAATCTGCGTTTATCACAATATACTTCTAATTCCGATTGCGATATTTCCACCTTCAATTCCAGGCCCTTCTTTTCAGCTTGCGGCATAACTATTTTAACTACCTTATCTATTGAGTCGTTCAAGAAAAATGATTCATAATGCAAATCCAGCTGGCCAGATTCAATTTTGGAGATGTCTAAAATATCATTAATCAAATCCAAAAGATGATGAGCACTGTTTTGCACTATAGTAAGCTGTTTTCTTTGCTCTTCATTTATATGGCCAGGTAATTCTTGCAGTAAAATACCTGTAAAACCGATAATAGAATTTAAGGGAGTGCGTAATTCATGAGACATTGTAGCTAGAAACGCAGATTTTAACATATCAGCCTCTTTGGCTTTTAGCATTGCTTTTTCCAGCTCTGCAGTACGTTCAATAATTCTTTGTTCCATTTCCTGATTACTTTTTCGCAATTCCAAAGTGCGAATATTTACTTGATGTTTTAAAGTAAGACCATAGATAACTGTTAACACTAAAGCCAGGATAACTATCAATATAGTGAATTTCAACCAGGCAGGTAACATAAAACCTTCATCTTTTGAAACCCATCTTTTTAAAGCAGCATAATATGCAGAATTAGGCACTTTCTTCATAGTAAGTAAGTGTTTATCTATGGCATCCAGAAGATCTTGGTTTTTACCTTTGGTTGTTGCAAAATACAAGGTTGCTGGTTCAAAAACAACACCTGTATCTACCAGACCATACTGTTTACAATGCCTTCTGCCGTATAGATAATTGGAAACAGCACAATCTGCAATACCGTTGGCAACAGCAGCAAAAGCTGCATCAAAATTATGAACTTTTATGATTTTAACTTTCAGACCAAAACCCTTAATCCATGATTCAATTACATTTTGTTGAATGGATTTTTCCAGCACCGCAATAGAATGACCGTCAAGATCAAGTATGGAATTGATTTCTAAACCTTTACGAGTATAAATTTGAGACCAAGAAGATAGAACCGGTTCTTTATGAAAATCCAAATCTTTTTCTCGGGTTGGAGAAATTGCCACATCTGGCATTAGATCTAAATCCCCTTTCGCCACACGATAATAGATTGCATCAAAACTACCCTCATAATATTCAAGTTTCCAATCCTCTTTAGCTGCAATTGCTTCTAAAATATCAATAAAGATACCCGCTGGCTTACCAGAAGGTTCAATAAACATCTTGGGTTCATTTTGAGAAATACCTACTTTAACAGTTCTGGTTTGAGCTAATAAGAACCCAGATAAAAATAGAAAGATTAACATACACCATATCTTAAGCCAACCTGTCAATTGATCATCTTTCTGACGGTTGCTTCTAAAAATCATAGTATCCTCCTCAAATTACCTTTTTGTACCGATGTTACTGAAAAGACATTGGATTCATAAGAAAATGACAAAAAGTCATTCTCCAAAAGAGGAATATATCCTTATGTATACATATATAATAAAGTAAAAAAACAAAAAGCCAAATAGTTCTTGACGATTGAATGATGTGTAAAAATTGGCTTTAATAATGTGGAAGAATGATATCTTATTGTTCCACACACAATAGAGTTACACGGTTACCGAAAAATTATCCAGTAACTTAAGTACTGTAGCTCAGAGAGTTGACGAGGAAATCAACCAACCAGTTAATAATACAAAGATGTTTTAAAAGGTAGATATGAATAAAGTTTTTTATCGACCCCTGATTATAGTAGTTATAGCTGTAATATTAGTGGAGTTAATAGCAAGGGTTATTCCAGATTCGGATAATAAAATATTTCCTATTAAGAAACTGTCTTGGCTGGAATCTATAGAACCGAAAGATACGATAGAACCTACAGATACAATAGTAGTTAAAGAAGCTACTGCAATTCCCAACAATTTATTACCCTTACAGCCATTTATACAGAAGATGAATAACTCAGCTAAAAGCATAAGAATTGCCTATTATGGCGATTCTATTATTGAAGGGGATTTGATAACAGGGAAACTAAGACAAGAATTACAATCAGTCCATTCTGGTTCAGGAGTTGGGATGATTGGTATTACCTCAATTGTATCTGGTTTTAGGCAAACTATAAAACATAAATTTTCTCGTAATTGGGAAAGTATTTCTTTTATGAGTACCGGTAGAAATAATATTCCTCTTGGAATAACCGGTTACACTTATATTCCGCGTAATTACTATATTGCAGAGAAAGTTATAGAACCCTTACAACTTGATAGTTTAGCTGTTTTGGATACCTCACAAGTAGTTAGTCCAAAACCTCATAAAGAAAGTGAGCGTTTTTATGTAGATTATAATCCCTGGGTAGAATATACTGCCACAACCACTGCTGGTGGAGCACCAAATTTTAAGCGTATTCGTTTATTCTACAGTCATGCGGCTGATAGTAGTTTTGTGAAAGTTTCATATGATGGTTCTCCTTTTGTAGTTCGCTATTTAAATAATCAGTCCGGAGTGCAGATGTTAGACCTTAGTCCAGCAGTTTCTTGTAAAAAAGTTCGTTTGGAATTCAGTGCTTATGACCCTCTGCACATTTATGGAGTTAGTTTTGATGAACCTACAGGTGCTTATATAGATAATTATCCGATTCGAGGTTATTCAGGAATGTTCTTTCAGCGTATTCGCTCTGATATCCTTTCCGGATTTCAAAAGCACCTAAAATATGATCTTGTAATTTTACATTATGGAGTAAATGTATCCAATTATCAAATTCGGGACTACAGTTATTACGAACGAGGGATGAAAAAGAGCATAGCTCATATTCAAAAAGCGCTTCCGGGAGTTCCAATTTTACTCATCAGTGCTCATGATAGAAGTATAAAGCAGGGTTCTGAGTATATAACTTCTCCTGATATTCCCTATTTAGTGGCAACTCAATCAAATGTTGCTAAAGAGACAGGTTGTGGATTCTGGAATCTTTTTGCAGCGATGGGTGGGATTAATTCTATGCCAAAATATGTAAATCATAAACCTCCATATGCTGGAAAGGATTATACTCATTTTACCCGGGCAGGAGCAGATCATATTGCTGAAATGCTTCTAATCTATTTGAGAGGACACTAATTGTCAAAGCGTTTTTTCCTCTCTGTTTTAATTCTGGCCTTAGCTTTTTTGATGCTACAAAACAATAGCCGCGCAGAAGATAATATAACAGTTGATAACACAACAGAACTTTTTACTGAAGAGGAATATCCTTCTGATATGGATACTTTGGAAGAATTTATTCAAAGCTACTATCTGCTTCTGGAAAGCAACGAATACTTGAAACAGTTCAAGTTCATTAATCCAGAGAAAAATTATATATCGGGTGATAAAAAAGCGTTGCAAAGTTTTTATGAAAAATTGCTGGAGTTGCGTAGTGGATTAAGAGATAGAGTAACTATTTATCAAATAGGTGATTCCCATATCCAATCTGGGTATTTTTCTGGAACAGCAAGAACTTCATTACAAAAATATTTCGGCAATTCAGGTAGAGGGCTTATTTTCCCTTTACGCTTAGCAGGGACTAATCAACCGGATGATTATAGAATAACGGCCAGCGGGGCTTTCAGCCGTTCAAATTCCGAACGTGGTTTAAGTGGTTACGCTTTGAATGCTACCAACGGAATGTGTCTGGAAATTACTACAAACAATTTTTTCAAAGGCGATAATAGCTTTAACACAGTTAGTATGATTACTGCGATGCCCGGTTTGAAACCAAAAATTGATCTAGCGGAAAAGAACATCAAAGAGTATTCTATTAAAGCTGGAAATTATTTTTACAGCAGAGTTTCCTGGGATAAAGCAGTTACCAAAATTAAACTAACACTTGCGGGAGAACCTTCCACTTTATTTGGAATCTCTCTGGAAAATAATCAACCGGGATTACTTTATCACTCTTGTGGAATTAATGGAGCAGGTTTTTATAATTTAACAGCTCAATCAACCTTATTTGAACAAATAGGGCTATTGAATCCGGATTTAATTATTATTTCTTTGGGGACAAACGATGCTCAGGGCACCTATCGAAACGAAGTTTTCAGCAAAAATCTTATTTCTTTTATGGATAAATTGAAACAATATAATCCTGAAACACCGGTTCTTTTTACTTTACCACCTGATTCGTATAAACGGGGCAAGCATAATAGCGATTTAGATAAAGTGGAAAAAGTGATTATCGATTATGCCAAAGAAAATCACTATGCATGGTGGAATTTAAGCATAGTGATGGGTGGCAACAATAGTGTTCAAAAATGGAGAAATCAACAAATGGCAGCTAATGATATGCTTCACTACACTCCCAAGGGTTATATGCTGCAAGGTTATCTCTTCTATCAGGCATTCATAAAAAGTTATAAGAGTTTTAGCGAAAAAGCAGGTTAAGAATAAATTATGCCTCCCTTAATTCAAAACATCCTTAATAGTTTAGTTTACGACCCACAACAGCCGTTGCTTTTCCATAGCACCTTTTTTCTATTTTTCTTTATTGTAGTCCTTCTTTTCTATCCATTGGTTGTGAATAAGGTAAAAGTCCGTACCTGGTATTTGATGTTGGCTTCCTTGTATTTTTATTACAAAACCAGCGGTAGTTTCATTATTTTACTTATCATAACCTCCCTAATCAATTTTGGCTTGGGTGCACTTATTTATAGAGCTAAAAGCAAAGCAGGAAAACGATTTTATCTTATTCTTAGCATTGTATGGAATTTAGGTTCGCTGGGTTATTTCAAATATACTAATTTCGTCATATCTACTGTTAACCAGATTTTTGATGGTCAGCTACCTTTATATGATATCGTTTTACCTGTAGGTATATCATTTTTTACTTTCCAAACCTGGAGTTACACTCTGGATATTTATTTTGGTAAGCTTGAACCGCTCAAGAGTTTTGTGGATTTCACTTTTTTTGTATCTTTCTTTCCACAGCTGGTTGCAGGACCAATTGTCCGGGCAAGTTATTTTATTCCCCAAATTCATAAGAAGTTAAGTTTAGATAAGGATACAATTGCCAAAGCTCTTGTATTAATCTTTTCCGGATTACTGAAAAAAGGTGTTATCGCAGATTATTTATCTATCAACTTTGTTGACCGCATCTTTGAGAATCCAGCACTATTTTCCGGTGTGGAAAATCTTTTAGGAGTTTATGCCTATGCCTTACAAATATATTGTGATTTTAGCGGTTATTCAGATATTGCCATTGGTTTGGCAGCTCTTCTTGGTTTTTCTTTGCCGGTAAACTTTATTACTCCCTATCGGGCAACTTCGGTAACCGATTTTTGGCGCCGTTGGCATATATCTCTTTCCACATGGCTAAGAGATTATCTTTATATTCCTTTGGGGGGAAACAGAAAAGGCAAACCCAGACAGTATTTAAATCTAATGATAACAATGCTTTTAGGTGGTTTGTGGCATGGAGCATCTTGGAATTTTGTTTTTTGGGGTGGAATTCATGGTATCGCTTTAGTGCTGGATAAAATGATTCTAAAGTTAAAAATTATGCAAACCAAAGTGATGAAATTTGTGGGAGTGATAGTAACTTTCCATTTTGTTTGTTTTGGTTGGATATTTTTCCGTTCTCCCGATTTTTCCGTCGCTTGGTTAATATTGAAACGCATTTTTACTGATTTTCACGGAAATATATTCTTTCAATGGATCAGTCAATACCATATATGTGCTGCCTTAATTTTGCTCGGGTATATATTTCACTGGATGCCAGAAGCTTACAACAATAATCTGGAAAAATTCTTCCGAAAATGCCCATTAGTTCTACAATCATTGTTGTTAGCATTTCTTATCTGGGTTCTCTTTCAATTCCGTTCGGCAGCAATCCAACCTTTCATTTATTTTCAATTTTGAGGAGATGATTTATGCCTTATCTAATTAAACCCTCGTTAAAAGACTATTCTTGGGGTGATATAAAATATATTCAAGAGCTAATTGGTGCTCTGGATATGACAGGAAAACCCTTAGCTGAAGCATGGTTCGGAGCACATCCTCAATCACCATCTCTTATTATAACTGAAGAAGGTGAAATCCCTATGGATAAGTTATTGGAAACATATCCGGAAAGTATGTTGGGTAAAAATCAGGGTAATAATCTACCTTTTTTATTTAAAATCCTTGCGGCTGCCCAACCACTTTCATTACAAGCACACCCGGATAGGCAAACCGCACAATATGGCTTCCAAAAAGAAGAAGAGGCAAGAATACCAATAACTGATCCTAATCGTATTTTTAAAGACCCTAATCCAAAACCAGAACTAATCTGTGCCCTTACACCTTTTATTGCTATGTGTGGATTTAGACCTTATGAAGAAATCATTCGCAATTTCCAAATCCTGGGGATAGATAATCTCTGGCAGGCATTATCTTCTTTCCAGAAGAAACCTTGCTCTAAGAATCTACAGGAGTTATTCAACCATATATTAGCAAGCGAGCCCTCTCAATTGGAAACAACTCTCTCTGCTATGGAAAATTGTAAGAATAATATTAGCCCAAAATTCAGGTTCACCTGCCAGATTTGTAAACATTTAAATGAATTCTATCCACAAGATAGCGGTGTACTTAGCCCTCTTTTACTAAATACCTTCACCCTGCAACCTGGTCAGGCTATATTTTTGGAACCTGGGATTTTGCATTCATACATCCAGGGTGCTGGCATTGAAATTATGGCAAATTCGGATAATGTTATTCGGGGAGGGCTAACCCCAAAGCATATAGATAGAGATATCCTTTTTGCTATAACTCGCTTTGAAACCTATCTTCCCAAACTTTTACATCCCCATCTTAAATTGAATGAACTTGTTCCCTATCCTAATCCTGCAGAAGAATTTCATCTCTACCGTCTTATCTTGGAAGGTAATTACATTTTAACAAACCAATATAAACCTATGCTTGTTTTTTGCTTCCGGGGTTCATTGAACACTGAAAGCGGATTATCATTACAAAGAGGAAAAGCAATGTTCATCCCCTCTGAAGAAAAAATGCTTCAAATTTCCGGTTCTGCTGATCTTTTTATAGCTTCAACTTATTGAAGTCTAAAATTGAAACTCCACTCCAAAAGTAAAGGATTCAATTACTTCATCATTACCTTTAATTTTACCGTCACAATTGATATCTGTATAGAATTCGCTGTATTTTCCAATTAGATTTGCATTATCGGATAATGAATAAACTAAGCGTCCTGAAATGTAAGCGTTTTCATTACGTAGATATCGGAAATTTATATAGTTAGTATTGGTTTGTGAATAGTATATAGTTGCTTCTTTCAATTTGGGAATCATATATGGATTTATAGTAATACTACCCCATAGGGATTTTCCCAGAAAGTTATTCTTCCCATACATATCTTGATAGGCGATTTTGGGATAGATGAAATCAAAGAGATTAGCGCGTAAATAGCCAAACCAGCCAAGAGAAGCTTCAACATTCTCCAAATTGGATTCTTTGGTAGTTAAGAACCAATACTGGCTTCCGCTTTCCTCCAAAACTATATGTTTCACTTCAGCTCGCTGCTGATCATATTGTTTATCAAAATATCCTGGAATAAATTGATCACCAAAATTACGGAATTCCACTTTTGCGTCAAAAATGAAGAATTTGCTGCTAAACCCGGGAAAAATCATTCCAGTCCCGTAACCGTCGATTTTGGCTAGTTCACCATAATTAACCAGGTTAAAATGGTCGGTTTCAATTAAAGGTAACTGATAATCTGCACTGTAGATTAGAATTTCATCCTTTTTATTATACGCGGCTGCTGTATCGGGGAATATAACAATATCCAAATTATAACCCTGAGC
>Ga0265297_10005517_pt1 | contig 19250 bp, 17 predicted proteins | sample Munlanlwell13791_FD_192502 | JGI IMG/M metagenome (GOLD analysis project Ga0265297, IMG submission 192502) | Leachate microbial communities from a municipal landfill in Southern Ontario, Canada - Leachate well 137-91 | ecosystem: Engineered > Solid waste > Landfill > Unclassified | place...
GGCGGGACGCGTGGCGGCTTCGATGCAGCGATGGGGTATCAAGATTGATGATTCCGGCGGCGCAAAGCTTACGGCTCTGCCGATCGGCGCTTTCTTTCATTTGATTTTGGCGGCAGCGTCGCCATACGCAGGCGCCGTTGATTTTCTGGCGCTGCTTAAACATCCTTTTGCGGCTTGCGGGCTCGATCCCGTCGTTTGCCGCGCGAAGGCGCGCGAAGCCGAAATTCGCGTGCGCAACCTTGAAGACGAAGATTTTGGCGCGATAAAAAAACTTTTGGCGCCTTTGACGAAAAAATGGAACGGCTCTCTGCCTTTGGCCGAGCGCATCGCCCTGCATATCGAGATTGCCGAAGCCATCGCCTCATCGGACAAAGAAGCTGGCGCCGCGCGGCTGTGGGCGGACGAAAGAGGCAAGGATACCGCCGAATGGTTCGACGAATGGCGCGCCAGCGCCGACGGTTTCCCGCCCTTATCCGGCAACGATTATGCCGCGCTGTTTGGTTCTCTCGCTTCCACAAAAATTCTGCGCTCCGTCCGGACAACGCACCCGCGCTTAAGCATTCTGGGTCCTCTTGAGGCGCGTTTGTGCAGCGCCGATCTCGTCATCCTCGGCGGCATGAACGAAGGATCGTGGCCGCCCGATGCCGGTTTCGATCCGTGGATGTCGCGCCCCATGCGTAAAAAATTCGGCCTTCCTTCGCCGGAATACCGCCTTGGCCTTTCGGCTCATGATTTCTCTCAACTGGCTTGCGCCAAAGAAGTCATGCTGACCCGCGCATCGCGCGTTGACGGCATGCCTGCGGTTCCGTCGCGGTTTCTGCTGCAAATAGACGCCGTGCTGAACGCGGCCCGGTTGTCCGACGATACTCCAAATGCCTTGCCGTGGCGCGAATGGGCAAAAGCTCTCGATGCGCCGAAACAGGGGGACATAAAGCCCTGCGCGAGGCCTTTGCCCTGCCCTTCCGTCGCATTACGTCCGACAAAGCTGTCGGTCACGGAAATCGGAACGTGGCTGCGCAATCCTTACGCCATTTATGCGAAACATATATTGAAACTGAGAAAGCTCGACGAGCTGGATGCTGAACTGGACGCTGCCGATCGCGGCATGATGATTCATGAAGCTTTGGAAAAATTCGTCCGCGCCTTTCCCCAAAAACTGCCTGCCGATGCCGAAGAACGGTTGCTTGCTATAGGACGCGAGATTTTTGCAGACGATAAAGGCGATCCCCGAGTCCGCGCCTTTTGGGAAGCCGGTTTCGCCAACATCGCCGCGTGGTTTATCAAGCAAGAGCGCGAGCTGCGCGATGCGGATGTATCTTCGGTTGTCGCCGAAGCCGAGGGAAGCTGCAAAGTGGGCGATTTTACGCTGACCGGCAAAGCCGATCGCATCGAAAGGCTGAAAAGCGGCGGCTTGCGCATCGTTGATTACAAAACCGGCGCCGTACCCAAGAAAGAAGACGTCACTTCCGGCATTGAGCCTCAATTGCAGCTTTTGGCGCTGATCGCGGCCTCACGAGGATTCAAGGATGTTGCAGAGACAAAAACCGCCTCGGGCGAGTATTGGGAATTAAAAAGCAGCGCCAGCAACCGCAAAGCCTTTGTTTCCGAAGAAGCTCTTCCCGATTTGATTTCACGCGCCGAGGAAGGACTTAAAAAACTGATCGAAGCTTACGCCGATCCGGCCACGCCTTACGAAGCCGTGCCGAAGCGACGGTTACAGCCTCGCCACAACGATTACGCGCATCTGTCGCGCCTTTTGGAGTGGGGAAAAGCGGGGGAGGAAACATGACTTCTCCCGCGCGCAAAGCCACTTCGGCGGTCGATCCGAACGACATTCAACGAAAAGCTTCCGATCCGACGCTGTCGGCGTGGGTCAATGCCTCGGCAGGTTCGGGAAAAACGTCCGTTCTGACAAAACGGGTCATGCGGTTGTTGTTGTCCGGCGTCAGCCCTCAAAAAATCCTTTGCCTGACCTACACTCGCGCGGGCGCCGCCGAGATGGAAAGCCGCATTATGGAGACGCTTAAAAAGTGGGCGGTATGCGATAATAAAGAATTAGACGACGATTTAGACAAACTTCAGAAAAAGCCGCCGGAGAAAAACCAGCAAATCGAGGCGCGGCGCTTGTTTGCGAAAGTATTGTCCTGCCCGGGCGGCCTGCGCATTCGCACCATCCATTCCTTCTGTCAGGAAATTCTGTCGCGCTTTCCTATCGAAGCCGGCCTCCCTCCGTACTTTGCGCTTATCGAAGACCAAGAGCTTGAGGTTCTGAAAAACGAGATTCTGGACGATCTGTTGCGCGAAGCCGCCGATAATCCGGAAAAAGAATTGGCAAAAGCTTTGTCGGTTCTTGTCGCCGCGCAAGGCGAAACCGGATTTGCCAAAATGCTGAAGGAAGTAACGCGCGAACGTGGAAAGCTTGCCAAGGCTCTCGATAAAGCGGGCGGGTTGGATAAGCTTGTCGCCCGCACGCGCGACCTGTTGCAGCTGGAACCGGACGATACGCCGGACAACATTCGCAAAGACGTTATGAAAAGAGCGCCGGAAGCGGAACTGAGAAAGCTCGCAGCCTGGGTTACGGAAGAGACCTCATATAAAGAGGAAAAACAAAGACTTATGGAAGTCCTGTCCTCGCCAACAAATAAACGGGCGGACATATTCGATACCTATCGGCTTCTGTTTCTGACGACAAAAAACGAACAACGAAAAGCCATCGCAAGCAAAGAAGTTCGGAAAGCCCACCCCGAGATTGACGATCTGTGCTCGAAGGAAACAGCGCGTCTGTTGTCCGCCCTTGAACGCCTTGAAGCGGCAGAGCTCGCCGAAACGACAGAAAGCGTTCTTATCTTCGGCCACGCGTTCGCCGAACGCTTGACCGAGCGCAAAGCTTCTCGCGCCGCTTTGGATTATGACGACCTTATCCTGTTTACCGAAAACCTTCTGCGTCGGAGCGGGATGTCATTATGGGTTCTTTACAAGCTCGATAACGGTCTTGACCACATTCTGCTCGACGAGGCGCAAGACACCAGCGTCGTGCAGGGCGAAATTCTGAAACTGCTTACGGGAGAATTCTTTGCCGGAGAAGGCTCTCAAGAAAACAAAAACCGGACGTTGTTTGTCGTCGGCGACGAAAAACAATCCATCTTCAGTTTTCAAAACGCCGATGTCGAGACTTTCTTTTCGCTTCACGACTATTTTTCGCGGCATTTGGAAGACGCCGGAAAACCGCTGGAAACCATATCCCTCAACACGTCATTCCGCTCCGCACAAGCTGTCCTGACTGCCGTTGACGCCGTCTTCGAGAAAGAGGCCGCGCGCGACGGCGTATCGCTCGCGCCCGTTAAACACACAGCCCATCCCAATGACGACGGCAGCGATAAATGCGGCCGCATCGAAGTCTGGCCTTTGCTTAGAAAAGAAGAAAAGGAGAAAAACAAAGACACAGCATGGCTTCTGCCGACGACCCGCGAGGAAGACAAAGACCTTCAGGCAGACCTGGCGCAGCAAATAGCGCAAAAGATAAAAGGCTGGCTTGACCGGCGCGAGATTCTGCCCGGAGAAAACCGCCCCATCGCCGCGGGCGATATTATGATTTTGTTGCGCCGCCGCGGACGTTTTGCCGACCTTATGGTGCGCGCGCTTAAAACAGCCAGCGTTCCGGTCACGGGCGTTGACCGCATGGAGCTTGTCAAACAATTGCCGGTGATGGATTTGCTGGCCTTGGTGCGTTTTGTTTTGTTGCCCGAAGACGATTTAAATCTCGCCTCCCTTCTGCGCAGTCCTCTTATAGGATTAAGCGAAGAACAGTTGATGACGCTCGCTGTAGGCCGCAAAAGCTCTTTATGGAACAGCCTGAAAGCGTCGTCCTTCTGCGCCGCCGCGCGCGATTATCTTTTGGCCAAATTGAACGAAGCCGATTTTTCGACGCCGTTCAATTTTCTTGCGAGGACGCTAAACGCTCCTTGCCCGGCCAATGCGACAAGCGGCCTTAAGGCCCTGTGGACGCGCTTGGGCGATGAGGCTCTAGACCCCATCGAAGAGCTTCTGAACAAAGCGCAGACTTTCGGAAAAAATCACGCGCCTTCCCTGCAAAATTTCCTCCACTGGCTGACTCAGTCGGATATGGAGATCAAGCGCGAACTCGACCGCAATGAAGAGCAAGTACGCATCATGACGGTGCATGCTTCCAAGGGGCTGGAAGCTCCTATTGTCTTTCTGCCCGACACGACGGCCATACCGACCGACGTTCCGAAATTCCAATGGGGTAACAACGATACGCCGTTATTTTTGGCTCATGCGCCGAAATTCGGCCAAGCGCGAAATATATGGCAAGCCGCAAAAGATAAGCAAATGAAGGAATATCGGCGCTTGCTTTACGTCGCGATGACGCGCGCGTCGCGACAGCTTTATATATGCGGCTGGCAAAGCGGCAGAAAAGAAGACGCTATCGAGCAAAGCTGGTATGGGCTTGTCGAACCGGCCCTGCGTCCCTTGCATCAGAGCCATCTGCCGACGGACAAGGACGGCGTAACGCCTGAAATTGTGTTCGCCGATACGGTTATTCCCAAATTGCCGCCAAAACATGAAAAAACACCCTCCGCGCAAAAACAGCCACTGCCGAACTGGGCGCTTGTGCGCGTTAAAGAAGAGACAGATGCCGTATCTTCGGCTCCTTCTTACGGCGCAGACACAAACACCGCGACGCCCGACACGGCTTTTGCGCGGGGACGTATTATTCACCGCCTGCTTCAAACTCTACCCGACATTGCGCCGGAAAAACGAGGGAATGCCGTTGACCGCTTCCTCTCGCACCCGCGCCATGAATTGACGAAAAACCAGCGCGACGACATTGCCGCCGAAGTCCATCGGCTGTTGAACGACGAAACATTCGCGGCGCTTTTTGCGCCCGACAGCCTTGCCGAAGCTCCTTTGGCCGGACGCATCGAAGGAGTCAATGTGTTTCGCCAGGTTGATCGGCTGTGCCTGAAAGACAATGAAGTCTGGATTGTTGATTATAAAACGAACCGTCCGCCGCCAGAGAGCGAGGAAGACGTCCCCGCCGCTTATCGTCGGCAGCTTGAAGAATACCGTATTTTGTTGAGCGGCATCTACGCGGACAAAAAAGTGCGGTGCTTTCTTTTATGGACTTTCGCGCCGAAACTGATGGAAATCGCTATTAAAAATAACCAGCAATGAAATCATCTATGAGTAAAGGCTTGTGCCGGCTTTAGGTTGAGATTTAATTTTGGCCTAACCTCCCGATCCCCTTGTTGACGGAAGATCTTGCTTCTAAAGGCATCATATTTTGTCATAAATCTGCTTTTTGCATTCAACACAGATGGCGACAGACACACATCAATATGGGAGATAACTTTTTTTGAATCTTTTTCTTTCGGCTCCGAGGCCACCTCAAGCGTGATAATCCCCTCCTGATCCCATGAGCTCTGTGGTGCGGCATTTTTTGGCCGAAGCTCGACAGAAATCGAGCGATTTGATTTTGAATAGATTACTCGCCCGATCGAATACAAGGCCAAGACATACTCTCTTGGCTCGTCTTGGAAATTGCAAACCACCTTCATTAAAATAGGGATATTGTCCGCCTTTTCATGCTTATGCGTATAGCAGTATTTATTGGAATAATAGGCCTTATCTTCGCGATAGAAATTGAGTAGCGCAAAAATTTCGCTCGCTTCTTCGAACCTCAGCACATGCGTAGACAGATCTTCAATGACCGCTTCCTGATAATTGGCTTCCGGCGCCAATCTGAAGGCATCGTCTACCGCAAAAATTTTTTCCGGCTTCATAATTATAAATGACGCAATACGTGACATAAAAGTCCATCCGATTAAATTAATCTAATTCTCATATGCATGAGCGGCATTTTAGGCCGCCTTTGCAATAATGAAATGGTTAAAATGCTTTCGCATCGCGGGGTATTAAAAGAGCGGTTTGTTACGGGATTACGGCTTGGCTTTTTGGGAGGCCGCCTTTTTCCCCTGTCCTTTGCCGCATGCAAAACTAAGGGTTAGCTGCGCCTCGGGGTTGATCTGAAAATTCATATTGAGCGTAATCTCCGGCTCCAGACTGGCCACGTCGGCTTCGCTTACGATGATCTCGCCTATTTCAAAATAAATGCCGACTTTCTCGGAAAGATAGGCGCGCAAATTGTTGCTGATGATGCTGACCATCTCGCAGGCAACGTCTTGCAGGATAAACGGCGTGAGCGCAGACGACATTTCGACACCCGCCTTCTTGGCGATAAGAAAAGCCGTGTTGCGCAAAAGGCGCAAAGAAACGCAGGCCGTCGCATTTTCATGATAAAGCATGACATGAACGGGGATGCAGTCCCGCTCGTTCGGAAAAGCTATTGGCGTCTGCGCCAGATCAAGATTGAACATAATGCGGAAAACGTCGGCAAGCGAACGTTCCATATACCGTTCGATTTCCGCCGATTTATTGGCGCGTAAGTATTCGCCTATGTTTTTGTCTGGATTCATTCTCTTCCTTCGCGATTGTCGCCGCGAACGCATTTCCCCACGTCAGGTCATCAGTTTTTCAGCCAAAAAATCTTTTGTACGGCTTGCGGCAAGCGTGGCGGCGACTTCGTTATAGTTTTTGCCGCCCGCCAAACCAAAGCCCTGATCGGCATTTTCGTATACACGCGCCATAACGACGGGATTCCGCGCCAAGCTGTGCATGATTTTGATGCGTTTATCCGGAGGAACGGATTTATCAAGAGCGCCAAAGTGCAGCAATACCGGCATTCTGATGTCATGAATCTCATCGAGGTTTTTTTCCAGATGCGTCGGATAATAACCGACCGAAGCATCAACGTCGCTGCGCGTTGCCATCAAATAGGACAATCGCCCGCCAAGGCCGTATCCGACGGATCCCACCTTGCCGTTGCATCCCTGCGTCTTGCGAATATAGCCCAGCACCGAAAGCAAATCGCGAACGGCATCTTCGACGTTCAGGCTTTTATACATTTCATAAGCGCGGGCGATGTCCTCGGGCGTCCGGTCGGTCAGTTGGACGTTCGGTTCCCGGCGCCAAAACAGATCGGGACAAATCGCAAGGTAACCCTGAGCCGCAAAATCGTCGCATGCCTTGCGCATAACGTCGTTAACGCCAAAAATCTCCTGAATGACGATCAGCCCGGGCCCTCCTTCCAAGGGCGGGTGCGAAAGGTACGCGCCGAATTCCGAACCTTCAAACGAGGTAATTTTTATGTCGGGCATGGGGGATAATGACTGAGAGGTGGGGACAAAATTTCGTGCGAAGTCTAGTGGTTCCGGGCTAAAATATTATTAATTTGGATTTACCTCCCCAAAATGTTAACTTTTGGTTAACCATTAACCTTTGGACGGACGTTTTCATGAAAGTGACTGTCAATGTTGAGTGTTCCCCCGAGGAAGCGCGCGCCTTTTTGGGGCTTCCTGATGTTGCCCCCATGCAAAAGGCTATAATGGCCGAGCTTGAGGAAAGGCTGCGTCTGAACATTCAGGCCATGACGCCCGATGCGATGTTCAAGATGTGGTTGCCCACCAATCTGCAGAACATCGAACAGGCGCAGAAACTTTTCTGGTCTCAGCTTCAGCAGACCTTCAACGGCTTTGCCTCTTCGACGACCGATGCAATGTTGTCCTTCTCCAAGGGCATCGGCAAGAAATAATCCTTGCGCCTGTTTTCATGCAGGTCAAAAATTAACAGGCAGCGCCCGGTGATTCTATGGGGATAAGCCGCACTAATTTACAATTTGCAACTTCTTGGGTTGAGATGACTCCCTTTGCCGAAACCGATCGTCTTGTTTTGCGCGCGCTTGAAAGACATGAATTGCCCCGCCTTGTCGAACTGCTGGATGTTTGGGATATCGTGCGTTGGCTTTCCGTCGTTTCCTATCCTTACACAATGCAAAACGCCGAAGAATTTTACGCCGACATGGAGCAAGCCATGGCCAACGGCGTCCCGCAATTTTTTGCCATGGCTCTTAAATCGGATAATCTTCTGATTGGCGGCATCGGACTTCATCCCCCGCGCGGTTCGACCGCCGTCGAAGGCGAAGTTGAAATCGGATACTGGCTCGGCAGAGCTTTTTGGGGTCGCGGATTGATGAGCGAAGCCGCGCGGGTCGTGGCAGGAGTAGGCTTTTCCCGCCCCTCTACGCGCACCCTTATTTCCACGACGGACGTCAATAATGTAGCTTCGCAGAACGTTCTTTCAAAGATCGGCATGAAAAATATGGGCGTTTGCATACGCGATTATCCGGCCCTGCGCGGCGACGATCATGTCGTCAGATGGCAAATGACGCGCGAAGAATGGGAACGAACAAATGACAAAGCCTGACCCTTCTTCGTTGCATAAGGTTTCCCGTCCCGTCGTTCTTGTGACGGCGGCGGTTCTGATCGATAAAGACAACCAAATTTTGCTTGCGCAAAGACCTCAGGGAAAATCCATGGCCGGTTTATGGGAGTTTCCGGGCGGAAAAGTTCACGAGAACGAAATTCCCGAAGAAGCGCTGGTGCGTGAATTGCGCGAGGAGTTGGGCATTAAAACGGACCCCGGCTGTCTTGTTCCCTTGACCTTCGCTTCGCATTCTTATCCCGAATTTCATCTGCTTATGCCCCTCTATGCCTGCCGCGTCTGGCGAAACACGCCGCATCCTCAGGAAGGGCAAGCGATAGCATGGGCAAAAAAGGACGAAGTGTACAAATACCCCATGCCGCCTGCGGATGAACAAATTCTTCCTGTTTTATTTGAACTTATCTAGAAGAAACTATCCTTCTTCCATGTGCAGCAAGGCGGCATTGCTGAGCGCAAAAGCCGCGACGGGAATAGCCCAGGCCGCCAGCACGACAGGCAGCGTTTGGTTGACGCCCAACGCATTAACGACGTTATTAAGCGTATAAATAAGGCTTCCGAGCACGACGCCCGCGATAATCATGGCCGTGACTCCTCCGCGCCGGTTCATACGCAAAGCAAACGCCGCCGCAAAGAAAACCATCGAGCATAAAGACAAGGGCTGCGATAAAATATTTTGAAAAGCCAACTGGTGCCGCGTCTGCGGCAAGCCGATGGCCTTAAGAGCGCGGATAAAACCCGGCAGTTCCCAAAAAGATATTGTATTGGGAGCCGCCATGCTCTCCTGAATTTTTCCGAGCGTCAGCGTCGTCGGCAATCTCCAATTACTGACTTTTTCGGCGGTGCTTTGATCCATATTGATCCACGCGTCCCGAACGTCCCAGGCGCCATCCTCCAGAACAGCCTGCTGCGCGTCAATACGTCCCAAATATTTGCCCTCCAGATCATAGATAAAAATGATCACCGGAGACATTATCATGGGGTACATTTCGACGTGATCGGCGTGGATCAAGTAACGCTTGGCTTCGTCGCGCTGACGGAGCCACAGTCCCGCCCCTGTCAATTCAAGGGTCGGCGTGCGCTCAAGATAACGCCCCTCGAGCGCCTTATACCTTGCGTTCATATTCGCGCCGATGGGATTAAGAACGGCGATGTTAATAATCGCAAAAGCCAGCGTAATCAGAAAAGCCGGGCGCACAAATTGCCACGCCGAAATGCCGACCGAACGCGCGACGATCAGTTCCTGACTGCGCGTCAGCCGCCAAAAAGTGAACAATCCGGAAAACAGGACGACGAAGGCCAGAATACGTTCGATTGTTTCCGGCAGTTTATAGATACCCATCTTCAAAACGATATTAAATCCGACGTTCTGGTGCCCGGCGGCGCGGCGCATCAGTTCGGCAATTTCGAACAGGAAAACGATGCCGGACAAGGCTCCCAGAAAAACCAGAAACCACAGAAGATACTGTTTCCCGAAATAACGTTGTAAAACCCAGCGTTCCGTCATAGCAGCGCCTTTCGCATGAAAGGAGCCATCAGTCTCTGCCGCAGAGAATCCGCAAACACGAAAACCAAGCCAAGCGGCGCGGGCAATATTGCCACGGCATAAAGAAGGAACGCCAGGTTGCCGTTCTTTGCGATAAAGCCGCTTATCGTCATAAAGGCGGCTTGCGTAATGACAATCGCAAGCGCGCTTATCAGTATGCGCCACGCCATGCCGCGCCTGTTAAACGTGCCTGACAAAATCCCGGCCAACGCAATGGACATGTAGGAAAAAGACAGAAACGGCGTTGCGAGCCGCAGATGAAGCTCGCTACGGAACCGCGAGAGAGGCCCCCTTGCACGCAGCAATTCCGGCGACGGATTGATGAGCTTGCTCATGGTCAGCTCGCGGGGATCCGGAAAGCGGCTGGCGCCCGTATTGCGCAAGGCATCGAGATCGAGCACATACTGATCGAAAGCAAGCTCGGATAACCGCCCCGTCGCGCGATCAAATTCCTGTCGTCTGCCGTTAAAAATGATCATGCGGGGCTCGCCGTTTGTTTCGACAATTTGCCCCGTTGCCGCCATCGTCGTAACCGTTCTATCCGGCTGTCTTACGTCCTGTATCAATATGCCTTGCAAAGACCCGCCCTGACCTCGCTTATTCGCATAAAAAGTCAGGCCTTCCGATAAATCGTTAAAACTTCCCGGATGGGACAAAAAGACCGCAAAGCTGTTCCGCGTCTTGTATTGCGTGGAAACCAGATTGCGGTTGGCAGCCGGGGTAATCCACAACGTCAGAAGCATGCAAACGACGGTGACAATGCCCGTCAAAAGCAGCGCCGGTTTAATCAGGTGCAAAGGGCTCAACCCAGCCGAGCGCATAACCGTTAGCTCGCTGTCCACCGCAAGTTTGTTATAGATAAAAACGACGGCGGTTCCGAGCCCAAGCGGAATGATAAGGGGTAGAAAAGTCAACGCCGAAAGCCCCAAAAGTTCGAAAAAAATCAGCATCGTGGCTGAATTCTCGATCACCAGGGATAAAAGCCGGAATGATTGCGTAAAAAGAACCACAAAAGTCACGGCTCCTGTGGCAAAAGCAAAAGCCGTTGCCAATTGGCGAAGCAGGTAGATTGTCAGGACGCGGTTCATAAGTAACGTATAGCAATGACTGGAAAAATACTCTAGCCTGTTTAGACTCTGGTTTTGTCAAGATTTGGTAAAATAAAGGAAAAGACACCATGCTCAAAATCGCTTTTTCGGCCGACACCCCTCCGAGTCAAAACGCGCTTGTTCTGACCGTCGCCGCCAAAGGAAAACTTGGGGAACAAGGCGAAAAACTCGACAAAAAACTGGACGGTGCGATTTCCCGCGCCATCAAGGCCGGTTCTTTTGCCGGAAAGAAAGAAAAGACGCTGACCCTTCTCTCCCCCGCCAAGTCGCGGCTGACACGGCTTATTTTAGTTGGCATCGGCGCCCCTGAAGAGGCGGATGCCCGCCTTTTCGAACGTATCGGCGCGTCGGCAGTTGCGGCGCTGAACGGCAAAGATCCTCGCGCCGTTTTGCTGATTGACCGTTTTAAGAATTCCGGTTTGACGGAAAGCGAAGCGGCCGCTCACGCTGCGCTTGGCGCTCGTTTGCGTTTCTACCGGTTTGACAAATACCGTACCCAAAAAGAACAGGATCAAAAAAGCGAGCTGAAGATTCTGACGATTGCCAGCAAAAGCGCCGCAGCGGCCAAGAAACTTTACGCACCCTTCGATAAAATTGCCGACGGCGTTCATCTGGCACGCGATCTAATTACCGAACCCGGCAATGTTTTGTATCCCGAGACGCTGGCGCAGCATGCGCTGGCGTTGACCGAGCTAGGAGTCAAAGTCGAGATTCTCGACGAAGACAAAATGAAAAAACTCGGAATGAATGCCCTTCTCGGCGTGGCGCAGGGGAGCATTTATCCGCCGCGGCTTGTTTCGATGCATTGGCGCGGCGATGCCAAAGCGAAAAACAAGGCTCCCGTTTGTTTCGTCGGCAAGGGCGTGACTTTTGACTCGGGCGGCATTTCGTTGAAACCGGGCTCCGGCATGGAAAAGATGAAATACGACATGTCGGGCGCCGCCGCCGTCATCGGCGCTATGAAAGCGCTTGCCGGACGCAAGGCCAAAGCGAATGTCGTAGGCGTTATCGGAATCGTTGAAAACATGCCTTCCGGCAGCGCGCAAAGACCCGGCGATATTGTCGCGTCAGCATCAAAGCAAACCATCGAGATTATCAATACCGACGCCGAAGGACGTTTGGTTTTGGTCGACTCTTTATGGTATGCGCAAGAAACATTCAAACCCTGCTGTATCGTTGATTTGGCGACGTTAACGGGCGCCATCACCCTCGCTCTCGGGCGCGAATATGCCGGTCTGTTCAGCAACGACGACATGCTTTCCGAGCAATTGACGAAGGCGGGCAAAAGCGTCGAAGAAAACCTGTGGCGCTTTCCGATGGGCGAAGCTTACGACAAAAAACTCGACAGCCCCGTTGCCGACATGAGAAACGTCGCGGATAACGGCGAAGGAGGCAGCATCACGGGAGCGCAGTTCATCCAGCGCTTTGTCAAGAAAGGCACCGCATGGGCGCATCTTGATATTGCCAGCGTGGCTTGGCAGGACAAAGACAGGCCGTTGTCTCCTAAGGGCGCAACAGCCTTCGGCGTTCGTTTGCTGGACAGGTTTGTGGCGGATAATTTCGAGGCGCTATGACGGAAATCCGTTTTTACCACCTGACGCAAAAAACGCTTGAGCAAGCCTTGCCCGGTCTCCTTGAAAAAACCGTCGAACGCGGGTTAAAGGCGGTCGTCATGACAGGATCGCCCGAACGCGCCGAAGCGTTGACGCAACAGCTGTGGACATACAGCCCCGATCGCTTTCTTCCTCACGGCAACGCCAAGGACGGCCATGCCGACAGGCAGCCCATATGGATAACGGCGGAGGATGAGCGCCCCAATAACGCCGATTATCTGTTTTTAACGGATGGGGCCACAAGCGCGCGCCTGAACGACTATTCGCGGGTATGCGATATATTCAACGGCGGCGACGAAGCTGCCCTTGCCGCCGCACGACGCAGGTGGGCGGCGGAAAAGAAAGACGGGCATCAGCTTTCCTATTGGCAGCAAACCGATACGGGATGGATTGACGCGACGCCAAAGGAATAAAAGCTCACTTTTTGAAAATTCATGTCTGACACTTCTCAAACCATTATCCAGCGTTTTCGCACCACTTACGGCAAGGACATTGATCTGACCTTGCGTCCTGCCTATCACGATCTTCTGGAAAAGCTCGGCAATCCGCAGAGGCGACTGCCTCCGGTCTTTCATGTCGCAGGCACGAACGGCAAAGGATCAACATGCGCTTTCATGCGCGCCATGCTGGAAGCGGCAGGATATAAGGTGCATGTTTATACTTCGCCGCATCTTGTCGCCTTTCACGAACGGATCCGCGTTGCCGGACAAATCATCGGCGAAGAAGAATTACTGGGACTTCTTGTCGAAGCCGAAAAGCTGGCCATTCCGTGCGGCGTAAGTTACTTCGAGGCCGCGACCGCCGTAGCTTTTGCCGCCTTCGCGCGACACAAAGCCGATTATACGATTTTGGAAACGGGTTTGGGCGGACGGCTGGACGCCACAAACATCATCGAGAAACCCCTCGCGACAATCATTACGCGCCTCTCCTACGATCACCGCGAATACCTCGGCGATACGATTGATAAAATCGCGCGCGAAAAGGCGGGCATTATGCGCGCGTCCGTTCCCTGTTTCACGGCACCGCAACCCGACCCGTTAGCCCTGCAAACTTTGCGGGAAGCCGCAAAAACCATTCAAGCGCCGTTATTCATAGGCGGAATAGACTGGAAAGCCGAAGGACGCGATGGAGGCTTCCGGTTCATGGATGCCAAACGCGACTGGGACTTGCCGCCTCCCGCCCTTTTGGGACAGCACCAGTATCAAAACGCCGGATTAGCGATTGCGGCTTTATCGGCACTCCCCTCTCCTTTGCCGCAATCCGCCATCGTCGAGGGGTTGCGCAATGTCGAATGGCTGGCGCGATTGCAGCGCCTGACGACGGGTCCTTTGGTTTCTCTTGCTCCCAAGGGCGCCGAAGTCTGGCTCGACGGCGGACACAACGATTCGGCAGGCGAAGTTTTAGCGACACAGATTGATCTTTGGCGGAAAGAAGACGGAAAAACGCCAAAGCCGCTTTATGTCGTTGTCGGCATGCTGACCACAAAGCATCCGGCAGAGTTTCTCTCACCGTTTGCAAAATATATCGCTCAGGTGCGCACCGTTCCGGTTCCTCATGAGCCTTTAGGTTTTTCGGCGCAGGCTTTGGCGCACGAGGCGCAAAAGATCGGTCTTTCTTCCGCAGTGGCGACAGAGAACGTTGCGGAAGCTCTTTCCGACCTGGCTAAACACACAAGCTTCCCCTCCCCGCGGATTCTTATCTGCGGGTCTCTTTATCTTGCCGGTGCCGTCTTAGAACAACAAAACGGCAGCGCCTACGCCGCTACATAAACCTGATTATCTTCGCTCTTCATCGTTTTTCTTTGCTTGGCATCATTGGCCTTACCGCCATCAAGAGCGAGCAGTAGAACATCACGCGCTTTTACAACATGCTTGTATGGTCCAACCCATCCGCGCTTATGCAGTTGGAGGGCTAGATCGGCAAGCTGACAGGCAACATCTTCTTCGGTGCTTAATCCGCAAACGAGCGTCATGGCATGCCTCCAATAAACCGCGTTGATAGATGCCATCATACCTGAGCACACACACAATACGAAGAATAACAAAGCTCTTTGCGGTTAAATTAAACCTTTTATGCGCGGACATAGAATCCGGTTATAGCCCTGCGCTTAAATTGAATCCTTCTGCATCAGCATGAAATTCACGACAGCAATCACGTACCATTAGTAGACAATAAAAAACAAAATTACATATTTTGCCGTTGAGCAAGCGAAAACAGTTTTTCGCTTTCTGTCGGAAACTTTTTCATTTATAAAATTTCCATTCGCGGCAAAGAGTTATTTAAAAGTTTTCACTATCAAGCTACCCGTTTTTGCAGCACTCTAAGCACCAGCACAATACAAGCGTGTTCATAACCGATATAGACATGACGAGGTTTGTATGGCGCCTTTAAAGTTTTCGTTTTCGACAACGGACGTTCCTTTTGAAAAAGGCGCCGTTCTTTGGACAAACGTGCTTGAACAAGCAAAATCCACAGGACACTTCATTCAAAAACGTGATGGTGTTCTATCCGCCTCCATCGAAAGCTATGCCTTCGGCGTAACGACCTTAAGCTTTTGGAAGATTGACGACGTTGGTTATGAAAGAACGCAGAAGGATTGCGAGCGCGTTCCCAACAAAAACTATAATCTTTTATATATCCAGGAAGGCAGTGCAGAAGTTTCTCAGTACGGAAGAACGGTCTACGTCCGCCCCGAGGACTGCGTTTTGCTTAATTACATGGCGCCTTTTGCCATACGCAATCCGGTTTCCCTGCGTTTTAAAGCCCTGCAAATACCTGAAGGCCAGATGAACAACATTATGCCTTCGCCGCAGGAGATTGCCGGCACCATCTTGTCAAATAAATCGGATTGGGTGCGCGCCTTGGCTACGATTATGAACACGCTTACTCCCGAACGGCTTAAGACATACTCTTCGATGCAAAAGCATCTTTTTGAATATATCTGTTGCCTGCTTTTTCTTGTTGCGGATCCAACCGAGCAACTGATGAAGATGAAAAACGATTCTCTCATCCACTGTTTTCGCCATTCTCTTGACGAACGTTTTTACGACCCGGCGCTTACCCCTTCCAAAATCGCTGAAGAATACGACCTTTCAACGCGAACTCTATTTTCAATTTTTACAAAGGCCAAAAGCAGTTTCGGGAGCGAACTCCTGTCCATCCGCATGGAAAACGCCTATCGGCTTCTTAGCGACCCCCGTTTCGACACAAAAACAGTAGCCGAAATCGGCCGATTGGTCGGATTTCTTCACGCAAGTCATTTTACGACGCGTTTCAACAAAACATTCGGCATGACGCCTTCTGCCTTCCGGTCACAACGGCAAAAAAACGATTTGAAAAAGTCCAAAAAGGCCTGACCTTTTCATGCGTTGACCCAAAAAGAGGTAATAACCTTTATTATTCATCGGACATGCACAATTCTAATGCTTTGTTATTGTAGTACAATTCATCCCGCCCCTTCACGAATACATTATTTATTCTGACATCTCCCCTTACAGGAGTATTCTATGCCTGTTTGGTTATGTCCATAATCAAAACGTGACCTTTATGCCCCCTCCGAAGTTCTCCTACGCGACATCGGATTTTCCTTACGACGAAAGCGGAACCATCTGGTCGGATGTGTTGGCTCAAACCAATGTCAGCGGGCGGATTGTCCGCGAGAGCGAAAAAGATTCCCGCGCATCGGTAAGCACATACGCCTTTGGCCCGACGACAGTCAGTTTTTGGACGATGCATCGAATGCATCACGAACGAACCCGCCGCGATTGCACACAAAAACCAATCGGCGATTATGCCGTCATCTATGTTCAGGAAGGCAGCTCAGAACTGACCCAGGACGAACGAACGGTTGTCATTCATCCGGGCGATTGTATAATCATAAATCTGGAAGAGCCCTTTTCGCACAGTCATACGGTTTCTCTTCGTTTTATAGCCCTGCACATTCCGGCGGGAATGGTTCGATGCCTGATCCCCTCGCCCGAAAAAATATCCGTGACATTGCTTCCCAAAGAATCCGACTGGGTTAAAGCTTTGTCAGCGGCCATGGCGACATTGACGCCAAAACGGGTTGATCAGCCCTCCTTTATGCAGAAAATTTTTTTCAGCCATATTTGCTCGCTGCTCTCGCTTGCTATTGACCCGACGGAACAGCTCTTAAAAACTCACAAGAGCTCAATGCTTCATCGTTTTCGAATATCCATGCGCCAGCATTTCCACGAACCGGATTTCTCTCCTTCCAAACTCGCCGAAGAGATGAAAATTTCCACTCGGACTCTCTATTCAATCTTTTCCAATGCCAAAAGCAGTTTTGGGCACGAGCTTTTATTCACGCGCATTGAACAAGCATGCCGCCTCTTAAGCGATCCGCGATTTGACATAAAAACCATGGCCGAAATCAGCCAGTTAATCGGGTTTTCCCGTCCAAGCCATTTTACGACCCGCTTTAACAAAGCAATGGGCATGACGCCTTCGGCGTTTCGCGCAAAGCGGCAAAATAACGAGCAAAAACCGGCGCATAAGACGTCCGTCTAATATCTGGTGACAGACGCATCCGACTCTGTTTAAGTGCGGCCGTTATCAACCCGGGGTGCCCCTTCGAACGAGGGGGCTGAGATTATACCCGTAGAACCTGATCTGGGTCATGCCAGCGAAGGGAGAGATTATGAGCGCGGTTTCGCCTGCGCGGGTCTATTCCCGTGCCGGGGACACGTCATTCAGCCGAAGTTATTTTGAATCCCCCCAACCGGCGGGACGAAAAATCACGACCGGATTCACCTACCTGCAACGTATCGGAAAATCGGGCTCTTACGATGTCTGGTTTCCCGAAGAGCTGAAGCGCGAACTCGATGCGCGCCTTGCAAAAGGACTATCCATCGGCGCCGAGCAATTTCCCGCGCAGTGGGCGGCCGTGCGCCAATTCGAGCTTTTGCAAGAGGCCGGAAATTATAAAATCTACGATCTCGATTGCGAGATCATGCAACGCGCGATAACCGATCTCACGCGCAGCATGCGCTCCGGCGGCTATCGCATAACAGTCGCCACGATAGGGCGTTACGAGGAAACAAGCCAAGGCGACGAGCTTGAAATTCTCGACCGCCGCCTGCAGGAAGGCATCGCGCAGATGATCCACATGCTTTACATGGAAGAAGAAAGCGGCGCAGCCAACGCCGAAAACGACGCCCGCCTTGCCGCAGGACAATGGGATTACCGTCAGGAACTGCCCCATATCGGCGTTGTTTTGGGCGCGTGCGACATGTTCCGCCCCGAAAAAAGCCGTACCAGGAAACACAAAATGGCGCGGCAGTTTTTCGACATCCTCAGCCGATTGCCGCAAAATCATATTGTGCACGATACGGCCGTCGGCCTCCAGTTGCCGGAACTGATCGGGGAAAATCAATGGCTTTATATCGCCGATCCCGAAGAAACATTCGCGGCATTTAATCGCCTGTTTGTCGATCTTTTTGACAAGTTCGACGGCGTCTCCCTCTCTCACCTTCAGGGTTGTGGCGACGGACACGAAGAGGTCAAAGCCACTTCTCTTTTTATGCGCGGATACGGCGACCGTTTAAACGAAAGCAGCGACCGGTTTTATCGCAACGCTTCGTTGGCGCTGAATTAGAATTAATTCGATTTGGAAGTCATCGCGTCGGCGGCTTCTTTAAGGCCGACGGCAAGGTCTTCGTTGTCGCGGAACGTGTAGGCTCCATAGCTGACGTTGATATTGAGCTTACAGTCGTGCACTTCCGTCAAGGCCTGCTGCAATTGGGCGGAAAGAGTTTCGGCCTTGCGCCAGGCAGCGGCGTTATCGCATCGAACCAGAAGAACGCCGAATTCGTCGGGAGCAAGCCTCCCGATGATATCCGAGGTGCGCACGCCGTGCGACAAAACCGAGGCGATTTCCCGCAAAGCGGCGTTAATCACGGAACGGCCATAGCGCCCCGCAGCCTCGTCAAGGCCCTCAAAATCGAAATACAAAATGCTCGACATGCCGCCGTAGCGTTCGTCGAAGGCCAGCATGCGGGCGACTTCGCGATTAAAGTCGTTACGGTTAAGAACGGTGGATTGATCTTCGGGCTTTTGCTGTTCGTACTGATGGAGTCTTTCCAAAAGCTCCTGATTTTTGGCATGCGCAGACGCCAACTCGCCGCGCAGCATGTTCCAAATGCGGCGCTGGTCAACGGTCAGCGGCGCATCGGCCAGCTGATCAACCGAAAAATCAATGCTATCTGCCATTACGAACAACCCCGCCCGAAAGGGCTTGAGGGAAGCCTCTTATTAAGGTTGCAAAAGGTATATCATTTTAATGAAAAACAGGTTAAAAAAAGGCATTCTTCTTCAAACCGGAGCAATTAAATATGGCTCAAAAGAAAGCAAAAACATCTCAAAAGCCCCTAATCGGCGTCATTATGGGAAGCCAGTCGGACTGGGAAACCATGAAAAACGCAACGAAGATTCTGGACGATTTCGGCGTGTCCTATGAGGCTAAGATTATGTCGGCGCACAGAACGGTGCCGCGGGTCATGTCTTACGGAAATTCGGCAGCCTCGCGCGGCCTTAAAGTCATCATCGCGGGCGCAGGCGGCGCAGCGGCGTTGCCGGGCATGCTCGCGGCCTTGACGACGCTGC
>Ga0265297_10005518_pt1 | contig 19250 bp, 23 predicted proteins | sample Munlanlwell13791_FD_192502 | JGI IMG/M metagenome (GOLD analysis project Ga0265297, IMG submission 192502) | Leachate microbial communities from a municipal landfill in Southern Ontario, Canada - Leachate well 137-91 | ecosystem: Engineered > Solid waste > Landfill > Unclassified | place...
ATATTACTGGCACCGCCAATAACCAGTAACGGCATGTTTTCCTGGCGGGCGTAGAGAATCACCTCCACCATGGTCTCAAGGTCATCTGCGACCCATAAAACCTCAGCTGGGCCACCCACCCGCATATAGGTATGTGAGGCCAAATCGGCTTTTGACTGCCAAACAAGATTGGGAAATTTTTCTTGGAGTTTAGATAAAATCGACATGGTCAAATACCTTATAAACAGTCCCGGCTCCCACTGTTATAAAAATGGCGCCTGAAGGGAGCTGCTGTACATATTGTAGCAATTCGGCGTAGTCGTGGACATATTTGACCTGGGAATTATTATGGGTGAGCGCTTTGGCCAACTCCTCACTGGAAACAGAGGGATCAACATTTTCGCGGGCAGAGGCAAAAATCGGCAGCAGCAAAATCTGAGTCTGCTCTGGGAACTGTTGAAAAGCCGTTATAAATTCATCCCAAAGAGCCTTTGTTCGAGAAAAGGTGTGTGGTTCAAAAGCGATGATAATCTGATTTTCTGGGAACCATTCACGAACCGTTTGGGCCAAGGCAGCGATTTCTCGCGGGTGGTGGGCATAATCGTCATAACAGGCCACACCATTGGCCGTTCTACCCTTAAACTCAAAACGGCGCTGAACACCTTTGAATGTTTTTACTGCTTTTTTGATGTCTTCCCAGGGAATACCGAGTATCCAAGCTAAGACGGCGGCATACGCACCGTTGCGTAAGTTGTGACGACCTGGTAGAAAAATTTCCAGTGACCGGGTTGGCTGCCCCAGGAGTCCTGTTGGCGAACGCAACTCAACGGTGCCGACACCCTGTTGAACAGACCAGTCTGCCAAAGAGATATCATTTTGGGAAGATTCACCAACCGTAACGACGTTTTTCCCAGATTGCTTGGCGAGCATCACAAGTTCAGGATCATTACCGTTAACAATGAGATTTCCATCGTCTGGCAAAAGGGCAAAAAAATGTTCAAATGCCTGTTTGGTGTCCTCGATTGAGTTATACACATCAGGATGATCAAAGGTCAAAGACGTGCAAATGATGTGCTTTGGCCGAAGATAGAGAAAACGAGGTGTCAGATCAGCCTGTGGATCAGCCACATACTCATCAGCCTCAATCACCAGAGGTTCAGTGCTGGATTCCCATCGGGCTGTGGTTTCTAGGTTCGGAATGTTTCCTACGCCTACGGCAAAGGATGGCTTTCGACCCGCTGTTTTCAAGATCCAACTCAACAGTGCAGCGGTAGTCGATTTTCCGCCAACACCACAAACAGCTAAAGTTTGTTTATGACCAGATAACATTCCGACTGCCTGGGCAAGCGAAAAAACGGGCAGACCACGAGTTACAGCCGCTTGCACCAGTGGGTTTTGCGACCCTTGGTGAGCGCCGGAAAAAATAACCGCCTGAACATCACCGGGTAGTTGTGCTTGCTCAAAAGGAGTTGTAGAAATATGGTGCGCCTTAAGAAGTTCGTCAGTAACAAACTCTTCGGATGTATCCGCACCCTGCACCTCAGTCACACCAGCTTCTTGAAGCATCACAGCCAGAGCGGCCATTCCTACACCCTTAATGCCTACCAGGTAAACTGACATAAGGGAAGTAAGATCAAGCTCCGCTAAGGTAGTTTGCCAGTTCATACCAAGAACTGCTCCTCAAAAAATTGGGCAAATTTGGTGGGATCATGACGAAGAATGCTTCGGTTCAGCTCATCAGCTTCGGCTTTGGCATGCATCTTGCCACCAAAAAAATCACCGCGTAAAACTTTTACGCCTCGGTATTCATCTTGAGGGAGGTCATCTTTGATGGGTTCGGAATCTTGCGTTTGGTAGAGATCAATGGCTTGTTGAGGATAGTCGGTATTGTTATTCACGAGAACATAATCCAAGCCGTCTAAACCATAGTATTTATCCACTTCGGCCATAAAGGTTTGCAACGTGTAGCCATACGTATCGCCAAGCTTGGTCATGAGGTTGGTGACAAACATTTTTTTGCCTGGAGATTGTTTGAGAGCTTCGTTGACACCTTTCACGACAAAGTTGGCAGCGGTGTTGGTGTAAAAATCACCTGGACCAATCACGATGTAATCAGCCTCAAGAATGGCCTGACGTGCTTCCGCTGAAATCGTCGTTTCTGGTTCAAGTTTGAGCTGAGAAATGTGAAGTTTTCCGTCATGCTTAGGCTCATCAATGAGATGTTCGCCGACTACGGTTGAACCGTCTTCATAAGTGGCTACCAAACGCACGTCATCGTAAGAAACTGGAAAAATCTTACCTTTAACCTGTAAAAGCTTGGTCGTTTCATCGATCGCTTGTTTTTGCGAACCGAGAATATCAGTCAGGGCAGCCAGAAAAAGATTTCCAAAACGCATCCCGGTAATGCCGTCCCCCTGATGATAACGGTAGTTGAAAAGCTCACGTAACAAGGAAGTATTTTCCGAAAGGGCGACAATACACTGGGTGATTCCAGATGTCGGGAGTAACCCAAACTCATCACGGAGTTTACGGTTAGAGCCGCCGTCGTCGACCATTGTTAACACAGCCGAAAGTTGAATGGGAAGTCGTTTGAGTGCTTGTAGCATCATAAAGGTTCCGGTGCCACCACCTAGAACCACCACGGATGGTTTTTGCTTAGAACTCATTGCATAACTCGCTTTCGTAGTGAGACACCTCTGGTTTGAGGAAAAAAGGATTCTTTTTGACGAAGGACTAGCTGCGCTAATTCGAGGAGAAAGGAATTCTTTTTTACCAAACCAGCGTGTGTCGTAATAGAAATGGAGTTCTGCAATGAGTTCCTCATACCTGGAAGCCTACTGGTCACGAGGCTCTCTTGTCAAGGAGTTACGCCGTCTTCTGGCCATCGGCCGTCGCGATTCTCCTCTTACATAAACTTATGAAGCAGATATCTCGTGTTTTCAAACATGGGTAACTTTAAGGTTTCTTCAAGAGTAAACCAACCGATCTCGCTTGCCGCTGATTCCTCAAGCTGGACGTTCACTTCTTCAGGCAAACGAATAACGTACAACCAATCGACGTGAAAGTGCTCAGGCTCATCGGCTCGCGCCGGAATAAGATATTCAGCGGTGTAATCAGGTGTTGGCAAGACCTGGGCGTATTCATCGATCGGAGGATCAAGTTTCAGCCAAGGTGATAAATCAAGACCGGTTTCTTCTCTTCCCTCACGAAGAGCCGCCTCGAAAGGATTTTCATCCTTCTCCACGTGACCGCCTTGCTGAATCCAACAGTTATGCTTTTTATGGTGTACAAGGAGAACTTTCCCAGGTTGTTCCTGAGTTATGAGCAAAATTGAGACGGTGAGTTGTCGTTCATGAAAAGTAGCCTTCATAGGTGTTACAAGCGTTTCAGCTCTTCTTTTACTACCTCTTGATCAGACCAAGGCTGTTCAACCGTGCCGTAACACATACTTTTCTCATGACCCTTGCCAAAGATACCCACCACATCGCCCGGGCGAGCTTGCTGCAAAGCAAAATGAATAGCATCACGTCGATCAGGAATGCTGACAATTTTCGCAAAATCGGTGTCTATCACGCCTTCTTTCATCTGTCGAAGAATGACCTGAATATTTTCGGTACGCGGATCTTCAGCCGTAAAAATAGCTACATCAGCCAAACGAGCCCCAATGCCACCCATAAGAGGACGTTTCTGACGGTCACGTAAGCCAGCACAGCCAAAAACAGCGATTAATCTTTTCTTGGTTACTGGTCGGAGCGCAGTGAGAGCTTGTTCTAAGGCATTGGGCGTGTGGGCAAAATCAACCACTACCTCAAACTTGGCGGAAGTTTCAACAAACTCCATCCGGCCTTTCACACCTGGAAAACTTTCGACAGCTGCAATGAAATCTTTTTCCGTCACACCAACTTTTTGGGCCATCGTCCAGACCAAGTTTGCATTCCACTGGTTATAGAGTTGAGGAAAACGAGCCTTGATGGCTTGTCCCATTTTCCCTGGTAAAGATTGCTGTTGATAGGGAGTAAAGGCGGTGTTTTGTTGTTTGACGATCGGTTGGATCACCCTATATGAACGGTCATCAGCGTTGAGAACGGCGTGTTTTGCCTGAGCAAGAAACGATCCTTTCACTCGAGCCAGAGTCTCCCAATCTTCAAAATAATCAAGATGTTCAGGAGACACGTTTGTCACACCAGCCAGAGCAAAAGGAATCTGCCAAACGCGATACTGAAAAAAGCCATGCGAAGTTACTTCTAGGACTACATGCTCTATGCCTTCGTCCACACACTGTTTGAGAATTCTTTGTAAAGCGGCCGGTTGAGGAGAAGTCACATGGAAACCTGTATCAATCTCTCGATCACCAATGTAAGCCGCGACCGTACTAATCAAGGCCACTTTGTAACCAGCCGTCTTGAGAACGTGGTACAGCAAGGTACTACTGGTCGTTTTGCCATCGGTACCGGTGATTCCGTAGATCTGGAGTTTGTCCGCCGGTCTTCCCTCCAGAATACTAGTTGGCAAGGCTTGCAGCAGACCAGTCTTGAAAAAGTGCCAGGTGTGTTTTGCTTGTAAAGTTACGGACATGTTGTTTGTATTGTACAGAGATGCGTTCAAAAAAAGCATTAGGGACGATCTTCAAGCGACAAAAGATATTGGCTCAGAGAGGCAATGGCACCAAGACAGTGAATTTCGTTTTTGCGAAGCATCTCTTTAGCCTCTTGAGGAGTGCGCAAAAAGCACTCAAGTGTTTCTTGTTCTTCGCGATTATGTTGAGGTTCGACCGAGGAATCAAAACGTAGAAACACTAAATTGCCTCTCATCGCACTTGGTCCGGCGAGGGGATAAAAAAAACCTTGGGACTGCGTGGAAACAACGGGATAACCAGTTTCCTCCTGAAATTCTCGAGCAGCGGTCGCTGTCACTTCTTCTCCAGCCTCAATAAAACCAGCCGGCATCTCGATAATAAAGTCGTTGGCCGCCGGACGGAACTGCCGCTCAAAAAGAATTCGGCCATCTTGGTCAGCGCCCACCATAATTACGTAGTCTGGACGCTCAAAACTCATGTAGCTGTCGATAATCTTGCCATTGGGGAGTTGCCAGGCGTTTTGGTTCACCGATAAATAAGGTGATTGAAAAACCGGTTTGGTGGAAAGTTTCTTCCAAGGTTGAAGGGCCATCCGCAAAGTATACCAACTCTGCTTATTTCTTGTCTCGAACTGGCACACTGGCATTTATTTGAACAAAGCTGGAAGAATCTCAAACCAAAGCGGTGCTGCCGTCTCTGATCCCCAGGGAGAAGAAGTTGGTTCGCGTAGTTTCACGAGCATCACAAACTTGGGATTATCAGCTGGAGCAAAACCAATAAAACTGGCAATAGTTTTATCTTCCAGGTATCCACCTTCGCCAGCTATTTGAGCCGTGCCCGTCTTACCAGCGACCGTTACTCCCTCTGGCAAGGCCCATTTGGCATCTCCCTGCGAAGCCGAATACACCATCATGTCCGTAACTGTCTGAGCTGTCTGGGCAGAAATCACTTGACGCAGAACTTTTGGCTGGGTTTGAATTTCCTTTTCACCTTGTTTCACAGTCTGGACAACGTACGGTCGCAGTAACTTTCCACCGTTGGCAATTGCAGCCACGGCTCGAACCAGTTGTACACTGGTGGTTGCTAATCCCTGACCAAAGGAGGCCGTTGCCACATCAATGGTTCGCCAATCTTCACTCGATCGGAAAGGAAATTCCGCCTCTCCCTGCAGATCAACACCCGTCTTTTCGTTAAAACCAAACTTGCGTAACATTTCCAAAAATGGTTCTTTCCCAATTTTTTCCTGCACAAAGACCATTGCTGTGTTATCCGACTTGGCTAAAGCATCCTTAATATTGATATTGGGGTTATAAACTTCATTCCAAGTTCGGATAGTAAAGCCGCTGATAACTCGAGGTCCGGCACAACTATCACACTCCATTTCCGGTGTGATTGCCCCTTTCTCAACGCCCGCGGCTACCGTCACCACCTTCATGGTAGAACCAGGCTCATAGAGATCACTCACGGCTGGATTTCGGTAGTATTGGGAGGGAAATCGCATAAAACGTCCCGGATCATAATTGGGGAATGAAGCCATAGCGACGATGGCTCCCGTGTTGGGGTCCATCACCACAACTTCACCGCTCACCGCGCCATATCTTTCCAGACCAGCCTGAAGCTTCTGTTCAATTACTGCCTGAATATCTCGGTTGATAGTCAGAGTGAGAGTACTCCCCTCTTCCTGTTCAAACACGTCACTTTTTCCAAACAAAATGGGTAATCCGAGAGCGGTTTGTTGCTGGTGAACGACTCCCCCACGGCCTCGAAGTTCGAGATCATAAAAACCCTCCAGGCCAAAATAGCCTTGATCTTCGCCTAAATCTGTCTTACCGACAAAACCCAAGAGTTGGGCTGATAATGAAGCATCAGGATAATTACGAGCATAGCGAGTATCAAAACCCAGACCAAAGAGGTTGAGGTCTTCGATGATTCCGCGCTGTTGACGAGAAAGGTTGTGAGCGAGCGCAACCCACTGCTTGTCATCTGCCTCCAAAGAAAATTGAAGCTGTTGCTGTATTTCTTTCCCCTTCTGTTCGAGCCAAGCACTATCCGTAGCTTCAAGCGGAGTTTTTTCGATTCCCTCGAGAATAATTGGTGTGAGGAGTTGAGAAATTTTCGCCGGATCATCCTGAATTATCTGCGGTTGCGCAAAAAGCGTATATTCCTCGCGATTACTGACGAGAATGCGACCTAAAATATCCTGAACTATCCCACGTTGAGAGGAAACACGATAACTCGATTCATATTGGTTGACGGCCGCGCTGGCCAGTTCATTGTGTTTCCAAATCTGCCAGTAACCCAATCGGCAGATAATGGCCAAAAAACAGGCCACAATACCCCATTGCAACCACTGTAAACGGAGAAGCGTTTCATCTTTTGGAGATGTCGAACGAGTCGAAGGAGTTTGACGCAAAAATGATGATCGATGAGCAGAGCGCATGCTATTACTGAGCTTGGGCCAAAGGCATCGAGACGTCAAGCGAAGCCTGAGCAATGGTGGCCGCCGTAAAGCCATTGTTTAGGGCAAAAGCGGTTGTCGACTCTAAAGAAGTAACACTGGCGTATTCCTCTTGGAGAAGTTGCTTTTGAGCCTTCAGAGCTTGTTGCTGTTGTTGTAACTGAGCGGATTGATAAGAAAGTTGGGCAACGGAAGAAGTGCTGACAATGGCTCCGGCAAGCAGAACCAGAGATAAGGCGGCAATACACCAATTTTTCCAGTTGATGATTTCAACCTGATAATTTTTTCGAGTTAGCTGCATTGTTCTGTTCATTTGACCTCTAGTATTCGTAATCGCGCACTGCGACTCCGTGGATTGGTTTCGAGTTCTTCTTCCGATGGCATCATCGGTTTATCGGTAATCTGACTCACTTTGCCTTGACTTTCCCACTCGCGGAAAGTTTGCTTCACTAAACGATCCTCTCCTTCATGGAAACTGATAATCGCTAAACGCGCCCCTGGTTTTAACCAAGGAAGAATGGTTTTTAAGAGTGTTTCGAGATTATCAAGTTCCAAGTTGACAGCAATGCGCAGAGCCATGAAGACTTTGGTTGCCGGGTGAATGTGACCTTGGCGACGGTTGCCCTTCACTTTGGTGATAACGTCGACCAGCTGATCAGTTGTCATAATCGCTTTTTTGCCACGAGCCTCAATGATGGCGTGAGCCACTCGACTGGCTTGAGTTTCTTGCGAGTATTCCCAAAATAAATTTTTGAGGTGTTTCTCTGGTAGTGCGTTCACAAGATCGGCAGCGGTGACACCCATATTGGGATCCATGCGCATATCGAGGGGTTGGGAACCTTGAAAACTAAAACCTCGAGCTGATTCATCGATTTGGTTACTGCTCACACCGAGGTCGAAAAGTGCACCAGCAAAGCTTTGTTTGGCTTTGCCTTGGTCGGTTAGAACGGTATCGATTTGGGAGAAATTCGTTTGGTAGATCTGGAATCGATCTTCGGCCATATCTTCTAGAAAAGAAGATTTTGCCGCCGCGATGGCATCTGGATCCATATCACAGGCTACAATATTGCCTCCGTGGCGGAGAATTTCGCGAGAGTGGCCACCTCGGCCAAAAGTACCATCGAGGTACCATTCTCCAGATTGGATATTCAGTCCATCAATGACTTCATTCAGTAGCACTGGCACGTGCATAAGTTCCTTCTTCCCAGGGCAGTTCTTCGGCGATTTCTTCCGCATTTTTACTTAATTCATCAAGATATTTGTGATATTTGGGTTGATCCCAGATTTCGATGTACTGCATCGAACCAACGATGACGACATCTTTGGTGAGCTTGGCAAATTCTGTTAAGGAGGCCGGAACCGTAATTCTCCCGAGATTGTCTGGTTGAACTTCGTAGGCATCGTTACTGAGGTAGCGCCAAAAGTCACGAGCTCGCTTTTTAGTGAAAGGAAGTTGAGTCAGATTGTTCACGAGCTTTTGCCAGTAGTCTCCCGGAAGAAGAAAAAGTCCTCCATCAAGACCTCTGGTTAAAACAGCGGTTGAGCCAAGTTGACCACGCATGGTCTTTGGAATCGTCACCCGACGCTGTGCATCAAGTGAGTTATATGCCTTGCCCAACAACATGTTTTTTGTTCTAATCGGATTTTATAGGATGTTTTTCCTATTTCTCCCTATTTCTATATATATTGCCGGAATTTGTTCAGGGATGCAAGGCAAAGAAAGACCGAAGAGAACAGGCGCAATAAATGGCAGGGTCCGACCCTGCGACTTCTTTCATATCAATATATATAAATAAGAATCAATTTAGTTCGTTTTACGAGTAGGCTGGACCGACAATACCAGATGAGATAGCTTGACCTCTTGGGCAGGGTCCGACCCTGCCATTTATTGCGATATACTTGAGCAATGAACATCCCCACCCCACCATCCAAGCAACCCATTCCCGCCCATGCTCAAAGGGTTTTCTCAGGGCTTATCTTTGACGTCTATCAGTGGAAACAAGAAATGTACGATGGCAGTTTTGAAACCTTCGAAAAACTCAAAAGAGTGGATACAGTGGGCGTTATCCCGATCACTCCTGATGGAAAAATTCTCATCAGTCAGCAAGAGCAACCCAGCATCGCCCCTTTCTGGGGAACTTTTGGTGGGCGAATCGAGCCAAACGAATCGCCATTTGACGCGGCAAAACGGGAACTACTTGAGGAATCAGGTTACGCTTCAGACCAGTGGCAACTTTGGCACGCCTTTCAGCCTTTAGAAAAAATTGAGTGGTCCATTTATAACTTCATCGCCAAGGATTGCCAGCTCGTGGCCACCAGTACGCCAGATGTTGGCGAGAAAATAACGGTGCAAGCCGTGACTTTTGAGGAATTTCTCAAAATAACGCTGCAACCAAACTTCCGGGACTCAGAAATTACTCTGCAGGTCTTAGCGGCCATGGCTGATCCGGCGAAAATGGAAAAACTGAGAGTACTTCTTTCCAAATAATTACTGGAATAATCTTGGTCGCCCCAAGACGTAGTGAAAATCTTTGAGTTGTCGTTCGCTGATAACCTTGGCGGGAACACCGCCCACGATCATGCCTGGTTCAACATCCTTGGTCACCACGGCACCGGCTCCAACGACTGCTCCACGACCAATAGTGACACCAGGCAAAATAATGGCTCTTGGACCAATAAAAACATAATCTTCAATCGTTACCGCACCATCGATCGGACCGAAATCTTCGGAATTGATATCGTGTTCACTGTTGTAGATCATCACTTGGGAAGCAATATCAACGTGGTTACCAATCATCAAGGGAGCGCGACCATCAAGCACGGCATGGTCACCAATAATGGTGTCTGAACCAATGCTTACGCCACTGGGTTTATAAAACTTCGCCCCGGTGTGCACCGTGGCGCCTCGGGCCAACTTCACCCCAGCGAGACGATAGAAAAAACGACGATAACTGTGAAAAGCGACGTCTCCGACCAAGCTCAACCAGAGTAAAAGCAGGTCTTCACCATAGGCGCCAAAGCGGCCAAAAATCTTCGTGAAGGCTTGTGACCAGGAAAGTTGCTGACCCATACGATCATGAAATGGAGAGTTCATAAAATCATTATAGACGAGAACCTGAATCTTCTACCGGCAGTTGTCATTTGCTTAGCGAAGGTTATCGTCGACATCCATCGCCCAAACAAGATTTTCGACGGTGCACTGCAACGCGGTTGCTAGACTGCTCAGCATCCCACGATGGAGTTCACTCACCGGGAAGTTACCATCAAGTAATACCGTCACAAAATCAACTTCAATGTCAATTTTTTCAGCCAACTGATCAGGAGTCAGGGAAAGTTCTTTCATTTTTCCAGAAATGAAACTTGCGAGTTGTTAAGCCTGTTGTCGTTCATGCTCAATCTCTTCTCGAGATGGTCGTCGCAAAACTCGGGCTCTCTCAATAATAAGTCGGCGTAGTTTTTCATCATCTGCTGGATTTGACATCTTTCACTCCTTCGTGTCGTTTTGTTAACCTTGTTAACAGAATTATACAATCACTCTTCCTCGAGCCGTGCGTTTAATTTTGCCCAGCTGAATGAGATAGGGCTCGATAACTTCTTCGATCGTACTGGAATCTTCCGAAAGAGCCGCGGCCATGGTTTGTAAACCAGCCGGGCCACCTTTAAACTGCGTTTTGAGCACTTGGAGATACCGGCGATCGTGTTCGTCGAGTCCCTCTTCATCGACCTGCTGAAGGCTCAAGCCGCGATCGACATGTTCAAGCTGAATTCGATCGCTCCCAGCTAATTGGGCGACATCGCGCACTCGCTTGAGAAGTTTAAGAGCGATACGTGGTGTTCCGCGAGCGCGACGGGAAATCTTCAGAGCTATTTCTTCGGAAATTTGGAATGATAGTTTCTCAGCAGCCCGCATCACGATCACCGCTAATTCAGCCGGGTCGTAGTAATCGAGGCGATGAACCAAACCAAACCGATCGCGCAGTGGCGCCGATAAAGCACCAAAACGGGTGGTCGCCCCTACCAGAGTAAACTGAGGCAAATCGATGCGCACCACTCGCGCTCCAGCTCCCTTGCCCAAAACAATATCGAGTGCGTAATCTTCCATCGCTGGATAAAGTGTCTCCTCCACCATTCTGGGCAAACGGTGAATTTCATCAATGAACAGCACGTCATGCGGTTGCAGATTGGAAAGAATAGCCGCTAAATCGCCTACCTTACTGAGAGCGTTGCCCGAAGAAATATGGAGCGACCCACCCGACTCATGAGCAATGAGATGCGACAAAGTAGTTTTCCCTAAACCAGGCGGACCATATAACAGAGTGTGCTCCAAAGCATCTTTCCGCTGCTGAGCCGCCTCAATGGCCACCATTAACGACTTTGTCACCTTCTGCTGGCCAAAAAAATCTGACCAATCCTTAGCGCGCAAAGAAACAAACAGTTGTTCTTCCTCTGGTGGTGTGCTTTCCAATTTGTAACTCATGGTGTTCTTACTTTAACTTTCCGATATTTTGGAGACTCCATTTGAGAGCCTGCGCCACATCCCAATCAGGTTCCAGTTTGGAGAGCACTTGATCGATAGATGTTTCGTCATATCCCATAGTCAAAAGCGCCTCACGCACGTCGCTCGTTAACTGATTTGCTGGTGCCAAACTAAACTCACGTAAACTTCCCACTTTCGATTGCAGTTCGAGAATGATTTTTTGGGCCGTTTTCTTGCCCAAACGAGGCACGCTTTGGAAAAAGCTGACGTCGGATTGTTGAATGGCCAATATTACGGCCTCGGCACCTTTATCCATCACGGCCAGCGCGGATTTTGGTCCCACCCCTGAAACATCGAGGAGTTGGACAAAGACCTGACGTTCAAAAGCATCGATAAAACCAAACAGTGTGAAGGCATCCTCACGGACATGGGTGTAAATATGGAGGGTGACTTCGTCTTTATCAGCCAAATAGACCTTCTGCTTAGTGGGAACCCAGACCTCATAACCCACACCGTGAACATCAATCACGATGGCATCTTGGGGCCAAACAAGGGGTTTTCCAGTCAATAAGCGGATCATAGTTTTCTTTGGTTGCGACAGTAGGTGGCGTGAGTCAGGGCCACCGCAAGCGCGTCACCAGTATCATCAATCTTCGGGCTTTTTTCAAGTCCGAGGAGTTTCGTGATCATAGTCAGCACTTGTGTTTTGTCCGCTCGACCGTACCCAGTAACCGAGAGTTTGATCTGGTTTGGCGCATATTCCGTGATGGGTATCCCCTTCTCAAAAGCGAGTCCAAAGAGGAGTCCTCGAACTTCACTGACGGGCAAAGCCGTGGAAACATTCCTCGAAAAGTACAGCGATTCGATCGCCAGCTCTTCAGGTTGATATTGAGTAAAGATCTCGGCCAAAGATTGCCATAAAAGTTGAAAACGTTCGAGCTTATCTGATTTTTTGGGGGGAGTGAGACAATCATAGGCAATCACGGTTACCTGATTGCCAACCTGTTCGATTACCGCCCAACCGCAGCGGTCATACCCAGGGTCGATACCCAGAATGCGCATGTTTATTTCTCACCACCGAGCAACACTTGATACACTTGCCGGGCGGTGGCTTCCCAATTGAATTGGGCGGCATTTTTTTCCAACTTGGCCAGCCAAACATTTTTCTGAGCCGAGTCAGCCTTCAAAACTCGGTTGAGAGTTTGGACCAGACTAGCCACGTTCTCTGGATCAAAACGCAGCTGCTCTTCCGAAACCACTTCTGGTAAAGAAGAAACATCCGAAACAATCGGAATGGTTCCTAACTGCATCGCTTCTAAAGGCGGTAAACCAAAACCTTCATACAAACCAGGCAAAACAAGCACGTCGGCACCTTGGATAAGGGCGGTTTTCTCCTGATCAGTAACAAATCCCAGGTGAACTATCTCATTGCCCACCGCACTTCGCTGCATTGCCTCGACAATAGGTTCCGCTTTCCAACCAATTTTTCCTGCCAAAACGAGTTTCCCGTTGTATCCTTGCTGCTTGAGAATTTCGAATGCTTCGATAAGCCGAAGCAAATTTTTGCGTGGCTGTAAGGTACCAACAAATAAAAGGTAATGACTGAGTTGCTTTCCGGCTAAAAATATTTTAACGGCTTCACGCTGCAGTGGTAAAACCTCGTTTTTCCCTGGATAGGTAATCGTGATGGTTTCAGTCGGTTTGCCATACAGCCTGACAATATCTCGCTTGGTGGCTTGCGAGATAGCGAAAACCCACTTCGCTTGTCGAACACTCCAGCGAGTCAGCCATTTGAGCTGCCAAAGATCTTTTTTCTTAAAGTAATCAGGATAGAGTTCATAGGCGAGATCCATAATTGTGCAGGCCGTCGGGACGGGAGACCAAAGCGGAAGATAATGTCCGGGAGAAAAGAAACAAGTGAGGTCACGATGCGCCAAAAGAGCCAATGGTAAACGCCAGAGCGTCCACAAAGGTTGGTGAGGTACCACCACGTATTGCCAACCAGGGCGCGAAACCGGAAAATCGGGCGAAGGTGATTGTGTCAAAAAGACGCGCACCTCCACCTGCTCGTTTCCCTGGAGTACTTTCTCCAGAGCCACCAACAGCTCAAACGCAAATACGTTACTACCAACACGGTTGGCGACGTTAGCTTCATTGCCATCAATGCCTATAGTCTTTACTGATGTTTTAGTCTGGTTCATTGTTTTTTCTCTCCTGCAGCTATCTGGTAGACCTGAGCTGTTTGCGCCGCTGTTTTTTCCCAACGAAATTCTTGTAAGACTTCCGTCATATCTTGGATTCGCTTGCGACGAGCACGAGAATCTTTTGCTTCAACCGCTTGAATCGCCTCGGCAATTTCATCAAAGGAGTTGGGATCAACCAGAATTGCCGGCTTGCCCGCAATCTCCTTCATCGAGGAAACATTGGAAGTAATCACCGGGCAACCGTGGAAATACGCCTCAAGAATTGGCAGTCCGAAACCTTCATAGAGACTCGGGAAAACGAGAACATGTGCTACTCGGTACAAGGCCGCTAGTTCTAATGACGAAACGTAACCGAGAACCTGCATGCCTGGTTGGAGCTTAAAATCATCCCAACCGGCCGCGCCGGCGATCACCAAATCGAACTCTCCCTTCACCTGTTCCCAGGCACGGATGATATTCTTAAGATTCTTGCGTGGTTCGGTGGTTCCCACAAAAAGCAGAAAAGGCTTAGTGAGACTGTACTTCTGAGTTACCTCATCCAGGTCCGATTGTTGGGGTACGACCTCAGCCTCTTCGGGCAAACTTTGATACACCACGTGAACCCGATCTGTTGCAATCTTGGTCAGACGAACGATGTCGTTCTTGCTCGTTTGCGAGACGGTAATAACTTGAATGTCGGTTTCCTTCTCCAGTTGAGCAATGAGTTGATTATAATGAGCGGCCACAACCGGGTGCGCCGTCTCTGGAAATAACTTGTAGGCCAAATCATGAATCGTTACCACCTGCGGAGTCTTCACCGGAGCTAACTGCCAGTCCCAAGCATGAAATACTTGTGTTGTGTGATTTACTGGTGACGGTCCACCAAACACGCGCCACATTTTTCCTAATAAACTCGGCGAAATACGCCAAAGCTTTGGTCGCACTTGCTTGGGCAATGTTTTAGCCCACTGGCGAAGCTGACCAAACTGACCTTGCGAATAGCCAAAGGCCGTCACTTCGAGATCTTGACGTAAACCGAGATGTTTGACGAGGTTGCTGGTATAACGAGACACGCCTCGACCATACGGTACCGCTGAAACATCGATCATGACCTTGAGTTTTTGATTCATAATTTTTCTGTATCTAATGGTTGACCGGCATACAGCTTCTGGCGATGAAACAAACGAACAAAGCCCAGCTGAGCGTAATCCAGTAGCTCTGCCTCATCATACCCGTCTGATCGAAGATATTTGACAATCGTTTTTTGCGGGTCGCTTAAATCAAGGAGATAGTCAAACACAATGACATTCTCATATCGATTGACACTACGAAGGCGTGTGGCAGCATCCGCATCCGAAACAATGGGTGAAAAACCGGTGTTGAGAGACGGAAGGCCTTCCGTCTGGTACCACACCCAGGGAGCAAAAGGAGCATCGAAACCAAAGACCACTACTGAGTTATTGGGAGAAAAACGTTGCTCGATAAAGGAAACCGCTTGTCGCCAATTCTCCCGCTGCAATGAGACGTCCGTCCAATATCGACCCAATCCCACCAGATTGATAATGAGCAGAAGAACAAAAACCAGACTCGTTTTGGTTGGCAATTTGGGTTGCCAGAGCTGAGCAAAGAGTACATAAAGAACCGGTAACAAGAAAAGCACCCTTTTGGGCGTTATAACTGGAGTCCAAAACGAAAAGCCCCACGCAAGAACCAAAGGAAATGCGAAGAGCGCCAACAAGGTAATCATTTTTGAATTAGCAATCAATCGCTTTGATTGCCAATCTTTGATGATAAAATAAAAGGTGGATGCAAAGGGCAAAAACACTAATAATCCATCCTTCAGATTAAAATCAACTGTTACGACACCGACCATAAATTTTGCCACTGTCAACGGGATTGCCTTGATTTGACTCAGGCTCACCACCGCTTCCCAACCAGGAACAGCCGCCCGCAAAGCGGCACTTGCTTCGAGTTGTCCTAATAACCCCGGCAACCACACCAAACAAACCAGACCAGTGACGAACAAAGAGCGCGTCACCAGCCAGGCGCGAGATCGGTGGAACAACCATGTCGAAGCCAAGAGACCTAGCAACCAAAAGAGATAGACGTAGGAGGTTAAAGCCCCAAGGACATTAATCATCGCGAAGAGGCGGACTTTCCCTGTAAGTGAAAATGCTGAGCGCTGGGTCGCCTGTGGTTGAGACCAAACAAGATCAAGATAGCTCATCAAGGAAAGACTTCCCCAAAACACCGCCATCATGTATGGCCGGAGTTCTTGCGAAAAGAAAACGTGCAGAGAGGACGTCGCTAACAGCAGCCCAACAAAAATGCTCGCTCGTTTCCCCTGCCAACGTTCAACGGTCTTCATGTTGATGGCAATAGAACCTACACCAGCGACGAGGGAAACCAGTCGCAACCACCATTCCTGGTGACCACCGTACTGCCAAAAGTGTAATAAAAGGTGAAACAAGGGGGGCTGAAAATCAGCCGCAATATCGAGCTGTTGCGAAAGGGGCCGAATCACTTCTAGTGCCTGAGCGGCCTCATCCATTCAAAAGTGGTATGCGAAGAAGCCAAGCAAGGCCGAGGGTAATCCAAAACCAACCTGTGAAACTGTCAGGTACAGCGGTTCTGATAGGCTGCGAGAGACTATTCGCTTCACTGTTGATGCGTTTGAAAATATTCATAGGTTGCTTGCAGACCGTCTTTCAGACTCACTTGTGGCTGCCACTCAAGAAGTTTTTGCGCCTTCCGATTATCTGGCCGACGCTGGAGCGGATCGTCTGCGGGCAGAGAGGAAAACTCGCGTTCCAGGCTCTGACCCAACAGCTTTTCAAACTGCTCCACCAGTTCGAGCATGGTGTATTCGTCAGGATTACCAAGATTGATGGTTTCGCCATCGAGACCATCTTTACAAGCATAGGTGAGCAATCCTCTGACCAAATCAGTTACAAAACAAAAGGACCGAGTTTGTTCTCCGGTACCGTAGATAGTGATGGGCTCTTTGCGGAGGATACTGTCAAAAAAACTAGGAATCACCCGCCCGTCGGTGATATCCATCCGCGGACCATAGGTGTTGAAAATGCGTACGAGGCGGATATCCGCCCCGGTTTGACGATGCCAGACACCACAGACCGTCTCGCCTAATCTCTTGGCTTCGTCGTAGCAAGAGCGCAAACCATTGGGATTGACATTGCCCCAGTAACTTTCGGGTTGCGGAGAAATAGCGGGATCGCCATAGACTTCTGAGGTTGAAGCAAATAAAAGTCGGGAACCAAACTGACTCGCATACTTGGCCAAATAATGAGTGGTAAAGGCATTGACCTGATAGGTCATCACCGGTTCTGCCTGGTAACGAGGCGGACTCGCTGGCGAGGCAAAATGCAGAATCAAGGAAAAGGGATCAGATTCATGATCGTGCAGGAAGTTTTCTAGCCAGGGAAGATCGGTAAGATCATGCTCAATAAAAGTGAGGCGCTGATCTTGAAGAAAGGCTTCAATGTTGCGTTTTTGCCCGGTATATAGATTATCAACCACGGTGATTTGTTCGAGTTGAGCATCCTGTAAAAGATTCTCCAGTAAATGCGAACCGATGAATCCTGCCCCACCTGTTAAGAGTACCTTACGCAAAACATTAGCCATTTCTTTATCTTAGCAGGTTGAGATGAGCAGGAAGATCAGCAGGGTCCGACCCTGCGTTTTTTTTCGAAATAATAATAACAAAGAGCATCTCTCTGTATCAATTTCTCATTGAGTGGTTCAAGGCCGGACCCTCCTCACCAGACAAGGACAACCACTCTCCTGCGTAGGGTCCGACCCTTGTATAATAAAAACCATGAATCCATCACAAAAAATCTCAGAAGCCATTAAAGATGCCATGCGTGCTGGCGACAAAGTCAGACTGGAAAGTCTTCGCTATCTGCTTGGCCAAATGCAAAATGCTCAGATCGATAAAGGTTTAAATGCCGTCCTCACCGAAGATGAGTTTCTTAAGATCGTGCGCAAGATTATCAAGAACAGTGAAGAAGCCATGGAACAGTACAAACAGGGCAATCGCCAAGATCTTGTGGATGATGAAATGGCCAAAACCAGCATTCTGCGCGAACTTCTCCCTCAAGCTCTTCCGAAAGAAGAACTCCGGGCACTCGTGGAAAAAATTCACCAAGAAAACCCTGATCTCGCCATGGGACCTCTGATTGGTCTCGTTCTCAAAGCAGCCGGTGGCCGAGCCGATGGACGTCAGGTGAACGAAGTTATTCGCGAAGTTCTCGGATAAAAACAGTCTCAGACTCTATCGAGAATCTACACCCTAACAACCGTAACTTGCTTGATGAGTTTGGTCAAACCGGCATCAGCCATTTGTTGGCTCACAACAATTTCCGGAATACCTGCTCGTTTGGCTTCAAAAACCGGAATTCCTAAACCCTCACCTCGAGATAAAAAGAGAAACACCTTCGCCTGAGCAAGAAAACGCCATTTGATCCGTTCGTCTAGCTGCCCCATAAATTGCACTCGATTATGAATACCTAGTTGCCACGCTAAAAACTGGAGTCGCCATTTTTGTTTCCGCCCCAGCTGACAAATAACGAGCAAAGTGTATTTTTTCTTGGCGTAGTGTTTCGCAAAATATCGCAGTGTACCCTCAAGATTTTTACGCCATTCTCCCCCGCCAATGGTGACCACATACTTCCCACAACTCATCTCTCGCCACCACTTGAGATCCACTTCTTTAGGCGGGGTGATCCATTTCTCATTCAGACCAAAGGGAATTACCTCAACTGATTTGGTAGAAATGCCCAGAGTTTGAGTGAGTTGCTGGGAAACAAAGGGCGAGATCGCCAAGAGTAAATCTATAAAACCCAATTTAGAGGTTCGGCGGTCGTAGATTTTTTGATCTTCGCTTGGCCAAGTACTCAGAATTTCCTGGCGATATTGTAAAGGTAAAAGATCAAAAACGATTGCGGTTGTCTCAATATTGAGATCCACCAGCACCTCAATAAAATCGAGCAGTGACCAAGGACGCTCGAACGGGGAAAGCAGGTACGCCTCCACAACTTCTTTTTCATCAAGGTAACGGCGTAAGAGTTCCTGCTGACGCGGCATGGTTTGGGAAAAATCAAAAACGAGAGATCGCCCCCCAAAACGAGTGATTAATTCATTCCGCAAGCTGTGAGAGGCCGATTTGGGAACAAGCCACAAACGTTCTTCCTGGGGAACAGAGAGAACATGCTCGAGGTAGTAGGTAAGGTAACGACCGATCCCGCGCTCGCGGTTGCCACCAAAAAACCATAAACCATCAAGTAAAACCATATATCTTTGACTATTGTGGCGGGTTTGAGAGGTCCATTCAAGAGTGGCTTATTTCTCCTGCTTGGATTTCCACCATTCGTAGACCATGGGAACAACCGAGAACAAAACAATGATCACTACCGCATAGTGGAAGTTCTCTTGAATGAAGGGAATATTGCCCATGAAATAGCCGGCAAACAAAAATCCGGTAACCCACAAAAGACCACCCAAGAGGTTGTACATGAGGAAGTGGAAATAACTCATCTTGCCAATGCCAGCTACAAACGG
>Ga0265297_10005519_pt1 | contig 19244 bp, 14 predicted proteins | sample Munlanlwell13791_FD_192502 | JGI IMG/M metagenome (GOLD analysis project Ga0265297, IMG submission 192502) | Leachate microbial communities from a municipal landfill in Southern Ontario, Canada - Leachate well 137-91 | ecosystem: Engineered > Solid waste > Landfill > Unclassified | place...
AAGGTTTACCTGCCCAAGTATAACCTCGCCGGTATTTCCGTTTAATGTAATGTAATCACCCTCGACTATTTTTTTATCCTTGGCGGTAAAATACTTATCCTGAACATGGACAGATATACCGTTACAGCCTACGACACAGCATTTGCCCATGCCTCGGCCTACAACAGCGGCATGTGATGTCATGCCGCCGAAGGCGGTAAGGATACCCTGCGCCACGGCCATGCCGCCGATATCGTCAGGTGATGTCTCAAGCCTGACAAGAACAACCTTTTCACCCTTCTTGGCTAATTCCTCTGCCCTGTCAGCCGTAAATACCGCCTTACCGACCGCGGCGCCGGGAGAGGCCGGAAGGCCTTTCGCAATAGGGCTTATCTTCGCCTTGGGGTCTATCATGGGATGCAGCATTTGGTCAAGCTGGCTTGGCTGAACCCTTAATACTGCCGCTTCCTTAGTGATAAGGCCTTCAGAGACCATATCAACAGCAATCTTAAGGGCGGCCTGGGCGGTGCGCTTGCCATTTCTCGTCTGAAGCATATAGAGCTTTTTCTCTTGGATTGTAAACTCTATATCCTGCATATCCTTGTAGTGGAGCTCGAGCTTCTTATAAATAGAGACCAGTTCAAGGTATGCCCTTGGCATGGTCTTCTTAAGGTCATCTATTGGATGGGGTGTCCTGATGCCGGCCACAACATCTTCCCCCTGGGCGTTCATCAGATATTCGCCGTAAAACTTTTTAGCGCCGGTGCCGGGGTCTCTTGTAAAAGCGACACCGGTACCCGAATCCTCCCCGAGATTGCCGTAGACCATGGTCTGGATATTAACGGCAGTACCCCAGCTGTGCGGTATATTATTCAGGTTTCTGTATTTTATCGCGCGCTCATTGTTCCATGAGCCGAATACCGCGTCTATGGCCATCTTTAACTGCTGTATCGGGTCTTCCGGAAACGAGAAACCCTTTTCCTTTTTGATCAACGCCTTATATTCGGAGACAATATCTTTTAGATCCTCGGTATCGAGCTCCGTGTCAAGTTTTACGTTCTTCTGCGTTTTTTTAGCGTGTAATATCTCTTCAAACTTGGCATGCGCCACATCAAGGACTACATCGCCGAACATCTGGCAGAACCTGCGATAGGCATCATAGGCAAAGCGCTCATTGCCTGATTTTTCGGCAAGCCCCTTGACAGCCGTGTCATTTAATCCAAGATTTAGCACCGTATCCATCATGCCGGGCATAGATACCCTGGCGCCTGAACGCACGGAGACCAGCAAAGGGTCTTTCGGATCGCCGAGTTTTTTGCCCATTACAGACTCGAGCTTGCGCAGGTTATCTGCAACCTGATCCATCATGCCCTGGGGGTATTTTTTATTGTTCTCGTAGAATTTTATGCACGCCTCTGTTGTTATGGTAAATCCCGGAGGCACCGGTATACCCATAAGCGCCATTTCGGCGAGATTGGAACCCTTACCTCCAATGAGATTTTTCATGGATGCGTTTCCCTCGGTCTTGTTGCCTCCGAAGAAGTAAACATATTTTATCTTCTTACCGGACTTGACCGCCTTCTTCCGTGCCTTAACCGCAACTGCCATTTACCTTTCCTCCTTTATATCAGCGTCCTCGTCTCAAATAACAAAACGCCTTATTTATCCTGCCGCGGTTTTGCGGCAGGACCTTTCCTTGAGCTGTCCTTGCCCTCAACTACTATTAATGAGAGATCCGCTATATTGTCCACATAAAGCCTGTTAATCGCTGACAGCAGGGCCAAACGGTTGGCCCTGACGCGCTTATCATCAACGTTTACCATTACTTTATCAAAATAATCCCCGAGAGAATCGGATAACGCGGTTACTATATTATCCGTCGCGTGAGAGAAATCGCCTCTTTGGCATAAACCTATAAAATCGCTTTTTATCTCATTAAATCCGTTAAATACCTCGTGTTCCTGGGGCTCTGAAAACAGCCTCTCATCAATACCGGGCAAATTAATATTTGCGGCCTTGACGATATTATGGGTCCTTTCAACAATGACCCGCGCCTTTTCAAACGCAGATTCATTGATTATACTATTTAACTCATCTAATTTCAAGTAAGTTTTATATATGTCATCCGCGCCGCCTGCCGCGACAGACTCAATAAGGTCATGGCGGTATTCACCCCTTGCCAATAGCATTGACGCAAATCTGTCTTTTAAAAAACCAAGTATCAATTCCTTGGCCTTGTCACTGCCTCCGGGGGCCGTGTTCAGCGACAGGCAAAAACCAACAACACCCGACAATGACAGCGATATTTTATTATTCATCAGGATTGATAATATTCCTATCGCCTGCCGCCTTAAGGCATAGGGGTCCCAATTGCCCTTAGGCATTTTACCTACACAGAAATAACAGGCGATATTATCAAACTTATCGGCGAGGGAAAATAAAGCGCCCAGGCCCGTCGAAGGCAGGATGTCCGCGGCAAAACGCGGCAGATAATGCTGCGATATGGCCAGACAGATATCCTCCTCCTGGCCGGAATCCTTAGCATAATACATACCCATTATCCCCTGCAGGCTCGGAAACTCCCTGACCATGGCCGTTAACAGGTCCGCTTTTAATAGAGGCGCCGCCTTGGCAATATCGCCCTTTTTAATATCCGGAAAACAACGCTGTGATATAAACCCTGCTATCTCTTCAATTCTGCGCGTCTTATCGCGCATCGTCCCCAGGCCTTTGCAAAAGACTATATCGGATAGCCCCGCCGCCCATTCATCTAAAGGCTTTTTCGTGTCTGATTTATAAAAGAACAGCGCGTCTTTAAGCCGCGCCTCAAGAACATTTTCAAAATTTCTGGTAATCTGCCGGGTGTCTTTATTGGCGCCGTTTAACACGCCTATAAAACGATTGGTAAGCGCGCCTTTTCTGTCCTCAAGGCAGAATATCCTCTGGTGTTTGGACATGCTCGCGAGCAGGACCTCGCGTGGTATTTGAAGATATTTTTTGTCAAATGACCCTTCAATAAATGAGGGTTTTTCAACAAGATTTGCAACCTCGGAAAGCAATTCATCATTGATGTGCCAGCGCCTCCTCTCAAGAAAGGAAAGTATCATTTTTTTGCGCAGGTTATTATCCCACACGACATGGTTGGCCTTTAACGCTTTAAAATAATGACTGGGGCCCTTGACCCTGACAAGCGGGTGCCCGAGGAATCTGTGGCCGCGGGTAACATTTGACGATTTTATACCGGCATATTCAAATGACAATATCCTGCTTCCAAAAAGAGCCGTGAGCCATCTGACTGGCCTTGAAAAAACCGCCCCGCCTTCATTCCAGCGCATATCCTTAGAAAAATGAATAAGGCCAATTACCTTGGGCAGTATATTGATTAATATAGCGGCATTAGGCACGTCTTTTTTCTGTATTGAAACCCTCGGGTCGCCTGGGCCTTCACCGGGCCTCGTGATATCTCTCAAGCAGGCATTATTCTTTTGCAGAAACGCCTCCAGGGCCTTTGTGGGACTGCCCTGGTTGTCATAAGCTATCCTGACAGGGGGGCCTTCAATGACTATATCCTGGCAGAGCGGTATATCGCTCATATGCAGTATCAGTCTGCGCGGTGTCGCGTAGGCATACGTCTTGTTGAATTTGATATTATTAGAGAGAAACAAATTCTCTATCGGACTGCCCTTTTTAAAGGCCAATGCCTCAAGCGCCGCGTCAATATCGTGAGACGGCAGTTCCTCTGTCCCTATCTCAAATATCAGTTCTGTCGTGCTCATTTTTTTCCATGTAAAGTTTGGCGCAGGCCTTGGCAAGTTCGCGCACCCTGGCAATATATGAGGCCCTCTCCGTAACCGATATGGTCCCGCGCGCGTCCAAGAGATTGAACGCGTGGGATGCCTTTAACATATATTCGTAGGCAGGCAGGACAAGGCCGAGCCTGCTAAGCCGGCCGGATTCCTTTTCGTAGATGTCAAAAAGCCCGGCCGCCATGTCGGGGTTGAGGTGTTCAAAATTATATTCAGAGCCTTCTTTTTCCTGCTGATAATGCATATCGCCGTATGTGGTATCCTTGTTCCATTGTATCGAAAAGACGTCTGTTTTTTTTTGTAAAAACATGGCTATCCTCTCAAGGCCGTATGTTATCTCGCAGGATATGGCCTTAAGCTCAAGGCCGCCCATCTGCTGAAAATAGGTAAACTGGGTTATCTCAAGGCTGTCGAACCATACCTCCCAGCCAAGCCCGCTGGCACCCAGTGTAGGCGATTCCCAGTCGTCCTGCACAAACCTGATATCATGCTGTCTGGGATTTATACCAATATGCCGCAGGCTGTCAAGGTACATTTCCTGAATATCGCCAGGGGCAGGTTTTATAAGCACCTGATACTGATAATATCTCTGCATCCTCAAGGGATTGTCGGCAAATCTTCCGTCAGCTGGCCTGCGGGACGGTTGGACGAAGCCCACACGCCAGGGTTCGGTGTCAAGACTTCTAAAAAAAGTCAGGGGATGGAATGTGCCTGCCCCGGACTCGATATCATACCCCAAGGCGATAACCGCGCCGGCACGCTTCCAAAAACCATTAAGCCTTTCTATTATATCGTGAAAATATATCATAATTTCCCTTAATTATTCGCGCAACCGGCGCCGGCTTTGCCGATACCCGTCGTTTTAGAACGAGGCAGGAATATAGAGATTGCTTTGCTTATCCCCGCTCATTATAATACGTGTGGCAGGGGACACTGTGCCGTTCAACTGTAAGACACTGTCCCTCTTGGTTTTCAAAACGTCTGTTCAATGTGTTCAATGTTAAAACGTCTGTTCAATGTTTTTCAATGTTGATGCTGTTTAATGTTCAACATTTAGCGAACTGCCTGATGAAATCCAGGGTCTTGAGATGCTCTCCGAGATGATAATCAATCAGCCTATGGAGCATGATAGATAATTCGGATACAAGGGCGCCGGTTATCATAGCACTTGCAAGCTTTTCACAGCCCTGCCTTCTTATCATTTTTATTGAAGCGACAGCGCCTCTTGACAACGGTATTACCTGCATATCCATCTTAAGGCAGTCCTGGCACAAAAGCCCTGAAAGCCTCAAGCTGAACGCGGCATTGCGCTTTTCAATATTTTTGCCGCACTCTATGCAGGCATCAAATTGCGGCAAAAAACCTGTATATTCAAGAAGCATGATCCGGAAAACAACCAGGGCCTTTTCCGTAAACCGCTCGGCGCGCATCCTCTGCAATATCCATTCAAGGAGCTTGTAAATATTGGGGTTATCATCGCACAAAACCGTGAACTTGTCAACCAGCTCAAGGGCATAAAATGCCTTGAGCCTTTTATCGAGGTCCTGGGCTATCTCGGAAAATGGCTCCACAAGGTCGCATTGCGTAACCATATATGTGTCGGATTTGGGCCTTTCATAAAAAACTATGTCAAACTCTGCAAACTCATGAAGATACACACCGAATTTCGCTCCGGACCCGCGCGCTGATTTTATAAGCCCCTTTATCTTGCCGAAGTCCTTTGTAAAAAATGACGCTATAACGCTGGTCTCCCTGACATCCCTCTTATAAAGCAATATGGCCCTGGTTTTTTGTATGCTCACGCTGGATCTGCCGGCAGGGGTTTGTGTAAATGCGCCGGCGATATCGCCCCGGCGGAGATAATGACCTTAAGAGCGTCTTCAATACTCATATCAACAGGATGTATGTCTTCTTTTTTTAACAGCACGAAATAACCGCTTGTAGGATTCGGAGTAGTGGGCACGTATACGGAAACGAGGTTGTTTTCTCCCACAGATATCTCCATGGCAGGTGCGTGCTCCGACGTTATAAAGCCTAAGGCGTAAAGGCCCTTTCTCGGGTATTCAATAAGCACCACCTTCTTTAAGGCACCCTTTTTTTTGTCGAATAATGCCCCGCTTATCTGTTTTATTGAACTGTATATCTTGTTTATCATAGGCAGTTTTAACAGGATATTCTCAAAGAAAGAGAAAAACTGCCTTAATACGAGTATCCTTGTCATAAGACCTGCCATGGTAATCAATAATATCACGGCGGTAAAAACAAGGGTCTTTGCCAGAAAAAGCCTCTGGCCCTCATAAAGCGGGTAGGGCTTAAGCCATCTCGTGAATGGGTCAAGCATTATGGCGTTGAGGCTGATAACGAAAAACCTTATGACAAAGGCGGTAATGGTAACGGGCAGGATCACTATCATACCGGCAATAAGATTATACCTGAAAAACTTTAATGCTTTTTTAGACATTTAGCACTCCCTTTTTGCCCCGATAAACTTTGTGGAAAATCTAAACGGCCAACAGCCTGAACAGGAAAAGTGTAAGAAAGGCCCCCAATAGGCCGCCTGCCGCAACCTCCCATACCGTGTGATAATTCCTGCGAACCCTGCTCTGCGCGACCATGAAGGCAAGAAGCAATACGGTAAAGACTACAAGCGAATTATCACATAATACCGCAGTAAGCATCCATATTGAAAATGCCACCGCGGAGTGCCCGCTCGGCATGCCTCCCCTTAAAGGTCTGCCCTTTCGCAGGACGGCCTTTGAGATTATCACGATACCTATCAACAGCGTTAATATAAACACATATATATGCCAGTCCGAGGAGCTAAGCTTTAGGACCTGCGCCCTGAACAGCCGGGCAATGACATTGTCCTTAAAAAAAAGAAAATATCCTGCTATAACCGCGTTGATAGAGGCAACGAGGACGGCGCCCGCGGAGACATCCTTGGCTGCCTTGACCCACTGTGAATGGGACGACTCGGCGTAATCCATGGCTATCTCCATTGACGTATTTATCATCTCGGAAATAAGCACCAGCGAGCATGTAAGAAGCAGCATTATCATCTCTACACGGGTAAAATTCAGGTATATGCCCAAAAGGACGGTGAATAAGGCCACAAAAAAATGCAGTCTCATATTCCTTTGCGTTCTTACCACAAACAAAAACCCCTCGATGGCGGCGTTAAAGCTGTCCGCGATGCTTCTTCCTTTTTTCGGGGGGTTTATCCTGTCCATCATAACCCTGTCAGTTCGCGTTGTTTTTTCCACATTCTTTTTTTAGCCCGCGGGCCCGTGTCCTCATAACCCAGAAGATGCAGTATCCCGTGGACTACGCAAAGGTTTAGCTCACCTGAATAAGGCTGTTTATATTGCCCGGCATTTGTCCAAACACGGCCAGGGCATACATAGACATCTCCTAAATAGGTGTCATAAACCCCGCGCATGCGCGGCCTTCCGCCGCGGCGCGGCCGGTAACCTAATGATATCACATCCGTAAGGCGGGACTTTTTAAAGAACCTTCTATTAAGCCGTTTAATCTGCGCCTCGTCGACAAAATTTACGCTAAAAGATGTGTCTTTATCAAGACCAAGCGCCTTACATACCCTTAGGATAAGTCGCCTTAACGCCGTAACCCGCACGGGGCGCGCCCTTTGATCATTTCTCAATATTATTTTCATGCCTGGCCTGCTTAAGGTCCGGGTATTTAATGCGCGAGTGATACGTGCCTGTCAATATCCTGACAAAGCTCTCGGAGATCCTGCTTATATCCTTCAGGGAAAGGTCGCACTCATCAAGCTGATGGTCAAGAAACTTGTTGTTAATTATCTTTCTGACAAGCTCTTTTAGCTTTTGAGGCGTCGGATCATCCACAAGCCTTGACGCGGCCTCAATCGAATCCGCAAGCATGACGATAGCAGATTCGCGCGACTGCGGCTTAGGGCCGGGGTACCTAAAAGACTCTTCGTTAACCTCTTCATCTTCTTTCTTTTTCTCAAGCGCCTGATGATAAAAAAATGTCATCAGCCCCGTGCCATGATGCTGTTTTATTATATCTTTTATCGCCAAGCCGAGCTTGTATTTTTCGGCGAGTTCCTCACCGTCCTTAACATGATTAGTGATAACAAGCGAGCTCATCGAAGGCGACAGCCCGTCATGGCTCTGCGCGGGGACCTGGGTATTCTCGGCAAAATACTCCGCCTTCTCGATCTTGCCGATATCATGATAATACGCCCCGATACGGCACAACAGTGAATTGGCGCCTATTGCCTCCGCCGCGGACTCGGCAAGATTGCCGACGATAATACTGTGGTGATATGTGCCTGTCGCGGTGGTTACCATCTTTTTTAGGATAGGGTGATTGAGGTCGGCGAGCTCAAGCAGTTTTATGTTTGTCGTTATCTTAAATACAAATTCGAAGACCGGCAGGAATATCATCGTAATCGCGGCCGAGACTATACCGCTTGCCATGCCCCATAGCGCCTGTTTCAGGAACACATTTGCCTCAAAATTAAACATTACCCCTATCGCGGAGATAACTATAAAATTCATAACGCCGACCAGGGCCCCGGCCCTGACAATATGAGTGCGTGAGCGCGCGCCATGCACGGCGCACACAGCCGTAATACCCCCTATAAGGGATACCAGGAAGACATTGAACTGTATTCCAGCCACAAGCGCCGCTATGGCCGATATCACGATAAGGACCATAATGGAGACAGTGCCTCCGGCAAGAAGAGTCAAAAGCATCGGCGCCGCGGCAAGCGGCAGAAACAAGCTGGGCAATGGTGACATGGCTAGGGCCCGCGCCGATACAGCGGTCAGTATGATAAAAAGACCGATAAGGACAAGCATCTTCTCCTGCGCGTAGGTATGGTTTTCAAACATCTTTATAAAGACAAACATCGAAAAAAGCATAAGCGCGATAATAACGGCAATGCCAAAAAGCTGATAATATGTGTCTTCCGGCGCTATCTTGCCGCTTATGGCATCAAGCTGTATAACATGGGTCTTGTTTATCCTCTGGCCCTTGCGGATAACGGCCTCGCCCTTAAGGCATTCCGCCTTCAGATATACGGGCTCTATCGAGGACCGGGCCTTAAGCCTGGCAGAGTCGGTTTCGTCTTTATTGAATACCAGGTTAGGATATGCCCAGGCGGATAGGAGTTTTAAGACAAGCACCCTTTCCTTCCTATCGCTTAAACCGAATTCCCCCGCACGGCCTTCTATGCGCGAGACCGCGGCGCCGGCTGTGTTTATGTCGGAAAGTCTAACATCGTTTTTCTTCTTAAGAGAAGGCTCATAGACAGATATAAGCGTTTTGCCGGACGACAACAACCTATTATTATCGTCAACAGAGATAATAGGTTTGGCATAAACAGCCTCCACGGCCTTCTCAATACCGGGCTCAATAGCGGATATGTCATCCGCATTCAGCAGGAATTCAAAATCTTCACTGCTCAAGGCCGGGCTTACCGCCTCATTAAGCTGGATAAGCAGGCCTTCCCTGACCTGTTGACCCGTTTCATCGGGCACGGGGAATTCCTTCACCTCTTTTAGAAGGTCTAAAAAGATACGCGCCGTTTTTTTGGCGTTCAGCATAACATCCTCGTCAAGATCATAGATCTCGTTAACGGCGTTTTCGGACGCCTGCTGAAGAGCCGATGTTCTAATCTCGTCTATACCCGGCCTGTAGGAAAAATCAAACGGCGCGTAGATATCCTCCTGCGCTATATCCCCTTCATTAAAGAAAAACCGGACAGGCAGACGTGACGAAAACACAACGCCGGCGGCAATCAATACGGTTATGATTGCGGTAAGGGCCCTTAGTGAGCCTTGGGCCAGCAATTTATTCTTTTTGCTGCGCTCCGAGGCAAAGGGCCGGCGCAGTTCCTTGATCCTAAAAAGAGTTTTTTTAATTAAAGGTGTCATGGCCTATCCTTTACGGCCCCCAGCGGAGCCCGTTTTTTACGCACAGCGGCAGGATCCTGTTCGTAGGCCCTGATTATTTTCTGAACCAATTCGTGTCTTACCACATCACGGCCTGACAATGAGATGGTCTTGATATCGTCGATACCGCGCAATATCTTTATCACCTGCAGTAAGCCTTTAGCGCCAAGGCCGGGGAGATCGCTTTGCGTCAGGTCTCCTGTTATAACAACCTTGGAATCAAAACCGAGACGCGTGAGAAACATCTTGAGCTGTTCGGGGGTAGCGTTCTGCGCCTCATCCATGATAATAAACGAATCGTTAAGCGTCCTGCCCCTCATAAACGCCAGAGGCGCGACCTCAATTACACCGCTTTCGATAAATTTGAGCGCGCGGTCGGCATCCATCATCTCGTATAAAGCGTCGTACAGGGGCCTAAGGTAGGGCAAGACCTTATCATACAAACTGCCCGGCAGAAATCCAAGGCTTTCCCCTGCCTCAACAGCCGGCCTTGTCAGTATTATCCTGCTTACGCGGTTTTTCATAAGATAGGATACGGCCATCGCCATGGCAAGGTATGTCTTGCCTGTTCCTGCGGGCCCCGACGCTATGGTAATATCATGCGAGGCAATGGCCTCAATATATTCTTTTTGGCCTTCTGTCTTTGGCGCTATAAAAGCCTTTTTGCCCGGCACCTCAACGCGAAGACCGGGGCCTTGAAAAGAAAGCGGGGCGTCTTCCCGCGAGATAGTCTCCAATATGTAACAGACCTCTTGGTCTTTTATACCTTTCCCCTGGCGCAGGAGAGATAAAATCCGCGAGAATATATCTACAGCCTTTCCGACACGCTGTTCGTCTCCGTCAACAGAGAGGTTTTCGCCGCGGGCCGATATCCTGACGCCGCACGCCTGCTCTATCAGCTTGAGATGCTCATCGTGATTTCCAAATAACAGCCGTGCCTCTTCGTCGCTATTTAATTTAAGGCGTCTTGTCATGGATTACCTATTTAACATAGCCTGTTTCCACCGCCTCCAAAGAGGGTATCTTAAGCCGAGTGCCCTGTTTGATCTTTGCCGGGTTTTTTACCTTATCCGCGTTTGCTTCGTATATAAGCGTCCACTTCGCGGCCTTTCCATAAAAGGCCTTTGCTATATGCGAAAGGGTGTCACCCTGCTTTACGGTATATTCCTGATAATCGGCTAACTGCGCGGGCTTAATCTCATCGGATGCGACGACAGGTTCGGTATACACGTCAATTTCGTATTCATCATACTCATATACCGCGGGATTTGGGGTATTTTTTGTTGAGATATAACCCCTGTTTCCCGATAACTGTGTATCCCGGCGGCTTGCGTTGGGGACAGCAACCTCTTTTTTACCAGGGTCCTGTTGGTTTATCTTCATGTCCTGTTCGCCGGCATATTTGGCCGCGGGCGCTGTAACCTCCTGCCACGTGGGAAATTCAACCCTTATATCGATATACTCCCTGTCGGCAGGCTTATCGCGGGCATCCATATCGCTTTCCCCGGCGAGATAACCCCTGTTGCCTGAAACATCCTGGTCCACCCTTTCCCTGACTACCTTCTTTACGGTAACGCATCCGCCGGTAGAAGAGGCAAATGCAATCACTGATAAAAGAGCCAATAGCCTTTTCATTCCGCACCCCCTTAATATTTATAATTGCTGTTTAATGTCTAATCCCAACTCATCAAGCTGCTTCTTTGTGACACCGGCAGGCGCCTGCGTCATAGGGCATACTGCCTTCTGCGTTTTTGGGAAGGCTATCACATCTCTGATAGAATCCCTGCCGCAGAGTATGGCGGTAAGCCTGTCAACGCCTATAGCAAAACCGCCGTGAGGGGGAGCTCCAAAACTCAACGCCTTGGTCAGAAACCCAAACCGCTCTTCCGCCTCCTGCCTGTCTATACCTATAACAGAGAATATCATCTCCTGCGTCTTTGGCGAGTGTATCCTGATACTGCCGCTTCCAAGCTCAACACCGTTGAGCACAAGATCATATGAGCGTGAGCGCACGCGCGCAGGGTTTGAGGAAATATATTCCAGATCATCGCTGTTTGGCGCTGTAAAGGGGTGATGTTCCGATTCCCAGCGATTTTCTTCCTCATTAAATTTAAACAGCGGGAATTCATTCACCCATAGCAACTTAAAACCGGATCTATCTATCAGACCTTCTTCGCGGCCCAATTTATTGCGAAGACAAGAGAGCGCGTTATTGCAAAGTGTTTTGCCTGCCGCTGCAAAAAAGATATAATCGCCCGCGGCGGGTTTGGTCTTTTCCTTTATGGCGGCCTGCTCGCCAAGGGAAAGAAATTTCACGATCGGCCCTGAAAAACCTTCCGTGTCGCATTTGATATAGGCAAGGCCCTTGAGGCCCTGTTCCTTGGCGAATACGGTCAATTCATCTATCCTGCTCCTTGGCATATCCTTGGGCCTTTCAAGCTTCAATGCCTTGACACACCCGCCCTGATTTATGGCCTCGCCAAAGACCTTAAATGACGTTGAGCGAAAATCACCGGACAGGTCGGCCAATTCCATGCCGAAACGGGTATCAGGCTTATCAGAGCCGTATCTTGCCATGACATCATCGTAATTGAGCGCCGGAAAAGGCGTCTTAAGCTCAATGTTGAGAATCACCTTAAAGATATTCTTCATAAGCGCTTCAACGTGAGAAAATATGTCTTTCTCCTCGACAAACGACGCCTCCATATCGAGCTGTGTGAATTCCGGCTGGCGGTCGGCGCGCAGGTCTTCATCCCTGAAGCACTTCGCTATCTGGTAATATTTATCAAGGCCCGAAATCATAAGTATCTGCTTAAATAACTGCGGCGATTGCGGCAGGGCGTAAAACTTTCCGTTGTTTACCCTGCTCGGCACAAGGTAATCCCGCGCGCCTTCAGGGGTTGACTTTGTAAGCACGGGTGTTTCAACCTCAATAAAACCCTGGCCGCTTAAATAATCCCGCATCAGCCGGCATACATCATTGCGGATTATGAGATTTTTCTGCATAGCCGGACGCCGCAGGTCCAGATAGCGGTGCGTGTATCTGATATCCTCGGACAACTCCGTTATATCATCAATAGGAAAAACAGGCGTCCGGGACGCGTTTAATATCTCAAGGCATGAGACATGGACCTCTATCCCGCCAGTCGGTATCTTAGCGTTTACCGTCCCTTCGGGCCTTGGCCTGACTGTGCCCTTGACCTGTATCACGAATTCGTCTCTTAACTCCTGCGCCTTAAGGTGAAGCGGCCTGTCAAGCTCGGGGTTAAAAACAATCTGTGTGATACCGTAACGATCCCTGATATCAACAAATACGAGATTACCGTGATCGCGCCTTGCCGATACCCACCCGGCCAGAGTAACCTGGCTGTCTATGTCCTTTTCGCCCAGATGGCCGCACGTGCAAGTTCTAAGCATTTCTTTTTGTCCTCATTTTTACCGAGTTAAACTCGCCGGCAAGCCCGTCGAAAGGGATACGCCTTTGCGAGGAATCCTTCATATCCTTTAATATACACTCCCCCCCGGCCAGCTCTTCGTCGCCAACTATAACGACAAAGCCCGCGTTGACCTTATTGGCATGACGCATCTGCGCCTTGAAAGACCTTGATTCATAATCCATATCACAGGCGATGCCCTTTTTTCTTAAAACAGACAGGATATAAAAACACTTCTCCCGGGCCGCGCCGCCAAGGGAGATGACAAATACCTTTAACGCCTCACTACCCCGGGTTTTTAGGGCATCTTTATCCTTTATGGCCTGGATTATCCTTTCAAGGCCTAAGGCGAATCCCGTAGCGCCTATGCGCGGCCCTGCGAGATCAGACAAGAGATTGTCATACCGTCCGCCCGCGGCCAGCGCGTCCTGCGCGCCGAGGGCGCTTGACGTCACCTCAAACACTATACCCGTATAGTAATCAAGTCCGCGAACAAGCCTGTCGTCAACCGCATATTCTATGCAGGCGTTTTGCAAAAGCCGCTGTAGCGTTGAGAAGCCTTGTTCACATTCCCGGCAAAGGGTATTACCGAGTTTGATATCGGCAATTATGTCCCTGCACGCGGGGGCCTTGCAATCAAGAACTCTTAATATATTAGTATCATATCTACGCCGGCAATCCGGGCATAGGCTGTTTAGGCTTGGCTTAAGCGCCTGCCGTATCCTCGCCTTTATGGCGGATTTATCCTTAGCGCAGCCAAGTGAATTTATATGAAAAACGTGCCCAAAAACGCCGAACCTTTTCAGCATATCATCAAGAAGCATTATCACCTCTGCGTCGAGATAAACCGAGTATGAACCTATGGCCTCAACGCCAATCTGGTGAAATTGCCTGTATCTGCCCGCCTGCGGCCTCTCACTTCTGAACATAGGCCCCGAATAAAAGAGCTTAACGAAACCCTCAGCCTTATCGATATGGTTTTCGATATAAGCACGGCACACAGAGGCCGTTGCCTCCGGCCTTAAACATATGTCCCTGCCGCCCTGATCGGGGAATGAATATATCTGCTTTTTTACGATGTCGCTTTCTTCGCCTGAACTGCGCGCGAACAGGGCAGTCTCCTCGATAATCGGCGTGCGGATAAGCCTATAACCGTATGTAAGCGCTGTATCGCGGGCGATATCTTCTATCTCCTGCCATAGACATGCCTCATCAGGCATTATATCCTGTGTGCCTTTGAGACGGTTGACCTTGTTCACAGCCATATCTCCGCCTTAATCAATGAATTCATAATGTCTGCCGCCGGTATCTATCTGACCTTTTGCTTCATCACAAGCCCCGGCTTAAAAGAAACAACCTTTTTGCCCGGCACATTTACCGCTTCACCCGTGCGCGGATTTCTGCCGGTCCGGCCTTTGCGATCCTTTACCTTGAAGATACCGAAGTTCCTAAGCTCAAGGGTCTCGCCCTTGGAAAGGGCCTCTATCATCGCGTCTATGGTCTTTTGGACGACCTCTTTGACGACAATCTGTTTTATGCCGGTCTCATCAGCGATCTTTATTACAATGTCCTTTTTTGTCATATTACCTCCGGTCTTTGTAAGCTAAATACTGAATTATAATAATCTGCAATTTAATTATCGCGGGAACCGGTTTAAGCAGACGGCTTATTTCCTATTTGGCCTTACTTATAACATAAACAAAAAAGAATACGGCCATAACAGAGGCAGCTATTACAGCCGCGTAAAGGGTCAATTTAGCGGCAGGGATAAGCGCTGACTTAAGATCCAGGCCGGACTTTTCGCAGCAAGAGGCCGTTTGGGCCTCAAGGTGGCCCAGCAGTCTATTCAAAGAGATATATGACTGGTGCCAATCCGTGTCCATCTTCCTTATAGACTCTTCGGATACGGTTGAAATGGACTTTAAGGAGAGGACATGATTTATAACATCATAGGTGCGGTCTATCGTGGCCCTCTCAACAGCCAGGGAATCGACAAGGGTCTGGAATTTGCGGGCTACTATCGACTTTGTCTCTAAAAAAAGCAATTCCTCCTCCTCGGTAATCGCGGTCTTGTTCATGGCCTCTTTGTATATCTGATTAAATTTTTTCCAAAGCTCGATAAACTCTTTTGTCTGCGTTATACCGTCTTTTGTATTGGACATTAAAACTCCTTTTATGTTTACATAAGTTGTTTATTTAATCTAACATATAATAAATGACATGTCAATGATATTTGCTGCCGCGCAATATAAAGGATAAGCTATACCCATACACTTACAGCCCCTTCGCCCACAAGAGACTCTATCTCGCCTATAAGGGCGTCTGTTGGCATAATGGCTAAGTCCTTTCCGGCGGCCATCTGCACCTTCTTCTTGTCAGGCGTAGTGAAATTAATATAAACAGGGGTCTGACCTTTATGTCTTTTCAATATATCGTTTAGCCTGGCAAGGGTCTGCTGTTCAAGGGCCGTGGTGACAAGCTCGATGGACAGGGCCTGGGTATATTTATTCCTGGCGTCCTCAAGAGGCAATATCTCTTCGGCTATGATCTTGGGGCTGTCCTCCCTCAAGTTAACCTTACCTTTGACAAAAACGATATTGTCCTCGGCGATATTCTTTTCAGCATCCTTAAATGTCCGGGGAAACACCAGGACCTCGATGGTCCCCTTAAGGTCCTCGAGGCGCAATATGGCCATCTTTTCATTGTTTCGCTTTGTGAATGTGTATTTTGCCTTTGTTATAATACCCCCGATAGACGCCTCATCACCGTCATGGAGCTGGCCGAGGGTCTGGGTTGTTGATGAGGCGTAAAGCTTGAGGCTCTTTTCGTATGTGGCCAACGGATGGCTTGATATGTAAAATCCGAGCAATTCCTTTTCACAGGCGAGAAGTTGTGATTCGGGCCACTCCTTCATATCCGGCACCTGCTGAAAGTGGGATTTGTATTTATCATCCGTTTCCAGGCCGTCAAAAAGTGAAAATTGACCGCTTAAGCGGTCTTTTTGCAGGACACCGGCAACCTCAAGGGCATGGTCAAGCATCGCCGTCATTTGCGAGCGGCGCAGTCCAAAGCTGTCCATTGCCCCGCATTTTATAAGGCTCTCTATGACTTTCCTATTTACAAGCCTTAGGTCAACGTGTTCGGTGAAATCATAAAGGTTCTGGAAACTGGCCTTCTTTCTCCTGACAGAGACAATGGAATCGATAGCGCCCTCGCCTACATTCTTAACCGCGGCGAGCCCAAAGCGTATGCTCTTATTGACTACAGTAAAATGCGCGAAGCTCTCATTGGCATCGGGGGGCAATATCCCTATACCCATACGCTGGCATTCCTTTATATACTGCGCCACCTTGTCGGTATTATCACGCTCGCTTGTCAGAAGCGCGGCCATAAACTCAACCGGATAATGCGCCTTCAGATAAGCTGTCCTGTATGATATCAGGGCATAGGCCGCGGAATGACTTTTATTGAATCCGTAATTTGAAAAATACTCTATCAGGCTAAAGACCTTATCCGCTATAGACTTGTCCACATCATGACTTTGACAGCCGTCTATGAAATTTTTTCTCTGCTGTTGTATTATCTCGGGGTTTTTTTTGCTGATAGCGCGCCTCAACAGATCTGCCTGTGACAGGCTGAAGCCCGCAAGCTTATTGACTATCTGCATAACCTGTTCCTGATACAATATTATGCCGTGAGTGGCCTTTAATATAGGCTCAAGAAGCGGGTGGTCGTATTTAACGCGCAATCTGCCGTGCTTTCTGTTGATAAAATCATCAACCATGCCGCTGCCTATCGGGCCCGGTCTGTATAATGCCAAAAGGGCGATAATGTCCTCAAAGGCAACGGGCTTTAGCTTTCTTAAAATATCCCTCATGCCACGGCTTTCAACCTGGAACACGCCTGATGATTCAGCCTGCTGAAGCAGTTTATATGTCTGCTTGTCATCAAGGGGGATATTCCTTATGTCAATGTCCTTTGACTGCGTGCGCTTGATTATCTTTATTGCCTGGTCTATAACAGTCAGTGTCTTAAGGCCCAAGAAATCCATTTTGAGAAGGCCAATCTTTTCAAGCGAACCCATGGGGTAACCTGTCGATATCTGCCCGTCATTTGTCTTGAAAAGCGGTATATGGGTGGATAATTTTTTGTCGCTTATAACAACGCCGGCGGCATGAGTTGAGGCATGACGCGTGACACCTTCCAGGGTACTTGCTATGTCAATGAGCTCGGTCACGCGCTTATCATTTCTATACATCTGCATTAGCTCGGGCTCCTGCCTCAATGCCTGTTCTATGGTAATATTCAGGTCATTGGGCACAAGCTTGGCTATCCTGTCCGCGTCAGAGTATGTAAACCCCATTACACGGGCCACATCCCTGATCGAGCCTTTTGCCATCATGGTTCCGAAGGTAATTATCTGCGCGACATTATCGTCGCCATATTTATGCCTTACATATCGGATGACCTCATCCCGCCTCTCATAACAGAAATCAATATCTATATCAGGCAGGCTTATGCGCTCCGGATTCAGAAACCTTTCGAAAAGCAGATTGTATTTTAACGGGTCAAGATCCGTTATGCCGAGGCAATAACTTACGACACTTCCCGCCGCGCTTCCCCTGCCCGGACCTGTTGGTATATTGTTCTCCTTGGCATAACGTATAAAATCCCACACGATCAAAAAATAGCTGACGAATCCGCTGTCAGCAATTACCTTCAACTCACTATCTATCCTTGTTGCAACCTGGCTCCCGTTGCCCTGATATCTCTGCCGCATACCCTCATAAACAAGCTCTCTAAGATAGTCCGGCCCGGCCTTGCCGTCAGGTGGGATAAATCTGGGCAGGTGTTTGCTTTTTAGATCAAGCTTCAGGCCGCATTTATCGGCAATATCAAGCGTATTGTTTATCGCGTCCGGCATATCCCGAAAAAGTCTGGACATCTCATCCGCTGTTTTCAGATAAAATTCATCAGTCTGCATCCTCATCCTGTTGGGGTCGTCGAGCGTGGTCTGGGTCTGTATGGCAAGTAACGCCTCCTGGGCCCTGGCGTGCTGGCGCTGAAGATAATGGCAGTCATTTGTCGCCACCAGCCCGATACCAAGCGACTTGGACATGCGAAAAAGCTGCGCGTTTACCTTTGCCTGTTCCGGTATCCCATGGTCCATGACTTCAAGATAAAAATTGCCCTTTCCAAAAAGTTCATTGAACTCTCCGGCAACACGCTCGGCAGACTCCTGCTGGCCCGCGGCCAGTAGATGGGCAATCTCGCCCTTGAGACAGGCGCTGGTGCATATCAGACCTTTGGAATGGGCCTTCAAGGCCTCTTTATCAATACGGGGCCTATAATAAAACCCTTCAAGATATCCTATGCTTACAAGCTCCATCAGGTTATGATAACCCGTCTCATCCTTGGCAAGCAGGACAAGGTGATACGCCGCGTCATGTATCCCGTGGCTGGATTTGTCAAACCTGCTTGCCGGCGCCATATACATCTCGCATCCTATGATAGGCTTAATACCCGCCTCCTTGCAGAGCAGGTAAAATTCAATGGCACCAAACATATTGCCGTGATCGGTTATAGCGATGGAAGGCATGTTGTAGAGCTGGGCAAGCTTGATAAGCTCCGTCAATAATGAGGCCCCGTCAAGAAGGCTGTATTGGGTGTGATTATGCAGATGGACAAATGACGAATTCTTCATCAGAAATTTTATCGGGTTTTATCAGTTTATATAACGGCCGGAACATAACAATAGTTAATGGTATACTATGTTATTTCAATTGTCAAGCTAAACCGGGAAAGTTAAACCGCGTAAAAAACGGGACATCAAGCCATCACCCCCTGTCATCCTTAAACAGGGATAAGTTGGGTGCGAATCGGCAGTGAAGGTTCCGGGAACGAGGTCAGTGTTAGATTCTTCGTCGCGCCTTACGGCGCTCCTTTGAATGACAGGTGAAGAGCAACAGACGTTTTGAAGAGCGACAGACGTTTTGAAAATTGTGAGGCACAGTGTCCCCAAGCCAAGAAGGGCAGTGTCCCCCCGGTCTTTTTTACCAAACAGCAGCGGGTATTAGATTCCT
>Ga0265297_10005520_pt1 | contig 19242 bp, 6 predicted proteins | sample Munlanlwell13791_FD_192502 | JGI IMG/M metagenome (GOLD analysis project Ga0265297, IMG submission 192502) | Leachate microbial communities from a municipal landfill in Southern Ontario, Canada - Leachate well 137-91 | ecosystem: Engineered > Solid waste > Landfill > Unclassified | place...
TAGTACCCACTGTTCCTAAAGTTATTGTATATGGTCGTGGTGAACCGCTCTGTATAGCTATTGGACGACCAGTATATATAAGATTAAACCCGTCTTTCCTTTGAACGGAAAGATAACTTGTTGTAGGACCTGAAGAAGCAGAAGCATCAAAAGAGTTAGTTATAACATTAGGATCACACTCTAAAGACACCCCATCAATAGGACCACCAGATATAGAAGCTTTACCACCTGCTTTAGTAATGAAATGAGTTATCTGGTTATAACAATCATACTTTTGTATCCAATCAATCTGTGCTTGAGCAGAAGAAGGACAACTTGCTCCTAAAAACCAATCGCCGCCAGGAAGAAAAGGATAAGCAGTAATGCTTAAAGTGTTAACTGTGGGACCTAATAAAACTAACCCATCTTCAGCTACTTCAACATTAGTACCACCATTTATACTTGCTGATACTATTCCTGAATAGTTTATGCTTAGTAAACCTACTATATTACAAGAGCATGTTGGCAATGCTATTCTCCAATCTTATGTATAAAATATTGTGAGTTGAAAGACAATACTGAGTTATTTTACACAATATTTATTACTGCTCAAAGTGTTAGAAAGACGTAATCTCGATTTCACCAAAAGTAAAACCATACATAGTTTACTACTTTTTAAAATATAACGATAAGTACTAATGATTTCAATCAGCTGAATAAGTTCCGTAGGCAGGCCCGAGGCCGCCTGGACCCATTTTATCATGCGAGTGTATCTGTTCTCCCTGAGCGGTTTTTCTCGCTGAAGCCATTCCTATATCTGTAGCTTTTCCATACGGTCCGTTCTTTTCTAATCCTCTTGTTGGCATCTTAGTTAGTTCTGTGTGTTCAGAAGACATAGGTTTTGGAGTTTTAGAAGTGAACTGATGTGATCCACCACGTACTCTTTTTTCTAAAGACATTCCCCTTGTAGGTTTATTTTTAGCCCCCGAAGTTATTCCACAGAACATACTCATACCATCAGAACGTAATCTTCTTGAGAAGTTTTTATTCTCCATAATACCCATCTTATCAGTTCCAGCAATATTAAGATTAAAATATCCCGGTTTATCAAATGATGGTTGTGATTCTATTCTCTTAATAATACCAGTAAATATCTTCTTTTCATTCCCTTTTGTTCCGGCATATATAATCAAATCCGAACCAAGAACAAAGTTAGCAGTCACCGGAACTTCTACTGAAAGAGAAAATGTAGATATTATTTTACCTCTTGATTTACTTATATTAAAAGCTTTTACATACGGAGTATTTATTTCATACCCGCTTAAATCTACAGTAGCTCTTATCTTTTCAAGTTTTATACCAACACAGTTTGTAGTTGACATTTTACACCTGAGTACTTGATATTATTTACTTTTCTTGAAGTACATTATATAGTGATATGGAAACAACGTCTCCCACCACATGATTATCTAAACACATGTTAATAGCGTTAACCACACCAAACCCCTTAACATCCACACGGTAGTCAATCGAATTTCCACCACACCATACTATTTTTCCATCCCTCGTTACATTCTCTGCTTTCTTATACCACAACCCACCACCGCCTCCACGTAACCCCATAAAGGTAGATCCTATATTCACGTTTATATTATATGATTGTCCGTCCTGATAAGAATAAGTAATACTATTTATTCTTCCTTCATAACCTTCTACTTTAGCCCCCAAAAGTGGTTCATCATCTGGACCACATACTATATTATACGAGTTTATTTCTTCGTTCTGAAGTTCAAACATAGTTTCAGCAAGTGCTAAGCAATCATCACTATCAGCGAATGGAAGAGCTACATCAATAGTAGTTCCGTTTGTTTGTGTTTGTAACCAAGATAAAGAACCTTCTAATAAAGAAGGAGGTGTTTGTAGTGTTGCTGGATCACTATCGTATTGGTCTAAAGTGTGATCTACTAACGTTGCTGAACCGCCAAAAGTATAAGCAACAGGTTCTGGTTCGTCTGTTACTATTATTGGTTGATACGCTATTTCTAAAGTTGTTAATAATGTTTTAGCATTACCATATGGTGAGTTAACATGTACTGATGGTCTGTCTATTTCTACTACGGCAAATATTTTTAGGGCGCCAAAACCCATAGAACCATTTATAAGCGGGATTATAGAAACACCCTGAACAATATTACCACCACCGTTAGTAGAGTCACCACCTACTGCTACAACTATATCAGAAGCACCATCAGTAAGTGTATTTGCTATCCAAGAATCTGAACCTAAACCAGTAAAAGAAGTATCGTACGAATAATATATTTTTAATAATGGTGTTCCATTTGATTCTAAATCCCAATGCCAGTTTGTAGTGGGTAATGTTACAAGCTTAGGTTTATCTTCTAAATGTACCCATGTTGTTGTACCACCACTAAAAGGATGATACCCTGCCATATCAGAACTACCCGGCATAGTACCAAAATCTTTAACGGCATATCCATACATATAAACAGCTTGAACACTCATAAACAAGGGCCAGGGATCACCATATCTATCTGTACCCATGTACCTATCTAAACTGGTAGACCACCCACTAAAGTTAACAGTTTCCAAACCACCTGTTATGTCATTACAACCAGCTATCTGACTACCATTAATAGCAGTTCCTAAAGTAATAGGTACATTTTTTAGAGTCGAGTTATTAAAAGAATATTTAATATTTAAATCTGTATCACCGTTAAATCTTATAGCATATCCAACAAGAGATTCAAACGCTTGTATATCATATAGGTTATCAACACCGTCCATATATGATGTTTCTAATATTGGATCTTTATATGAACGCCAAGCTTCTGTTACAAAGTAAGTACAACTGGTTTGAACAAAATCATTTAAACATTCTATCTCAGCATCCCAATCAAGTTCTTCCCAAGCTTTAAACTCCCTTACGGGTGGTTTTTTATAGCCCCTCACGATTACTAAATCAGCTCTTTGTTCTATAGAAGAAGTAGGAACACACATCCTTATATCTAAAGATACAGAAGGAGGATTAGGGTATACTTCTTGAAAGTAAGCAAAACCATCGGCGTTCATATAACATTCTATAAACTCTCTATTAGCCGCGTTTTCTAAAAGAGATAAGTTTATGGCGTCTATAGCTGACATATTATTAATATCGCACATACAAAGATTACCACGAGGCGGGTGGGAACCAACAATAGGAATACCAAACGATTCTAAAACCATAACCGCTACGTTTTCATTACAACTACCATCATTAGTAGGACCGTAACGAGAAGCCCAATCATAACTATAGCTTCTCGCGTCACCTACTGCTGGTGAGTCCGTAAACTTAGCCGAACGTGTACCTGAATAATGTGGCATTATTAATCCGTGAAACTATTGCTCATAGACGCGTGAGCAAGTGAAGAAGCATTACTTACAGCATTCCACAGTCTTCCCAAGTCCTGTTGTATTTGTACAAATCTTGGTTCTATTCTTCCATTAAGTTCAGATTTTATATTTACTTCAAAATCGCTAAAACGAGAGTTAAGTTCCGTCATTGCTACATCTTGATTAACACTTATCTTCTCATTCAGTACAGTTATTCTGCCTTCTATTTCTTCTATTACCGCCGGACGAACAGCAGCACCCTGACTTGTAGGGGCTGCTTGTTGATTACCTTGAGACATAACGCTTTCAAGTGCTGCTCTTAGGCTTTCCGCCCCGGTAGTTAAAGCACCTTGAATAGCTGTAATAGATTCTTGAGAAATATTTATAGGATTATTTTTTATAGCTGAAGCAACAGCATCAACTAACCCACTAAAATCTATTTGCGCGGGGGCCGAAGAAGAAGAACTTTCACCAACTAAACCTCCAAGAGCAAATTTACTTGCCTTACCATTAATAAGACTATCAAAAGTATTTACTCCTAATCTATCTACAATATTAGCAGGAATGACATACTCACCCTTACTTAATAATGCTGGAATACTATCTGATGTTTTAGTTCCTGGTCCTGAAATAAAACCACCACGAGCATACATTTTATAACTTAATGATCTGTTACCCTCTTCATTTTTACGAATAAAGCTAAGTATTTGATTAGTAGACTTATCTCCATACGCTACCTTTAGTTTTCTAAATGCTTTTAATACGTCTTTAGGACTTCTATTTATTTCTAATCCTAAATCTTCTACCTTGTCTATTAATGATGGTACTATGGGCGCACGAACCGCTGGGGAAGGAGAACCACCAGCCTGCCTTGGTTTATTACTAGCAGAACCAGGAACAGTAAACCCTCTTTGTGAAACATTTACAAAATTCTTTAACTTTTCATATTCTTCGTCATATAAAGTTTCTATAGCTTTACTTCTACTACCTGTTAATTGCGCCCTATTATCTATTCTTTTATTAAGATCCGTAGCTCTAACTTTCATAAATCTAGCAGCATCACTATCTAAATGAATAGTCTTCATGCCCTCATATATATCTTCTAGTCGGTGAGACGGATTCATACGCTTAACTTGATCAGATAACATCTCGGTTTGAGCACCCAATCCAAACATAGCCATGCTTTGTGGTGTTACTTCTCTATCAGCGCTTGAAAAATAATCTATTAATGCTAACTTCTTTTCTTTACTCGCTTTAAGTAAATCTATATCCTCAGTCATTACTTCTTTAAGACTTATGTTTTTACCACTCATCTTTTCGGACGCATTACCGCCTAGTATTTCACGCATACTAAACGGTTTACCGCTCTCTAATAATTCTTTAATACTGCCACTATTAACATCCATACCACGAGTTGCTGCATCGGTTATCATACTCTGTGGGCCGCCTATACTATAGTACGACTTACCCTCAGTAGTCCCCAGTTGCTTAGAACGTGCTATTAAAGCCTTTACTTCATCTACTGACTTGCCTTTATCATAAAAACGAGTAAATGCTTTAGCATCGTTTACTGAATAACCAACACGTGTTGCTTCTGATAATATACTTTTTTTATCTCGGCGCCTATCAAAAAACTTACCAACGCCACTAGAAATCCTATCATATCCATATTGAAATAAATCACCCACACCACCCATAAACTGTAATCTACCAGGATTATATATTTTACCTAATACTGAATCCATCTTGCCTACAAACGTAGAAGCACCGCTTAATAATCTTTTACCAAACCCACTTGTACTTCCTGGTATTGACTTATTAGCTCCTATTGCTAATCTATTGCCAAAAGCAGAAGGACCCCAAGAAGCAGGATTAATAGTTCTTAAGTCATCAAGACCAAAACCACGAGTTCCTAACCTGTCAAAGTTTTTAGTAATAATATCCTTTGGTATACCAGCTTCCTCATATATACGAGCATACACCTCTCGTGCTGCTCTTTCTTGGGATTTTTCAGCTGCTTCTTTAGCCGCTTGGGATCTAATAGCAGCAATCTCCTGTTCAGCTTCTGTCTTTCTATCAACGTGCTTACGCTGTTTCTGTAGCATTCTTTTCTCTGCCCAGTTAGCATTTTTAATAACTGTCTTTATTTCGTCTGGTCCGTAACCAGCCTTTATTAATCTTAGTACATCTTCTCTACTACCTGATAATGTCATCAGTTCATCAAACTGTTGTCTTCTTAATACACCTGCTGGTGACATGTCTCTTCTAGCCGCCAATGCTAAATCAGTAGGTAAACCACCACCAACCTGAACAGATGGTTCAGCAAACTTAGCGTATCGCGGACCCTTAGATTTTAATCCTTCTATAGTACCAGCAGCACTTCTTTCTAATCCTTTGTACTCCCTAAGTGTAGAAGCAGATGCGTCCAGTGCTGCTTCTTTACCACCGTGTCTGCCTTTTTGGTAAACTTGATAACCCGGATAAGGAGACTTCTGGTTCTTACTTAAATAAGATAAATCTCCACCAGTAATATCCTTTAACTTTAGTACATCCCCAGTAGTAGCGTTAAATCCAGGACGAAGAGGACCAACTACACCTTCCTGTATTCCTTTTATTTTATCAGAAACAGAAGTATAAGGAACATCTTTTCTATCTCTTAACATTCTGGCTGCTTCAAGTTCACTTTTGTAACCAGAGCTAACTTCTACTTTAGAACCAAGGTAGTCCATTCTTGGTTCACCGTATGGTTTAGTATTAGGACCATAACCACTAAGTTCTCCAGAAGCGGATTTACCCTTTGATCTTCTTTCAGATTCAACCATCTTCTTCTGCCAAAGAGCTTCCTCACGTAAGTCACGTTTATAATAAGGACTAACTTCTACTTTTGGACCGTGAGTTCGATACGGTTGTTTTGGATATTTAACAACATCCAACATATCGATTACTTCGCCTTCAGGACCTCGCTTTATCTCATAACCTTCGCCGTAATGGAACTCTCCAGAAGCGGATCTATCGTACACTCTTCTTTGTTGGTCTGCTTTTTTAATCTGTTGCTCTTTATCAAACTTGTCAATTAAAAACTGATAACCTTCTGCTTTTCTACTCTTTTCTACATTAGCAACTACACCTGCTCTTATTTTATTATTTTCAGTAGTTTCACTAAAAAGCTGAATTGCTTTCTCGTACTCAGGAGTGATGTACGGAGAAGATACATCTTTAACTGTTCCGGGTATTTTTGATGTAGTGGGTGTAGATACCTTTGGTGCAGAAGCAGTAGGCGTTCCAGTTCCAAAATACTTATCTAAAAACCACTTTTTATATTCTTCAGGAGCAGCAGCTTTACCTGGTTTAAAACTAGAAACACCAGACCTTTTCTTACTAAGACGCTCTAAAATAGCTTCAGTTTCACTCATAGATTTAAGACCAACAAAAGCGGCCTTTACTCCTTTACCTATAGCTCCTAGAGTTCCTATACCTCCTACTAAAGATAATCCCGCACCAGCAGCCGCACCAACATCTCCTCTTGATACTTTTCCAGCGGTTTCTCCTATATGCTTTCCTGATGATTCCCAAAAATCATAATTATTCCAAGCTTTTTTAATCTCACCTGGTGCTCTTATTAGTCCAGTACCCAAGCGAGCATCATATGCTTCTTTTTCCTTCTTAGACATTGTATTAGAGAACATACTACCAATACGATGAGCACCACCTAACAAACCCTCCGCCAAGAAGTTAGCACCCTTAATTACAGTACTGCTCTTATCATACTTCTCTTCTTCCTTAGAAGACATATCTCCAGACATCCTACGAACAAACTCCATGGGTGCCTCTACAGACTTCATAAAGGTTTCTTTTAAACCTTTTTCCCTTGTACTCTTCCATCCTTCTTGTACGTTTACACCAAACCTACCAAACTTAGAATCAGTACCAAATAAAGCACCACCACCCACATTACCCATTCCTCCAACCATTCTGGCAGCAGCACTAGCAAGCATGTCTAATCTTAACTTATCAGTATCAGCACCACCACTTAAATCCTCATTAGCACCAGCAAACAACTCATCTCGTCTTCTTTTATCTTCTTGTAAGTTAATAAGTCTTACATACTTCATAGAATCCTGAACGTCGGGGGTAACACCATTCTTGAGTTTAGTTAGGAACTCTTGATCTTCTAATGATTTTAATGAGCTACCACTTATACCGTAAGCCAACTGTTGGAGATTATCTATTGAGTTACTTTTATTTCTTACCGCCGAACGCAATTTTTCCAAACGCATCTTAGCAGTAACACCACCACCAGTTAATTCATCAGCGTCACCTAAAGCTATCACTTCACCTTTAGGTCCTCTTATGTATCCAGTTCCCTTTCTATCAGCAAACTTATTACCAAGAACATCTTGTATAGTTGCTTTAGAAGATGGATCACTACGTGTTAATCCAAGTACTCCCATACGTACTTCGGTAGGAGCATTGGTTGTTTTCTTAGTTGCAGCATCCACATCTGAATAAAAAGAATTTATCTTATTCTGATCCATATCTACCGCTGTTGACAAACCAGTTTGTTGTCTTGTAACAGCGCTGATTAAATCATTTCTATATTTTTCAGAAGCGTCAACAGGAAGAACACCCTTAACAGCGTCAGCAGATAATCTTTCCTGTCTTGCTAATTGCTCTAACCACTTCTTTTTCTCTTCCTCCAAATCCATTGCGCCGGAGGAAGCAAAATCAACCAAACCACCAAGCGCAAAACCAGGAGCCCTACCTTTTCTTAAATCATCAAAGAAAGAAACACCAAACTTATTAACTATACCACGAGGTATAACATATTCGCCTCTAGAAAGACGAGCAGGTATAACATCATTTCCTGGAGGACCGTTTATAGTACCACCTGATGCTCTTGCTACTTCTTTAACATCTGTAGAATAAGACTGGTTAGAACCTAACGCAGGTGGTGGAGCAATACTTGTTGGAATATTATTCATAGCCGCCGCAGCACGAGCAGCACTGTCTTCTACGGCCTTCATAGCTGTAGAAGCGCCCATAGCGGAAGTTTGTAAACCAGCTAAACCTTCCTCAGCTACTTTTCCTATATTTGATAATCCTTCTACTGTTGTTGCTGTTAATGTTTTAATGTTTTCTAACTCTGCACCAGCAACACCTAAAGAATCTTTTCTATCCTTAACAGACGGCTCCATAGATTTAGCTACGGTTTCTAAATACCCATTAGCTGTTTTTTGTAACGCCTCAAGAGGAGAAGTAACTACCTCACGCATCTTAGAGTAATCTTGTTCTTTAATCTGCTCTTGAACGCGCGCTATATCTTTATCCATACCATAAAGAGAAGAAACGCCATAATACTGTTTCTCACCAGAAATACCTACTCTTCTCGTTTTACCAGCATTCTCAAGTTCATACTTAAGAGTATCCATCATAGGTTGTAAACCTTCTACACCCTTATACTGCGCATCCCAAAGTATACTTAAAGCTTTCTTAGCGTTCTCAGTTTCAGAAGAAAGTTTAGAGTTCTCAATGTTTTGCTTATAAGCTATTAAAGACTCTTCTTTGTCATACTCTAACTTCTTCTCTTGGATTCTTAATCCTGCCATCTCTTGAGAACTACCACCAATCTTTTTCTTCTGATCTATCATCCACTGCTCACGTTCAAACTTATTTAAATCTCTCGGTTGACCGTAAGGAGCAGGAGTAGGAGCAAGAGGATGCTTACCTAACGCCATATCTAAAGAAACAGTACTAAACATAGTTTGAGTAAACTTTAATGCTTCTTTAGCTACTGACTCTAAACTTTTCTTTACTTCCTCCAACTTTTCAAGATGAGAAATAGTAGTAAGAACTTCACCCATACTACTATTCAACCCACCCATAGCATCCTTCATTCTATTAAGAATGTTAGTGCCTGCGTCTTGAAGTCTTAATACATCTCCTCTAGCTGTAACATCATTTAGTTTATTAGCTCTGTCTTGTAAAGCATTTTGGGCCTTAGCAAAATCATCAAATATTTTAGAGAACGAACCTATAGCCTTTACGCGCTCTTGCTCTTGCTGTAGAACGTTAGAAATATCAGGAAATGTTTTAGCTAATCTTTCTAATGGAGATAAATCTTCATTACTAAACTTACCTAAATCTACTTGAGGAGCTAATACACCTTTACCAGCACCTGTTATAGGTGCTTTTAGCGCGCCAAAAAATTTAAAGTTAGCAGAAGCTATTTCGGCTGCTTCCCATGTATCAGTAAGACCTTTACTTAACCCCTCTAAAGACACGCTAAATAAGGAAACAGTATGAATAACATCCATAATACTCTTAACAGTATTTGCTGATTCCCTGCTTAAACTATCTAATGATTTTAACTGATCTTTATAGAATGTTGATAAAGACTCATTAACTAAAGACTTTAAAGCTTTCTCGTCGGATGTGTCTTCTGCCCTATATGTTTTTAAAGAACCCTTTGACATATTTAAAGCAGGTTCTAAACTCTTAACTATGTCGGAAGTATTAGTAAGAAGAAGTTTACCTATATAATCATTAAGACCGCCATAACCAGGACCAGCAGTAGTAAGTTTATTTGCTTGGTTATACGTTTCTGTATATCTAGATTTATTAGGAGGAAGAATATATGAAAATAAAGATTTAACTAATCCCTTACTTGACTCTACTGCGTCTTTTTTTAACTTATCTCTTGCGTCCGAAGCAGCACCCAAAACAGATGTTTTCAATGCTGTTGCTGCTTCTTCCTTGTTAGCACCCTTCATCACATCTTCTAAATATTTTTTTATGGCTTTATTGAAGGAACTGGTAACATCCTTACCAACCTTTCCTTCTGGTAATATAGATTTACCACCACCCGACAAACCAACTATAGACCGCATACCAGCAGCACCATTAAACAAACCACCGCCCACACCAGCAGCCTTAGCTAATCTTCTACTTTCAGCATCACTGGCTGGTACTACTTCTGTTTCTCTTCTTTTATTAGGATTAAATATTTCATTAAGAGTATTAACAACAGACTCAAATCCCTTGGTTGATACTTCTACGCCCTTGGAAAGATAAGTAACCATAGTGGCAAACTCTTCTTTACCACCAGTTTTTTCCATAGCGTCTTTAAACTCTTTTGTGCTTTTAAAAGAGTTACTCTCAGAAAGCATTTTAGGTAGATCTAAAGTTAACGATTTTTCTACCGCCAAAACTTGATTTTTAGCTAACTCAAAAGTTCTATCTGCTTCTCTACTTGAAAGAGCTTGACCAGGACTTCTTTGAATAAATCTTTCTTCAGGAGATAACGCGTTCTGAAGTTTTGGAAGTTTAACCGATAACTTATCTGATATACCACTTAAAGGAAGAAACTGACTCTCAATAGTATCAGCAATATTAGCTGATTTTAAAGCGTAATATGCCTTATCAAAAGAGTTAGTAAGTTTCTCAAACTCACTCATAAACCTAACAACATTAGTAGAAACCTCAGCAAACGTGCGCTTGCTTTCTCTTACTGTATCACCACTAACAGTTATCTCACCAGAAGCATTAGATTTGGCGGCTTTAGAAAAAGCATCAGTACTGCTTGTATATTCTTTTTGCGCTCTAATAGCATTAGTAATAGATTTTACAGCCGAAGAACCATACTTTTGTAATCTATCTACATCGCCCAACTGAAAGTTAAATCTAACACCCATATCTAACTTAGCAGGAAACTGTACTAATCCAGCACCTGCTCCTGATATATATTTTTTAGCTGTTAAAATACTTTCTGTTATCTGTTTTATTATTACCTGAGGATCAAATACTTTTACTTTCTTAGTATCCACTCCGGACATTACTGTGGATATACTTTCAGATACAGCCTCACCAAACTTATTAATACCCTCTACGAATAAAGATCCGTCCTCTTTTAATGCTACCCTTGCTTGTGTTAAACCAAATACATTGTCATCGTCGAACAATAAAAGTTCCCTACCAGAAAACTTAGCTTTGCCCTCATCTACTTTTGCTCTTACATCACTCAATGTGTTTTCAACCACACCAAGCGCTCTATATCTTTCTCTCGTTAACTCGCTCGTTAACTCTATTCCCTTATAACCCTGAACACGCAAAAAATCAGCATTAAGCACTGACGAAGCAGACGCTCTTTCTTTAGTCTTACTAGCAGCAGGAGATTCCTCTATTGTCTTATTAGCAATATTTGCCCTGTACTCTAACGCCTTTCTTACTTTACTGTTATCTATAAACGTAGAAAAATCTTGTACAGTTGTATCCTTAGGTAAAGAAGTAATCTGTCTCTCTACTTCACTTAATATTTGCTTTAGTTTAGCTTGCTTATCCCTTACATTATTTACAGATTCTGCCCATGCTTCATTACCACCTACTACCTTACCTATAGCATTTACTTGTGCGTCTATTATGGGCTTTATATTATCTATTCCCTTTAAAGCACCAGACATACCTTTAAGAGCTTTTTCAAAATCTTTACCATACTGATCAGCTATTTTTAATTTAGTCATAGCTACTAAGGATGCTTGCGCTTTAACAGCTGAATCTGTTATAGAAACTAACGCATCAGATGTTTTTAATATAGCGTTGCCCATAGAATCAAAACCAGATATAATACCAGGAGAATTAACAGCAGCAGATGAGGCGAATGCTTGCTTTGCTGCTCCTAACTTAACTCCTTCAAGAAGGGGAGATACATACTTCTTTTCAGAAATATTCTTTTTAATCTGCTCTGGTGAAAGATCTCCTAATGATTCTACTCTGCTCTGCTTACCGTATATTTCTCTAACTGAAGAACGTTGCGCTTGTAATGCTTGTAATAAATCTTCTCTTTTAGCAAGTTCACCAGAAAGGTCCTTCTCTACAGTCTTACCAGTTTTATTTTGCTCGGCGTTGTATGATTGTAATGCTTTTACTGCTAAATATATAGCCCCAGCTACAGCAGCAAACGCACCCAACCCAGCCCATAACCCCAAACCACCTATAGCTGTACTCAATCTACCCAGCATTCCTAAAAACTCTGATCCCTTTCCTATAGCAGCCGCAAACAAAGCTGGAACTGCACCAAGAACATAAAGTAAACCAGTAGCACCTATCTTACCAACCTTACCAAGAGCTAATCCTATCTTAGTAAGCATACCATTCATATCTGCTAAACCAACAGCAGCTACGGCACCATCTGCACCAACAGCAGTAATACCTCTACTTGCCATTTGTACTTTAGTAAGATTTTCAGCGGTTTTTAAAGCATTGCCATTGACATCTTTTAACGTATACCCCATTGCTGTAAGAGCAAGACCTGCTTTACCAGCGCTAGGACCAAAATCATCTATTTGTTTTAAAGCTCTTTGTGTCTCACTGTACCTAACAATATTAGGTATAGTAGACATCTCCTCTTTAGTCTTGCCTTTACCTATAAATGCTCCAGCCGCTGCACCAGCAAATCCTAATACACCACCACCTGCAGTAGACCCAGCAGCACCAGCAACTGATAACATATCAATCTGTGTAGCAAACCTGGTAACCCCAACCATCAATACACCCAGAGCAAGAGCCGAGTGGCTGAATATCTCAGGTAGACCGGCAAACTTATCAATAACAAAACCAGCAGCATTGGCGGTTAGCTTCATTATGGGTAATAAAGTTTTACCAAATGAAACTGAAAGCGAGTCTACAGATGCTTTCAACTGCGCCATCGTTTTGTCAGTAGTACCCATCATTCTCTGGTTCTCTCTTTGCGCAGAACCTTGAGAATTTAATGCGTCTTCTGTAGCTTTAACAGCAGTGTCAAAGTTATTAAGTAAAGAAATAAATACGCTGTACTGGTGAGCACCACCAAGTGCTTGTGCTATACTAAGTTTTTGTGTACTGTTGTATTGATCCCATCTATCACGAACATCAGATAACACGTCCATGAAGGATCTATAGTTACCCTCTAAATCTCTTGTGGCTACTCCTTGTTTATTAAGGTCTCTTTCTGTCTCCGGCCTAACCGCTCTTTGGAACATAAACTTTAAAGCGGTACCAGCTTCTCTACCTGATTTTCTTGTAGACGCTACAATCGCTGTAGTTAGCCCCAGGAACTGTTCAAATCCTACCCCTACCGTAGCTGCTGACGCACCAGCCTTCTGCGTTGATTCGGCCAAATGGCGCTCTGTAACGGCACTCTTGTTAGCCACGTTGTTCCACGCGTCTACTATCTTCATAGCATTCGTGGTTTCCATACCAAACTGCTTCATAGTAGCAGTTAAACCTTCGGCAGCAGTCTTCTGATCCAATATGGTTACGTTAGCAGCTAAAGTTGTAGCCTCAGTAAGTCTTTGAACGTCCGCCATTCCAAGGCCCTGCTGTGAGAAAATAGCCATAGATTCCAAAACACTATTTATTGAAGTACCGAACTCTACAGCGGTACTCTTCGCGAACGAAAGAACTGTTTTCTGGAAGCCTTCGAAATCCATATCAGCTTCCTTCATAACCTTAGCGAGAACAACTACTCCCGTTTCTACCTGCTTCATTGTTTGAATAGAAGATTGAATAGCCGAAATACCACCATATAGTAATCCGGCGGCTGCTCCCCAAGTAGAAACACGTCTTATAGCTAAACCAAAACTTTCACCAAGAGACATGTTCTTAGACAGATTCTGCATCTTAATGCTAACGGAATCTGCCGTTGAACCTACGTTGCGTAAACTTACAACGTACTTACCAAGAGGACCTAAATCTGCTTGCACATCTACAGGTCCTTTTCCTTTACCACCCGCTCCTGCTACCGCTCTTCTCGCTTCCTCTAATCTTCTACTAAACTCACCCTCAATACCACCTTTTACACCAGCAAATACTTCTGGTATCTTTATAGGTGCTAGCTTACCACCCATACGTAACTGCTCTTCCTGCTTAAGTATCTTATCTAAGTAAGCAGATATAGTAGCTAACTGTCTTTGATCTACTATATTAGTAGCTCCTGTACGACCTAACGCTGTAACTACACCAGCAAGATTAACATAAAACTCATGAGAAGATGTACCCGACTTATCAAGATTTTTAGTTAAGGCAGCAAATACTGCGTTTATTCTATCACCTAATATAGGTATATCCTTAAAGTTCATCGCAAGATTTTTAGCAGCCGCGGCGGCTGCGGAAATCTGGTCATCAATACGCGCACCACCAGAACCTAAATACATTGATTCTGGTAATCTTTCCTTACCTACACCCTTACCACCGGATCCTACTTGATTAACAATACCATACCGAGAACCAACACCCGAATGTGCTATTCTGTCTATCTCTTCTTGAGTTTGAGCCATCGAGTTAGTAATACTTGTAAGAGCGTTACCGCTTGGTTTAGCTTTATTAGCTTCCTCTCTCAGTTTGACTTCTAAGTTCTTCATCTTCTCTTCTAAAACTAAAACGAGACCACTCAAACTATCTCTAACGAAAGCAGAAGCAGCTTTCTCTACTTTACTTAAAACAGCTTCTGGTGCGTTTATAACATTAATATTGCTTTTATTGGTGTAAGCTTTTAACTCGGCAACAATACTGGCAACTCTTTCAGTAGCCCCCGCACCTGGATGAGCAGCAACACCTTGAAGAGCTAAAACCAGTTTCTTCATAGTAGCAATCTTTGGTTCCACCATATCATCAAACTGAGAGAATGCTTTATCTACATTCTTAACAGTGGTTTCCATACCAATATTTGGTTTTTGCTCTCTAATACGTGCTAATAGCTGAGTTCTTTGAGCATATGTATCTAATCCCTGTCTAACACCAGGACCTATATCCTTAGATAAGGCTTTCTTTATTTCATTACCTTGACTATCAATATAATGAGCAGTAGTATTATTTATTAGTTTCCAAAGTTCATCAATACCAGAACTAACACCAGGAGATCCAGTTTGTGCTTTAGACTTTTCTTCTGCTTCTTTAGCCGCCCCATCAAACATGGTCTTAGCGGCCTTCTCAACATTTTCCTTTAACTTTTTAATAGCTTCGTCTTCGTCTCCCCAGTTATTCGTTCTACTTCCACCACCGGACGATGGAGGAGCAGACGGAGGAGCAGGAGGTGCTGCGGGAGGTGGTGGTGCAGAAGGACCACCAGAAGAACCTGAAGAAGTAGTATGAGAGGAAGCAGAAATCTTAGCAGCGTCTCCGGCGCTCTTAAGTGCTGATATGAACTCTCTCAATGCGGCTGCAAACTCTGGATTACTTGATGAGGCGCCGCCCATACTACCAAGGCTGGTATCAGAAAGTTTCTTTAAAGCAGCCATTAACTCTGGACTAAGAGAAATACCTTTAAATAAGTCAGCTATACGCTTAACAGCGTCTTCCGCTTCCTTAAAACCATCAGTATTAACTTTAAGAAGTATATCTATTATATTTCTGTCGTTAGCCATTTATTTTGGTGCCTTTATTTCTTCACGCTAATACTTGATTTATCTTTATTCCTTGCCGCCTCTAATACAGGAGAATACTTAACATCCTTAAACATAGGATTAGATTTAGTTACTATTGTTTCTCCGTGGTCCCACGCAGATTTAACACCGTGGTTTTTCTTCTGCTCTTTAGCACTAACATTATCTCTACTTCTCTCATCCATGTATGCCTTCATAAAAGCATCTAAAGCAGCGTCGTCTTCTATTACACTTTCGTGGGGGGAGTCAGAAGAAGGCATATCATAAACTGACTGATAAAAATGACTCCAATAAGCTAATGCTAACTGATCTACTGTATAGTCAGGAAGTTCTATTCCGTATAAAGATACACCTGTTTTAAGAGAAGTTAAATACCTTATTCTCCATAGATTACTTCTTGCTATATGTCTTAAAGTTGATATATCCATACCTGATGACATTTTTAAGTACTCCGAGAATACGTTTTTACGAAACACTAAATCTTCTTCACTATCAAACTTTTCTTTTGTCGGCCAAAATAAATCCCTTGTATAAGGATCTTTTGCCGACCTCCAAGATAAATATAAATACTTATTTTCCTGTGCTTTTCTCTCAGCACTGTATTCTAAATAACTTTCTTTCTTACATAAAATCTGTAATAACTCATTCTTAAAAGTTTCTATATTTTCTTTGACTCTGTCCCTATTAGTAGGTACTCTGGACATCTTCTCCAAAATAGCTTCCTGTCCGGCAATCTTACTTTCAATAACTTTTATTTTAGCATCATCTTCGTCTAATAAAAATCCGCGGCCACGAAGAAGTTTCAAAGTTTCTTCTACTGTCATAAAACCCTGAGAAACTGCTAAATCATAAGCTTTCTTATATTCTAAGTCAGCAAATAGTTTATCCACACCAACACAATGTGTTAGTAATAAGAATACTTCTTCACCAGAAGCCTTCTTAATCGGTACTATTTTACCGCCGAGACTTATTTCGTTGATTAAAACTTCAAGCCTGTTGTAAGAAATATCCACTTTTGATGTGCCAAACAGGAGGGACTGCTACTGACGTAATAATCCTTACTTTACGGCCGCGCTCTTCTTGCCCCTCTTTTTAGGGGCATCCTCCGACACAGGAGCCTCTACAACGGGAGTTTCCTCTATTGTGGATGCTACCTCTGCCACCTTACTCTTGAGGTCTTCCTGCTCCTTCTGCACGCTCTCGAGAACCTCTCTCATTACGACGTTCTCTGGGGACTTATCAAGAAAATCAGCATCAAGTCCCTCCATCCAAAGCATTACCTCAAAACGTGCCCGCGTTTGAACAGCGATATTTCTCTCGCTTCTAAAATCTTCAAACGTCTTCCAAACCTTATTTCCCTGCTCATCTTGTACAACTACACTGGTGAGGTAGGAACTTCTAACGTCATTAGCAATATTTTCGCAAGTGTGCGACATAGGACCACTCTTACGCTGACTCCACTGAAGAACGTTCTCTCTCGCAGCGGCAACTTCTAATGCGAGACGTAGTCTTACTTCTCTATCCTTCTCTTGTTCCATACTCACAAGTTTATCCTGAAGAGTATTTCTAAGAGTATTACCTACGTCCTCATAATCGGGTCCTACAATGTTTCTTTTACTTAGAATATCGGACATCTCAGAAGCAGTAAGAACACCCTCTTTAAGAGCATTATTGTACGCTTTAGCGTGCTCCCAATCTGCTTTTGTAATATCATCTGCCCGTGGTGTAGCAATATAATACTTAACTACTTTACCGTCTCTATCAGTAAACTCAAAACCTCTACGACCATCGATCAAACTCTCAACGTTATCCTGTACTGTGTTAACCATTTTTCCGCTCCTTTATTTCTTGTCCTTGATAACTACAACGTCGTTATAAATATTTTTGAACTCTACGTCGTAGCTACGTTCTATTTCCGACATCAAACACCTAATAGTGTCATTTGAAAGCTTTAAAACTTTTGACCGTAATACTTTGTACCTTTCCTTATCATCTACAGCAACTTCAGAAAAATCAAGTATCCCATCAAATAACTTGGTAATATTGTTTTTAACTAATAAACACAACTTCTTGTTAGACCACTCCTTTAACTCTTTGTCATTCATTTAGTCCGTTCCTTAAATATTTAAGTTAAATAAGCATAGATACAACTATACCTATACTATCTCTTATAAGAATAAGACATAAAAACAAGTATGTTAAATGAGAATAAAAAAACCCCGCCTTAGTTTCCTAAGACGGGGTTCTTATTGAACTATGTAGGACTAAATACTATGCGTTAACTTGAAGACCAGGAGTACAAACAACATCGGCAACAGGTACATATCCCTTTACAATAAACAACTTATTAACACTACGAAAAGCTAGTGAAAGGGAGGCGTTGCTGCCCACCTGGGTGGACATATTTTCTGAAGTTGCCTTAAGTCCCGGAACTACTACTGTTTTTAGTGGATACTCTCTCTCTGGAGAAGCAGGATTGATAGCAGCATAGGTAGCTCTCACACCTCTTATAAAGTACTCAGTACCAACCATATCAGCCTCTAAAGCTTTACGAAGAGCGCCAGTACCACCAGCAGTTTCATCAGTCTGCTGATAAATCATTACTACTAATACAAGATTATCCTTAACCATTAGGTGGTTAATAGTTATGTCCTTAAGTGTACCAGCATCATACTCAGCACTCTTACCAGCAAACTTAGCAAAAGTCTCTAAGTCACCAGCGGTAGTTTCTACCGAAGTAGTAATCTCAACTGGGAAAGTGAGTGGTCGGTCGTAAGGCTTAAGGTGACCTAACTCATTCAATGCTTCACGGGTCATCGCAGCAGTAATGGTAGCTGAAGTAATACGAAGAGCCATCTCATAAGTACCACCTGCGCCTGTTACGTCCGGATCTACCAGATAAAGCTCAATCTGTCCCTGACGAACAGCGCCTACGTCTTCTACGTGAGTGGTGTCTCCATCAGCAAGAGCAGTAAAATAGTTAGCATGCTGTACATCCGAGTCACCACTATCATCAGCATAAGCATTCGCGGCATAACGGATCTTAACAAAATCACCAGAAACGGTAGTAAGACCGGTAGGTAGAGTTACTACGTTAGTAGTAACGTTATAGCTACCCTTAGTGGCAGTAGCAGCAGCAGTGTCAACCGCGTAATAAGTCTTTACACCAGCAGCAGTCTCATGACAAAGTGCTCTCTCACCGAGAGTAGTTGAGTACAGGAACGCGTACGAGGAGTCAGACAACTGAGCAACACCAGAAGCAGTAGGCTTTAGACCCAGAGTTACTGTATCTAAATCTCCTGAGCAGTTCCATTGTTCCTGACTTATGAAACGACCATCATTTAGGAACCAATACTTAGTATCTGTCTCGGCGCCGTAGTTCTCAGTTGCGTTGTTACCAGTTGAATAACCTAACTCAAGATTATTAACGTAACACTTGGGAAGATACAGAGTTTGATCT
>Ga0265297_10005521_pt1 | contig 19240 bp, 29 predicted proteins | sample Munlanlwell13791_FD_192502 | JGI IMG/M metagenome (GOLD analysis project Ga0265297, IMG submission 192502) | Leachate microbial communities from a municipal landfill in Southern Ontario, Canada - Leachate well 137-91 | ecosystem: Engineered > Solid waste > Landfill > Unclassified | place...
AAGCGGAAAGAATAAAACAAATATTTAAAAAAGAGTACCAAGAAACAATATGAACCATTATATTTCACTTGCCAAATCAGCAGTAGAAAACTACGTAAAGGAAGGAAAAGTCATTGAACCGCCCTCTGATCTGCCGAAAGAGTTCTATGAAAAAAGAGCGGGAACTTTCGTAACGATCAAGAAAGGCAATGATCTGCGGGGATGCATCGGCACTTATCTGCCGACAAGGCCCACGATCGTCGGGGAAATAATCCGCAACGCCATAGCTGCCGCTACCGAAGATTACAGATTCGGTTCCATCAAGAAAGAAGAGCTGCCTTTTCTTTCCTACGAAGTCTATATTTTGAGCGAACCCGAGCCGGTAGATGACATCAAAAACATGGATCCCAAGAAATTCGGCATCATCGTCAAGACAACGCCTTTCGCCTATCCTAACCAGGATGTTGTTTTTGACGGCAATGCTCCTTTGAAATCAGGACTTTTGCTTCCGGATCTGGAAGGGATAGATACGACGGAAGAGCAATTCGTCCTTGCCTGCCAGAAGGGGCAAATAGATCCGGAAAAAGAAAAAACTTTTATCTATCGTTTTACCGTAGAAAAGCATCAATGAAAACTGCCGATGCCAACAAAAAACTCAGTCAAATATTCCGCGAAATAGCCGATCTTCTAGAAATAAAAGGCAATATTGAAAAAGGAGCTGTCTACAAGCGAGAAGCCTATCTCAGGGCAGCCAGGTCTTTGGATGATTTGAAAGAAGACATATCAGCTATCCACAAGGAGCGCGGCAATAAGGGTGTCAGGGAGGCATTGGGCGTCGGGGAAAGCATTGGCAAGAAGATAGAAGAATTCCTCAAGAAGAAAAAAATCAAATATTACGAAGAGTTAAAGAAAGACACGGCCATACAGCAGATTGTTACTCATTACTTCAAAACCAAGGGCCTGTCGTTGAAATGGGTCAAGGAAAACGCCAGGAAAAAGAAAATCCTTTATTCAAGATTTACCAAGCCGGCAGAACAGTTATTAGTCTTGGCTGGATCAGTGGAGAAGGCCAAAGAAGCTATGGATAAAGTGGCTGAATGGGCTAATTCCCGGGGCCTGGATTACGCCATAGAAACAGTTTTTAAAAAGTGGCTTGAGATGGACAGATTAAAGCCCAAAGAGATCGTTAAGAAGCCTTATTACAGGAACAATCCCATGGTCTGGTCAGAGACCAAAAGAAAATGGTACGTTGTTGACGAGCACGGTTCCTGGCTGGAATTTGCCGACAAAGAAGAGGAAATAGAATGGAGGATAATAAAATGAAGATTATTTTTATCGGTACACCTGAATTCGGAGCAATTATCTTAGAAAAGCTTGTCAAGTCAACCAACAAGCCCTTTTTGGTGATTTCCGCTCCGGATAAGGCGGTAGGCCGAAAGCAGATCATTACTCCTCCGCCAGTAGCTATCTTAGCCAAGGAGCATAAAATTCCGGTCGTCCAGCCGGAAAGAATCAAAGATTTCTCCAATGAAATTAAAAGACTCTCTCCCGATCTGATCATTCTGGCGGCTTACGGGCAGATTATTCCGGAAAATATTTTAGTTGCCCCGAAATACGGCTCCATCAACGTGCATCCTTCTCTGCTGCCTTTGTGGAGAGGCCCCTCGCCCATACAGCACGCCATTTTAAACGGCGATAAAAAGACCGGAGTAACCATAATGAAAATGACCAAGGAAATGGACGCCGGTCCGATTCTTTTTCAAGAAGAGATAGAAATGACGGGTGAAGAATATTTTCAAGAATTGCATGACAAGCTCGCCAAATTAGGAGCTGAATTATTGAATGAAACCATTTTTAAAATATTTTCTGGAAAGATTTCGCTGCGGCCGCAGGATGATTCAAAAGCCACCTACAGCAAAATTCTGAAGAAAGAAGACGGGAAAATCGATTGGCAAAAACCGACCCAGGTTTTAGAAAGACAGATCAGGGCTTTTTCTGATTGGCCCGGCAGTTACACGATTTTTAACAACAGAACAAAATCAAAAAAAATAAAAATCCTCAATGCTCAAGTCTACAAGTCTCCTGATAAAAATGAATACCCGATAGGCAAGGTATTGATTGTTCCCCAGAACGAAATCGGGGTGCAGTGCGGGAAAGATTTCTTGGCGATCAAGAGATTGCAAATGGAGGGTAAAAAAGAAATGGCGGCGGAAGATTTCCTGAGAGGTTATCCGAATTTCATCGGTGCCATTCTCGAATAACGATTCTGATGAAAAATTGGGAGAAAATAAAATTCAACCAGAAACTTAAAGAAATTCAAATTCAGCGAAGCAAGATCGTTGATCTGGTTCGCCTCTTTTTCAAAAGGGAGGGATTCTTGGAGGTGCAAACGCCGACCCTGGTGAGATGCCCGGGTCAGGAACCCTATCTTAATCCTCTAGGGGTTTCTTTGGGAGACGAGAGGAATAAACGATACCGGGGCTATCTTATTACTTCTCCCGAATATTCCCTGAAAAAATTATTGGCGGCAGGTTTCGATAAGATATTCGAATTAGCCCGCGTTTTCAGGAGCAATGAAAGTTTCGGTGGCATCCATAATCCTGAATTCACCATGCTTGAATGGTACAGGGCGGATTCGGACCACCAAGAGATCATGGAGGATACGGAAAAATTGATCTGTTTCCTCAATAAAAAAATAAATAGGTTCTCTTATTTGAACTATCAAGGCTGCAAAATAGATCTGACGCCCCCCTGGCCCAGATTGAGCGTTAAAAATGCTTTTATAAAATACGCCAAGATTGATTTGGATAAAGCCAAAACCTTGGAGTCTTTCAAATCCCAAATAAAAAACAAACGGTATTTGGCAAATGACTGGAACGATATTTTTTACAGCGTATTCCTAAATGAAATCGAACCCAATTTTCCCGATAATCGTCCAATCATAATTTACGATTATCCCCTGCCCCAGGCCTCTCTGGCCAAAAGAAAAAATAAAAACAGTTTCTATGCGGAGCGTTTTGAAGTTTATATCGGCGGATTGGAATTGGCCAACGCGTTTTCGGAATTAACCGACCACCAAGAGCAACATTTGCGCTTGAAGCAAGAACAGGCTCTGCGCAAGAAAAATAAAAGAAGCGCACTTCCCATTGACAATGATTTTATTTCTGCTTTAAAATTAGGATTGTCGCCTTCCGGCGGTATCGCCTTGGGTCTGGAAAGATTGCAGATGTTATTGCTGGATATTGAAGATATCAACGATTTGCTCCCCTTTCCGGCCCGACAATTATTTTCTTCAAAATGATTTCCACCTCCGATTTTGAAAAAGGAATAATCATTAAACTTGAAGGTCAGCTGTGGATGATTGCCGGTTTTGATTTTGTCAGCCCGGGGAAAGGAACCGCTTTTTACCGGACCAAACTCAAGAACCTCAATAGCGGCAATGTGGTTGAAAGGACATTCAAGTCTGGCGAAAGATTCGAAGAAGTTATCGCGGAAAAAACGACAGTAAAGTTCCTTTATACGCATCGCGATAGATATTTCTTTTGCAAAGAGAACGATCCTTCTTCGAGGTTTGATCTGTCCAAAGAAGCTATTGGCAGCAGCGTTGCTTTCTTGAAGCCGAACCAGATTGTAGATGCGGTATCTCTCGAAGGGAAGATAGTCAATATTTATCTGCCGATAAAAGTTAACTTGAAGGTAACGATGGCTCCCCCGAGCTTTAAGGGCAATACGGCCCAGGGCGGAACCAAAACAGTGACTCTGGAAACAGGAGCTCAAATCAACGTCCCCATGTTCGTTGAAACGGGAGACGTTATTGAGATAAATACCGAAAAGGGAGAATACGTAAAGAGAGCGGAATAGCTCTATTCTTTTCCTTTGTTTATCTTAATTGCCTTTCCCTTAACCAGGGCTTCGGCAACTTTTTGCCGGGCCGAACTTAGAATTCTCTGCAAAGTGCTTTGCGAAACCTTCATCTTTTTAGCAGCTTCTGTTTGCTCCATGTTCTTATAATCGCAAAGTCGCAAAGCCTCCATCTCATCCATACTCAAATCAACCTCTTCCAATACGGATAGAGGCACGGCTCTCGGCTTGAAATATACGGTATTGGGATTGAATCTAATAAAGCGTCTTTTAAAGGGTCTGACCATATTTTTAAATGTGGTTTGGAGACACCCTGCTCCCCGAATAATAACCGGGAGCAGGGTGCTCGCTGCGCAGTTCAGTTTCTATCCTTTAAGCTCACCTAATCTTTCTTTCGCTCCTTTCAATTCCTCTTCCAAATCTTTGATTTCATCTTCCAGAATTTCGGCTTCTTCTTTCTTGCTGTAGAATCTTCTCCAGCCGAATCCGCGACCAGCTCCCCTGCCCCAGCCCATTCCTGCTCCGCAGGGGCCTAATCCCCAGCCGGTGCCCGGACCCATTCCTGCGGGGCCTGTTCCGTTGAATCTTGGCATAGTTTTAAAGAGTATTAATTATAATAGAGAGGTTCGACTGGGTGTCTCTCTATTATGAATATATACCCATAACATACCCTTGTCAAGGGGGAGTGCGTTTTAAAATAAATTAAAGAAGTAATAAAGGCTTAAGAGAAATAACAACAGGGAAGTAAATAGGTTCAGGAACATTACTGATTTCGGAGAAGCTACCCAGATTTTGAAAGTGAGAGCGGCAATCAGAAGAACGGCAATTTCGTCCAGCATATAAAATAGAATGTAAATACCGATATAAAATAAAGACAGAGGGAAGGAAACGCTGGCTTCAGTCAAAATTCCGGCAAACAACACAGGGAAAAAAGCAGTGCAGGGAAACTCAATAATCGTGACAGCGGCGGCAAAAAGCAAGACAGCTCCGCATAAAGCTAAAATACCCGTTTTTTTGGTAAACATTTTCTGTACCTTTTTGCTGAGTTTTTCCGGGATGCCGCCGAATCGGCAGACAGCTTTCCCCCATTTGTTTCTCAAGAATTCCCTGAAAAAATACACTGTTCCGATTAATGCCAAAAATCCTATCAACAATTCTATTCTTTTGATGGATGGGGCTATGAAAACGAAAAGCTGGTGCCAGAGAAAAACCAGCAAGCCGTAAACAAGAACGGTAGTCACAATGAATATTCCGCCGAAGATCAATATTCTTTTTTTTGATCTTAAGGCGAGTACCAGGCTCAGGATTAAAACTAAGGCTCCCAGAGAACAAATGTTGAATCCGTCCAAAAATCCAAGAATGACAGCTAGTGCGGGAATAGGAATGCTTACCGGGTTGATTTCTCCAAAGAGCGGGATCTTGATCCCCTGTATTGCAGTATCGGTTTTTCCTCCCATGCATATTTGCATGCATTCTTCGATTTCTTTGCCTATCTGCTCGTTGAAACCGACGAAATACCGTTCCGGCGTAAAAGTCAGAGGTACAAATCCTTGCTCCTGAGACATGACTCCGTAGTCCCGATAGAATTTTCTCACCAGATCAATGTTTTCGGAAAATTCATATTGCTTGATTTCTATTTCGGGATATCTTTCCTGCAATTCGGCTAAAAACGTTTTTTCCGCCGCGCAATGAGGACAGCCCTGACTCCAGAAAAAGACGATCTCAAATCTTTCTTCCTGCACAGGTTCCGGCGACTGAGCAAGGGCAAAACCGCCCAGGAGCGAAGACAATATTAATGCTGAAAATAGAATTTTTTTCACAATGAGTAATTCTAGCAAAAAACTACTTTGATTAAAAGAAAGACTATCAGTTATTTACCTCTTTTTTACCAAAACTAAAACAACCATAAAGACCCAAGTCTGAATGGTTGTTGTTTTTTTCAGTCCTGAATATTATTTATTTATGCTCTGCAACGTCGTCAGCGAAAATTCCGCCGATCAGCAAGATGATTCCGAGAATAGCCCCTCCGAAAAATACCCAGACTGTCCAGCTTGGTTGAAGCGAGCCCATTTCCAAGCTTAAAATAATACCGGGTATTCCGAAGACGACTAAGCAAAAAGCTCCCAGGCTTTTTACGGCTCTTTTACCTCCCAAGAGAGCGGTTACTTTTAAAGACATGTTTTTAAATAATTATTATTTGGGCTTTCTTTTTTTCGCCCCCCTTTTCTTTAAGCTTTTCTTGAGTCGTTTCCTGTTCCTCCATCCTATGCCCATTTTTTTGCCCTGCAAAATAATTATAATTTATTTACGACCTTTTATTGATTTATAATCTCCACAATTTTTAATTTTGAAGTGGAACCTGAAACTATCTGCACGCTGGATTGGTTAACGTTGAAATAGTCGGCCAGGGCCTTGATCACAGCCAGGTTGGCTTTCCCTTTTACCGGCGGCTGAGTGACCTGCACTTTGAAATTGATATCGTCAATCTTTTCCACCTTTTCTTCCCTCGCCTTAGGCTTGACCTTAACGAAGATCTTCATTCATTAATTTTACTACTTTTAGAAACTCAAGGCAAGTAGCAATACAAGCGATGAATTTGAGAATTCATCTTTACCTTCACCTCTGCGGAGGTTTGGTGTAAAATGAAATCGGATATTTGATAAGCGATGAATTGGTGTATGAAGTTTAAAGTATTATTATTGTCATTTCTGCTGCTTTTTTCCGTTTTTTCGCCTGCTAAAGCGTTTAGCCAGGTCGATCTTGTCCGGCAAATAGAGATCCTGAAATATGAAATTTCCCTTCTGCAAATGCTGCTTTTGAATTTTCAGGCACAGCAGGGAATAACAGCTTCTTCTTATCTGGCTGTCGATCTCTCGGACAATTCAGTTCTTTTGGAGAAGAACCCAGGACAGGCATATCCCATAGCCTCCGTTACCAAGCTTATGACTGCCGTGATCGCCCTTGAGAACATTGACATGGATCGGAAAATAACCTTGACAGAGGAGATGCTCACCCCCCTGGGACAAAGCCCGTCACTTTTTGAGGGCTTGAATGCCAGTGCGGAAAATCTTCTTAAAGCCAGCCTCGTACAGTCAAGCAACGATGCTGCAGAATCCCTGGCCTATTTCTTGGGCAAAGAGAAATTTATAGGTTTAATGAATGAAAAAACGCAAGAACTCGGTATGGATGGCACGGTTTTTTACGATGTTCACGGGCTAAATCCCGCCAACATTTCCAGGGCGACAGATCTTGTTAAGCTGTTGGCCTACGTCCGGGAAAACCACGCGGAAATCCTAAGCATCGCCAAAGATAATAACTTTTGGCTTCCCGATGAGACGGGAACCCTGCTTAAATTTCAGAATGTAAATAATTTTTATCCCCTCTTGGCTTTTGTCGGCGGGAAAACCGGCTATCTGCCCGAAGCCAAGCAGACTTTAGCTTCGATATTCAACGTAAATGGAAAGCAGATTGCCATTGTCTTGTTGCATTCTGTTAATCGCCAGGCAGATGCTTTCGCTATTTTAAAAGAACTCCGTTATAGGCTTTAGCTGGCACTACTTTAATAATTTTAAAGCTTGTTCGTGGTTATCAACAAGACGATAAATATTCATGTCTTGCTTGCTGATAGTGTGTTTTTCGGCGTATAAAGTTTCTTTCATCCATTTGAGCAGCGGTTTCCAGTAGTCCTTGTGTATCAGGATGATGGGAATCTTTTTGATTTTTTTCGTCTGGATAAGGGTGGTTATTTCAAAAAACTCATCAAGAGTCCCGAATCCTCCCGGCAAAAATATGTAAGCCTCGGAAGCAAAGGTAAGCATTACTTTTCTTATGAAGAAATAACGGAAAGAAATTGAATCTTTTACGTATCTATTCAGTCTCTGCTCGTGGGGAAGGTCAATGTTTATCCCCACTGATTTGCCGCCGGCCATGTAAGCTCCTTTGTTGGCAGCTTCCATAACGCCGTCTCCCCCACCCGTTACGATGGCATAACCTTTCTTTGAAAGCGAGAAAGCTAATTCAAAAGCTTCTTTGTAGTATTTGTTTCCCGGTTTAGCTCTTGAGGAACCGAAGAAAGTTACGGTTTTGTTGTATTTTTTCAGAAACTGAAAACCGGTCATGAACTCTTGCAGTATCCTGGATATTCTTACCATGGAAATTCCCTGAACGTGCCTTTTGGTTGTAAAACCATTTTTCTTTTTCATTGCTGTTTCGAGTTTATTTACCGGTTCATGCTATACGTTGAACATTTTCTTGGCCGCTTCCTGGCGTATTTGATTTAAGGCCTCGTTAATGCAATTCTTAAGAACCTCTTCCTGTTTTCCTGCCTCCAATTGAGGGTTGAGCGTTATTTCCTCAACCTCCATTTTCCCGTTGACAATGACTCTAGTTCCTTCTTTTTCCACTTCTTTTCTCTCTTTCTCAAGAATGTCTTTCAGTTCTTTTAACTTCCCTAATTGTTTTAGATTGTCGAACATATATCATATTATATCAAAAAATCCTGTCTGGCGGTAGTCCGGGGAATGCCTTAAATTAATTTGAATATTCCTCTATGAAAAGAAATAGTCGGGACCGATTCGGGTATTCTTGGATCCCGCCCTTTTTTGTCCGGGCAGAAGTAAATGAATTTGACCTTGGCTTTCAGACTTGTTTTATAATCGTTAAACGCATCGCCAACATAGCAGACCTGCTTATTGGATAAATCCATCTTTTTGATGGTTAGATTTAACGCTTCGGGTGACGGCTTTTCTTCCGTGTACATCTCGCGCCAAACAACATCCATTTTCCGTAATTCTCTGAAAGGCTTTAATACCTTTTTAACGAAAACTTTCTTGGCAGAAGTGCAAATCCAAACGTTACAACCTTTTTTAAACAGTCTCCCAATGGTTTCCGTTGCATCGGGGAAAGGGACCGCTTCTTTTAAATTTCTGTTTACGTATTCAGCTTTTGCTTTTTGAAACTTATCCAGCAAGTGCTTTTTGTTTTGAGGAAGCATCATTAAGGCGGCTTCCTTGTTGGATATGCCTTTCTGATTGATAAGCATTTGGTGCGAAATAGGGACATTCAACGTCTTTCCGGCAAAGAGCCAGGCAGCTTCGTGCAGTTTTTGCGTTGAAACAATGGTTTCGTCCAAATCGTAGATTACGCCGCAGATCCTTTTTTCCTGAAATAATTTATCCCCGCATTCTTTGCACAAATGAATCTCGATTAGGCTTCCCCTTTCTGTCAGCCAGATATGATAAGCCTTGTACATGTCCTTATTGCATTCATCGCAAGTGAACATTCTGTAAATCGGTTTAGCCTCAACCTCCCACTTTCCGGAAAGTTTTATCAGTCTTCCTTTTTCCTTGATGGGAAATTTGAATTCTGATTTGTCAACTTTTGCTTTCCCCTTATTTATTCTGATTCTGCCAGACCTGAATTCTTCCTGGCAGACATGGCAAAAATGGACGGGCGTTTTATACCCTCCTTTTGCCAGCCAGTGATGCCAGGCTTTTCGCATGTATTTTTGGCAGTTTGCGCACCTGAATCCCCTGTATTCCGGTTTTGGCTTAAGATTCCATGTCCTTACTATTTTTAACAAAGTCTCCTGGTCCATAAACTTATTCTATCAAAAAACCGCCTGCTGGGCGATTTTCTGTTCACACGCCCCATTTTCATTTAAGAGCGGTTGCACTCCGGATCGTGTTCGCTTATGAGTTGCGCTTCCCTGGTTTCGGAGTTGGGATTTTCTTCAAAGGTGAAGTACTGTATATTTTTTTTCCGAAGGCAGGGGCTGTGAGGGTCCGGGTGTTTGGATAATTCTTTGTTAAGATTATCGGCTCTGCCCACATAGACTATATTGTGGTGGTCGTCTGCCAATATATATACGCCTTCGGTATCGGGTACTGAACCAAGATCCTCCCGAAAATTATACCAATTTGCCATATTTTTAATTTTCTTATTAATTTTTGACCTTTTTACTATTATACTAAAAAATCGCTTTTGGGGCGATTTATAATTTTCAGCCGGCTGTCTTGGTATAGTCTTTGGCAATAACGTAAAATTCTTTGCTTTTTTTAATAACTGCCTTCGGTTTGAATCTTTTGGTGAAAGCGAATGAATCCCCCACTCTTCTTAAAAATTCATCGTTCTCCTCACCTTCAAAAATCTTACAGACAAAATTTCCGCCAGGCACTAGGACAGATTCTGCAATTTCAAAAGATTTTTCTGCCAACTCCATGGACCTCCCGGAATCCAATGACTTGATGCCGGAGGTTTTCGGCGCCAGATCTGAAACCACCGCTTCAAATTTATTTTTAAAATCCGATTCCTTCAAATCCAGAATATTTTTTTTAATGAAAACAATATTGGTTTTTTCAGATATTTTAACTTCTTCAATATCAACGCCAATTACTTTTCCTTTACTGCCTACTTTTTGGGAAAGATATAAAAGCCAGGAACCCGGAGCGCAGCCCAAATCTAAAACCTGGTCACCCTGCTTGACGATATGGTATTTTTCATCCATTTCTTTCAGTTTGTATACCGACCTGGCAGGATAATTCTCTTCTTTAGCTAACCTCGTATAGAACTCGTTTTGCCTGTCCTTTCTGTACATTTTATTTTTTCCGTACCAAGAAATTACCTATTACACAATAATCTAAATCAGTTTTAAGGTAAACGGACAAAGCATCTTCGGGGGTTTCTACGATCGGCCCCTGGCTGTTGAAAGACGTGTTAAGCAGAAGCGGGACTTTGGTTAATCTGTAAAATTCTTTTATCAGCTCGTAAAAAATACCATTCTCTTTTTTGGTAACGGTCTGTACTCTTGCCGTATTGTCTTTATGCAAAACAGCCGGGATTTCCTGTTTCTTTCCCGGCTTTACGTCAAAGGTAAAAAGCATAAAAGGAGATTCCATGCTGGGTTTAAAATAATCCGGCATTTTATCCAATAGACAACTCGGAGCAAACGGGCGGAACCATTCCCTGTGCTTGATTTTTTCATTTATCATCTTTACCATTTCTTTTCTTCTCGGGTCTGCCAAGATGCTTCTATGACCCAGGGCGCGGGGGCCCAATTCGCTTCTCCCCTGGAACCATCCGATTGTTTTTCCTTCGCTTATGAGCTTTGCCGCAGTTTTAACGATAGAATGCTTCTTTTCAAAGAAAAAATCTTTGCCTCCTTGTTTTTTCTTTAAAGCAGACATTATATCTTTTTCCGTATAGTTTCTGCCGAAATAATCATTAGTCAGTTTCTTTCTGGGCAGGTATCCTTTTAATTTGTAAAAACCGTAAAGAGCGTTGCCCGCTGCCTGCCCCTTATCGGAAGCGGCCGGGAAAATAGAGATATCGTCCAAGATGCCCGATTGAATTAATTTTCCATTAACGCAGCAGTTAAGTGCAACTCCGCCGGAAAAACATAATTTCCTCTTCCCGGTTTTTTTAACCAGCTTATCGACCAATGACAATACGATTTCCTCGGTTTCTCTTTGAACGTAAGCAGCGGCCTTACGTGAACCTAAAGTTTTTCCTTTTTGATATGGTTTTCCGAGACCAAGAGCATATTTTTTTGAGAATTCCATGACTCCCCTTTCGTATTCATAATCTAACGCTCCCTCGACCTGCAGGCCGTTCAGTGAGAAAAGAGGCGTATTAATAGACGAACAGTCGCCATAAGCACTCAGGGCCATTGTTTTTCCCGCCTCCTGATTGATCCAGCCGAGGAAATTGGTAAACGAATCGTAAGTCTTTCCTATTCCCTTGGCAGGATTTCTTTTATTTGAATTCCCGCCGATTTTTTTAATTTTCTGCCTTTCTGCAACATAATAACTTTCAGCGGAATTTCCGTTCCCCCGCGCGTCTATCACCAAAACCAAAGCGTCATTGAAAGGAGACAAAAAATAAGCTGCGAAAGCATGAGACAAGTGATGGTCAATTGTGATGAATTTTTCTGGGGAAATGCCAAGAGATTTTAGCTCTCCGCGATAGTGAGCTGGCAGTTTCTTGCCATAACTGCTGAAAACCACCAGAGAAATATCTTCTATTTTTAGGTTTAATGCGTTCAAGCAATAAAAAAAAGAGTTTATGTAACCTGGAGAATATTTCTTACGGTTTAACCGCTCTTCCGAAATAGCACATTTAATAACTCCATCTATGCTGATGGCGGCTCCGCCATCATGGCCAGTATTAATTCCGACAACTACCGTTCTTTTTTTCATAATTAAGATGATTAGAGCCTGTTTATACGACGATTCATTTATGAGCCAAAGTTTTGTTTAGCTCTTCTGTCCTTTCTTGATATTCTTGCTCATCTATCAGGTTTTTAGCTAATAATCTGTCCAAACCGGCATAATATTGGGATTGTATTTGAGTTGCGGTTAAATCTGTGGCATAAATGCGCACTTCGTCAATGAAACCGCTAAAATAGTTATTTAAAACAGCATACCCAATAAGCAAATTTGCATCGGCAGCAGATATATTTAATGACGTTGTCACGGGTGTCCCTGCTTTGGAATCAAGATATACGGTAATATTTTGCGTGTCCCTCGTTATTGCTATATGGTGCCATTTGTTTAGCATTGTGCTCGTTGGGGCGTTGGCATACATAACATCCGCACCTTCACGTATGTGAAAATAAGGGAGTCTGGCATCATTGAGTCTAAGCACCCATCCGTTCATCGGAGATACTACCCATTTCGATAAAACTACCTCAGATCTTGGAGTAACTACTTGAGAGTTTAACCATAATTCAATTGTAAATTGCTGTTTGTTTTCAAAGGCATTGTCTAAACTAACGGCACTTCCTAAATCCACATAATTATTTACCCCGTCAAACTCCAAAGAGCATCCTTGACCAGATGGAGTAAAGTTTAAGTCAACGCCGGCGCATCTCCAAACAGGACTGTCAACCAAAGTACCATTGTTTCCCCAACCTGATATGTCATTGGCAGTGGTGCCTGAACCTTCGTCAAAGCTCCAGATACCGGCAGCCCAAGAGCCTAAGGAGTTGTGCAGGTGCTGGCTGAAATACAGACCTTTGGCAATTCTGCCTTGTTCGTTTGCTCCTCTGGTTATGGCAAAGATAATGGAACTTAATAAACCTATGACGGCAATGACTACTAAAAGCTCCATCAGGGTGAAGGCTGGCGATGAAACTGACAGGTTATTTAATTTACTCTTCATAAAATAATTTCAATCTTTTTTAATTCTAACAAAAAAACGCCTTTTTGGCGATTTAGTTCTTCGGACTTGTTGTTCAAGGTAGTCGGTTAACTCGGTCTGATGCTGACGTTTTAAGGGGTAATTCGGGCCTTTTTGAACTGCCTCACCGACCCGCCTCGGTCGAGGGGATTATTTCAAAAAGTTAAAAGTAGAAATCATTTTTTCTGCAATATCACTATAGCGTTTACTTCCATAAGTATACTCTATGACACCTATATTCCCATCAGGCTTCTCTATAAAAACGAACTGCTTTCTTAGAGATGGATAAGAAATATTTGCTTTTATCGCGTTACAACCATTAATGGTTGTATTAGTAAATGTATAAACATCCGGTTCGATAAGAAATAACCGATAATCTTCAAGGCTATTTATTATTCCGCCCACCACTTCTTGGCCAACATGATACACATTGGGACAATATCCTATATTTAATCTCTCTTTCCAAAATTTAATGGTAATGCCAGAAATTTCTTTAGATTCAACTTCCTCTAATTCCTCTTCGTCTTTTGATGAACCTAAAACAAATAGTAAGTTAGATGGAACAGGTAAGCCATTGCATATCCCTCCTTTTTCGGGTGATAACACAACCATGCCAGAGGGATATTGGATCGAATAGCCATTCTCCTCATCGATATAGGTTTTCCATTCTCCTTCTGTAATAATTTCATTATTCCATCCCAAATACTGCCAAACAAAAATTCCCCCACCGATAAGAATAACTATAATTCCGATTGTAAAAAAAGCTTTATTTTTCACAATAACCTTAGGTTAATAATCTTTCTTTATTATAATATACGTGATGCCCCTCGGTCGTCCAAAACCCATAGGCCTTTCAGTCCTCGATACTTAGCACTAGACGGCTGTCTCTCTTGGCCGAAATCCGAACCTTTTTTCGGGGAAATCCAGACGCCGACTTTTAGAAAAAATTACGCTCGGGCGCGGTGGAATTCCTCCCCCAGACCCCTTCCTTCCGCCGCGCCCTCGCTTCGGGGCAGGCGAATTTTTTGGCGGACAATGTTAGATACGTTCTTGGTGTACTTCTGTATTAACAAGCACTAGCAATAACGAATCAATAAAGCCGCAAAATTTTATCGCATCATTGCGTGTTAGCTTATTCGAAACCTCATGATGGGTACGGTTGCGAAACGCTGCTTCAATCCCACTACAAATTTTATAAAAACCTTCTTGCTCACTAGGATCACTACTAACCACTAAAATGGCTCGCGTAGGATCGGGCGCAACCGCTTTCCCAATTAAAGCCTGCGGGTTCATTTTTTGTGTAATACCGCTCAATCTCCTTATCCTGTATTCGAGAACGGTTGTGGCCTCCCGAAAAACTCTATCATAATTCCTTGGTCGTTTTATTAGATCTGCACACCTGTCCCTAAGTTCGTCGTCTTGAATTACTTCTAGCAAGTCAATGTAGCGCGATGAAGTCGTGAGTATCTCGGCACGCCCCGTGCGATTAGGTGTGGTAGTTTTCGTGGTGTGCTGTGGAATACCAGTAAGTGTTCTTGCTTCATTTTGAATATCAACAGGTAAAGAACGTTTGTACCTTTGAAAACCAATTTTCTCTTCTTTTAACCAATATAAAAAATAGGCCTCCGAAGAAACACCCGCCCTGGAAGCACGTTTGGCATTTTGCTCGCGTGTATATTTGACCGACTTACCTATTTTATCGGCAAGTTTCTTCAATAATTGTGGATCAAGGCGTTGGAGCATATTACGACAAAAATCCTTGAATAAGCTGAGTAATCCGACTGACCAACTGAGCAAAACCCTCAATATCTGCCAATGCCTTCACGCTCTCCCACGCGGCCTTGATAATCGGCCTATTTGGTTTGCTCTTACCAATCTGGCTGGCGATTGTCTGGATATCAGACTTATAATCGCTCTTCTCGTCCTCGGTAAGCGTTGTGCTTTTATCTATTTGGGCTACTAACGCATCGAGAGCATTCCCTACATTCACCACGTCCTGACTTAGATTGTTTCTATCTCCGAACGCGAGATTTTGCACCGAAGAATTACTGATGTGCAAGGTGCGCTTATCTATCTTCACATTCTTCGTTGTGTGTATCATGTTCACGGCAACTTTTTGGACTATTCGATTGGAAACACGCTGCTGACTATCTGGCAACAGTTTTGTAAACCCTCGAGTTTCTTGAACCCCGTATTTATCGGCAAGTACAAACAAAGCTTCTTCGGTGGTGAGGCCGATTGCGGCACGGGTTACCTGTTTATCGAAAGCAGAGATGGATTTTGCACCAGACGCCTTATAAACACGTTCACGCAACCTTTTATATTTCTGTTTCCAGCTCATTTTTCACTTTTCTTGCTACTTCGTGGGAGAAGACGACTAATCATAGCCGGATCAATTTCGAGCACAGCGGCAATGTCTTTTCCCTTCACGCCTTGATTTACGAGGCCAAGGATGAGAAGACGCTTAATCTCTTCCAACGGCTCCAGTTTTTCACTTTTCTTTTTTCGCATATTGTGTTTTCTTGTTTTGTTTTTTAATCCCCTTAAGTATCCCATTCACACGCCTATCACTCATACCCAGTATTTGGGCAATGCTGTTTTGACCGAGATCAGTAGCGGCGTAAAGGAGACCGACGCCAATGCGCTGTACGGCATCGACCAAGCTATCCCTGCGCGATTCACCCTTTTTGGTTTTTATTTTTTTGTTTGCCATGTTTACTTCTTCTTTTCCCTTTCTTCTTTGCTTTGCCCTGTTTTTTTGTTTTAAGGTTGCTAATGCTATTCTCACCTGTATTGAATATCTCAGCCAGGTCTTTATTTAACAAACCTAAGCCATGAAAGTAATCAACGATATCCTTCTTTGCGCGACGTTGTTTGAGTAACTCCTTTCTTCCATTTTCCCCAACCAATACCACAAGTAGTGCAATGACGGCATTTAATTGTTCTCTGATTGAAGGTTCTTGTTTATTATTCTTTGCCATATTATTTTGATTTAGCACTTTTAATGCGGGTCTTGGCCACCGAAACAGTACCGGGTGTAGTACCAAGAATTTCAGCTATTTCGCTATCCGTAAGACCGAACGGGGTAAGCTTCGCCACATTTTCCTTTACCTCCACTTTCTCTTTCTCGCCTTGAAGTTGGAGAGCGATTAAGATGCTCAGTTTTTTTGAAATCTGTTGCAGAATATCATTATCTTTTTCCATATGCTATTTGGTTTCCTTTTTAAGAATTGATAATTCCTTACTAATATGACCGACCTTTTTACCTGTAATTTCAGCGATCTCCGCTGAATTCAGGCCGAATGAAGCAAGATCACGCACTTGCTCTTTTAGACTTACCTCCCCCCCATCGTTGGCAATCTTTAAGAGTAAGGAGATAATAACATTCATCTTTTTCTCAATTTTTGATGTATTCACTGATGGTTTTTCTGTCATAAAATTGATTGATAAGTAAATAAACGACCGCATGTCTATTATATGCGGCTTAAAATATAGTGTCAAGTGCCAAAATAAGACTTTACTCCTTTATCATTAAAACTCAAGCAATTTTTGGTTTGTAATCTATTTCCCAGACTTAGTTCGATTGTCTTGCTTACACAGCATCTGGCAATTTTCTGCGGTTGTCTTGCCGCCTTCATGCCAAGGAGTGATGTGGTCGGCCTCCATTTCTTCAATTTCCCATTTCTTTTTCTTATTCTCGCCTTTACAGAACGGACAAATACCTTTTTGTCTCTCATACGCTTCACGCTTCATCTTGTCGGTAAAAGCACGAATAGAGAGATGATTCTCTTGTCTCGTTAGAACATAAGGGTAAATACCCGATTTTTTCGTCACATCATCATCCTGCATTAATTTGGCAATTTCAGTTTCTAGTTTTTTGGCGTTTAGTTTCTTATTTTTGAATTGGTTGTATAATTCACCCCAATTTACGCTCGCCATTTCTTTACGGTAATTAATGAATGTCTTTTGCACCCACGCAATGACGTTTTGGAAGTAATCCCACAACTCATTGGCGTTTTTGTCATGCTGATGTTTCGCCATGTAATCTGCAACCTCCCCGTTGTTTATCCATGAGAGCGCGGTTTCGAGATACTCTTGCCTAATAGGTGAACCCTTTAAGAGTGAACCGCCATCGTTTGCTAAGAGATAAGCTACACAATTCGTTTTACTGAATTTTATTTTTGCGTCAGACAACCATGGCCCAGTGTAAACTGCATTACGGATTTCTTGCTCGTTCACTTTTTCTCCGTACGTATTTATGACTGTAAACCAATCAATTCGCTCTTTATCAGTGCCTTCGCAAAGATAAATCATCAATTCATAATCCAAAATTTTATCCTGCTCCTCTTTGGTTAAATTATGGAAAAAGCGGTTATTCAGGGAAAAATCGCCATTCAGATATTGCCCAATGCTAATAGTGCGCTGTTGCCCATCCAGCACTTCGTAACCGCCATCATCTCTAATCATCCAATACATCACGTTCAACGGAAAGCTGTTTTTGATAGTTTCTATCACGGCATTGCGTTGTTTTTCCTTGTACACAAATTCGCGCTGATATTTCGGGCGAATATCAAGTTTCCCCCCGTAAGCCACAACACCTTCTTCGGCGCTGTCTTTATAGCCAACAATCACTTCCCGAATTGGGATTTTATGCAGTTCAATTTTCATATCATTTTTTCCGTTTAATTAAAATTCGTGCATACGTTGACCTATAGCCATCATTGGTTTTTATAACTCCACGTCTGTTCAAATCGTTGAATTTGGGGTCGTCTGCCACCGTGTAAGTTTTCGTACGCAAACCCGATACATTATGTCTATCTGTTATGCCCAAAATTTTAAACTGGTCTGGATTGTATCCATCAAGAAAGGTAACCGGCACACCCATCACCCCGTCGTAATCCATTGGAATTTCAGAAATTTTAGATACCTCAATCGCATCATAGTTATCATACTTAGGATAGTTTTCGAGCGTGTATTTTTTATAGAATTGCAGATCTTCGTGGCGTTTCTCAAAATCAAGATTGGTAAACCAGCCAGTATTGCCCATCTTGGCATACTTCTTGCCATCTGCACCAGTAAATATATTTTCCTGTTCGTAATAATCCGGTACCTGATAAATTTTTGGTCCATTATTTATACCAAGCCAGACTTTGTTGTCTTGTATAAGCTTGAAAACCTCTTGGTAGGTAATTGCGTTAGTATTGCCGATTATTAAGAATTTTTTGCCATGCTCAATTAACTGCGCGACATATTCACGGAAAAGCGAAAACGGCGGATTGGTCACTACAATATCGGCTTGTTTGAGCAGTTCAATGCACTCATCGCTTCGGAAATCTCCGCCGTCTTTGAGTGGTGTCGCGGTATTTTTGTCGTGTTTGAGTAGGTACTTGACATCATCAAGATTTATCGCGCCATCTTTGTCGGTATCCGGCACTTCTTTGATTTGAATTTTGAACGGTTCCTTGCCTGACAGCTTCAGTCCTTCTACCTCAAACAACGGCAACTGCCCACCGACAATCGGTGATTTAACATAACTTGTGGTGATAAGCTTCTTCAATCCAAGCGCATTGAAGTTGGCCGCAAAATACTTGAAGAAGTTGCTCTCAAATGGATCATCGCAGTTGCAATATACGACTTTACCGCGAAACTGCTCTTTGTAGTGCTTCAGCTCATTTTCAATATCAACAAGTTGAGTATAAAACTCGTCTTGCTTGGCCTTGTGTGCTCTATGCAAGGTTGTATTTAAAGATTTACCCATAATTATTTCAGTAAAACATCAACACCAACGCCCAGTGCGTTGGCAATTTTTTCTATTGTCGCCAGAGTAGGATTCTTCTTTCCATTTTCGATAGTACTAATATATCCTCTATCAACATTAAGAGCCCTCGCTATATCTCCTTGCGACATCTTCTTTTGAATCCTAATTTTCTTAAGGTTTTGTCCTAATTTTGTAGATATTGCTCTCATCTTTTCTTATTCATAATATACCTCTTGTTATATTGTTAGACAATGTTATATTATAATATAACAGGGAGTTCCTATACCTTGCCCGCGCACGGGAAGGGTGGGGCAAGGGCAAGAACCGCAAAACTCCTTCCAAAAAATTCGCCTGCCCCGAAGCGAGGGCGCGGCGGAAGGAAGGGGTCTGGGGGAGGAATTCCACCGCGCCCGAGCGTAATTTTTTCTAAAAGTCGGCGTCTGGATTTCCCCGAAAAAAGGTTCG